>Ga0255054_10000282_pt1 | contig 30022 bp, 41 predicted proteins | sample JV7_2_23_MG_FD_188634 | JGI IMG/M metagenome (GOLD analysis project Ga0255054, IMG submission 188634) | Seawater microbial communities from Jervis Inlet, British Columbia, Canada - JV7_2_23 | ecosystem: Environmental > Aquatic > Marine > Inlet | place: Canada: British Columbia | collected... | reverse complement strand
GAGTCGCTTACCGGCCACATTCCCGTCTTATACGCCTCCGTCGTTGACACGATCAGCATTGCTGAGTCCGTTGAAGCCGCCGGGCAACTTGAGGCCAGCGTAGTTGATACCATCAGCGTTGCAGAAGACCTCGCAGCAACCGGATCGCTGTCTGCCGAAGTAGTCGACACGCTCTCCATCGCTGAAAGCCTCGCCGGTTTGCTGCCAGTTCTGTACGGTGCAGTTAATGACACCGTGAGCATTGCCGAGAGCCTTGCCACAGCCGGGAAACTATCGGCCACCGTCGTAGACACCTTGTCGATTGCCGAAAGCCTCAGTGGCCTAATACCGGCCCTCTATGCGTCAATCAGCGATACCAGCACAGTCGCCGAAAGCGTCACCAAATCCCTCTCCGGAGCCGCCGCCATCGGGGCTACGGTTAACGATAGCATTGCCGTAGCCGAATCGGTCAGTGCATTACTGCCGGTGCTGTATGCGGCTGTCAGCGATACGGCTACGGTCGCTGAGAGCGCCACAGCTTCCATCCCGGCCCTTGCCGCTCTCACAGTTGACGTCAATGATTCTGTCAGCATCACCGAGAGCACCGTTGGTTTGCTGCCGCTACTGCATACGAGCTTGTGTGAATCCTTGTCCATCGCAGAGAGCGCGACGACCAGCGGTGCCCTTTTTGCCAGCGTCAACGACACGATAACAGTAGCCGAGAGTTTGACCGGCTCCATCCCTGCCGCCCTCTCCGCATCCGTCAACGACGCGATAGCCATAGCCGAGGCTGCCAGCGGCTTGCTCCCGGTCTTGTACGCCAATATCAGCGATGCGATCTCTGTGAGCGAGTCCGCGAGCGGGCTGATCCCGGCTCTGTACGGCTCGGTAGTGGACGATCTCACTGTAGGCGAGGCTCTGTTTGAGGGCTTCCAGCTCCTGACCGCTACGGCCTATGACAGCATCTCGATTGCGGAGTCTGTCAGCGGCAACTATTTCACGCCAGAAGCCGCGATTTCCGAGAGCTTGACCGTGGGCGAGAGCCTGACGGCGCTGCTGCGGATATACGGGGCAATCGACACCGGCGTGCTGTGCAGCGACACTGAGGTCATTCTGGACAACTGGGCCGAGACGCTGAGCATCCAGCGAGCAACGACAACGTATGGCGCAGCGGGCGTCGCCAGCAAGTCATGGGCTGAGGTCGCGACATTTGAGGGCGATTGGCAGCCCGTAGGCGGCGAACAGATGTACGCCGAGGCCGGGCTGGTCGCGCCGAACACCGGCTACGTCATTGGCCCGTGCAACCTGGACGTGCAAGAAGGCGATAGGCTGGTGCAGACCGACGGCAGCTATATGACGGTCGACCACGTCGCAGTACATGAAGGCCACACGTCGATCTTCCTCAAGGAAGCCGAGCGAGACGGTGTGAGCGTAGCCCTGACACCAACACCGGCAGGCAACAAGGCTACGTTGACTGCTGATACCGACGCAATTCTCGCCGACTGGTATGAGAGCATCGAGGTCAAGCGTCGCACGCCCAGCTACGACGACGGCGGCGTCGCAACGAGTGCGTGGGCACAGGTAGCGACCGTGCAGGGCGATTGGCAGCCTGTCAGCGGCCGGACCCGCCGACAAGAAGAAGGCTTGGCCGTAAAGAGCGTGGCACAGTTCAACGCCGCCCCAGACATCGACGTTCAAGGCGACGATCAGATTATCCGAGCAGACGGCACCGCTTACTACGTCAACTACGTTCGGTGGCACGAAGACCATTGCACCGTCAGACTGAAGCGCACGGAAGGACAGGCTTGACATAGAATCCGTGAGGGCCTACGATAGTGACCGACCTGAAAGGAATATGGCATGTGTGGCATCGTAGTAGAAGCGGGCAGCCGCTGTTTTATTGAGCCCGGCTCGGCTAAGGTCGAACTAATGGCCGCGGCTATTACGCACCGAGGTCCGGACGGGCAAGGCTACCTCAACGTCAGCTCCAATGAGTGGGCCGTCAACCTTGGCATGCGTCGTCTGGCCATCCTGGACCGCGAGCACGGCAAACAACCCATGCACCGCGGCGGCGCGTCACTGGTGTTCAACGGCGAAATCTACAATCACCGCTGGCTGCGGCACAACCTCACACTGACAGGCGGCCCGTTCAAGACCCAATGCGATACCGAAGCATTGGCTCGCGCCTGGGAAGCCGACGGGCCGGATTGCGTGACGACGCTGGAAGGAATGTTTGCCTTCGCCGTGTGGGACCGCACCAGAGAGGCGCTGTACTTGGTGCGCGACCGCATCGGTAAGAAGCCGCTCTACTACTTCTGGGATGAGCAGCGTAACGTGCTCCTGGCGGGTAGCGAGATCAAGGCCCTTTTGGTCCATCCTCTTGTCGATAAGCAGATCAATCCAGTCGGCCTGTGCGATTACCTGTCCCTACAGTACGTGCCTGAACCTGCAACGGCATACAAGGGCATAATGTGCGTGTCGCCGGGCTGCATGGCAATCTATCGACCCACAGAAGGCTCATTTACCATCGCGCGTTGGCACGAGTTCGATCCCGGCAATTACCTGGATATTAACCCAATAGTAGTGCGAGATGTCGTTGACCGGGCCGTTGCGGGCCGCATGGAGAGCGATGTGCCGCTTGGCGTGTACTTGTCCGGCGGCATCGACAGTAGCATTATCGCAACCGTAGCTAACAAGCTTGTGCCTGAGCTGCACACGTTCAGCATGGGCTTTCAAGACGACCGCTACAATGAGCTGCCCTACGCCAAGCGGCTCGCCGACGAGCTGGGCACCGTGCATCACGAGCACGTCTGCGAGTCGGTGAGCCTGCCCGTAATGGCCGACCGCATCGTGGCGCAATACGACCAGCCCTTCGGCGACTACTCGGCAATCCCGACGATGCTGCTCTGTGAAGCTAGCAAAAAGTATATCACTGTAGCTTTGAGCGGCGACGGCGGCGATGAGGCGTTTGGCGGCTACGAGCGATACTGGGTAGCCGACAGGCGACACGGCGTTGTCGGCTATACCAATTGGATGATGCCGATACAGATGGTGCAGCGCAACGCAATGCTGGCCGAGCCATTCAAAGAGCAAGTCAAGGACGCACTCAATACGCGGGTCTGGCTGCTGAATCACGCGATGGACTGCCCGGCCAAGGGCGTGCTGAACCAGTGGATGTGGCTGGATATGATGACGTACCTGCCCAACGACATCATTGTCAAAATGGAGCGGGCGTCAATGGCTGCATCCGTCGAGGTGCGGTGCCCGTTCCTGGACCATAAGGTTCTCGAATTGGCCTTGGCGATACCTGACGACCAGAAGGTATTTGCCGACACCGGCAAGTACATCCTGCGCGAGGCTTTTCAAAATGTACTGCCGACGTGGGTGCTGCTGCGACCCAAGCGGGGCTTCTCAGTGCCGATGAATGAGTGGTTCCGCGAGCAGACCGGCGTCGATATGCTATTGACCATGATGACTGACCCGTGTTGGCCGTGGGACGTCTTGCAGGCTGACCGAGTCGCGGAGCGCGTCGAAGCCCACCTGCGCAATCGCACAAGCATCGGCCATGAGTTGTGGATTATCTTGATGCTGCACCTGTGGATGAAGAAGCACTTCGGTTGAGGAATTAAAAGATGATGGAACCACGATGCAAGCCTCCAAGGTACCCTCCAAAGGGGATCACAAAGCCTCCACCTCCGCCTGCTCCGCCTGCTCCGCCTGCTCCGCATCCGTCTGGCCCAGCGCTAGAGCCAGACATCGTGAATGCGCGGACTATGGCCCGCATGTTAGGTGTCGGCCGCCATTGGCTGGTAAGTCAAGCGAAAGCCAACCTCTTACCCTGTGTTGAGGCTGAAGGCACCGTGCTATTCAACCCTGCACAAGTCAAGCGGGCCCTCATAGCGCGCATGGCGAATACCAAAAATGAAGAACTCCCTGAGCCACCACCGAATAGATAAGAAAAGAAATCGCAAAAGGTACATACCATGAATCGTATACTGAGCTGCTACAAGGTCTTAAACCCACACGTCATTCTGGATGGCGGCGTTGGTCAAGGAGGCGGCGGCTGGTGGGCGGATGTGGTCGGGGTTCGGTTGCAACAGGAAATTGCCGCGCACCTCGGCGGTCAAGTTGAATTGCATGTTCGGCCTCATGGCCGCGACAGCTACGACGTACAACCATACGACCCACCCCACAAGGACTTCGACGTCGCTTACGTCCAACTGTTTGACCTCCCAACTCATAAGCCCGCCGCGTTCGTCTGGTCGATACTCAGCGACTACATTCGTATGGAGAACACGCTGGACCAATGGTTAGCTGCGGCAGAACCCGACTTGCTCATCAGCTTGCAGTATCCGCTCATCCCGCCAAAAACGCTACCCTGGCTGCCTTTCGGCGTTGTACTCCCAGATTTGGTAAGCCAATGCGAATCGCACGGATGCCGCGCTATAAGCCTACCGTGGTTCAATGAACTCAACCAACCTGTTGCGGCCATTCCAAAACCGATTACTGCAATGTGCACCGGCAAGGTCACGAGCAGTTATCCGTTCCGCTACATGGCATCGTCATACTTGACGAACCTTCATCGCGATGACATTGTCGTTTCTGTCGGCCGGTCGCCAGATGACTTCGCCTTAACCGACGAGCAATATCAACTGCGACTGCGAACCAGCCGGTACTTTATTAGCGGCGGCATCTATGACTTTCAAATCCCACCGAAATACTTTGAGGTTTGTAATTATGGCGCGTGCTTAGTATCACATGGCATGCCACTGATGGAGTCGTGCGGCTTCATTGACGGCGAAACCTATATGCAAGTCGGATACACGCCCGGCGAAATAGGCCGCGTCATAGAAGATGAAGAATCGTGGCGTCGCATCGGCATAGCTGGTCAGCGCATGGTGCATAAACACCACAGCATGGCAATGAGGGCGCGTGAGATTGCTGAAATCATCCGCGCAATGACATGAGTTCAATTCTATCTTGCTACAAAGTATTGCGTGACGACGATCCAACCTTCGGCGGCGTCGGTCAAGGCGGCGGCCTGTACTGGCAAAACGAGGTAGGCATAGCCTTACAGCAGCGCATCGCAACCCTGTTGGATTGTGAGCTTGTGCTGAGCCACCGAAAGCGGGGCCGCGACAACCGTGATCTGGTTGCTTATGACCCCCCTACAGACAACTTTGATATGGCCTATCTTGAAGCCTTCGATCCACCGCATGACCGACCCGATTGCTTCGTGTGGTCAGTCGTCAGCGACTACATCGGCATGGAAGGCGTGCTTGAGGATTTTTTGGTTGGAGCACAGCCCGATCTGATCATATCATTGCAATATCCGCTGGCCCCGCCGCTTCGCTTGGAAAAGCTGCCGCAACTCGGAGCACTGCCCAATCTTGTGAATCAGTGCGGGTCGCATGGCTGCCGCGTCGTCTACCTGCCTTGGTTTAACCCACATAACATCACGACTTGCACGGCGGCCAGAGGTTGGAAAGGTATGTGCACCGGCAGGATTGCACCGAGCACCTATCCATTTCGCCATGACAGCTTTCACTTGCTGCATTCATTGGGGCGCGACGATGTCGTACTCAGCGGCAGTCAAACCGACCACGAGTTTTGGATGAGCCACAAGGAGTATCACGAGGCATTGGCGGCAACTCGTTACTACTTCTCCGGGGGCATCTATGACCTACAGATCCCGCCAAAGTACTATGAGGTCTGCAACTACGGTGCGTGCCTCGTCTCGCCGGATATGCCGATGATGGAAGCCAGCGGTTTTGTTCCGTGGGAAACCTACTACCCTATCGAGTGCATCGACCAAATACCGATGATTCTCGACGACGATGAGTCGTGGCGAAAAATCGGCCCGGCCGGGCAGAGAATGGTCCAGGAGCGTCACAGCATCGAACAGCGAGCCAAAGATATCGTTGCTATTTACAAGGAGATGACTGATGCAAACACTAATCTGCGATAGATGTCCAACCGAGATCGGCCGTACTAAACGGGCAGAGTTAATAGAAACGACATCTGGTATTGGTGGACATACCATAATGGTTTACGACAATAATGCAGATGGCAAGCTGACTGAAATATATTACATCGTGTGTGACAAGTGCTGGCACGATTTTCGGCAATGGTTGGGGATAAAATCTGATGGATCAGCAGCATAAGACAGTTGAGTTTGACGGCTTCACGTGGCACCTGCGGTTGCCGAGCAATGTTGACAATGAGATTGCGGCTGGCCGCTACTATGATCTGGATATGGTCGCATGGTGCAAGCAGTACATCAAGCCGGGGATGGTTGTGGCCGACATCGGTGCGAACTTCGGGTGTTTCACGTTACCGATGAGCCGCATGGTAGGGCCGACCGGTAAAGTAGTGGCTGTCGAGCCGGAGTATGGTTTCATGCGGCGGTTGCTCAAGCACGTGCGCGAAAATGCGTGCGATAACGTAACTCTGTGGCCGTTTGCTCTCATGGAAAAGGCCGGCATCGCTTGGATAACACCCGAAGGCCCGCCGTATCATTCGTCAGCAACGGTCTGCTGGTGGTGTTGTGAAGAAGATGATGATTACTGCATATCGTGCACAACGTTTGACTCAGCCTGGCGGCACGACCGCTTAGACTTCGTGAAGATTGACGTAGATTTCACCGAGCACCACGTGCTGCCCGGAATGGTCGGTTCGATAGAGACCTTCCATCCTGTCATTGTTATAGAATTGACATTGGGTGAACCTGGCTGCCTGGCCGCCGACACACTGCTGCGCTGCGGCTATGAACTGCAAACTTGCAAGCAGCAGCACATTACTGTGGACACCATCGAGGCGATGGATAACAGCAAGGCCTGCACCATAAACGTGCTGGCAGTACACAAACAAGGAAAGCCATGACTACTCTGAAACCCCGCTTACTTAACCACTACGCCTATGACTGCAACACCTTCATCGAGACGGGCACAGCAAAGGGTGAGGGCGTGCAACTGGCTATCGCTCACGGCTTCACGGACATTTTCAGCATCGAAGCCAACCCCGATACCTGGCGGGCGGCTAACGAGCGCTTCATCAGCGTGCCCAATGTGCAAATACTCTTGGGCGACAGCAGAGTGGTTTTGCCGGACCTACTGCATGGCATCGACGGCAAGGCATGTTTCTGGTTGGATGCGCACTGGTCTACCGGCGAACCAGAGCTTGGCAATGGCGTCAGCAAGTGCCCATTGCTCGACGAGCTTACGCAGATCGGCAAGCACCACAACAAGAACCATACTATAATGATTGACGACATACGGTATTTTCGTCGCAGCGGTTTACCGAAGTGGGGGTGTATCTTGCTGGCCGACATCTTGGATGCCATTATGCAGATCAACCGTCGGTACTGCGCGCGCCTTGAGGATACCGACTTCCCGCTCGATGCTCTCATAGCTTGGATACATGACTGATGACTGATAAGCCGATAATTCTGTGGACTGCCGACGTCAAGGGCTGGGCCTATGAGAACCGCGTACAGGTTATGCGCCGGGCGATGCCGCAGTACGAGCACCGGGTGATGATGTCCAATTCCGTACCACCGTGTCTGTGGAAAATGCTGTGCGCTCAAGCTGATATTGTGGTCTGCCAAGGCGTCAAGTGGCCGGACCGGCTGGTGCAGAATGACGTTGACGTCGGCAATGTGGTCTTGAGACTTGACAGCATGCGCATCGACCATGGCGGCGTGTACTATGATTTCTTTGACGGGCCATTCAAAGACTTCCTTCAGCAAAAGAGAAACGCCGATGGCGAAAATCCTGTGGCTGGCTGACGGCCCTGAGTGGGCCTACTCTGCGATTGTGGGGCACGTGAGCAGCGAACTGTCGCAGCACAAGCACAAGCTCGCGTTTTGCGTGCCGCCGGACACTCCTGTGATTGTGGCTGCTAGTCGCGATGCTGATGTAATCATCGCCATGTACCTGCGATACGTCAACTATGTGCCGTCGGATTGCCGCCACAAGGTCGTGATAATGCTGACGGGAATGAGGCCATTTGAGGTGGTCGCAGCGCCCTATACCCGCCAATTGGCTGATGATATGACTTTGCCAGAAGGATGACCGACAGGAGATAAGCAAATGCTTACAGTCGCCAGCTACTATAAGTATTGCCCCGACAAGCAGGAGGGCTTCGGCATGAGCTTGCCGGGCCTTGGAGCGAGGCGATGGTGGGAGACAGCGCTGGGCATCGCCTTGCCTAAGCTGCTCGGTAACGCCACGCTCGTCGGAAGAGCGTTCAATTACGATAATTCACTGGACCGGATTCGTCCCTACCAGATTATTGATATCCCACACAACATCACCTATTGCCAGCCGTTCGACCCGCCGCTGCGACGGCCACTGCCTACGTTCGGTAGTTTCGTCTATGGCTGCATCGACGACGTGGAGGGCAACGAGCGACAGCTCGAACTCTGGCTGCGCAGCACCAAACCGGACGTGCTTTTCAGCCTGCACGATCCGCGCCCGCATCTTGCCGAGCTATGCAAGCCCTATGACTGCCAAGTGGTTCCGATGGGCTGGTTTGAGCTTGAAGCCAAACCGTACATCGCCGACAAGCTCTATACGGCAGTTTCAACCGGGGCTTTTGGCTACCCGTGTTATCCGCAGCGCACCGTCATCATGGAGAACCTGCAACAGATAGCAGATGAGGAACGGGACGGCATTCTCGTCGCATCAACGAATAACCAGTGTCGTTACCCAATCAGCACCGACCGCTACCAGTATATCATCGGCAACGCGCGGTACTATGTGACGGCTGGTACTTGGGACGTGTGTATCCCGGCCAAGTGCATCGAAGTGATGAATGCTGGCGCGTGCTTGGTGATGCCGGAAGCACCACGATGTGCCGATTACGGCCTTGTAGACGGCGAAACGTACATCAAGCTGCACGACCCCAGCGACAAGTTTGAGTTGTCTCGCGTCCTGGGCAGTGACGCCTGGAGGTACATCGCCCCCGCTGGCCAAAAGCTGGTGCAGAAGCGGCACATGATCCAGCACCGGGCCGCTCAAATACTGGAAGTTTACGCACAATGGAAAGAATCGCATGGTTGACAGACGTACCCGGTTGGGCATACGATAACAGGGCGCGGGCGTTGGCGGCAGCGATGCCGGGCTACGAGCACGAGATTGTGTGCTACCCGGCCCAAGGGTTCGCCCCGCTGATCGAGGCCGATATCGTCGTCTGTCCGGACCCACGAATACTGCGGTGCTTGCCCGTTGGCCCGGTCATCGTGCAGCATTTGAACGCCATAAAGCTGTTCCCAGGAGAGTTTGACAAATGATACCTGAACTCGACCCAAAGCGGTATTTTGAGGATATCAAGAGCGTCGCGGCAGTCATCGCCACCAATGACGCCTTGGCGACTGTCGGCCGGGCTGCCAACGAGAACGTCACCGTGATCCCCAACGGCGTACCCCTGGACCACTTCAAGCCGGGCGAACCGAACCCCAACTACGATAGGCCCTTCACAATGGGCTTTGCAGGCAATACGTGGGGTGCTGGCGGCACCTACAAGGGCTGGGACGCCTTTGTGCGGGCCAGTCTCGAACTGGCAACCAGCGACGATGTGAAGCCCAAGTACCTACTCCACAAGCACAACCAGATTCCCCACGACGCCATGCCAGAGCAGTTCTACCAGCTAATCGACGTTTTGGTCCTGCCGAGTAAGGGCGAGGGGTGCTCCAATGTGGTGAGCGAGGCCCTGGCATGTGGCGTGCCCGTTGTGATGACCAAAGTAGGATTTCACGGAGAACGCTTGACAAATGGCCACGACGTGCTGTATATTGAGCGCGACCTGACTGGGCCAAGTGCCCATACGACTGAGCAAATAGTAACAGCAATTCGACGGCTCATCGCCGAACCCGACCTTAGAAAGCGTCTGTCGATCAATGGACGTGCCTTCGCCGAGCAGCACCACGATGTTCGGAAGGTAGCGGCCATGTACGACGCCGTATTCAAATCGGTGCTCGACAGGCAGCAAGGTGGTCGAAGTGGCGACAGAACCGAACATCGAGGGCCAGCAGCACATCCTTAACCGGATGATCGCCGCCCAAGCTGATATGCTTGGCGGCATAGTCCGCGCCTGCGAAAACACGGCCGTTAGGGTTACTAAGCACGCCGCAGATCAGCATGATCGAGGCAGTAACCCACACGCCAGGGGCCGCTTTGAGACACAAACCGACGTTCTTGTCGAGTCGATCCAGCCAACAGATGCGACCATCACCAACGAGGCCATCGAAGCGTCCGTCGTCGTCGGTGCGGAGTACGGCGTCTTCGTCGAGTTGGGCACCAGCAAGTCCCGGCCATATCCCTACCTGATGCCAGCGCTGCACGCGCACCGCAACTCTTTTTTGGTGGCGCTCAAGGACGAAGCAGGCGTAGAGGGGGGGCCGTAGCGTATGGCTTCGCTGAAAGAAGCTGTCTACTCGATTTTGAGTACCGACGCCCAGAACGCCGGGGCCGGTCAACTCGGTGCATTGCTGGGCAAGACGGGTACTGCGCCTTACGGCGTTTATCACAGCTTCCCGCCGGAGAATACCACACCACCGTACATCACCTACTCAGTGATCTCTGGCGTCGGATACAAGCCTCGCCGCATCCTGATGGGCTTCACCGTGTGGGCTGCCGGCGCTTGGGTGGACATCCTCGACCGCATCGAGGCCCTGCTGCACGAGCAGACCTTCACAGCCGACGACTATGATATGCTCAAATGCTTCTGGGAGGGCCTTGGTCCTGAGCTGTACGACGCCGACCTCAAGTGCTACTACCAGCAAGCCCGCTACGAATTTATCGTGTGGGAGCAATAACGTGAGCCCAACCCTGTTAACAATCGACCATGCAAGCAACTGGTCTTGGGGCGAGACGATAGACGAGTACATCCCGCATTGGCATGGCTGGCAGGTGGCCCGCTTTTTGCGATGGACGAAGATCGATATTCAACTCGTCTGCAATGTCTGCCATGAGGTGACGGACCACACCGTTGTGCCACCCATGATCGGTGCTGGCCTGACAAAGCACTTCGATCTCGTGCTCGTACAGAACGTTGATACGCTGCCGCTGATGGAGGACCTGAGCAACGCGGTTTGCCGCAGCGCGGGAATGGTCGTCAATGAGCAATACGCCGCCGACCGCTACAACGAATGGCTCCAAAGCTGCCGGGGTATCATCGCAACGAATGACGCTCTCTACAGCGTAGCCCGAAGCGTCAATGAGAACGCTGTGCTGATTGCCAACGGCGTTGATCTCGAAGTATTCAAGCCTGCCCCACAACCTGCCGGCAGGGCATTCACTGTTGGCTTTGCAGGCAACATCGTCAAGCAAGGCCTGACGCATAAGGGCTACCGCTATTGGGTAGGCGCTACCACCCGCATGTTCGGGCGGATCGAAATCAGCAAACGGCTGAACCATCTGAACAAAGTGCGCCATGCAGAGATGCCGCGTGAGTTCTACCACGGCATTGATTGCCTGGTGCTGCCAAGTCTCAGTGAAGGATGCTCTAACGTCATTACCGAGGCCCTTGCGTGTGGCGTGCCTGTCTTGACTACTCAAGTCGGTTTTCACGGCGAACGGCTGGTGGACGGAGAAAATGTGCTTTGGATCGAACGCCACATTGACGACATCATCGCAAAGATTGACCGGCTGATCGGCGACCCGACATTGCAAGAGCGGCTGGCTGTGGGCGGCAGGCGCTTTGCTGAAAAGCACCATGACATTAAAGCGATGGCAGCGCAGTACGTGCGGTTTTTTGGACATTTGAAAGGTAAGAATCATGGGTAAGGACAGCACACAAGTTACGCTGGGTAGCGGCGACTTGTACCTCAACAACGTGGATGTCGGGCACCTGCAAGGCGACGTTGTGCTCACCTTAGAGTCCGAGTTCGTCGACTTCCGGCCGTCGAATATGAACGCATCCGTTAAACGGTTCGTGACCGGCGAGGTTTTTCGGTTGACGGCGAGGCTGGCCGAGATCAAGACTGCCAACATGCGGCTGGCACTGGGCATTAGCACGGCAGTGGGTGCGTCACAGAGCTTTCCCGACTACGATCCGTCAAGCTACTCGGCGGCGGCCGACGATAGCTTTGACGTGATCCACGTCGGCGACGACAAGACGGTCAGCGAGGTATCTCTGCGCTTTGAGCACCAGCTCGCACAGGATACCGACAAGAAGATCATCGTCGTCATGTATCAGGCCGTCAGCAATCGAGTGCTCAACATCCCATTTGCGGAGCGCGACGTCATTATCGAGGACATCGAATGGACGTCGCTCGCTGATGCGGATCGGACAGCCGGTGACCGGCTCGGCTTTATTGCGGTACAAGTGCAGAAGGCGTAGACATGGCAGTTGATAGGGATGCGGTCGTTCTCGGTAGCGGCACGCTCTATATCGACAACGTGGACGTCGGGCACTTAACAGGCCCCGTCACCGTGCATATAGAGCGTAGCGGCTTGACGTTGCCGCCGGATGAGCCCAGCTATGACGAGCCGACAGGCTTCCGCACGCAGGACTCGATGATTCTGCGTGCGGCGTCGGCTGAGTTCAACACTACTCATCTGCGGCTTGCCCTGGGTTTGTCCGGTGACAGCATCGAGACAATCTCCGGCAGTCCGTCCTACAACCCCGCGAGCTTTGACGGCACAGGCAATAGCTACGATGTGGTACATCTCGGCTACGCATCTATCGACACAACGATATTCGCCTTGCGCTTTGAGCACACCACGGCGGCGGACAAGAAGGTTGTCGTGATTCTGTACAGGGCATTGACGCCAGCCCGCATAGACCTGGCGTTCGCCAGCGATACGTTCACGGCCGCTAATATAGAATTTCACGCCATCCAAGACGACGATAGGCCGGTCAACGAACGACTGGGACAAATACTGGTGGAACAGTAAAGGAGACGACCGATGGCAAATGTAGCAACACAAAACGTACCGAACGGGCTGAAAATTGACTTGGTGGTCAAGGTCGGAACGCTGCGCAAACTGGAAACGCAGTGGGGCAAAGACCTGTCTAAAATCGACCTCAACATGGACAAGTTCAGGGACTTGTTCGTAGCCCTGGGCGTGCAATGCGATAGCAGCCAAGCAGAGGACGCACTCAAAGCATCGGCCGACGACATGGAAGTCGCAGCCTTTATGGAGCTGATGACCGGCGTTGTGACCAAGACGTTTGGAACGCAGAAAAACCCTACCGAACCCGAGCCACTGGTGGAGGCGGCAGCCGGCAACTGACGTGGGCCGAAATCTACTTTCAGTTCAGTCGTGAGTTTGGTTGGACCGCGTGGCAGATCGACGAAACACTTGTGCCTGACATGCAGGTGTATCTTTGGGAGTTGATTGAGTACCGCCAAGACGTGCCGCCGGCAGATGTGGCGATGAAGTTGATCATCACCGGGCTGTTCGGCAAGGCCGAAACGACCGAGCGGCAATTAGACAAGGCCAAAGCCAAGGGCCTGCCTGTTTCTGAGGCAACGTCCGACGAGATGCAGGCATACTACGACGCCGGGATGCCCGGCCCGTTGGATAAGTGGCTGGCAAAGAATAGAGGCAAAACGTGAACCTGGGCGACTTGACAGTCAAAGTGAGAGCTGAGATCAGCGGCCTCAAGAATGGCTTGAAGGCCGCATCGGCTCAGGTCCGCAATTTCAGCGGCAACGTGCGAAGAGCAATGCAACGGAGCCAATCGCACTTCCGCGCCTTCGCCGCATCCGCGAACCGTCACCTTGGAGCGTTCGCTACGCGCTGGGCGCGCCGGGCAGCAATGGCGTTCGCTGCCATGAGTGTCGCGTCAATCAAGTTCGCCGCCGACTTCGAACACAGCATGGCGATGGTGCATACCATGCTCACCGGGCGAGCCTTGCCTACCCTTGAGCGTTTCAGCCAGGGCATACGCCAGATGTCTGTGCAGTTCGGCGAGAGCACCAAAACGCTGGCAAAGGGTATGTACGATATCCTGTCGGCCTCTATCGCACCGGCTAAAGCCATGCAAGTCCTGCAAGCGGCGGCAAAAGCCGCTCGCGGCGGCTTCACAACGACCGCCGTTGCCGCCGACGCCTTGACGACAATCCTCAACGCCTATCGTATGGAAGCCGAGCAAGTCGTGCAGGTCTCAGACGTCATGTTCGCCATTGTCAAGAAGGGTAAGTTGACCTATCAGGAGCTTGCCGACCAGATCGGGCGCGTCGCCTCTATTGCTGCAATCGCTGGCGTCAGTTTTGAGGAAGTCGGCGCAGCCCTGGCGACAATGACGCGAGCTGGTTTGCAGATGGACATCGCCGCTACCGCCCTGCGTGGCGTGCTCAACACATTCCTGAGTCCCACTGAGGAAGCGACCGAGGCCGCCAAGCAGTTCGGGCTTGAAATCAACGTCGCAACGCTCAGGTCCGAAGGGTTGCTGGGCATCCTCGGCAAGCTGAAAAACGCCAACGCCGAGCAAATCGCCGCGATCATTCCGAACGTCCGGGCGATGACCGGCTTCGCCGCTGCCTTGCAAGACGCCGAAGGCATGGCCCGCGATTATGAGTTCATGCTGAGCGCAACCGGGCAGGCGCAAGAGGCCTTTGGCAAATCCACGGATACCATAGCATTTGAGGCCAGCCAGGCATGGCAGGGATTCAAGAACGTGCTCGTGGAAGTCGGCCAAAATGTCATGCCAGCCGTGACTGCTGCCTTAACATCATTCAACGATCAGGCAGTGCGCAATAGTGAAAACGTGAAGAAGCTCGGCAAGGATATTGGCGACTTCTTGCGTGAGCAGATTGAAGGCGTGTTGGGACTACTGAACGCCGCTCAAAACGTCCGCGATTGGACCGGCGGCATACAAGGTCAACGACCCACAGAAGTCATGCCCCAAGTATGGACTCAATGGCAAGCTCTTACGCAGGACATGCAAAAGTCCGTGAGAGAGGCTTTTGAGTCACGCTTTCCAGAAACTATCGGGCCAGATTGGGATGAATTATACAATCGCGGATATCTGCGAGGCCAGAAACCTCCAACACCGGAGCAACGCAAAACATTGGCGGGAGGGCCGTGGTTGGAATCAGCTCTCAATCAACAACCTGAATATATCCGACGGCTACTCGATTCGTATACGCGAGCGCAAGCTGCGACAGCACCGGCTCGTGCTGCTCGTCAAAAACGGGAATCCTGGACACGCCAGGCCGAGGCATGGCTCGGCGAACCGTTGGCCGAGCCCTCGCGCGTTGCACCTACAGTAGTTGCCCCGGCCGCCACACGTGACACGTCGGTCACCGACAAGTTACGCCGCCGCGTACAAGAGGAATACGCCATCATCGGCCGCCTCACCGAAAGCCACAAGCGGGCCGCCGATATCGTTCGCTTCGAGACGGCAGTGCGGAAGGAGTATGCCGATGACATGGAGGCACAGCGGCAGCTCATCCAACAATACAAGAAAGACTTGGATCGGTTGCAATTAGCTGAGATGGCCAACCAAGTGGGGCAGAGTTTCGCCAGCAACTTTGAGGATGCTGTCTTTCAAGTCAAGAGCTTATCTGATGCACTGACGGCACTCGCCAGCGATCTTGCCCGCCTTTTCATGCGGGAGTACATCACCGGGCCTATTGCCGCAGGTATAGGGCAAGGATTGTTCGGCCTAATAGGTGGCAAGAATATCGGTGCTATGGCGACCAAGGCTGACACATGGCTTGATACGCAACCAGCTTTTCATTATGGCACCGTTGCCGGCGCATCGTCATGGCGCAATGTGCCAAAGGGTGCCTTCGCCGGCGCAGAGCGCCTGCATGGCACGCTCGCCGCAGACGAGTACCCCGCCATTTTGCAGCGTGGCGAAACTGTAACGCCCAGAGGCGGCGGCAAGGTAACTGTGAACATCACCAACCCCCCGAACGTGCCGCTTGAAGCCGAGGACGCCGACCTATCAATGGTCGGCGATGAGCTTGTAGCTGGCGTTGTGCTGCGGGATGCGCGTGTGCGCGGACCGATCTTCCAAACGATGCAGCGCGCAGGGAGGCCACAAGCATGACTGATTTCCCCGCTCTCAAAACCGGCCCCAGCGCAACAGCCTTCACCATTAAAGCTAGTGGTGATCCCACGCTGCGATCAACGATGGAAGACGGCACTGTTATCACCCGCAAGCGGTGGACGTGGTGCCCACGAGTCTTCCATATTGATCGCACAGTTGACAACGACGACAAGCTCAGCCTCCAGTTCTTCGAGGAAGAAGACGCCGCTTTTGGCGGCGAAGACTTCAATTGGTTCTGTTCCGAAGATGGGCAAACGCGAAGCGTGCGTTTCGCCGCACCGATCAATTATACTCTGCTGCCGCAAGGTGGCATGCTCCCGCAACGGCGGTGGCGCGTCGTTTGGGACTTCATCGAAGCCAACCCGCCGAGCGCATGGGCCTACGGCGGCGGCGAGTACAACGAAGGCTACTATGGAAGCTGACATCACAGTTGATTTGGGGGCGAGGGACGTCTTGGTCATGCTGTCGCTGTTGCCGGATAGCGGCGACCTGGACACGCTCAAAACGTGTCAGGAATTGTCTGATGAGGCAGATAAGCCAAAGCCGATCCGTGTAACGCAAGCAGCGGCCGACATTATCGCCGCGAAACTCGATCAACTGAATAAGTCCAAAAAGCTCCTTCCCATGCACAAGAAGATCTGTCAGCAGTTCATGGAAAGGGAAGACGATGGGTGACGTGACATTACCGACGCCCGGCGGTGACAGGGGCACATGGGGCACCGAACTCAATACGTTCCTCACGGAGAACGTGTTCAATGCCTCCGGGTATCTGAAAGATCCGGTGGAGATCGAGCAGTACCTTCGTCACAAAGACGACGCGGATACTCAAATCGACTTCACGGATGATCAGATAAGCGTGCTGGTCGGGAACGTGGAGATGCTGCGCCTAGTGGAAGATGGGACGCAGGACAAGTTTTGGGTGAATCCGGCTGCGGCGGACGTGGATTTCATCATCGGCGCGAACGCCGTCTTTGTTCGCGGAGATACTGGCGATGTGACCATTGGTGGCGGAGCCAGTGGCGGGAGCCGACTGGAAGTCAAGGATACTCAGCATCCGACAATTAAGATTTGGAGTGAAACTGCCAGCCAGCAAGCTCGAATAGATCTTACAGCAGGTGCGGGTGGTTATGGCAATATCTTTAATACAGTCGGAGACCTCGTCCTTAGCAATCAGGACGCCACTGGTAAGCTCCAGCTCAGGACAAACTCTACAACACGAGTTACTGTCTTGCCAAGTGGGTATGTCGGTATCAGTGAAGACACGCCTACAGAAAGATTACATGTCGCGGGTCCAGGTGAGGACATTACCGCCAAGATTGCAGGCGAGGCTGGCTATCAAGCCGGTGTGCGGTTGGTTGCTGGGGCTGGATCATTCGGCAACATTCGCAATGATATCGGCAATTTATATATACAAAATACGGATGCTGCCGGAGCGATGCACTTACGCACCGATACACTAGATCGTTTGGTGATAAGCAGTTCTGGCGTCGTGACGATCAGCGACGCTGGCCTTGTCTTGCCGACTGTGACCAGCCCCACGCCGAACACAGAGGGTGCAATCTGTGTTGATACTGACCTAGGGGCAAACGGAAGTTTGATGGTGTACGCCAACGGTGCGTGGCGCACTGCTGTCACCTTGTAATGACCGATGAATGATATTCCACTCGACGTGATCTTGGAAAAGAACAAACTGGCGAGTACCGGCAAGTGGCTGCGCTCGAAAACCACGGCCTGCTCGCAAGCGCATAGAAGGAGAACTCATGGCTGATTTGCCATCAACAGATGATGACAGAGGCGATTGGGGCGGCAAGCTCAACACGTGGCTCTTAGTCGGCCATGAAGCTGACGGCACACATGCCGACCAACTGTGGTCGGGCACGTGGGACGATATCCGCAACTACGATGATATTGCCGACGCAGTGACCAGTATCGGAGTGACAGAGACGACGCTGCTGATCCCAGACGCTCAAGATGTCGATGAGAACGTCACTGTGCCAAGCACCATGAAGCTCCACTTTGTCGGGGCCGGTCAGTTGACAATCGAAACCGGCATCGACCTGACAATCAACAGCCCCGAACACATTATCGCACCGCCACGCAGGCAGATATTTGTAATCGAAGGCACAGGCGAAGTGATCTTCAGTAATGAAGGCTTGGTGTACCCGCAGTGGTGGGGCGCTCTCGCCGATGGTAGCACCGACGACAAAGCCGAAATCCAGGCAGCTATCACGAGCCTGGCGACGCCTGGCGGCGTTGTGAAAATCCTACCCGGCACCTACAAGATCGACACTGTTGTCACCTTGGACAGCAATGTCCAGATCATCGGCGTAGACCCGGAGACCTGCATCTTCAAAACCAAAAACACCGGTCACCACGGCCTGCACGCCGAAACAGAGACGAACATCATTATCGCGAACATTGGCATAGACGGCAATCGTAGCGGTGACACAACGACGGTGGGTAACATCGGCCTATTCTATCACGATTGCACACACTGTGATATCATCAACTGCCGTGTATATGATTACCTCGGGCAGGCTATTGGTGTCGGCGGCGTGTCGTCGCCGGGCGAGTCGAGCTACATCCGCGTACTGGATTGCCGCTGCTACGATAACAATGACCACGCTATCGATTTCAACGCGGTGCAGGCTGGACTCATTCGTGGTTGCTTCTGTTACAACAACGAGCTAAGCGGCATTTTTGTAGGCCACGGCAATACGTTCCACGTTACCGTTACCGAGAATCAATGCCACGATAATGGCATAGATGGCATTATCTTGGACGGGTCGGACTACGCCAGCGAAGGCGCAATCGCAATTCTCAACATTATCACGAACAACATTTGCTACAACAACGGGCGGCACGGTATCCACCTGCTCGGAGCCGAGAACAACGTCATCAGCAATAATCAATGCACGAACAACGGCCAGGTCAGCGCGAACTCATGTGGTATTGTCATGGCCGATGACGTCGAAAGCCAGGTGTGCCAATACAACACTTTGATCGGCAACGTATGCATCGACACGAGCGGCAGCCCTACGCAAGATTACGGCATCTGGGAGGCTGGGTCCGGCAACTACAACATGATTATCGGCGGGCGGTGCGCAGGCAATGATACGGCACAAGTCGCAATCACAGGGGCGTCCACGCACACTGTCGGCGTCATTAGTTACGACCAGACCGGCCAGTATGGCCTGCTGATCCGCAACGGCGTGCAAACGATAGTGGCTACCGACGACGTAGCCGACCCGCCGACGGATACAGAACTGGACACCGCATTCGGCACGCCCGCAGCAGTCGGGCCGGGCTTTATGGGAATCGTAGACGACGACGGTGCCCATGCAACCGAATGGTTCTGTTGGTCGGACGGCACAGCATGGTGGTACATTGAAGGCACGAAGGCGGTCAACCCGTGAAAACGCTACCGAGCAATCTCGTTACCGCCAAGAACCTGATCAATCAGGCGGGCGGTTGGATCTTGCTTGTGCAAATGACGCTGCCGGATGACGCTGGCACGGTGCTGCGCTACGCCCGCGATACTCAGGATGTCGAATACGGCGGCAACACATACACCCGGTTCAACTTCGACGTGTCGCTCGTTGAGAACTCACAGCGAGATCAACTGTCCGAAGTGAGCCTGAATGTATCGAATATCAGTCAGGTACTCTGTGCTTATCTCACTGACCCTGATGATGTAATCGGCGCGGCGGTTGTACTCACCTTTGTCCATACCGAGAATCTGACTGAAAGTCATGCTGCATTGGCTGTGAATTTCACCGTCAAGAATTACGCAATGGGACCGGATACGGTCGAGTTCACCTTGGGCGGTGCAAATCTGGCGATGCAGCGATTCCCTCTCAATGAGTTCATTGCCATGCAGTGCCGCCACGTGCTCGGCGATGCGCTGTGTCAGTACGCCGGGGCCGTGACGACTTGCGACGGCAAATTGAGCACGTGCCGCACGCTCAGCAACTCGCAGCACTTTGGTGGCTTTCCCGGACTCATCAGCAACAATCTTGTTGTAGCCGTGTGGAATGGATGATGTGCCGATAGAATTGATGACCGCCCAGTGGGGCCAGTACGATTGCTACGACTGGGCACGCGCCTTGCTGGCAATTCACGGCTATAGCATGCCGTCGCAAGAAAAAGCCGCTGAGGGCTTGGCAAAGACAGACAAAGCGGCGTGGGCATTGGTGCTCTTTGAATTGAATCCGGAAGATTGGCACGTTGGCGTGGTTCTGCCCGGCTGTGAGACATTCGCGCACATGGCAGAGAACACCCACGTGACCATCGAACGCTTGGACAATAGGTTTTGGGATGCACGGATCGAAGGTTATTATCGACGACGCGATACCGCCAGTCCGCCTGACAGTGCTGTCGCACCCGTTGAACAATGCGCAGGGTAAGTCATACGAGCTGCCGTACACCATCCAGCCGGTGAGCCAATGGCTATCGCTGCAAGTACCGCCCGATGCGAGCTTCAAGGTCGCGCTCAACGGCGTTGCTTTGCCCGACGACCGGCTCGACACTATCGTCCCCAAGCCCGGCGACCATCTCGTTGTCGCACCGTACATGGGCAAGAAGGGGAGCGACCTTGCGCGCATGGGCGCGATGCTGGCGCTTATTGTCATAACGCAAGGTGCAGCTACACACTTTGGCTTGGCCGGTATGGGCAAAGCTCTGTTCATGGGCGCGATGGTAATGGGTGGCGGTCTGCTCATCAATGCCGTGTTGCCGCCGAACATGCCCACGCAACGCGGGCCGTCCCAAGCATTCAGTTGGAGTCCGGGGACGATGCAGCGCCAGGGCGCAGCACTCCCGCGCGCGTACGGCAGACTAAAAGCGTATGGCAATGTTTTTGGTGCGTGGACCGCGATTGACAACACCACATTAGAAGTCAACGCGATCCAACAATCGCTATACGGTTTTCCTGAGACTATGGTTACAGCCAGCGTGCAGAACTTGGATACGATAATTGCATTGAGCGAGGGACCAATCGAGGGGATTGCCGCGGGTACTCCGAAACTGCAGGGCCGCACCGCAACAGAGTTCGACGATGTCACCGTAACCGAGCGCAAAGGCACGGATGTTCAGACCGAGGTATTCAGCCACTGCAAAGTAGAGCTGCGGCCCAATCTTGAAGTCACGAATGCCGACGGCGCGGTGACGTATACCACGCCGGACAAACACTTTGACAAGTTGCAAATCATCCTGGTTTTCGATAGGGGGCTCTACTATCCCGACGATATGGGTGATGTCGTTCACCAATGGTGTGAACTCAAAATCGAAATAAGGCCCGTCGGTGGAGCGTGGGGTACGCTGCTGGACGGCAAGGTCGCGGCACGAATGACCGACCCCGTATTTTTCGAGTTCGACAGCGACGGTAGCTATGAAGGCGGAGCATCGCAAACCGTCAACCAAGGCACGCAATATGAAATCCGCGTCACCAAGACGACCGGCGACAATGCCTGGGGTACGATCAATTCGCTGCGGCTCTACGCCGTGCGGGAAATTCTCAACGACGATTTCGAGTATCCCGGCATGGCCTACGTCGGCGTCTCAGCCTTGGCCACGAAGGAGATTTCAGGCTCGCTGCAATTCTCGTGTGTCGTACAGGGCCGCGTTGTCCGCGTGTATGACGGCGGCTGGACAATCGAGTACAGCAACAACCCGGCATGGGTCCTGTGGGATATCCTCACTCAACCAGTTATCACCGGCGATGGCGGCGGCACAGCGTATGCGATAGACAGTTATCAAGGCATTGACCCTGATGATTTGACGCTGGCTGATTTCGTCGCGTTCGCGGCGTTCTGCGATGCGTTGGTTGACGACGGAGCCGGTGGTACAGAGGCACGGTATACTTTCGATGGCTACTTTGAACGGCAAACCAGTACCTGGGACGCCGCGCGGCAGGTCTGTGCGTCCTGCCGCGCCCAACTCGTCAACAACGGCGACAAGTGGCGCGTCGTCATCGACCAAGCCGGATCGCCGGTCCAAGTCTTCAATGTCAGCAACGTCCTACAATCACAGTTTCGCATGTCCGCTATCGACCAAGCTGAGCGCGCCGCCGAAGTTGACATCCGCTACACCGACGCCGCACAGGACTACCGGATCAGCACAGTCCGAGCGAGAGACATAGGGCTTACAGATGTAACACGCAAGGTCTCACTGAATTTGGTCGGCTGCACACGAGCTACGCAAGCATGGCGGGTAGGCGCTCACATGCTGCGCAACAACCGATATGTGAAAAAAATGGCCGAGTGGACCAGCGATGTTGAAGCCATCGTCTGTCAAATCGGCGATGTCGTGTACGTACAACACGATGCCATTGGCACGGATTTCATCGGCGGGCGAGTCGTTCATGCGCAAGACAACGCCATTATGCTCGACAAGCCGTTCACCGCCAGTGGTGACGACCGGATCATTGTACGCAGCATCAGCGCCGGCGCTGATGCACTGCAAACGAAACGTGTGCGAGGGGTGACAGGTAGTACGGTTAAGATTTTCGGCACGTGGTCGCCGGACCCCTCCAACGGCGACGTCTACATCATCGGTCCCGCAACCTTGCTAACAGAAACGTATCGCATCATCGCGTTCACCAGCACCAAGGACGCGCGTGTGCGCCTCACTGGCATGCAATACAGTGATAATGTCTATCCCACAACTGAGACGCCGGAAATCCCGGGGGACATATTGATTACCGCCGGCAGTCCTGATGTCGCGGGCGGTGTGCGGCCGCCGTCCTGGAGCGAGATTGAAAATAGACGGCCCGCGACCTTTGCTCTCGGTCGCGGGTACATCTATACACCGCAATGTCGTGGCATGGACTTCGCCGACGCCGGCGGCGGAAAGGTGAGCTGGGACGCCGGGTTAATCGTCTACAAAAATGAGCCGTATCAGATCGTCGCCGATGCCGTCGGGACCGCGCATAAGTGGATTTTCTTTGATTCGGATTCGGGGAATCCATACGTACTGTCTACGTCCGACACCTATCCCACTGGCGCGAATCAATGGCTGCTGTGCCGCAATGATTCAGGAACGCCGGTTCCCATCTATGGCCTCAAGGTCTTAGATGATCAATATCTGCTCGCAAACGGCTCGCGTGATCTGACCGGGGACTGGACAATTTCGACGAACGATATTAGCTTGACTGCGGGTACGCTGGCGTGCCGCAGGCTATTGGCAGGTGGCTAAGCAAAATGACAACGAACGTCCATATCATCAGTGACTCGCCCGGCACCGCTTCATTGAGCTACGCGACGGATGATCGTGACAATCTAAAAATCACCGGCGACCTGGAGGTCGCCGACGTGTACGTCTTGAATGACGCGCGGATCAACAACAACCTCAGCATGGCTGGCTCCGCCGGGCAGGACAGCACCATCACCATTATCACCGCCTTGCAGGCGGGCGGCGGCGGCGGCATTGGCCTGCAATACAAGAATCGCTCGCTGACCTTTACCAAAGGCGTGCTGACAACCGTAGGCGCTGAAAGCGGATGGAATGACTTATAAGAGGCCACACAAATAGAGTGGAAAGGAATAGCACAATGGTAAGGAATAACGGGTTACTCAAACGCAACGTATCTTTCATTGCCGGCATCGCTGTAATCGTCGGCTTGCTCGGCGTAGCGGTGCACATTGGCGAGCGTATCGCCCACGTGGAAGAGTGCGACTCTCGCCAAGACGGCGACATCACCCGCATCGACGAGCAGGGTACGCAGCAGTGCCAGCTATCACAGATCGTCATGGCCGGAATCAAATCGGACGTGCGGCACGTGCGCGACAAAGTAGAACACATCGATAAGACGCTCCAGACCCAGGCAGCCGTACAGCAGCAGATACTCGCGGAACTGAGGGTGATCAACGGACATTGAATAGCCGCCGCGTAGGCGGCTCTTATAGGTTTGGTGAAAGGAAGACACATGAGACGGACAATGGTTTATTGGCTCGCGGCGTTACTGCTCACCTTCTTGCCGCTGATGGGCGGTTGTCGCGTGACGACTGATCCAGAGACGGGAGAGAAGCTGGTGCAAGTCGACCCCAACACAGCGGCCAAGATTGAAACCGGAGCCTCCGCCGCTGCAACGGGGTTGACGGTCCTGTCGCCGTTCGTACCGTGGCTGACGCCCGTTGCCGGAATCGTCGCAGGCGTACTCGGTGCATGGCTGAAGATCAAGCCCAAACTGACGGCTGCACAAAGTGACGCGACGATGTACCACTCGGCGACAGAATCGATTGTGCTGGCCCTCGAATCCTTCAAGACGTCGAACCCGACAGAATGGAGGAAGTTGTCGAAGATACTCGGCGACAATACCGGCGTCCGCACCGAGAATGTCGTGCGTGCCTTGCGCGGCCTTCCGGCCAAGGAGTAGCCGCGACATCTCCGACACCATGCGGCGTCTGTTCCAAATGGGCCGTCTGCAGTCAGACGGCCCGTTTTTTTGACCCATTTTATCGGCTTGCTTACCACCTGCTACCCTAACCCTTTACCACATAAAGACTTACGGCCGACAAAATAAATGTGCCTTTTTTGGATTTTGTGCTTTGCTTCCCGGCAGATATAGCCGATAATATGAGTGTGATGGATAACAAGATAGAACAAATCCGATTTACTCAACCGCGACGCGGGCCAGCCAATCTTGTTATCCACAAGTCTCAGGCTTTGCCCGCGTCGCTTTTTCAAGGAGAACGCCATGAATCCGATGTTGAGACACACTACCACCATCCTTGCCCCGTGCCCGGAGTGCGGCAGCTTGGACATCGTCGCAGGAGACACGCCGTTCGGCTCGTATGCGATACGATGTGCGTGCGGCTTCGCGGCGACCGGCTGGACGCGCGAAGCAGCCGAGGCCGAGTGGAACGACGCGACGAGTCCGCTGCTCAGATGACCACCAACATTCACGGGCTGGGCCGGGCGACACTCCCACCCCAGGGTACTTCGCTGCTCGGCCTGGCGCAACCATTCAAAAGGAGAACGCCATGAGTAAAACGGTTAGAGTATTTCTAATGGGCCATCATTTTGCGATTGGGTGGCTAGATGGTGGCCTGATTAAGGTATGGCGAGTAAATGACCGCCTACAAATCAAGGTCAAAGATTACATGGAGCAACACCACCTTCTTGTGACATTCCAAACAGCAGCTAGCTTCCCGTGGTTAGCCGACTACTGGGAAGGTGGAGGGGTATCATAACTGACCGGGCCGCGTGGCGTCGGGCGGGTTCGACTCCCGCCCCGGCCTTTGTCTTTGCTAACCTCTATTGAAAGGAGAACGCTATGACAAAGGCAACAAAGGAAACAGCGGGCGCGTCGCCCGCCACCGTGCCGAGCAGCGATGCTGCCGGGGAACCCAAAACCAAAGTGATCAAGAGCAGCAAAACGAAAACCACTTTGTCGGCTTTGATCAAATGCGACTGCGAGGTCCACACCGAGGTCCTTCAGCATCCGGACGGCAACATCATGCTGGAAGTCCACCTCAGACCGAGCAACGGAATCGAAGGGTTCGACGGACTTAACGCCGTGCTTGCGAAGGGCATAGTGCGCAGCCTCAAGCGGACGCTCAAGCCGACCGGCGCGACTGCACAAGCGCTCAAGGGCAAGGTTGACGTCAGCATTCCGCTGGCGTTCCCCACGACGTTCAGCTGCAAGATGGGTCTGTAGGGGCCTAGGGGTTTGTCTGGGCGGCGCATCGTCCTGCGCCGCCCGGCCTTCCCACAAGGAGAACGCCGATGAACAAGAAGATTTACAAAGCCGACTCGTGGTACTTATTGCCGCCGCAAGTCTGGGCGCACGACCCGAACAACGGCTACGGCCGCGATTCTCAGCGGTCCCGAGTGTACGCAGCCGAGAATGCAGCGATGCAGGAAATGGCTGCACGCAACTGGGGCTTGTCAGAAGCCCGACGACGCATCGCGGGTTGGACGCACGCGGGCTGGTGGGGGCAAGCATTCGGATGGTCACTCAAGCGGAGCGGTGTCAATGTTCAGATGTCGCTGCGCCGCAACCCGTGGAGCAGCCAGCACAACAACTCCATCCACCTCTGTCTGGCCACCTCTCCGATGGTGGTTCTGCACGAGCTGATCCACCTGGCTAGGCCGCAAGATGCTGGCCCGGCGCACGGCCGCTGGTTTGCACGCGCTCTGCTGTATGCCGCGTACAATGCATTTTCGGCTCACGCGCACGGCCTCCTCATTGAGGCATATGATTTTCAAGGTGTCCACTACACGCCGAAGTGGGAACTCGTGTTCCAGCTTATACGGCGGAGAGAGGCGGCGCACCGATGACCGACTTAACGAAGCCAGTCAGACGTCGCACGCGGGCGCAGGTCCGCGAACAAGGTCGCATGCGATCAGTGTGACCCTATATCCCGCAGGCACTATCGGCCTACGTGTCCCCCGTGGGCGGGAGTACCAGTTGAGTTTGGAGACCGTGTACATCATGGCCGTGCGCGCCGACGTTGAATCGGGCCTCCGCGAAAAGGCCAAGAAGCGAAAACGCAAGGCGGTGCGACGATGATGCGACACGTGATTAGATGCGATGAGCACTTCAAGAGCCGCTTTGTGCTGGTCGAGGAGATTCTGAGGCTTCTCGGCACTGGGGATTGCGGCGTCGCCGTCTCGCGATGGTATCAAATCATCGTTGCAAGCAAACACGGCGACAATGAAGAACTTAAAGCAGTCTTTGCACAGGGTGTGCGATGCGGAGTCAACCTGTTGCTGGTCGAACAGGCTGTAAAACGAATTGTGGTCATCAACCGACAATCGGAAAAGGAGACGCCAAATGAAAACGGGTAAAACAATTCAGGAATTGGCCGCTGAGATCCAAAGGCAGATGGAGACCAAAAAGGACTTCGTCGCGTCCAGCGGCCTGCCCAAGAAGTCGTGGGCAACGCTCGTAGCATGACCTGTAGTTTTTGACAAGTGAATAACGACGGGAGCGTGGGTGGCCGGGCAGATATGGAGTAGCTCATAGTCCTTAGCTACCCCCAAAAGCATCCAAGAGCCTGCCCGGCTGCCGCCCGCCGACCTGTTAACCCTTTTTGGAGACAGTATCATGGAGAGGAACAACGACGAGAACGAAATGCTGAGCGCGTGCAAGAAGGTTGTCTTTCGCTGTGCAATAACAGCACTGGCCTTCTTGATCGGGGCGGCAACGTGCGTCGCCTTGTATGGATGTCGCGCGATCAACGGCGCAGGCCGCGACATCGCGGCGGCCACCTCCAGGTACGAACACGACTGATGGAGCGACGATGACAGCCAGGACGGCAACTGACGGATCGGGCAACAAGGACGATAGGCTCACGGATGGGCGGCATGGATGCCTCCAGCAATCATACATACAACACAACACACTGGGCAGAGTGGGGCGGTGGGTTTTGGCAGATTGGCGTTTTCCTTCCCATCGCCCCGTGTTTTTTGAGAATGTAAGATGCAGAACATAGAGCTGGAAGATGAGCAGTGGGCCGACTTGGGCGCATTGATTTACTGTGCGATGTCTTACACGCGACCGAATCTGGGTTTGTCTCCTGTTGCGATGTCCAAAATCCTTATCGCGCTGACTCCGCTGATAAATGACTTTCTGAGCTTGTGTGATACCATCTACGGCCAAGAAAAATATATGCAACTCGTCACCGCCCGCATCGAGCAAATCTTGAAAGGAGAACAGCCATGACCAACACGAAAGCAACCCCCCAAGAAGTGCCGGACCCTGAGCCGGTAGAGACAGAAAGCAGCGCACTCGTTCGACAGGAGTTCGTCAGCGCTCCGCTTGAAATGACGTTGCTCGCCGAGCAAGCGGCCGAACTGGCTACTCGGTTTAACGCCGCCGTTTGGAAGATTTGTGCGTCCTGCACGTTTCCTGAAGACTGGCATATCTTCGGCAGCGGGGCTGATGCCCAGGCATGCCTAAGCAGTTCGGGAGCCGAACGCATTGCACGGCATTTCCCGATTCAATTCGAGGACGCCGCATTCAACAAGGAAACGTGGAAAGACAGCAAAGGTGAGGGTTATCGCTACATCTATACAGGCTACGCAGTCATGCCACCGCGACGTTACTTCATCCAGGGCCAGTACTCATCGCGTGAGCCTTTCGTTGGCGTCGTCAAGGGCGAGTTGCGGCCCGTCGAGGATGTCAACGAGACTAACGTGCGACAGGCTGCCTACCACATTTTTCGTGGCGCAGGGATCAAGTCTTTGCTCGGCCTACGCGGCGGCGTGCCGGTCGAACGATTCAAGTCGCTCATGGGGCAGACCGGCCAAGACGCCGGCAAGACCAAAGCCCACGACTATGCCAAGGGCAGCGAAGGCGGCACGTCGGAAAAAGACGTCGAGGCCCGGCAGGAATTGTCTGAGATCATCTTGGCGCTCGCCGGGGCCAACATGCTTGTTGTGTTTGAGGATGAGAAGGGCCACAGCCTTGTGGAGCTTGACCCCGAATTGACCGGCCCGGAGTATACGAAAGAGCAGCACTGCCGGGAGATATGCGTCAACCTGAGCAGCTTCTGGAGCAAGAAGGATAAGAAACGTGTCATCGGCAAGTCGATCCGCGAGCTTAGCGGTAAGTGGCTCGGCAGCACCTTGAAAACGGCGCGTGACATGGCCAAGCAATTACAAGGAGCAGGCAATGGAAATTGACTGTTATAGATACACACAGATCCACAGATCAACGGAGAAGTTCAGAGGTAAGACCGACATCCCCCGCGAGCTGGCGGACAAGTGGGCGAGCCTGCAACCGTTGCAGGTAGTCTGTACGGTTGAGCTGCTGCGTACCGGCGCAGTAACGTGGTACTTAGAGCACGCGCCAACACAATTTACGTTGGCCATACTGGTAACCGATAACACACAAGACCCGGCTAAACATGCTGATCACATGCGATCGCTGTTCGCGCAGATCGATGCAGCACAAGCGGAGACCATGATTGCAGCACACGTCTTACAGGAGCAAAATGGTGATGCCGAACCCATTTAGCAAAGGAGAACGCGATGACACCCGACCTGATGAACGATATTGCAGCGGCTATGCAGCCCCAGCCGCCGAAGAATGCCGCGAGTAACTACGCGAGCCGACTCGGTGAGGCGTGCCTGCGCAAGCTTTTTTATTACCGCACCGAAGGCCAGAAGGCCAGCTCTTGGCCGGTCCTCGCACAAGGCCGCATGGAGACCGGCAAGCAGCTCGAGGACCTTTGCCGAACACTATACAACCGCATCGGCATGGCGTGCTGCCCACAGTGGCGCATCGTCATACCGCAGATCAGTGTCAACGACAAGCTCATCACCCAGTACCAGATCGGCTACCGACCTGACTGGTTTCTACAAGTGCTTGAGGGTGGCAGCGGGGGACACTGGGTCACGCAAGGCCCGTGTGAGGTCAAGACCGCTGCCGCCCATATCTTTGCGCGATTGAGCGATCTGGACAGTATGCGCACTATGTGGTGGATGCGCAACTACATCGCCCAACTGACGGTCTATATGCTGGCCAGCAACTTCGACGAAGGTTGGTTTTTGTTCATCAACAAGGAGAACCTGTTCGACATCAAGGTGATCCCGTTGGCTCTGGACATGGCCTTCGCTGAGACGTTGTTGCAAAAGGCTGCGACGGTCAACGAGCACGTGCTCGCCGAAATCCCGCCTGATAAGCTCAACGACGCCTCCGAGTGCGGCCGGTGCGGCTTCGACTCTTTGTGCTGCCCCGAGTGCATGACCGGTAAGGGCGTCGAGGTGTTCAATGACGCGCCCCTGATCGAAGCGCTCACGTACCTGCGAGAGCACGCCGAAGATGTCAAGGCAATCAACGCAGCCGAGAAGGTCGTTGAGAAAACGGTCAAGGCCAAGCAGGGCACGAACCTGCTGCGCGGCGACTGGCTCGTGACCTGGGAGAACCGTCCGAAGCACTACAAAGCCCAGCCAGCCAAAGAGGCCCGCGTAACGACCGCGTGGCACAAAGATGTGATCGATTTAACAGCAAAGGATACGGAGGAATGACAGCGTGGCGCGGCTTGACATGGCCCGGCCTGGCTCGGCTGGGCGTGGCGCGGCAAGG
>Ga0255054_10000280_pt1 | contig 30074 bp, 30 predicted proteins | sample JV7_2_23_MG_FD_188634 | JGI IMG/M metagenome (GOLD analysis project Ga0255054, IMG submission 188634) | Seawater microbial communities from Jervis Inlet, British Columbia, Canada - JV7_2_23 | ecosystem: Environmental > Aquatic > Marine > Inlet | place: Canada: British Columbia | collected... | reverse complement strand
CGCGCGTTCCACAACGACCAGATGGGTCCCTTCCTGCGGGAGCTGTGCGAGCTGGCCGACTACGAGAAGGCCCTGCCGATGAACTCGGGCGCCGAGGCGGTAGAGACCGCCATCAAGGCCGTGCGCCGCTGGGGCTACCGCCGCAAGGGGATTCCGGCCGACCAGGCCGAGATCATCGTGTGCGAGAACAACTTCCACGGGCGCACGACGACGATCGTCTCGTTTTCGACCGAAGAGGCGTACAGGGACGACTTCGGGCCGCTCACGCCCGGGTTCAAGATGATTCCCTACGGCGACGTCGCGGCTCTCGAGGCGGCCATTACGCCCAACACGGCCGCGTTCATGGTAGAGCCGCTCCAGGGAGAGGGGGGCGTCATCGTACCGCAGGAGGGATACCTCTGGGAGACGGCCGAGCTGTGCCGGCGACACGACGTGCTGTTCGTGGCGGACGAGATCCAGACTGGCCTCGGGCGCACCGGCCAGATGTTCTGTTGCGACTGGGAAGGTGTGAAGCCCGACGTGCTCGTGGTCGGCAAGGCGCTGTCAGGCGGCTTCTACCCGGTTTCAGCGATGCTCTCGAGTGGAGACGTGATGAGCGTGTTCCAGCCGGGCGACCACGGCTCCACGTTCGGCGGCAACCCGCTCGGCGCGGCCGTGGCGCGCGCGGCGCTCAGAGTCATTGTCGATGAGGGCCTGGCCGAACGGGCGCGCGAGTTGGGCGACTGGTTCATGAGCGAGCTGCGCGCCATAGACTCGCCGCACGTGAAGGAAGTGCGCGGCAAGGGCCTCATGATCGGTGTCGAGATCAAGCGGGAGAGCGGCACCGCCCGCCCGTTCTGTGAGGCGCTGATGGACCGCGGCATCCTCGCCAAGGAGACCCACGAGCAGGTCGTTCGCTTCGCGCCGCCGCTGGTGGTCGAGCGGAGCGACCTGGAGTGGGCGCTTGGGGTGATCGCGGAGGTGCTCTAGCGAGCGCCGGTGCCGCTGCCTACAGCTCGTTCTCCCGCTCCTCGTACTTTATTGCCGCCACTTCATCTGCCAGCTTGGTCTGTGTCGCCAGCTGGTGGGAGAGTTGTGTCACGTGCTCGGCTAGATCGGCGACGTGTGCCTCCAGCGCCGCGAGGCGTCGCTCGACCGCAGGATCGATCTTGTTGTCGGCTGACATGGCTGGTTCCCGCCTTTCCGGTCGGAGGTGGCGGAGTGCGCGGGCTCACCGCACCTGCCCTATGAAGCTAGCGCATCGCGGTCCGGGCCACCAACCGTGTGATCGGGGCTTGCAGCAGTTGCTCGTGGGTGGCCGGCGCGCCGTTCAGCGTGAACTCCTCGTAGCCGCAGCGCGCCAGGAAGTCGAGGGCCTCGGCGGGATCGCCGCCGCGCTCGCGGACCATCTGGACGTGCAGCTCGAGAAAGACCACGGGGCGGTCGTCGGCCGAGAGCGTCGCCCGGCCGCCCCTCAGCGCAGCGGCCTCGAATCCCTCGACGTCGATCTTCAGGTGTGTGGGGCGCACGCCGGCACTCGCGGCCAGTGAATCAATCGAAACTGCGTTCACCCGTGTGAGCTCCCGCTCCGGGCGGTCACTGGTGGCCGCCACGAAGTAGCCGTCGGCGATCACGCCCGCCGCGAGCATCTCCTGGGTGCCCGGCGCTTCTGCGGCGGCGGCCTGGATCACGCTCAGCCGCCCGCCCACCGTGTTGAGGTCGGCCTGAATCCGCATGATCCGCGCGGCGGCAGGGGAGGGCTCCACGGCGAACGCCCTGGCTCTCCCGCCTCCGTAGTGCAGCGCCGCGAGCGAGAAGGCGCCGAAGTGCGCCCCCAGGTCGAACAGCACCATTCCCGGCTCGCAGCAGCCTATGAATTCAGCCAGCTCGGCGGACTGTGCCGGGTCGTCGAGTTGTGTGGACCGAATCGCCCGGAAGGCGGTCGGGTGGCAACGCAGCCGCCAGTCGGGTTTCAGGTCGAGCGTGCGGTCGGCTCCCACCGCGTGCAGTGCCGCGTCCGAAATCCAGCGCATCGTCTTGCGCGGCGCCCGCACCCAGTTTCGCAGGGGGCGGGGAAAGAGGCGGCGTACGAGTCGGCGGGTTCCGGTCATTGCGGTGGAAGCGAGTGCAACTCCCAATCTACCAACGCGCGGTTATCTTTGCCCCTGCCATGACGGAACTCCACGTACAGAGCAGCCGGGGCGACACGCTCGACACCGTGCACGGCGTACACGTTGCCGTGTGCCGGGCCGACGGGTCGCTCGTGGCCACGTCAGGTGATCCCCGGCGCCTGGTGATCATGCGCTCGGCCGCCAAACCGTTCCAGGCGCTCCCGCTCGCGGAGGATGGCGTGGTGGAGCGCTTCGGGATTACCGGCGAGGAGCTGGCTCTGGCCTGCGCGTCGCACAACTCGGAGGTGCGGCAGGTCGAGATCGTGAGAGGCCTTCTCGAACGGCTCGGCCTCACGGAGGAGGACCTGGCGTGCGGGCAGCATCCTGCACTGGCGCGCGACTTCACGGTTCCCCCGCCGGGGAGCGCGGGCGGCGAGCGGCCGCAGCTGGCTGATCGGTCCCGCCTCGCCAGCAACTGCTCCGGGAAGCACACCGGGATGCTGGCGCTGGCGCTGCACCATGGCTGGGAGACGCAGGGCTATCACGTGAGCGGCCACCCGGTTCAGCAGCGGGTGAAGCGCGCGCTGGCGTCGTACGCAGGCCTGCCGGAGGCCGAGATCGGCGAGGGCGTGGACGGCTGCGGCGTCGTCGCGTTCTCGCTGCCGCTGGCGAGCATGGCGCGGGCGTTCGCCCGCCTCGTGGCGGACGGGGAAGCCGCCGCGCAAACCGTAGTGAGCGCGATGACCGCGCACCCCGAGCTCGTGGCGGGCAAGTGGCGCCTGGACACGGAGCTGATGCAGGCGTACCCGTCGCGCCTGGTGCTGAAAGTCGGCGCCGAGGGCGTGTACGGGGCGGCGCTTCCGGAGCAGGGCCTGGGCGTGGCTCTCAAAGTGGAGGACGGCAGCAGCCGCGCGGCGATGCCTGCGCTGCTCCACGTGCTGGATCAGCTCGGGCTCGATCCGGCGCCGTCCAGCCGGCTGCCGCGGTTCGCGACCCTGGGGATCTTGAATACACGGGCGGAGCCGGTGGGCGCGATGTTTGCAGCGGGCGCGCTCACACTCGTTTGAACGGTGATGCAACGGATGGATACCGTTTTCCTGCTGCTCGCACAGCACTCTTGTCGAGTGCGACGAGCCGACAAGCCGCGAGGTGCCGGGCGATGAAGTTCATAGACCGCGCCACGATCCGCGTGACCGCGGGTACGGGAGGGTCGGGCTGCATGTCCTTCCGGCGTGAGTCGTACGTGCCCAAGGGCGGGCCGGACGGCGGCGACGGCGGACGGGGCGGGAGCGTGCTCGTGCGCGCCGACCGCCATCTCAACACGCTGCTCGACTATCGCTACAAGACGCACCGCAAGGCGGAGCGCGGTCAGCACGGCAAGGGCGGCAACAAGACCGGCAAGTCCGCAGACGACGAGTACCTGCCGGTGCCACCCGGCACCGCGGTGCACGATGCGGAGAGCGGCGAGCTGCTCGGGGAGTTGCTGCAGCCGGGTGACGAGCTGCTCGTGGCCAAGGGTGGGCGCGGCGGCCGCGGGAACGCGCGGTTCGCAAGCTCCACCCATCAGGCCCCCCGCGAGTGGGAGCCCGGCGTCGAGGGGGAGGCGTGCACCATCGAGCTGGTGCTCAAGCTGATTGCCGACGTAGGACTCGTTGGGGAGCCCAACGCAGGCAAGAGTACGCTGCTGTCGGTCGTCTCGGCAGCTCGGCCCAAGATCGCGGAGTACCCGTTCACGACGCTGGAGCCGCAGCTCGGTGTGGTGGGGCTCGGCGTCGGGCGCTCCTTCGTGATGGCCGACATCCCGGGTCTCATCGAGGGAGCGCACGCAGGGAAGGGGCTGGGCGACCAGTTCCTGCAGCACATCGAGCGCACCCGCGTGCTCGCCTACCTCGTGCCCGTCGAGGTGGAGGACCCTCAGGCCACCTACGAGGCGCTGCGCGCGGAGGCGCGCGCATACGACGAGGCGGTGGCCGCGAAGCCGCACGTCGTGGTGCTCAGTAAGATCGATCTCCTCGCCCCAGGGGAGGAGCCGCCCGCAATCGAGGCTCCCGAGTCGCGCGGAGTGCTGAGCATCTCCTCCGTCGCGCAGCGCGGGGTGGATGAGCTCAAGGAGGCCCTCTGGCGGCTCCTCGCTGAGAGCGGCGAGTGAACCGAGCCGACCTCGCCCACATGGCCCTGGCGTTGGTGCCGGGAGTGGGGCGGGCAAGGTTCGACGCGCTGCTGGGCCGATTCGGCTGTGCCGACGTCGTGCTGGCCGCGTCGCAAGACGAGCTCACCGGCGTGCGCTGCGTCTATGCCGCTACGGCGACCGCGATCCGACAGGCTTCTCTCGGCCGGGCCGAGGCCGTGGTCGAGCGCACGGAGCGGTTGGGCGGCCACGTGCTGCTTCCGGGCGATCCCCGCTTCCCGCCCAGGCTCGCCGAGATTCCCGAGGCCCCCCTGGCGCTGTTTGCGCTCGGCAGGCTGGAGCTGCTACAGCGCGAGGCGGTGGCAATCGTTGGGAGCCGGCTCCACAGCCGCTACGGCGCTCAGGCGTGCCGCCACTTCGCGGCGGGGCTCGCGCGGGCCGGGCTCGTGGTGTCGAGCGGCCTGGCGCGGGGACTCGACGCCGTGGCGCACGAGGCCGCACTGGACGCCGGTGGAGACACGGTGGCAGTTCTGGGGAATGGCCTCGGAGTGATCTATCCCGCCGCCAACCGCGCGCTCTACGAGAGGGTGGCGCAGGACGGCTGTCTTCTCACCGAGTTCCCGCCGGGCGAGCGTCCCAACGCCGGGAGCTTCCCCAGGCGCAACCGCCTCATAAGCGGACTCGCGCGCTGCACGCTGGTAGTCGAGGCGCGCGCTCGCTCGGGCGCCCTGATCACCGTGGACTGCGCGCTCGAGCAGGGGCGCGAGGCTCTCGTCGTGCCGGGTCCCATCACGAGCCCGCTCTCGGTGGGCTGCAATCGCCTGTTGCGCTGCGGAGCCAAGCCGGCGCTGGGACTCGATGACGTGCTGGAGGAGTACGGTCTCGCGGCCGAAGAGGCGCCACAAATGCGCATCCCGGCCGACCTCTCGGGACTGGAGCGCCGCGTGCTGGACATCCTGGCGCTGGGCGACGAGCACGCCGACGAGATCGCGAGCCGGTTGGGCGTCACCGCGGCCGAGATGGCAGCCGTCCTCACGGGATTGGAGATCCGTGGATTGGTGATGCAGGAGCCCGGCAAGCTGTTCCGGCGCGCTTCGATCGAGCTGGTTCCAAGCTGAATCCGGGGCCCGAGCAACCGCGTTAGGTTGTGACCGTGCGGCACGTATACGTCCACGTTCCCTTTTGCCGCCGGCGATGCGTGTACTGCGACTTCTCGATTGCGGTGCGCCAGCGCGTTCCGGCCGAGCGCTTCGTCGGCGCCGTGCTCACCGAGTGCGACACGAGGATCGAGTCCGAGGGGTGGGATGGGGGCCCGATCGAGACGCTCTACCTCGGGGGCGGAACGCCATCGCTGCTTCCATCCGAGCAGCTGGCGATGCTGATCGCGGAACTGGTAGAGCGGGGCGGCGGCGCCGGCCCGGCGGAACTGACCCTCGAGGCCAATCCCGACGACGTGACGCCCGAGCGCGCGCGAAGCTGGGCCGCGGCGGGAGTGAGCCGCGTCTCCCTCGGAGTTCAGTCGTTCGACCAACGGGTGCTGGACTGGATGCATCGCACCCACCTGGCCGCCGCTTCCGCAGCGGCCGTGGGCGCCCTGCGCGCAGCCGGGATCGGCTCGGTCTCGCTGGATCTCATATTCGCGCTCCCCGCTGCGCTGCAACCGGATCTTCGGGCCGAGCTCCAGGCCGCGCTGGCGCTGGAGCCGGACCATCTCGCCGTGTACGGGCTCACTGTGGAGCGGCGCACGGCGCTCGCGCGCTGGGTGTCTCGCGGGGCTGCCGTGCCGACGGGGGAGGGACGCTACGCCGAGGAGTTTCTCCTGGCGCACGACGTGCTGGCTGGGGCCGGGTTCGAGCACTACGAGGTCTCGAACTACTCGCGGCCGGGGCACCGCTCGCGCCATAACGGCATCTACTGGGTGGGCAGGCGCTATCTGGGGCTCGGTCCATCGGCCCACAGCTTCAGGGACGGAGAGCGGCGCTGGAATGTGGAGCCCTACGCGGCCTGGGAGCGGGCGGTGAGCGAGCGCGGCGAGGCAGTGGCAGGCGCGGAGCGGCTCACCGCCGAGCAGCGCGACCTGGAGGGTCTCTACCTGGGGCTCAGGACCGTGGATGGCGTGGCGCGCGACGCGGTCCCGCCGCGGCTGGTGCCGGTCCTGGAGGCCGCCCGCCGCCAGGGATGGGTCGTGGAGCGAGGAGACCGGCTCGGTCTCACGCCCCAGGGCTGGCTCAAGCTCGACTCCATGGTCACCGCTTGACCACCTTTCATGAAGGTGGGTAAATTGCTGAAATACGGTAACTTGGGCGATGACTAGGGACGATCTGACTGAACGCGAGCGACAGGTGATCGAAGCGGTGATCCACGCCTTCGTGGAGACCGCCGAGCCGGCCGGATCGCGCACGATAGCCAAGCGCTACAACCTCGGGGTCTCCGCGGCGACGATCCGCAATACGATGAGCGACCTCGAGGAGAAGGGCTATCTGTACCACCCCCACACGTCGGCCGGCCGCGTCCCCACCGATCAGGCCTATAGGGTGTACGTGGACAGCCTGATGGAGCCCACCGTCCCAACCCGGACCGAGACCGACCAGATCCGCCGCGAGCTCCACCACGGAGCCAGCGTGATCGAGAGCCTGCTCGAAAAGGCCGCCGAGGTGCTCGGGGTGCTCACGCAGGAGCTAGGTGTCGGCGTCGCCCCCTCGTTCGACAATGCGGTGCTCGAGCGTCTCGAACTGGTTCAGGCGTCGACCGAGCGGCTGCTGATGGTCCTCGTGCTGAGCGGCGGAGCCGCGCGCACCATCTTCCTCGAGGTCTCCAACGAGCTGCCGCCCGCGGCCTTGGCCAGCGTGCAGCTGGTGCTCAACGAGCGGTTGTCCGGGCTCACACTGCGCGAGATCCGCACGACGTTGCGCGAGCGGTTGCGCGACGTGAGCGCAGAGCGTGAGGCGGGCGAGCTGCTCAACATCTTCGTGGAGGAAGCCGACCAACTGTTCGAGATCGGCGCGTCCGAGGAGAGCGCCCTCGTACTGGGCTCGACCCAGATGCTCGTGGACCAGCCCGAGTTCCACTCGAGCGAGCAGATGCGCAACCTCATGGAGCTCACCGAGCAGCGCGAGGTGCTGCGCCAGGCGCTCCAGGCGAGGCGCGCGCCGGGCATCAGCGTGACGATCGGCGGAGAGAACCTGGAGCCCAAGCTCGCGAAGCTCACGATCATCACCTCCACCTACCGATGCGGTCCGTTTGCCGGAATGATCGGCGTGATCGGCCCAACTCGTATGCCCTATCGCAAGGTCGTGACGATGGTGGAGCACACGAGTCGTCTGTTGGGCGATCTCGTCAAGTGACGCGCGCGCAGTAGAGAATCCCACAGCCATGGCTAGAGACTTCTACGACGTGCTCGGCGTGGACCGCAGCGCCTCCGAAACCGACATCAAGAAGGCGTACCGGCGGCTCGCCATGGAGCACCACCCCGACCGCAACGCGGGCGACGAGGGCGCCGAGGAGCGGTTCAAGGATGTAACCGAGGCGTACGAGGTGCTCGGCAGCGCGGAGCAGCGCGCCCGCTACGACCGCTACGGCATGGCGGGCCTCAAGGGCGGGCAAGCCGGGTTCGGCGGGTTCCATCACGTGGACCTGTCCGAGGCCCTCAGCATGTTCATGCGCGAGTTCGGGGGCATGGGTGGCTTCGACGCATTTTTCGGAGGCGGCCGGCGGGCTCGGCAGCAGCAGCAGAGGGGGCAGGACATTCGCGCGAAGGTGCGCGTGACCCTGGAAGAGGTGGCGACCGGTACCACCCGCACACTCAAGCTCAAGGCGCTGGACCGGTGCAAGGCCTGCGGTGGCAGCGGTGCCGCTCGCGGCACGACTCCGGTGCGGTGCTCCACCTGCAATGGGGCGGGCGAGGTGCAGCGCACGGCGCAGTCGCTGTTCGGGCAATTCGTATCGGTGGCGCCTTGTCCCACCTGCGCGGCGCAGGGCACCGTGGTGGAGCATCCTTGCGAGGAGTGCCACGGCGACGGCCGTGTGCGCGGGGAGCGCGACGTGAAGGTCGACGTTCCAGCCGGTGTTGCCGACAACAACTACCTGACGATTCGGGGCGGCGGCGTGGCCGGGCCGCGCAACGGCACGCCGGGAGACCTGCTCGTCGAGTTCGAAGTGGAGGAAGACCCTCGCTTCGAGCGCCACGGGGACGACCTCGTGCACGATCTCCCGCGCTCATTCAGCGAGGCCGCGCTGGGCGGCGCGGTCACGGTGCCGACCCCGTACGGCGATGAGGAGATCGAGGTGCCGCCCGGTACGCAGAGCGGCACGGTCCTCACGCTGAACTCGCGCGGTCTGCCCAACGTGAACAACGGGCGCAAGGGCACCCTGTACGTGCGCGTGCGGGTGTGGACGCCCCCCAAGCTGACTCCCGAGTTGCAGGAGCTGTTCGAGCAGCTGTCCAGGATCGAGGGTGAGCCGCCCAAGGAGGCATCGCTCGGTCGCCGGCTTTGGGAGAAGATGAAGGAGGCCTTCGGGACTTGAGCCATGAGTGACTGCCTGTTCTGCAAGATGGTTGCGGGAGAGATCCCGTGCACCAAGGTGAAGGAAGACGACGACTACCTGGCATTCCGGGACATCAGTCCGCAGGCGCCCACGCACGTCCTGGCGATTCCCAAGCGGCACGTGGCATCGCTGAACGAGGCCGACGACGGCGCGATGTTGGGCGGCCTGGTGTTGTTTGCCCGCGACGTCGCTGTGGAGGAGGGACTCGCCGAGGATGGCTACCGCGTGGTGCTCAACACGATGGCGGGGGCCGGCCAGACGGTGTTCCACATCCACGCCCACGTTCTGGGGGGTCGGGCGCTGGGCTGGCCGCCGGGTTGAGCGAGGCCCTGAAACCGCCCGCCGCGTCAGCTTGCCATAGAGTCGGGTGGCGTCTAACTTGGTTCGTCTATGAAGACAATGGCTGTAATCGCGGAGCCTCCGCGCGGAGCATGATCCGCGGAGGCTCTGGTCTGTTCGGAGAGGGGTGTAGGTGACGAGAGTTGCCGGCACCCCTTCCTCGTTTCCGCCGGTAGCGGCTCCGCAGACCCTCACCGAGTTGGAATTCGACCGCGCTCTCGGCGTGGTCGCCGGCCATGCCGTGTCCACTCTGGGCGCCGAGTCGGTAAATGCCAGGCTGCCGCAGTCCGACCCGGAGTTGATCCGGGAGGAGTTGGCCGCCGTGGCGGAGCTGGCCGAGGAGCAACACGAGCGGGGCCGGTTCGAGCCGCGCGTCGTACCGGACATAAGTGAGGTGCTGAAGAGCCTCGCCATCCCGGGCAGCGTGCTGGACGGGGCAGCGCTGCGGCAGCTGTACGCGGCGCTCGTGGCGATGCGCGAGGTGGAGCAGCAGCTCAGGGACTTGGCCGAGGATGCCCCGCGCGTGGCGGCCCTGGCGGTGGAGCTTCCGCCGCGCCGCATGGAAGCGGCCATCGATCGAGCCATCGAGCCCGACGGTCGCGTGAAGGACGACGCCTCGCCCAAGCTCAAGCGCGCCCGCCAGCGCCTGCGTGATACGCGGGAGCGCCTGGTCTCCGAGCTCGAGCGACTCAAGCGGAGCCTCGGGCCGCACGAGGCCGCCTCGGAAGGGGCGGTGACTCTGCGCGGCGATCGCTACGTGATCCCGGTGCGCCGCGAGGCGCGCGGCCGCATGCGCGGCATCGTGCACGGCGAGTCGAGCTCGGGCGCGACGCTGTTCGTCGAGCCGGCCGAAGTCGTCGAGCTGGGCAACGATCTGGCCGCCTGCGAGGCGGAAGAGGCTCGGGAGACGCTCGCCGTACTGCGCGGGCTCACGGACGATGCCCGTCCGGATGCGGATCAGATCGAAGCGGGGTGGGAGATGTGCATCGCGGCCGACGACCTCTCTGCCCGGGCGCGCTACGCCCTCGCCACGCAGGCCCGGCTCCCGGCAGTCGGGACCGAGCGGGAGGGACTCTCCATCCAGCGCGGAATGCATCCGCTCCTGTTCGCCGAGGGGAATGCGGTGCCGTTCGACCTCGAGCTCGGAGAGGACGAGCTGACGGTCGTGGTGAGCGGTCCCAATGCCGGCGGCAAGACGGTGCTCCTCAAAGCGGTGGGTCTGATCAGCGCCATGGCCCAGGCTGGGGTCATCCCGCCGGTCGGACCGGGCACAGCGCTGCCCGCTTTCCAGCGCATCTTCTCCGACATCGGAGACCACCAGTCGATCGACGCGAGCCTCTCCACATTCAGCGCGCACGTGGCGGCGCTCAAGGCAATCCTGCTGGACGTGGACGATCGGTCGCTCGTGTTGCTGGACGAGCTGGGCGGGGGTACCGACCCGGTGGAGGGCGCCGCGCTCGCGGGAGCCGTGCTGCTCGCGCTGCATGGCCGCCGCCCCGTCACGATCGCCAGTACCCACCTGAACCAGCTCAAGGAGCTCGCGGCCGAGACGCCCGGCGTGGTGAACGCGAGTCTCGAGTTCGACGGCGAGACCCTGGCGCCGACCTATCGGCTGCTGATGGGCAAGCCGGGCCGCTCGTACGGGCTCGCCATCGCGCGGCGGCTGGGACTGCCCGACGAGGTGCTGGCGAAGGCCGAGGAGCTGACGCCGGAGGAGGCTCGCTCCGTCGACGCGATCCTGGAGGAGCTGGAGCGGCGCCAGGCGGAGCTCACCAGGCGCGAGGAGGACGTGGCGGCGGCCGACGCGCGGCTGGCACGGGATACGGAAGCCGTTCGGTCCGGGCGCCAGGATGTCGAGCGCCGGATGGAGAGCCTCGTGGAGAAGGAGCGGGAGTTGGAGCGCGCTGGGCGGGGGCGGGCGCGCGAGTTCCTGCTGGAGGCGAGGCGCCGCGTGGAGGAGGCCCTGGGCCTGGCGCGGGCCGCCGTGAACGAGGCGACCGCCAAGGAGGCGCGCCGCCTGGTGGAGCAGGGGGTGCAGCAGGAAGCGGACGCCCTGGCGAAGCTCGAGGGGGTTGCGAGAACGCAGGGTTGGAAGGTGACGGGAAGCGGGAAGCGGGAAACGGGAAACGTTGATGGATCCCCGGAGGGCGAGCGCAGTACGCTTCCCGCTTCCCGCTTCCCCCTTCCCGGGCAGTCCCCCCGTCGCTCCTCCCGCCCCGACCCACACGCGGTGATTCCCGAGATCTCCTCCGATGTGGACCTGCGCGGCATGCGCGCCGACCAGGCCGAGGGCGAAGTGATCGCTGCGCTGGACGCGGCGGTGGTCGCCGACCTCCCGTTCCTGCGCATCATCCACGGCAAGGGCACCGGAGCGCTGCGCAGTGTCGTGCAGGACCTGCTCGGACAGGACAGCCGCGTCGCCAGGCACGCCCTGGCGCCGCCCGACCAGGGCGGCTCAGGGGTGACGATCGTGGAGCTCAGGCCGTGAGTCCCATCCCCGACGACATCATCGAACAGGTGCGCGACAGCGCCGACCTGGTGACCCTGCTCGGAGAGCACGTCGAGCTCAGGCGCACCGGCTCCGACTACCGCGGTCCCTGTCCGTTTCACGGCGGCAAGCATCGCAACTTCGCGGTCATTCCCAAGAAGCAGATGTTCTACTGCTTCGTGTGCCACGAGGCCGGGGACATCTTCACCTTCTACATGAAGAAGCTGGGGATGGACTACCCCACCGCGGTGCGCGAAGTGGCTGCCAAGGTGGGCATAGCGATTCCAGAGCGGCGCACCGGCGGCCCCGATCCGCGCGAGCCCTTCTTCTCGGCGGTGGACGCCGCGGCCGACTGGTATGCTCGCCGCCTGCGTGATTCGGATGATGCGAAGGCGGCTCGGAGCTACCTGGAGGGGCGGTCGTTCGACGTCGAGAAGCTGGGACCACTGGGGCTCGGCTTCGCGCCCAAAGGTGCTGCATTTCCGGAGGCGATGGAGAAGCTGGGCGTCGCCACCGAGGTGATGCTGGAGGCGGGACTCCTGGTGCGCCGCGCCGACGGCTCGCTCAGACCCCGCTTCTGGAACCGGCTGCTGTTCCCGATCCACGATCTCAGAGGCAGAGTGGTCGGATTCGGTGGCCGCGTGCTGGGAGAGGGAGAGCCGAAGTATCTCAACTCGCCGGACACCCCGATCTTCCACAAGGGCACGCTGCTGTACAACCTGCACGCGGGCAAGCACGCGATTCGCAAAGCAGAGCGCGCCGTCGTGGTGGAGGGGTACTTCGACGTGCTGCGGCTCGTGGAGGCGGGCGTCGAGGAGGTGGTCGCCCCCCTCGGGACCGCGCTCACGCCCGACCAGGCGCAGCTGGTGAAGCGCTACACGAAGAACGTCGTGCTGCTGTACGACAACGATGCCGCCGGGCTGCGCGCGAGCTTCAGGGCGGCCGACGTATTGCTGCAGGCGGGTCTCAGGGTCACGGTGGCCACGCTACCGGCCGGCCAGGATCCCGACTCCCTTGTGCTTGAGGGCGGGCCCGACGCGGTGGGCACCGTGCTCGACGACGCGCTCGACGTGTTCGAGCGCAAGCTGCAACTGCTGGAGCGCAAGGGCTGGCTCGGCTCCCTCGCCGGGCGCCGCCGCGCCCTGGACCGGCTGCTCCCCACGCTGCGCTCGGCCGCCGACCCCGTCACGCGTGACCTCTACATCATGCGCTGCGCCGAGGCGCTCGGGATATCGCGCGAGTCGGTGGTGCAGGAGGCGGAGCGCGGCCCCCGTCCCGGAGCGGCCCCGCGGCGGACGGCGCCGGCAGGTGAGCCGGCCGAACGAGGGCGCGGGCGCAGGCGCGGTTCCCGCTCCGAGTACGAGCTGCTGCGCGTGATGGTCCACGAGCCGGCGTGGCGGGCTCGCATTGCGGAGCGGCTGGCAACTGTAGAGCTGAGGCCGGGGCCGGAGCGCGAACTGCTCGAGGTCCTGTCGCAGGTAGAGGCGGATGTCGCCGGTGGAGAGCTGCTCGATCAGGTGGAGGGGGAAGCGCGCGGCCTGCTGGTGCAGCTCCTGGCGGAGGAGTGGGGCCAGCTCAACGTGGACGCGATCGTGGACGGCGCGCTAGGCAAGCTGGAGAGCCGCGTGCTGGTCGACCAACTGCGCGCGATAGACCGGCAGATCACCGTTGCAAGTGAGGATGAGAAGGTGGCGCTGGCTCGCGAGAAGGAGTCGCTGAGCCGGCGCATCGCGCGATTGGATCCGGGTTACTGGAACGTCATCACCAGACGGAGGAGTGGCAGTGCACGCTGAACTAACAACGTTATTGAAGCTGCAGGAGAAGGACAAGATCGTCATGGCTCTCGAGGCCGAGCGCGAGGCGCTCGAGCCCGCGCTGGAGGAGCTGAACGGCGCGCTCTCGGGGGCCGAGGAGACCGCGGCCACGGCGCAGGTGCGAGTGGAGGAAGCCGACAAGCGGCGCGGCGAGCTGGATGCCAAGATCGAGGGTTACCGCGTCATGCAGGAACGGCGGCGCCAGAAGCTCGAGTGGGTGCGCGGCGCGAAGGAGGCGTCCAACCTGATGGCCGAGCTCGACCTGGCGCGCTCGGTACTCGCCAAGGAGGAGGCCGAGTGGGTTCGCTCGGCCGACAAGGTGCAGGAAGCGGAGCGCAACGCGGCCGAAGCGGAGACTGCGCTCGAAGAGCTCAAGGCGGAGCAGGCGCCCAAGCGGGAGGAGCTCGCAGCGAAACAGGCCGAGTGCGACGACAATTTGGCGGCGGCGAGCGGCGAGCGCGAAGCGGCGGCCGGAGGCGTGGACGCCGCGAATCAGGAGCGCTACAACCGCATTCGCCGGGGCCGGGCTCCGCTTGCACTGTATCCGCTGCGCAACGGCGCGTGCGGGCACTGCTTCACGTCGGTCCCGCTGCATCGCCGCCAGAAGATCCTCAGCAGCGAGGGGATCGAGTCGTGCGAGGCCTGTGGGGTGCTGATCTACCCCGAGGACGAATGACCGCTGGTCCACTTCGGTGGGCCCTGGCGCCGCCTGCCAGCCCCGAGTTGGTAGCGCCGCTGGCCGGCGCCCTCAACATCCCTCCCGCCCTGGCCGCGCTGCTCGTGCAGCGGGGGTTCACGTCGCCGGAGGAGGCGAAACGCTTCCTGCGGCCGGGTATCCAGTCTCTCAGTGATCCATACGTGCTGCGCGACATGGATCGCGCGGTCGAGCTCGTGGCGCGGGCCGTGCGCGAAGGCCGCCCGATCCTGGTGCACGGCGACTACGACGTGGACGGCCAGTGCGCGACGGCGATGCTCACCCGCGTGCTGCGCGAGGCCGGCGCCGTGGCGATTCCGTTCGTGCCGCACCGCGTGAGCGACGGCTACGACTTCGGCCCCGCTGGCCTGGCGCACGCCAGGGAGCACGGCGCCGGGCTGATCCTCACTTGCGACTGCGGCACGACTGCGGTCGAGCCGGTGCGGGCCGCACGGGACGCGGGCATCGAGGTGGTCGTCACCGATCACCATCTGCCGGGCGTCGTGGCGCCGGCGAGCGCCGTCGTCAACCCGCAGCACCCCGAATGCACATCGCCGCTCAAGCAGCTCTGCGGCACGGGCGTGGCGTTCAAGCTCGCGCAGGCGCTGGTGGCGGAATTGGGGCTCCCCGCCAATCTGCCGTATCACTTCCTGGATCTCGTCGCCCTGGCCACCATCGCGGACGTGGTTCCGCTGACGGGCGAGAACCGACCCCTGGTGCGCTTCGGACTCAAGACGTTGGCGGGCTCCCGCTGGGTCGGCGTGCGAGCCCTGGTGGAGGCGGCGGGCCTGAAGGGCTCCAGCATCAGGGCGGGGCAGGTGGGCTTCACTCTGGCCCCGCGCCTCAACGCGGCGGGGCGGATCGGCGAGGCGATGGACGGCGTTCGGCTACTCCTCACCGACGACGCGGCCGAGGCGAGCACCCTGGCGCGCCAGCTGGAGCAGACGAACGCCCGGCGGCAGGAGATAGATGGGCAAACTCTAGGTGACGCCATCGAGGAGCTGGAGCGCACGGCGGACATCGAGCACGACTACGGGCTGGTTCTCGCGGGCGAGGGGTGGCACCCGGGCGTGATCGGTCTGGCGGCGTCACGGATCGTCGAGCGTTACAATCGGCCGGCGATTCTCATCTCGATGGACGGCGACGAGGGACGCGGATCCGGGCGCAGCATCCCGGCGTTCGATCTGCACGCGGGTCTCTCTGCATGCGCGGATCACCTCGAGCGCTACGGCGGGCACCGTATGGCGGCCGGGCTGACCGTGCGGCGGGACCGGCTCGACGCGTTCCGGGAGGCGTTCAATGAAGCGGCGCACGCGAAGCTCTCTTCCGAGGACCTGATTCCGACGCAGAAGATCGATGCGGTCGTTCCGATGGGGCAGATGGACAGCGAACTGGAGCGGTTGTTGCAGCACCTCGAGCCCTGCGGCTCGGGCAACCCCGCTCCGGTGTTCGGCGTGAGCGGGGCGAGCGCGGCCGACCAACGCAAGGTGGGCACCAACCACCTCAAGTTCACCCTGGCAGACGGGACCGGGAAGCTCCCGGCGATCGCGTTCAACTGGGCCGACCGGGTGGGAACCGACTGGTGGCGGGAGCCCGTCGACGTGGCCCTCAAGCTCGAGAGGAACGAGTGGAGGGGAAGGAGCATGCTCCAGGCCCGGGTTGTACAGATCAAGCCAACGAGCGATGGGGGAAGCGACGGGGCCGATGCGCATCATCGCGGGTGAGTTCGGGGGGCGCGTGCTGCGGCCGCCGGCGGGGCGCAGGGTGCGTCCCACTACCGACCGCGTGCGGGAGGCCTGGTTCAACATCCTGGCCCCGCGACTCGAGGGAGCGAAGGTGCTCGACCTGTTCGCCGGCTCCGGAGCACTGGGTCTGGAGGCGCTCTCTCGCGGAGCGGCGAGCGTGGAGTTCGTGGAGCTCTTGCCGGCGTCCCTCGAGGCGCTGAAGGCAAACGTGGAGTCGCTGGGCGTGGCCGAGCGGGTGCGGATCCGCAGGACCGACGCGCTTCGGTTTGCGGGCCGGCTGGATCCGGAAGCCTACGACGTAGCCGTCGCGGACCCGCCATATGCCACGGATCATGCGGCTGAGCTGCTCGACATCTTCCGCGAGCGCCCTTTCGCCCAGATCTTGGGGTTGGAGCATCGCGTGGCGCTCACCCTGGCCGGTGACGAAACCCGCCGCTACGGCGACATCGCCTTAACCTTTGTGCACGCCCCATGACACGAATAGCGATCTACCCCGGCTCCTTCGATCCCGTGACTCGCGGTCACGAGGACATCGTGCGCCGCAGCCTCCACCTGGCGGACAAGCTCATCGTGGCGGTGGCCGCCAACCAGGAGAAAGAGCCGCTGTTCACGATCGAGGAGCGTGTCGAGCTCCTCAAGACGGCGCTCGGCGACCTGGCCGGCGTCGAGGTGCGCTCGTTCGACGGATTGCTGACCGAGTTCGCGCGCGAGCACGAGGCACGCATCATCCTCCGGGGGTTGAGGGCGTTCAGCGACTTCGACTACGAATCGCAGATGGCGCTGATGAACCGGCAGCTCTACCCGGACATCGAGACCGTCTTCCTCGTACCGGCGCTGCACCTCACCTACGTGAGCTCGAGCCTGGTGCGGGAGGTGGCGCGGCTGCGCGGAGACGTGAGCTCGCTGGTGCATCCAGCGGTGGACGCGGCGTTGAAGGCCAAGCTCGGCAGGTGACGTTCAGGGAGGGACTGCGCGAGCGGGCCGCAGCCGCCGGTCGCACTGTCGTCCTGGCCGAGGGCTGGGACGAGCGCGTGCGCGCCGCTGCACGGACGCTCGAGCGGGAGCACATTGCCGACGTGATCCTGATCGAGCGCTCGATGGCCGGCGATGCCCGGCTGGAGCGCGTGGCGGAGTGGCTTGCGGGTCGCAGGCCCGACAAGGTCAGGGATGGGGCTCACGCCCGGGAGCTGGCCGCCGATCCGCTGCGTTTCGCGGCGTCTTTGGTGGCCCTCGGCGAGGCCGATGCGGCGGTGGGCGGGGCGGTACACCCGACGGCTGACGTGCTGCGGGCAGCCCTGTGGGCGATCGGCCCGGCTCCCGGGATCACGACCGTCAGCGGCGCGTTCTACATGTCGTTCGACGAAACGCCCCAGGGGGCGCTGCTCCAGCTGGTGCGGGAGCGCTGCGACAGCGGTAACGTGCTGACATTCGCCGACTGCGGCGTGGTGCCGGACCCCACGGCGGAGCAGTTGGCCGAGATCGCGCTCGTGGCGGCCCGCGATCACCTGCCGCTGGTGGGCGACGATCCAGTGGTGGCGTTCCTGTCCTATAGCACCAACGGCAGCGCCACGGGGCCGCGGGTTGAGAAGGTGCGCGAGGCAGTGAGCCGGTTCCGGGAGATCGCGCCGGACATGAGGTGCGACGGGGAGTTGCAGGGAGATGCGGCGCTGGTGCCGGCCGTGGCAGATCACAAGGCGCCGTCATCGGAGGTCGGGGGCTGCGCCAACGTGCTGGTCTTCCCCGATCTTGACAGCGGGAATATTGCGTACAAACTGGTGCAACGCCTGGCAGGTGCGACGGCGACTGGTCCGATCCTCCAGGGGCTGGCCCGTCCGATGATGGATTCGTCGCGCGGGGCCACGGCCGAGGATGTGGTGGACGTAGCCGCGGTGGGCCTGCTGCAGGCAAGGGCGCCGACCGGGCATACACTCGAGGAGGAAGCATGAGCTTCACGGTGCGGAAGGACGATGCGACCGGCGTCGTGCACGTGCGCATAGACGGGCAGTTGATCGTGGGCAACCGGCACGATCTCAAGAAGAAGGTGCTGGATGCGATGGAGGAGGGAGAGCGCAAGATCGTGATCGACTTCACCGAGACCGGCTACATCGATTCCTCGGGACTCGGCGTGCTGGTCTCGCTGTCGAAGAAGATCCGCGAGGTTGGTGGCGACCTTCGCCTGGCCGGGCTCAACGACGATCTCAGGACGCTGTTTGAGCTCACCAAGCTCGACACCCTGTTCACGATCATGGGCTCGGCGGAGGAGGCGGCCGGCTCGTTCTGATTACGTGACGGCTCCCCTCCGGCTGTATGTCCGCCGGAGCGAGACGCCCGAACCGGACAGCGACGCCCGTCGCGTCCGCATCTCGCTCCGGGTGCCGACCGACCTCGACGTGGTCGAGGAGACGGTCGATCTCGTCGCCCGCCATTGCCTGGCGTGTGGCGTGCCGCCGCGCGCGGCGCGCTTCGTTGTTCGCGTCGTGCTGTGCGAGACGCTCGCCAACGCCATTGTCCACGGCAACCAGATGGACCCGTCCAAGCGGGTGGAGGTACGCGTGGAGGTCGGTTCCTCGGAGGTCTCGCTGCACGTGTGCGACGAAGGCAACGGATTCAATCCCAGCCTGATTCCCGATCCCACGGAGCCCGAGCGCATCGACCTCGCCCAGGGCAGGGGCCTCTTTCTCATCCACCAACTGGTGGACGAGGTGCACTTCAACGAACGGGGGAACGCGATCTGCATGATCATGCGCCGCGAATAGAGCGGCTGGACGGCATCCTGCGCTCGTTGGGTACGATGGCCGGATGTCATCTGCGTCTGTGGCGCTATGGGCGCGGGCGCCTGCGGCCCGTTCTGGGCGCGGGCGACGCCCCGGCGCCGCGCGTCGACGTGGACGAGAACGGCGTGGTGACTCCGGCCGAGCCGGGGCGGTGGCTCGCGCGCGTTTCGGACACGGGCGGCTACTGGTACGAGATCGTGGACGCTGAGAGCGATCCCGCAGAGGCCGCCGAGACGCTGGCTCCGCTCCTCGCGAGCCTGCTGGACCGCGAGCGCGACACGCTGCGTCTCGCCAAGCAGCTGGCGTCCCGTTACGAGGAGATCGAGCTGCTCTACACGATCAGCGAGACGCTGGGGCGCACCATCAGACTGGAGGAGGCCGCCCGGACCATCCTCACCGAGGTGAGCGACGTCGTGGGGGCCAGGCGGGCGTCCATCTTCGTGCACGATGAGGATGGGGCCATCCTTCGGCCCGTGGCCGCGCTCGGGAAGGATGTGGACCTGCTCCACGACCTCAGCGTGGACGATCCCAAATCCATAACGACTCGCGTGTTCCGCACCGGCGCCGCGGTGGAGCACGATCCGCGCGAGCCGCATGAGCCCAATCCGGCGGTGCACGGCGATCGCGGGTATCGCGGCTCTGCATTTCTCTCGGTGCCCATCGTGTATCCGACCGCCGACGGCGAGAAGCGCCCCATCGGCGTAATCAACCTCACCGACCGCATCGGGACCGACGCGTTCAGCGGCGGCGAGCGGCGACTGGTGAACGCGGTGGCCTCCCAGATCGGCGCGGCCATCGAGAACGCGCGGCTGGTGGAGCGGGACCTCGTGCGGCAGCGGGTCACGCAGGAGCTGGAGCTGGCGCACGGACTGCAGATGAAGCTGCTCCCCAGCCCCGACATCCTCGGGCCGGGGGTGGACCTGGCCGCTCGCTGCGTCCCCGCGCGGAGCGTGGGCGGCGACTTCTACGACTTCATGCGCCTTCCCAAGGGCCGCATGGGAGTGATGCTGGGCGATGTGTCGAGCCACGGCTTCTCGGCCGCGCTCATCATGGCCCTGGTGCTCTCCGCGGCCGGCATCCACGCGGAGGAGGTGAGCTCCCCCGACGCGATGCTGCGGCGCCTGCTCGAATCGGTCGCCCAGGAGCTGGCCGAGACCGAGATGCACCTGTCGTTGTTCTACGGTGTGTTGGATCCGGAGGCCGGTAGGCTGCGCTACGCGAACGCCGGGCACCCCCACGCGTTCTGCGTGCGTGCCGACGGCACGGCGGAGCGTCTCGGCGCCACCTCGCCGCCCCTGGGATTCACCGAGGCCGACACGCTCAAGGCGGTGCAGACGTCCTGGACCAACGGCGAAGACCTGTTGCTCCTGTTCTCCGACGGAATCGTGGACGCGCGCAACGAGGCGGGTGAGATGCTCGGAGAGGCGCGGGTCCTCGAGGTCGTGGCCGAGCACCGCGCCGAGACCAGCGGCGAGATCATCGACGCCGTCCTCGCGGAGGCCGCGGCATTCGAGGCGCAGGCGACCGACGACCGCACGATCCTCGCGCTTCGCATCTAGTGGGTCGCCGACTCGGCCAGCACTTCCTGTTCGACCCCGCGATCCTGGACCGGATCGTGGACGCGCTGGATCCCTCAGACACAGACGTCGTCATCGAGATCGGGCCGGGGATCGGGACGCTCACGGAGCGCCTCGCGGCGCGTGTGCGGCGGGTGATCGCGATCGAGAAGGATCGGGAGTTGGTCGGTCGTTTGAGGGAAGGGTATGGCAACGACGGGGAAGGGGGAAAGGGGAAAGGGGAAGGGTGGGCATCGCTGCCGGCCAATGTCTCCGTGGTGGAAGGGGATGCGCTGGAGCTCGACTGGCACGGCCTCATCGCGGAGGCCACCGTTCCCCCTTCCCCCTCCCCCGTTCCCGGCAGTTACAAGATCATCGGCAACATCCCCTACGCCATCACCTCTCCGCTCATCGAGAAGGCCCTCACACCGCCGCTTCCTGGGGTGGTCGTATTCCTTGTTCAGCGCGAAGTGGCCGATCGGGTGGCCGCCGAACCGGGCAGCAAGGTCTATGGCGGGCTCTCGGTTGGGGTTCAGACGGTGGCGGGCGCAGAGCGGCTGTTCACGGTGCGCGCGGGCGCGTTCAAACCGCCGCCCAGGGTGGACTCAGCGGTCGTGCGCTTCACACCCATGCCGGATCCGCTCGTCGCGCCGCGCGACCACGCGGAGTTTCGCCGCTTCGTGACGGCGCTCTTCGGCAGACGGCGCAAGCAGCTGCGGGGAGCGATCAGGGGCGTGACTGGTAGGGAGCGGGCCGATGTCGAGGCCGAGCTCGTTCGACTCGGAATCGAGCCTACCGTGAGGTGCGAGACACTCCCCCCGGCGGACTTCGTCAGGTTGTTCGACGCGTTCGCTTGAGTGATGCCCGTTGAGGCGGGCGCGGTGCCGGCGGTAGATTGCTTCGCATGACTGAGGGAGTGCACGCCGCGCCGCGCGGTACGCTCGTGGATCGTGCCCTGCGCAAGCTGAAGGGCGGGACGACCGACAGCTTGACGCTGGCGCGGGACGTGCTGGGCCTGGCGCACGCGTCGCGCGCGATTGCGGAGCGGGTCGCCGTAGCGCTGCTCGGGTCGGATCCACGCGTGCGGCAGATCCACGACGGCCGCTGGGCCCTCGCGGCCGACGTCGCGGGAACGCCGCCGCTTGCGGCGGCGACGTTCGCAGTGGTGGACGTTGAGACCACGGGCACGCGGTTCGCGCGCGGCGACAGAATCACTGAGCTGGCCGTGGTGACGTTGTCGGGGGGCCGGATAGACGTGGCGCTCGAGACCCTGGTGAATCCGGAGTGTCCGATTCCCAGCTTCATCGCCTCGCTCACGCGGATCTCCAACGACATGGTCCGGGACAAGCCCACCTTCGGTGAAATCGCGGACGACGTGCTCGCGGCGCTGGCGGGGCGGGTCTTCGTGGCCCACAACGTCCGCTTCGACTGGGGCTTCATGGCGAGCGAGGTGCGGCGCAGCCGCGACCTCGATCTGGAAGGCCCGCGGCTCTGCACCGTGCGGCTGGCGCGCCGCCTGCTGCCGGGACTCAAGTCACGAGGACTCGACAGCGTGGCCGCCTACCTGGGAGTGGAGATCACCGACCGGCACCGTGCCCGCGGCGATGCCATAGCGACGGCGCACATCCTGAGGCACCTGCTCGAGCGGGCCGAAGAGCAGGGCATTCTGACACTGGCAGACTTGCAGCAGCTCGCACGGCGGCGCCGGCGCCGCAAGAGCGCGCTGCCGAAGTCGATGGAAGAGCTATGACACTCGTGACCACGTTTCGCGTCGGGACGGTGACCTGCCACGCGCTCGAGGGCGGCCGCCTGTGGCTGGACGGCGGCGCCATGTTCGGCGTAGTGCCGAAGCCGCTGTGGGAGAAGCGGATCGCGCCGGATGAGCGCAACCGGATTCCGCTCGGGCTGCGCTGCCTGCTGGTCGAGCACGAGGACGGGCTGGTGCTGGTGGACACGGGGGTCGGCAACAAGGAGTCGGCAAAGTTCAGGGATATCTACGGGGTGGAGAACCCTGGAACGCGGGGCCCCACCCAGTTGGAAGACGCCCTGGCTGAGGCGGGCTTCGTGGCCTCGGACGTCCGCTATGTCATCAACACGCACCTCCATTTCGATCACGCGGGCGGCAACACGTTTGTCGCGACCGAAGGAGGCGAGCCCCAGGTCGCATTCCCGAACGCCGCCTACGTGGTGCAGCAGGCCGAGCTCGCGTTTGCCGCGCGCACCAATGAGCGCACCGCGGCGAACTATCTGCCGCTCAACTTCGCTCCGATCGCGGCGGCCGACCGGTGGCGGCCGGTGAGTGGGGAAGCGGAGCTCTTGCCCGGAATCCACCTGCTTCCGACCCCGGGGCACACGCCTGACCACCAGTCGGTTCTGGTGACCAGCGGGGGGGAGAGCGCCTGTTTCCTGGGTGATCTCGTGCCCACGGCCGCCCACCTGCCGCTGCCCTGGATAATGGGGTACGACCTCGAGCCGCTGGTCACACTCGAGACCAAGCGCGAGCTGTTGGCCCGGGCCGAGGCGGAGGACTGGCTGCTGGTGTTCGAGCACGATCCGGAGCGGGGGCTCGGACGGGTGGTGAGCGACGGCAAATCATACCGTTTCGCGCCGCTTGACACCCCGGAGGGGGGCGGCTAAGTTCCGCAACCACAATCTGATAAGCAAGCGCCCGCGAGCGCTTCGCCCTCCTGCCGCCGGCCCGGTGCCGAGCGTGCGTTCAGGGTTCCGACGACCAGACGGGGGCGAGTGTCCCCGCTGACTACGGACTCCGGAGGGATCGGGTCCGTTTTTTTGTTTCGTTTTTGAGGAGGAGCCCCAACTGGCTGTTCAAAACGACAAACAGAGGGTTCGGGTGAACGAACAGATCCGGATCAGCCCGGTGCGGTTGATCGGGGCAGACGGAGAGCAAGTCGGCGTAGTGCCAGTCGATGAAGCGCTCGAGAAAGCCCGCACCCTGGGCCTCGACCTGGTCGAGGTGGCGCCGGCGGCGCGGCCGCCCGTAGTGAAGATCATGGATTACGGGAAGTATCGCTTCGAGCAGGCCAAGGCGGCTCGGGCGGCGCGCAAGAAGCAGCACAATATCCAGGTCAAAGAGGTGAAGTACAGGCCGGGGATCAGCGACCACGACTTCGAGTTCAAGACCCGGCACGCGCGCACTTTCCTGGAAGAGGGCAACAAGGTCAAGGTGACCATGATGTTTCGCGGCCGGCAGGTGACGCACCCGGAACTGGGCAGGGAGGTGCTGGAGCGGGTGTACAACGCGCTCGAGGACGTCGGGAAGATAGAGATGCGCCCGAAGCTCGAGGGCCGGAACATGACGATGGTAATGGCGCCGAAGTAGCGACGGCGGGAGGCAGGTAGGAGGCCCGCCGGGATGCCTGTGAACCACGAGTACACGAAGGACGTAGACATATGCCGAAGATGAAAACCAAGCGGGGCGCCGCGAAGCGGTTCAAGATCACCGGTAAGGGCAGGGTGAAGCGGCGGCGCGCGTTCAAGAGCCACATCCTGACGAAGAAAGACCCGAAACGTAAGCGGCGCTTGCGCCAGGCGACCCTGGTTTCCCCCCAGGAAGAGCGCAACATCAAGCGTCTGCTGAACGGATAGGAGCGAGCGATGCCCAGAGTGAGAAGCAACGTCGCCCGCCTCAAGCGGAAGAAGAAGATCATGCGCGCCGCCAAAGGCGCGCGTGGTGGGCGCAGCAAGCTGTACAAGTCGGCCAAGGAGAACGTCGAGCGCGGACTCCGTTACGCGTACCGCGACCGGCGCCGCCGCAAGCGCGATTTCCGCAGGCTGTGGATCGTGCGGATCAACGCGGCAGCCCGGCTGCACGACCTCTCCTACAGCCGGTTCATGTCCGGCCTCAGGAAGGCTGGAGTAGAAGTCAACCGCAAGGTCCTGGCTGACCTGGCGGTTCGCGACCCGGCGGCGTTTGGTGAGCTGGCGGAGGTAGCGAAGCAGAGTCTCTAGCAGCTCGGGCTCCAATGCCGAACACCGCTTCCCCCCAAGCCGAGCTCGAGGCGATCGCGCAGGCGGTGGACCGTGTGGCCACCGCTGACGCAGCGACGCTGGCGCAGCTCAAGACCGAATACCTCGGCCGCAAGGCCGGAAGGCTGACCGCCATCCTGCGCTCGGTCTCGGGCCTCCCGCCCGAGGAGCGGCGAGCAGTTGGCAGGCGCGCCAACGAGCTGAAGCAGGAGTTGGAAGCGGCGATCTCCTCCCGGGAGGCCGCTCTCAAGTCGGAGGCCGCGCGCCCGTCCGGCGTGGACTGGACGATGCCGGGTCGCCACCGGTGGCGCGGGGCGAAGCACCCCGTGGCCGCGGTAGTTGACGAGATCTGCGAGATCTTCCGCGAACTCGGCTTCACGCGCGTCTCCGGTCCCGAAGCTGAGACCGAAGATTACAACTTCACCAAGCTCAACATCCCGCTGGATCACCCCGCCGCGGACGAGCACGACACCTTCTACCTCGGGCCCGGCGTGCTGCTGCGGACCCATACGTCTCCGGTGCAGGCACGCACGATGGAGCGCTACCAGCCGCCGATCCGCATTGTGGTGCCCGGCGTCGTGTACCGCCGTGACCCGTTCGACCCGTCGCACTCGCCCATGTTCGAGCAGATCGAGGGCCTGGTCGTGGACGAGGGTGTGAGCTTCGTGGACTTCAAGGCCGGCATCGACTACTTCGTGAAGCACTTCTTCACGGCGGACACGGCTGTTCGGTTCCGTCCGTCGTTCTTCCCGTTCACCGAGCCGTCGGCCGAGGTGGACGTGCAGTGCCAGATCTGCCACGGGAGCGGTTGCTCGACGTGCAAGCAGACGGGCTGGCTCGAGATCATGGGGTGCGGCATGGTGCACCCCGCGGTGTTCGAGAACTGCGGCATCGATGCGGAGCGGTACACGGGCTACGCGTTCGGGATGGGAATGGAGCGGATCACGATGCTGCGGCACGGCATCCCGGATATCCGCTTGCTGTTCGAGAACGACATGCGCTTCCTCTCACAATTCGTGCAGTAGCCATGCTCGTTTCCGCCAACTGGTTGTCGGCCATGCTGGGCCGCGAGCTGGACCCGGAAGATGCCGCCGAGCGGCTGGCGATGCTCGGCGCGCCGGTGGAGGCGATCGAGCACGTGCGACCCGCTCTCGATGACATCGTCATCGGCGTCGTCGAGAAGGTCGAGAAGCATCCTAATGCCGACCGCCTCACGCTGTGCCACGTGGACGCCGGAAAGGACGTCGTGGAGGTCGTTTGCGGCGCCCCCAACGTACGCGAGGGAGCCAAGTATCCCTACGCGGCCGCCGGCACGGTGCTGCCCGGCGGGCTCGAGCTGGAGGCGCGCAAGATCCGGGGCATCGTGTCCAACGGGATGCTGTGCTCGGCCAGGGAACTGGAGCTCGGCACGGAGCACGAGGGCATCATGGAGGTGCGCACGGACGCCGCGCCGGGAACGCCGCTGCTCGAGGCCATGCAGCTCGCCGACACGCGGATGGACCTGGAGGTGACCCCGAACCGTGGGGACCTGCTGGGACACAAGGGCGTCGCGCGCGAGCTGGGGGCTGCCTACGGAGCGCCGGTCAAGCTCGCCGCCATTCCGGACGCCCCGGCGGAGGGCCCGGCGCCGCGCTCGGTGAAGGAGATGGGCACGGTCGACGGCGTCGAGATCAGCATCGAGGATGTGGAGGGCTGCCCGCGCTACATGGGCGCCGTGATCCGGGGCGTGACGGTCGGTCCCTCGCCGGCGTGGCTCGAGGCCCGACTGCGCGGCATCGGACAGAGGCCCATCAACAACGTTGTGGACGCCACGAACTACATCCTGTTCGAGTTGAACCAGCCGCTGCACGCGTTCGACCTCGCAATGGTCCGCGGCAACAGGATCATCGTGCGGCAGGCGCACCCGGGCGAGCAGATGGTCACGCTGGATGGTGAGAAGCGCGAGCTCACGCCGGAGATGACGATGATCTGCGACGGCGAGGGCCCCACCGCGATCGCCGGCGTGATGGGAGGCGGTGACTCGGAGGTCTCGGACGAGACCGGCGACGTGCTGCTGGAGTGCGCGTACTTCGATCCCAAGCGGATCCGGGCGACGCGCTGCACGCTCAAGACAAGCACAGAGGCGTCGTATCGCTTCGAGCGGGGCACCGACATCGAGGGCATGGCCGGTGTATTGCGCCGCGCCGTCGCCCTCATTCGCGCGGTGGCGGGGGGCGAGGAGCGTGAAGCGGCGATCGACGTGTATCCCAAGCCGCGCAAGGCGCAAGCGGTGTTCCTCAGGCCGGCGCGGGTGGAGCACGTGCTGGGTACGCCGGTTCCGCAGCAAGAGATCGAGCGCCTGCTCCTCAGCGTCGGATTCCCGGTGGCGCCCAAGGACGGCCGGCTCCACGTGCAGGTCCCGGGCTGGCGCCCGGACATCACGCGCGAAGTTGATCTCATCGAGGAGGTCGCCCGGCTCAAGGGCTACGACTCGTTCCCGGTGGAGCTGAGGCCGCTCAGGCCGAGCGTCGTGCCGGACGATCCGGTGGAGCCGGTCAATGCGCGTGTGCGTGGGGTACTGACCGCGCTCGGCCTCAACGAGGCCCGCTCCCTCTCGCTCAGCAGCCAGGCAAGCGAGGACGCGGTGCGGCTGCTCAACCCGCTGTCGGCCGAGGAATCCCACCTGCGCCAGGACCTTCTGAGCGGGCTGGTCCGCTCTGCGGAGCGCAACTGGGCAGTGCGCGAGCGCGACATCCGGCTGTTCGAGATGGGCACGGTGTTCCACGCGGGGAGCGAGGGGGTGCCGCGGGAGTCGCTGTGGCTGGCCGCGGTGATCTCGGGTGCGAGCGCGCCGCCCCACTGGTCGAGCTCGGGCAAGTCGCCCGATTACGACCTATGGGACGTGAAGGGTATGTTCGAAGAGGCGGCGCGCGCCGCCGGCGCAGGCGGCAGCGTCGTTGCCGCCGCAGCCGGGTGGGAATTGCGCGACGCCTCGGGCGAGCAGCGCGGGCGGGCCGGAATGCTCGAGGCAGACAGTCCGGCCTGGGCGGCGCCTCTGTTCGGGTTCGAGCTCTCGGTCTCTGACGCCGAGCAGCCGTACGTGGCCCACCGTGCGTTGGCGACCACGCCGCCGGTGGAGCGGGACGTTGCCCTGGTGATCCCCGACGGCGTTACCGCGCAAGCGGTCGAGAGCGCGATGCGCGAAGTCGGAGGTGCGCTGCTGGTGGACACCCGCGTGTTCGACGAGTACAGTGGCGAGGGAGTCCCTGGGCGCAGCGTAGCCTGGCGACTGATCTTCCGCGCGCCAGACAGGACCCTGCGCGAGGAAGAGGTGGATGAGGTGCTTAAGGGGGTCTTAGCGACGCTCAAGGAGCGGCTTGGTGTCGAACGACGAGAGGCCTGAACTCCAGGCGCTGGAGGAGCTCGAGCGAGCCATTGCGGACCTGGGCGGCGAGCTGTCGTCGTGGCGGCGGCGGGCGCTCCGGGCCGAGGGCGAGCAGGCCGAGCTGGGCGCGGGCTACGACGCCGTGGGCAATCGCGAGCGCATCATGGAGCTGGAAGCCGAGAACAAGGAAATCCTGAGCCGCCTCGCAGCCGCTCGCACGAGGGTGAACGAGCTGCTTGGGCGGCTGCGCTTTCTCGAAGAGCAGGTGTCGATCGAGGAGCAGGCCCGGTGACCGCCAAGAAGACGGTCGTAAAGGTCACGATCGGAGGCGACGAGTACTCGCTCAAGTCGGACCGGCCGCCGGAGTACACGCGGGCGGTCGCCGAGCACCTGGACCGCGCCCTCAAGGAAGTGTTCCAGGTCGGAGCCATCGTCGAGACCCACAAGGCGGCCGTCCTCGCCGCCCTCGCGATTACCGACGAGCTGTTCCAGTCGCGCCACTCCCAGGCGGAGCTGGCCGAGCGGATCAAGGCCCTCACGACCGAGGTTTCCCGCCTGTTGCCCCCCGCCAAACGCCCCGCCTAGCGGCCCGTTTGCCTCGCCGCCGACCGCGGCGTAGATTGCTGTAGCGCCAGTACTTGGGGCGCTTTGCACCTCCCAACCCATGGTTATCGCGGCGCATGCCCTCGGGGCGGTTGCTGCCGCTGGAGATAGATTCATGCCAACCGATCTCGGGCCCGTGATCGTGGCCGTCCTCGTCGGAGCAGTTGTCGCCGGGGCGGTCTTTTTCATGCTCGGGCGGCGCGCGGAGAGGCGGGAAGCGGAACGGCAGGGCCGCTCGGCCGAGCAGCAAGCGGATCAACTCCTGGGCCAGGCCCGGCGCGACGCCGATTCCGCCAAGCACGAAGCGCTGCTGCAGGCCAAGGAGGAATCACTCGAGCTGCGCGAGCGGTGGGAGCGTGAAGAGAAGGAGCGGCGCGACGAGTTGGACCGCCACCAGCAGCGGCTGGAGGAGCGGGAGACGCTCATCGACCGCAAGCTCAATGCGCTGGACGACCGCGAGCGGGAGCTGCAGCGCCTCGAGCAGTCGGTGGCGGACCGGCGGAAATCGGTGCAGCAGCGGGAAGAGGAGCTCGAGGAGCTGAGCGCCGAGACGCGCAAGCGGCTGGAGCGGGTAGCCGGGCTGTCGACCGAGGATGCCAAGAAGGAACTGGTCAACGAGATGACCGAGGCTGCGCGGAGCGACGCGGCCGCCACAGTCCGCGACATCAAGGAAGAAGCCAAGCGCACGGCGGATCGAGAAGCGAAGAAGATCATCGCCATGGCGATCCAGCGTCTCTCCGCAGACCACACCACAGAGAACACCGTTTCGGCGGTTTCACTTCCCAGCGACGAGATGAAGGGCCGCATCATCGGACGCGAGGGCCGCAACATCCGCGCGTTTGAGACCGCCACGGGTGTGGACGTGATCATCGACGACACGCCCGACACAGTGGTAGTGTCGTGTTTCGACCCGATCAGGCGCGAGGTGGCGCGACGCGCACTCGAAAGCCTCATCTCGGACGGCCGCATCCATCCGGGGCGCATCGAGGAGGTAGTCGAGAAGGTGCGCAACGAGCTGGAGCAGCAGCTCGCGGAGACCGGTGAGGAGACCGTCTACGAGCTGGGCATCCGCGGCATGCACCCGGAGCTGGTCAAGCTCGTCGGGCGCATGAAGTACCGCACCTCGTACGGGCAGAACATGCTGGCCCATTCCAAGGAGGTAGCCTGGCTCGCGGGCATACTGGCCGAGGAGCTCAAGCTCGACGTACCCCTTGCCAAGCGCGCGGCCCTGCTGCATGACATCGGCAAGGTGCTCACGCACCAGCACGAGGGAACCCACGTGCAGCTCGGCGTCGAGGTAGCCAAGCGGTACAACGAGCACAAGGTCGTGATCAACGCCATCGCCGCGCACCACGACGATGAGCCGCACGAGTCGACGGTCTCGATGATCGTACAGGCCGCGGACTCCGCGAGCGCTGCCCGGCCCGGAGCGCGCCGCGAGGCGTTCGAGACCTACGTGAAGCGTCTGAGCAACCTCGAGGAGATCGCGACCAGTTTCAAGGGAGTGGAGAAGGCCTTCGCCATCCAGGCGGGGCGGGAGATCCGCATCGCGGTGCTGCCGGACCAGATGGGCGACGACGGCGCCGCGGAGCTGTCCGAACAAGTCGCGCGCAAGGTGGAGAGCGAGTTGCAGTATCCGGGACAGATAAAAATCGTGGTAATCCGAGAAACGAGGGCCGTAGACTTTGCCCGCTAAGATCATCGATGGAAAAGCCATAGCAGAGGAGATGCGCGCCGAGCTGGCGACGCAAATCGAGGAACTCAAACAGCAGGGCGTTACGCCGGGACTCGCCGTGCTGCTCGTGGGGGAGGACCCCGCGAGCCAGGTCTATGTCCGCATGAAGGGCAAGGCCTGTGAGAAACTGGGGATGAGGAGCGAGACGATCACCCTGCCGGCGGATGCCACGGAGGCCGAGGTGCTCGAGGTGGTCGAGCGGCTCAACTCCG
>Ga0255054_10000275_pt1 | contig 30310 bp, 34 predicted proteins | sample JV7_2_23_MG_FD_188634 | JGI IMG/M metagenome (GOLD analysis project Ga0255054, IMG submission 188634) | Seawater microbial communities from Jervis Inlet, British Columbia, Canada - JV7_2_23 | ecosystem: Environmental > Aquatic > Marine > Inlet | place: Canada: British Columbia | collected... | reverse complement strand
GGCATGCGCTTGATAGTGATCGAGCACCGGCCACGGCACACCAGATAAGCCCTGCAAACTAGTGCCGACTTTGTCAGTCGCATTGCCGCGGGCAATACAGGTACGCGTGCCTTGTTACAGATACTTTTTGAAGGTGCTTGCCGTAACACTGATACTCATCGCGAACAGTACCGCAAAGGGCAGCACCACGAATACCGGGTGAATGCTAATCGGCAAGGTCAGATAGCTCACCCATGCCGTGAGGAAGAAGACCCACACACTGCCTTTGGCGTAGTGATACAGATAGGAGCTCTCTCGACCGCCGCCCCAGCGACGCAGATCGCGTTGCACCAACCCGTCGACCAGACCCACAACACTGAACAGCAAGAACAACGGCGTTGCCAGGCAGAGAATCGCTAAACGTACTGAAAAAACTTGTACGATTTGGATCGCGGCCGAGACGTACTTTGATACCGGCTGGTACATCCAATGCAGTCGAAGCCGCACACCGGATTCGGCCGTTGTCGGCGGCATGGACAGCCAGGCGATCAACCGTACCGCACCGGTCAACTCGAATAAGAGATAGTGTGACCGCTTCGCGATCCTTCTGGCAAAGTGCCCAGGCTCCGAGGTCAAAACACTGTGGCGAGCATCGCCATCCAGATAGTCAAGCTCCTGTTGCAGCATCTGGCGGCTGTGATCAAGTCCGGCCTCAGGCCACCAAAACACCATACCGGCGCATTCAACAACAATGGAGAACAGCAACGACAGTAGCAACCAGCGAATGGCCTTGCCGATCCGACCGAGCATTGCTGCGAAGAACCCGGGCCGGGTACGGGGCTGTGTCGCTTTGTCAGGCGCTGCCGGCCTTGTCGCCATTGGCATCTCCTGTACTGCCGCCGCCCTGCTCTGCCGCCAGCCACCAGGTCTCACGCTGCCGATACCAATGATCGTTTGTGATGTAACTTCGCTCCATCTCTGCCGTGAGTTTGCGCAAGGCCGGCGGTAGCGCGTCATCGCCAATTTCATCGATCAACGGCATGCGCAGCTTCCACAACTGACCGCCTGCGAGCATGGCAAAGGCCTGACCTTTGGGCAGCGTAACGAGTTCGGACACGGTCAGTAGTGTGACTTCGGAGACACTGATGCGGTCTTCATTGCGTGAGCGGAAGTCGACGCCGGAGCCTGGGTCCGACGAATCATCAACGCCGGAGACGCTCATCAGCGTCAACACATCAACGTTTGGCAATTGATCGGTGAGCATGCGCGCGGTTGCCAATTCCTTGACCCGCAGCATAATTAGGGTATTGAAGTTGCCGGCCACCTGGCCAGCCTTGGCACGGTCGCCGAGGCGCGCCTCCACGTCCGACCAGGTCTGCGTGTAGGCAGTCACCTGAAAACCGGCACCGCCGGCCTTGTTCAATAGCGGCACGAATTCGTCGCCGATGAGCTCATTAAACTCATCGGCGTGCAAGGATATGGTGGGTATGCCGCCGCGTGCATCGGCGATACCGTGCTTGTAGATGTGGCCGGCAACCGACACCAGGTCGGCGAACATTGAATTACCGACCGCACTGGCCACGGTGGTGTCGGTCAGCGCGTCGAGGCCAACATAGACAATGCCGCGATTACGAATGACTTCCATCCACTCGAGCACCGGCCGCTGATCGCACTCATCGCCCGACTTGGGCGATAACAATTCAGCGATCTTACCGCTGGTGAGTTTTTCCAGCAGCGGTCCAACCGAACTGACGATCTTGTCGAAATAGGTTCGGTCGTATTTGAAGGCGGACATCAGTCCATCGAGCACCGGGTCGTAAAGATCGGACGCTTGCAAATACTGCAACAAAGCGATCGCCTTTGCCTGACGGCTGCGCAATGCCGCCGGTACATGGCGCCCTTTGGCTTGTTTTTCCTTCTCCGCCACCTCGTCCTGCCAGCCCTCCACGCCCGAGTGCGCTAGATAAGCCGTAGCGTATTTGACGAACAAGGGCTCAATATCATTGATGTAACGCCTGACTTTTTCGTAATCGGGCCGTTGACCCAGTGCAACCAGTGCTCTTGCGATGATGTTGACGAATCGCCACGCGAATTCTTTGAAAGCAGCCGAGTTGCCTTCACGTGGCAGCTGATTGGCAATGCGAGTCGCTACCTCGGTGATGCGCGAAAAGTTTCCGATCGCGTTGTAGCGTGCGGAGGCTTCCGGATAACCCAAATGGAACATCGCGAAGTCTTTTTCCCGGCCACTGTGTTTCGCCTCCGCGTAAACGCGCTTTAACAAACCGGCATCCCCTTTTGGATCGAACACGATCACCACGTCGCCACGACGGATATCCTGTGCGATTAGCAGTTCAGCGAGGCGCGTCTTACCGACGCGTGTGGTACCGAGTACCAACGTGTGGCCGACCCGCTCATCCAGATCCATCCACACAGCTTGTTCACTAAGGCCCACCGCGTGTAGGCACGGATTGCCACCCACCAGCGGTAACGGCGCCAATGGATTCCAGCGACGCTTGTGCAGCAAGTCCGCGACGGTCGAGAGTCCCGGTGTCGACTCCCAGGCCACTTCCAATCGTCGTGCCCAGCGGTACAAGCGCCGCGGTCGCACATAGTGCTGCACTTCGGGTCGTAACGTGTCACGCAGACGTTGCGTGTGTTGTTGCGTCCACAGAAATCCCCGGCCCAGAAACAGTTTGTGATGACTCATCGGTATCCGATCGCAGTGCAAGTGGTAGCGTGGCAGCTGTTTGAGTCGCCGTTGATAACGGATGACTCGAAACGCCTGCCGTGCACGGATGATGGCAAACACCAGCAACAACAGGCCAACGCCATGAGCAATTCCGCCAGGCAACATGAGCGCCCAAGGCGCCGCCACGGCGATGAGCGCTGCCGCCAGTGCGACCAACGCGGACCATAACTCGATCGGCGGACGCAGCAGCGCATCAATGGCGTAGCGGCTCACTGCCAGATAAGGCCAACAGCAATGGCAACCGGGTAGTGTTGAATGCCGAGCTGCGTGCCGATATCGGAACCGGATGCCGGAGTGATCGGCAAACCATTGGCCAGTGTCGCGATCATCTCCAGGTCCTCGACGCTTTGTGCCTCAACCAACAAGCCAATGGCACCGTGTGCGATCAACCAGGCTCGGTTGTCCTGCAGCCAGCGTTGCGACCAGGCATCCGAGCCGATCATAAAGAACGGCTGAGCGAACGGCAGCGGATGCGATCGCGGCCTTATCGTGCCAGGCGTCAGGCCCGGTGAGCGGATGGGCAACAGGACCTGCGGATTGGCGGCGCCCAGCCGCCTGTTATCGACTGCGGTTTCCGTGTCGGTCACGCCGCGCGTTTTGAGCGGACTGAGAAACACGGAAATGGGCTGTGTCCGGCCGTTGTCATGAATGACGGTTAGATCCGCGCAGACAACACTCGTCTCCGATAACATTACGAGCAGTACCAAGATCTTGCGTAACGATTTGTGCGAGAAAACCATTTGCCTCAGCTTTGCCTGACTTGCCGCCACAACACCGCAACCCGTTGCTGGTAGCGATAAGCGCGCTCCGCGTTCGACGGTGCGTGATAGCAACCGACACTGAGCCACCAATCATGACGCTCCCGGTAACACGCTCTTAGAATTGCGGCGGCAACCCTCAAATTGTGTCTGGGCTCAAGCGCCAGCCAGGTATTTTGTAATTTGTCTTGATGAAATCGCCAATTCACCTGCATCAAACCGATGTCGATGCTGTCGTGACCCCTTTGCAGGGTCTCGTCAATGGCGCGCCATGCTTCCCAACGGGTTCCGAAGTACAGTCCTTCACCCGCGATATTCAGCGTCCACGGCCAGGGCCGTCGACGACGCAGTGACTCAATCGTCTTACCGCTCTCGGTCAGCGCGACGGCGTAAAAAATTTCTTGCGGAATGCCATGCTCGTTCGCGACCTGCCGGTAGGCACGCGGCACGTCATCCGCGATCGCCGTCTGCAAGCACAGTGAACCTGCCAAGACCAGCGCCCGCAACAATCGGATCGTGCCGACACTCGACATTACAGATCCGAGTACGACAGTGGTAAGAGCTGCTCATCGCGGCGCATGAACATCGTTGGTGGTTCGGCAGGTTCAGTGCTGATTCTTTGCAACGCACCGGCATCATGGTTCAGTGTTACGCGTTGCTCGCGCACCCACTCAGGCTTGATGCCGTGTTCATCGGCCCACATTCGAATGGCTGCATTGTCGCTCGACGCGACGTCCATGACGTAGACGTCAATACCCGCGATACGATCGAGGCGATCGAGGAGCTCGCCCAGCACCGTATCGCAGGCGGGGCACTTCAACGAGGCAAAGAACAGCACCCGATCACTGCGCTGAAGCGCAGTGTTCTCTGATGAGCGTCCCGGCAGCCGCTGATCATCGATCAGCGCTTGACCCGGATAGAGTCGTTTGCCAGCCGCATCGTATTCGCGTTGAAAGGCCAGAATGCGTTCGGCGTCCTCGCGCATTGCCCGAACCCAGGCCTCAGCATAGCGACGGCGCTCAGCAGTATCTCTAGCGTGAATTCCCAATACCTCGATCGGCGAAAGATTATCGACGCTGACGCTGCCACGGATGCCCAGCATCAAGGATTGATAACGGCGCCATTCCGTTTCTGAAAGCTGCCACGCCGTCGAACGTTCAATCTCGCTGACCGACAGTGGCGTGGCTGTCATCTCATCCGATGATGGCTGTGATGACGTAATGTTCGCTATCGACGTACTCTGGCCGAGAGCCGGCACCGACAGGCCCAGCATCGCCAGACCTAGCAATGCTAGACTTGGAATCGCCAGACTTTGCACCGCAAGTACGAGCAACGAGCAGAAGGACTCCGGCTGATTATTGGCTGCAGCTGACATCAACGTCGCTCGTTGCGATTGTGGTCTCCAGCTCAAAAGAGACCAATCGATAGGTCGGATCAATCACCGGCCTAAGCCCCGGTCCACTGAGTAGTTGGAGTGCTTGTCGCAAGCTCACCGGCCCCAAAGTCCGTTGCACTTCGGGCAGTGGAATCGCAAACAGCATCACGCGATAGGGATCGGCCAGCTTCGCACTCAGCAGGCGGTAGCCGCTGCCATCAAGGAGCAAGGTAATTGCCTCACCGACTGTGCTGATCTGCTCCGGCAGTTCCCGTTCAACAATAGTCGACAGCAGATCAATTTGTTGCTCGGTGGGCTGCAGCGTTACGGTCTGGTAACGGCCCACCTGCCAATTGTCGGCCGTGACGTTGCTGGCAAGCGTGATTGATGCAGCAAGTAGTCCGATAATGGCGACCAACAGGGTGCAGGTAATTTTGGGTTCGGTTCGAGTCATTGGGGCTTCCTGGATGAATGATTGGGGGCGCAGCTGTTGTGCGTGCCATCAGCATCGCGCCCAACGCCCCTATGCGAAACAAAGAACCCCTGCAACTGAACGCGTGATTTCGATTCTCTACCGGCCTATATACACAGTGAGGATTTGTTCACGCTCATGCCCGAGTTCGCGGCTGATAATGAGCCGAGCTTGCTGATCGAAGGCTCCTTGTTCCGGCGTGAGGCTCTTTGACAGTGGCCCACCGGCAGCCGGTGATGGCCAACCGGTCAGCTCCTGATAACGTCGTTGCGCGTAGGCATGCCGCAGGCCGTGCATGCGCGATAGCCCCGCCCGACGGGTATGACCCTCGTAGATGCGAAGTTGTTGACGATAATTGCGTGAACTCGGTATCAGTGAGCCCTTGCCAACCAGTTGATGCGCGCGATCCAGTAACTGCCTCTGCTCAGCTGTTCTGATCGGAATGACTCGCGCCTTACTGCCCTTGGTCCAGGACGGTTTAAGAACGAGCTCATCGCGCTGATCCGCATAGCTGGGCTTGAACTTGATAGCTTCCTCCCGCCTTAGCCCAAAAGCCTGCTGTAACTCAAGGCTCATGCGCACATGCTGATCCCGCACCGTCTCAAGCTGCGATTCCGATACCGACTTCGCTTTTGATCGGCCCGTAACAAATACTCGGTTCGGTATGCCGTAATGGTTGTTGGAGCGCGCCACCACATTCTGGCGATTCGCTTTTCTGGCCCACCAACGCAAGGCCGCCATACGGTTCTTGATCGTACCGACCGCCACCTCACTGTCTAACCAGTGCTTGACCAACGCTTCAACGTGTTTGGGCTTCAGGGAATGACTGTTCATGCCCCGGTAGCCCAGATCGTGTAATTGATTGGCGATCAGCGTGAGCTCACGCTCGCGCTGTACCTGAGTGCCGAAGCTGCCGTCACGATTGTGTCGGCTCAGTAGTTTTAGTTGGTGGTTCAGGCGTCTGATGGTGTAACACTCCTTTTCAGCTAAGTGTTTCCGACTACCCTTAGGTCGTAACCATCAGGGCTCACTTTCGTGAAACAGTCTTGGGACACCACTCCCGTATGACCTGAATATGCCTGGTCTTAGGCAACGCCGGTTCTCCCATGTTCGGGATCGGTCCGGTGCAGACCAACCAATGCCCAATACAGGGCTACGGTTAACATTGGTGATATCACCTCCTTTGAAGTTGGCGGATTGCATCCGCATGGGTTGAAGATGGACCAACAGCTTTTCGCTGCTGCGCTTTCTCATGGTCCGGTTGTGCGCTATCGCCACTTTCCACGCTGTGGCCGCGTCTAAATTCGATATCACGACCGCAGCATAGGACCCCATCCTTCGTGCGTCATGTGGAAAGCAGGGCGCCAGCCGGCGTGGTTCAAGGCGTGGACGCGCTCGTCATTACCGCGCTTCGCTCTGTAATGACGAGCGCGCGTCGCATCGGAGCTCACCTGACCACAGGGGCCCACAGCCTTGATGCCCTTTGACACGATTCCCGGCATCGCGAGTGAGACGCTCGCGATGCTCAACGCGCAAAGCCTATGGACTCTGTGGACAGCCGTGCGTGGCCGTCATTGGCGTGATCAGACGTCCCGATCGCCTGCTGAGGCGATCGGGCTTTGCCGCGACGGACGGCGGCTTCAGGTTCGTTCAATGAAGGGAGGTGCCACTTTAACCCAAGTGGCCAGGGACGGATCACAGATCATTCACGACAAGCTCTAGTCTTCCTCAGGCAACATGATTGTGATAACAGGTTCACCGTCATCACCAGGTCCCAAGACAAGCTTCAAGTCGTGCCGTTGACTCTCTGTTGAGAGTCCGTCGTGCGGAATGCACTGCAAGCCGAATTTCAGTTGCCGATCGATGTTGTTCGCAGAGCGAATGGCGTACGCCGCCATGAATAGGACATCCCACAGGCGCCCAGATTGATCCTGGTACGCCTGACGTTGGTTGTCCGCATCGCTCCAGGCAACACAATCCGACCAAGCGGCGGCCGTGATTGCGACCGGCCATTTGAATCCCGCCTCTTTGGCCATCACGGATACATCAATCAAGACACCGTCGTCGATCGCCTGTGCACGGGTGTAGCTGTAAATAACCTCACCAAACAGATTGCTGCTGATGCTTTTGTCAATGGATTGAGACATGGTGCTGCTCCTAATATAAGAGAACACCGGGTCACGCGGTCCTCCCTGCCGGGAAAGAACGCCTTCCCCGGCAGAGTGGGTTGATACAACGTTATTGCTAAAGGATTCCACGCGCCGCCATCGACACGCTGTCACCCGCCGCCACAATAAAGTGGTCCAAGACACGCACGTCAATCAACTCCAGTGCGTTCTTTAATCGGCGAGTGATCCTTTCATCGGCCTGGCTGGGTTCAGCCACACCCGATGGATGGTTATGAAACAAAATTACCGCGGCCGCGTTGACCGTTAGTGCTTGCTGCACCACCACACGTGGGTACACGGAGGTCCCATCGATGGTGCCCTGGAACAACTCGCGAAGTTCCAGAACGCGGTGACGATTGTCTAAAAAAAGGCAGCCAAATAACTCTGCCTGCTTGTCCGCCAACCGAAGTCGCAAATAGGCTTGCGTGTCATTGGGGCTTGCTAAAGGCCGGCCCCGATGATGGCGCGCCGAGAGCACTTTCAAGGCCAATGCCAGTAACGAACCTTTTTCGGCATCGTTTAATACAGAGGCTTTTAGATCTCTGAAGCGATTATCCTGTTTCGTTTCATCAACGATTGCTTTCATCACTGATCTCCAATCAATTGCAGGAAGACCAGCCCCGCGCGGGGAACGGATCCCCCGCTGGGTAGAAAGATGGCCGGGCAGTGTTAGGACCCGGCCTGGGTTTGATTCAGGCAACACGTTGCTGCTGGATCAAGACTTTTTCGCCGTCAACTTTGGCCCACGCGATCTTGATCAAGCGGGCTTTCAGATTGACGCCAGTCTCACCGGCCTTGTCGCCTTGTTTAAAGGTGAATGCATCCGCCTTCAGGTCACTGAGGGTGAATCCAATTAACACCTTCGACTCGCCCTCGACGGCCGGTTTGAGCTCACGCACGGTATTTTGTGCCTGCTCACCGTACACGCCGCACTCGAAATACGTGTGCTGGACGTTTGATACGCTGCCGTGAATGGCGGCAATAGTGACGGCCAGAAAGGGCGTACCCTCCTCCGGGGTCACCTCTCGGACACGATTTAGATAACCGATGCCGGTGGTGTGAAGATCGAAATACTTAGTATTGTCGTTACTGTTCATGACGCATTCTCCTGCGATTGAAAACAAACCGGAGTGCATACAACCCCGACGGGTGCATGTCCCGGCAGGGTGTGCGACAGCCAAACAGGCTGCCTTGAAGATGGACCGACGACACATGCCGCTGTACCTCAAAATCGGTCCTTAGGTACCTGTCACTGAGCCCGCAGTGACCACGGATAAATTCGTTAAGCAACATCGGATCGCTCGCATACAAATTGCAGGTACTTGAGCATGCCGCGAGCGTTTGCGAACGCGGGACGCTCAGCAATCAGTTGATTGGGAAACCAGTCGGTGATGTGATCGGCCAGTGCGACCGCGCCGCCACCGACGAACAACACCCGATCGAGTTCGATGCCGCGACCCAGTTGACGACGCGTCTCCGCGTACAGGCGTTCGACCAGTTCCCCTTTGGCCGCAGCAACCTCCGCCGTGACGTCGTAATCTCTGCCGAACAACCGCACGACTTTGTGCCGTACGGCGTGCGTCAATAAACGATCAGCAACGGCTTCTAGATCAAATCGCTCCTGCAACGCATCGGCGAGTGCTTGTTTGACATCCAACAAACCAAATCGAAACGAACCTGATGACTGATGCAACACTCCCTGATCCCGTAACACCACGGTATCTGTGGTTCTCCCGCCGATATCCACCACCGCAATCGGTACCGACACCCGTGTTTGATCAAGCTGTGCGTCGCCGTTGCTCTCGACGATGACGTAGTCGTACCAGGCCGCGAGCGCCTCCGGAATCACTTGATGAAAGACGATATCGACCGGCAGCGCATCCCCTCTGGGCTGTACCGCTTGCAACAGGTTGTGTTGTTTCTCAACAATGGCGCTGCGGCGCCGGGCGCCGGAACTGCGGTAGAACGCACTGACCGGCAAGCCGGATACGGCCTCAACATCGCGGCCGCCCAGCTCTGCTTGTTGCAAGGCGTGTTGTACGATGGCGCGATTCATGCTGGAGCAGGCGTAGCCTTCGAAGCGCGTTGCGGCGGCATCGACATCACCCACTGAGTACACCGTGCCATCGGTCTCATATTCGAAGATGCGTCGCTCTGCCCGATTGATCCAGCTCACTTTCGATCTACCAATCTGTGCGCGTGATGGAATCGCCAGTAAGCGACCATTTGGCAGCGCCAATTTGGTGTAGGCGAAGCCGTCGTCGATACCGACCTGGACCGCGCTCGATGTCTGCACCTCGATGTTCAATGGTTCACTCCTGTCATCTTCCGATGGGCTTAGGCTGGCTTGAAATGCGTTCGACACCGGCGTGCTCAGCCAATGACTTTGCGCAGTGCGGCAAATGAGACGACAACGCCGGTTGCTTGTGTACCGCCGGGCGCGCGTACGGCTTGTGGAATCGTCTTAACTGTCGGTCTCGGGAGCTGATGCCTCGCCGCTGATTCCGACCCGTGCACAAGAGCATCTTGTTCTTGTGGTGGCGCATTGGCGCTGTCACCACTGACGGCCTGCTCGTCGCGTTGCAGATCTCGCAATTCGCGACATTCGTCTTTAAATCCTTGTACCACCAGGCTGCGCAGCCACTCCTCATGCTTCTTGCTCGGCAGGCCAGTCAAGCGCTTCAGGATCAGCGCCTCAAAGGGCAGGCCCACATCGAGCTTTAGGACAATTTTCTGGCTGATCGGCGTAGCCCTATGTTTCATAGCTGTGCCTTGCGCGGTGTGAGCGCCGCCGAGTGCTCGCCCAGCAGCACTGCCTGTGGCAGTGCACCCATGCTGTCGGCGGCCTGTTTGGCCGCTTGGCCGCGTTCCATGATCGTGCCGCGATCAATACGCAGCACCCGGTAGCCTTGCGGCACCGCGAAAAGACGTCGAATCGCACCAGCACAGCCGCGTAGCGCTCGCTCTGCGACCGCAGCGTCGATTAAACCGACGTGCTGTGCGGTCAATACGGTGCGCGCAGTGGTATCGAACTCGGCAATGAGGTGGGCGCCCCAGTAGGCGTAAGGATTGGTGAATCGCAGTGCCACGCGGTGCGGTTTCTCGGTCGTCGCAACATTGATCTGCAGCGCGGACTGCTGTTCGATGCACTCGTCCAGTGCCTCTCGTTCCGTCTTGATCCTGATACGAGCACGCTCAAGCGCATCATCAATCTTGATCAGCCACCAATCGGCGTAGGGGTCATCTGCGCGAGCCGCATTCCAAATTATCCGCAGGCGGTCGGCAAATGCCATCAGACCGGTGATGGCCGGCTTGTCCTTCGAGGCGGCACGCCCGAGTATCAGCCGCCTTGCATGGCGGGTCTGCACCGTTAACCACACTTCACCGTGCAGCACGCCCGGTGCACCGTTGTCTTGGCCTGGCCCACTAACAGTGTTGTCGCCTTGGGGCGAGTTTGGAATCGCGCGCTCGGTCATGTTGGCTGCACTTGTGAATGATTGAGCTATCAATCCACAAACGAACATCCCGCGACAAGACAAAAACCCATCAGCCGCTGAGATACTTTCTCGTGCAGCTGCGCCTGGATGTTAAAAATTTTAACCTCTGCATACCTGGGTTGCAGAGGTTAAAATTCTTAACATCGCCACCTCAATGCAGCTGCAACAGTACCGATCGTATTAGTCGGACAGCTGCCCAAGCACGTCGCACGCCACTTTGCGCACGCGACCTTGATGTTGACCGGTCAACTCCTCAAGGACCGCCGGGTAGCGTGGGTCAAGAAAGATCGTATCCGCAACAGGAAGAGGTATCGGATGTAAGGCATACGCACTGCCTTTTTGTTGGCCACCTTTGCGCCACGATGTATTGCACACCGTTAGCCAGCGCCTGCAGCGCAAGATTGAAAGTGAACTTGAGACGGTTAGTCTAGCGGCTACATTTGCTGTTCTTGCCAATTCTGCAAGCGTCGGCAAACGTGCAACTCCACCGCCTCGACAGGCCCTCTGCATTAATAGAAGCCAAATGACCTTGTCCACCGGTTTGAGAATCGTGTCTTCAATGAGGGCTGATGGCAACTCCGTGGAGTCCGACTCCAACAGCAGCAACGCGCTCGGCACAGTCCCATGGTAGTGTCTTTTCTGACCCGCGAGCGCAATTGAGACGGACCGTTTCAGAGCACGCGTTTCGGGTCGTACTTCAACTTCATCACTCATGTCGATCGCCTGAAATTACTTTGCTGCCGCGCGCGGTCGGCAGCGGCCCATACTCCCCCCAACGACTCGTTTGACTCCAAATCGACCGCAACGAAATGCCGGTCTCTTCATGCATATCGAGATACTCCTGGGCCGACAACATCCCGTGTTCGCGACCTTCGGTGCGTTGCCTCCAGGCGTCCCACAATTTCTGTGTGTCCTCCTCATTCGGTTCAGGCGGGCGGCCACTGATGGTTTCCACCATCAGCATGCGGCGCAATCGCACGTACTCCCGTCCGCCCATGCCAAAAAACGTCTGCATCATTTCCTGTCCTGCATCGGCACTGATTAGCGCTCTTTGCAGTTCCTCTGACTCACGGCGGTTGCGCACATGCGCCACCATTGGCCAGTACACCTCACGATTTAGTGCGATCCTCAAACAATGTGCTCGCAAGGTTTCGATGTGACACATATCGCCAAGATTCATCTCTCGTAGCGCCACAACCTCACGCGGTCCAAAATTCATACTGCGCAACGCCGACTGATCGCCCTCGGCCAAACAACGGATCGCATACAACATGATCGCAGAGGTGAGTTCGGATTCTTTGTTGCCCATCATGTCGTTGTGCTCCATAAGGGCGTATTCAGTTTGCTCGCCATGCGATGCAACTCGCGGTAGTTGTGGGCAAGGCACAGCCAGTCACACCAATCCTCATGATTGAGCTGCCGCCAAAACCGCTGCGCGAGCTGCGCCGGAGCAACGCTCCACACCGTATCAGACAAACGACTGCTCTCGCCCGCCAGCACGGCAGCACCTAAGGCGGAATCCTTATCCAACATTTGCGCGAGCAGATCCGGTGGTGCCACCGCCATCTCAGCGAAGCTGGTCAACTGCCACCACATGGTTGACACTTCTGCAAGCAGGTCATCGTCGAGTTGATCCACGACGGATGAGGACGGTATGTCCCGCACAAGAAAGCCAAGCCCAGTGTCCTTTATTGGTTCAATCAGCACACCGATTCCATGCCGCTCGGCGAGGCCTCGCGCCAAGGTGTAGGCTGTCTCTCTAAGGAGCTCAATGGGGATGCGGTCTTTTGATTGGATGCCAATGCGGCGAAATAGAGCCTCGCTTTCTGCCGCAGGCGGTAATTCGATGGCCACCTCCGGATGACCCCCCTCCGTCGCACCACCCGTTTGCAACTGCTCATCTGGCGCCTTTCCGTCTGTCGGGCATCCATCGGCCGGTCCTGTACTCGTGATCGCATTGGCCCGGCGCTCTGCCTCTGACACGATGGCCGGTTCGTCGCGCCGAGAGACCGGAAACTCCTCGTCTCGCGTTTCCTCCTCAAGGACAAAGTCGGGGATGTCCGGCTCGCGCCCCGACAAGCGACAATCAAACTCCATCCGAATAACCTGTATGTCGACATCGGCCGCCTCACTGATTTCGTTTTCAATCGCTTGCAGCAATGGATCGAATTGCCAGTCCAAACTGTCGTATCGTTGGCACAAGACTTCGAATGCTGCGTCGAATTCTGCTTCAGCTCCAGCGCCTCGTAATCGCCAGATTTCTCGCCCGACGCGTGATAATTTCCGGATGCGACCTACTTGCAGCTTGCCGAGACCCGCTTCCAGGGCAGTCGGCATCAATGGCAGCAAAGTTGAAACCGCATAGTCCATCTGAGAAATGATCACATTATTGACGTTGTAGCCGTGGTCGCATAGAAAGACCTCCAGTTCTCGGTGGGACATGTCACTGACATCCAGTTCGTCAGTGATTAGCTTTTTGACCTCGAGCACCGCCTGTGCCTTATCGATGAAGGTCAGATCGCCACGAAGTTCGTTCTCACGCATATGGGCCAGCAGCACACTCGATTCACAGTCCCATTCGACGAACAGGCAATCGGCCCAACGAAATCGTTCCTCACAGGTTGCGCCAAACAGTTCTTTGAGTATCTGCAGACGCGTGTTGCCGCCGGCCTGTATGACGTAGTCCTTGTCGCCGGGCCGCATGGTGATCAGCAACGGTTGGTCCATACCGCTGGCCAGAATTGATGCTTTGATGCGGTCGTATTCCGGATTCATGCTGCGGCGTGGATTTCGTTCATAGAACTTGATTCGTGTGACCTCCACACGCATAGCTCGCATGCACGCTTGGCCCGAATCCTGCGTGACGGGGTCGCTTGGCGATTCCGTCGGTGATGCTTTTGGCTTTCTCTTCTTGTTCATCATTGCCCGCACTTGGAGCGTATGCCGCTACCGGTTCTTGTCTGCGTCCAACTCACGCTGCAACGCATGGACGTCCCCGACCTAGCGCAGCAGTATCAACCTCCCCTCGAAATTATTCTTGTCTTGTACGACCACCGTATTTTCTATGAACACTATTTTGATCAATCTGCTTTTCCAGCCAATCGTGTACGGATTGCCGGGGCCACAATCGTTTGTAGCAACCTTGAGGCCGCACCCGAAGCGGTAGCGGATCACCGGCACTGATCTTGTTTCGCAGTCGTCCGACTGATATGCCTAGTAGTCTGGCGATGTCGGCGTCATCGTAGTAACCGAATTCGGAGGAAACTTTTTCTGCCGTCATTGAAGACTCCGAGCATTGCCAATGGTTGTCTAACAACCGTGAGTAAACACCCCAAAGATCACGTTCGGAAACCGAAAACCCATACAACGATTGCTGACCTTTTGAACGCCTTTTGCTGGCTTGGCAAACTACCGCATCTTGTCATCGCATACTATATACGGGAATATTCGACCATTTTTCACCGACTATCGGATTGACGTTTCTCGGTTTATGGCCCATTTTTGATCGGATTTTGGGGTTCTTTCATTGCACACCCAGCCGGGTAAGAAACTGGCCCTGAGATTAGTATGGTTCATTATAGTGATCGATTTATTGATTATTCTCTCTTAATAGATCACTATAATGACTCACTGAGGATCAACATGCTCCCCGATCACGCCACTATCGAAATTTACCGCGCCGGCCGTTGGCAGCCCGCGGGCACACTGACCCCGGCAAACCCAGACCGGGGTTACCAGAGTGCCGCGCAATTCGACTATTTGCTGGAGTATGCCGCCGAAAACGCCGGCCCGGATACGGCACCCACGGCCGGTGTCAGCTGCTGCTACCCGGTGGACTTTGACCTGCATCAACATGACCATTGGCCGGCATTCGTGCTCGACCTCCTTCCCAGTGGTTACGGACGCCGCCAATGGCTGGAACAGTTGGAGCTGGCGGAGGGCCCAAGCTCCGATTGGCCGCTTTTGCTGCACGGCACTGCATTTCCACCTGGTAATCTGCGCATTGCCGAAGCTGTTGCCGCTAAGAATCTCGATTGCCTGGTACCTACCGCGGCTGGCGATTTGGTGCCTATGCGAGATCACCCGGGCTTCACACGCGAGGACATCCTGGCACGCGATGAAGCATTCATCGAGTACGCATATCAACACGGCATCTATGCTGCCGGCGGTTCCGATGTACAAGGTGTTGCGCCAAAACTCTTGTTGACTCAAGGCCGAGGCGGCGCCTGGCACGCAGAAGGCCGACTGACTGATACCGAGGTTCAAGCACATTGGCTCGTAAAGCGCCCGCGCGGCACTACTGCTGCTGACCGCCAAGTCCTGAAGAACGAAGCCGCCTACATGCGGGTTGCAGAAGACCTCGGCCTTCGCGTCCACGCCAAACTCATCTGGGAGCGTAACAACCTGTTCATACCTCGCTTCGACCGCCGAGTCAGTGGCGGCCGGATTACTCGATTTGGCATGGAGAGCTTGTGCTCACTGGCCGGAATCGCCGAATTTGGTGCGCGCGTTTTGCACGATGCGCTGTGCGATATGCTCCTACGCTACTGCACTACTCCCGAGCAGGATCTGCTTGAATACATCAAACGCGATATTGTCAACGTTGTACTCGGGAACAAGGACAACCATGCGCGTAACACCGCAGTAATGCGTCATGAAGATGGTAGCGTCTCGCTCGCGCCGATATTCGATTTTGCGCCAATGTATTTGGACCCTGAGGGCATCGCGCGCGCATGCCGTTGGGACGGCGATGCCGAGCAAGCGGGTAGCCCGATTTGGCGAACCGTGATTGAGCGCTACCAGGATCATCTGGACGATGCCGCGACAGAGCTTCGACACTTCGGCGAATTAGTTGCCAAGCTTCCAACTACTATGCGCGAGTGCGGCGTGGACGATGACATTATTGAACACCGAGCGCGTGCGATTGATGCGCACGCGCAGCAACTGCTTACACTTTAAGGACAACAAATTGGCCAAGAACTCTGACAATGACAATACTGCACTCGCGAAACAGCAGCTGCGAGACGCAATTGACAATGGTGAACTCACCTTGGGCCAAGCCGTTCGCCGCATGCGGAAGATCACTGGGATGAGCCAAAAAGCTTACGCACAAAGGATTGTCGGCATTTCACCGCGTATCTTCTCAGAAATCGAACGTGACGTTGGGAATCCAACGATTGAGACACTTAATAAGATCGGCCGGCCGTTCGGCTACACCGTGGCTTTTGTCCACACGTGAATGCTCGAACTGGATTACCTGCCAATCGTGTCCAATTCTCTGAGGCCCCAATGAATTACCGGTGCTTGGGGACCAAGCTGACGAGGATTGGTTGGGTGGCTATTGACACCAATAGCGCCGAGACTTCGCCGAGTAGATGCGGCCTTAGGAACGCACTAACGTGTTGTTTCTAATGTCAATAATTGGTTTTGATTATGTATATTATCATAAGTAATAATGCCGCCAATATGCAGTATTTGGGTGATTTATGGCATTGACTGTTTGGATGTTGTGAGCTACAATGTAGCCCATCAGATAGAGGAGCATATTATGCCTGCGAACGCTGTGGTACGTGCGCGGATTGACGAGCACATTAAGGAAGAAGCGACTGTTGTCCTAGCGGCGATGGGCCTGACTGTGTCTGATGCTTTCCGAATCATGTTGACCCGTGTCGCTCGCGAGCAGGCTTTGCCGTTCGAGCCGCTTGTTCCCAATACTGAAACCATAGAAGCCATGAAAGAGGCTCGCCGTGGAAACCTGCCTTCGTTTGCCACTGTTGATGAGCTTATGGCCGACCTGAATGCGGACGATTGAGCGTACCAGTCAATTCAAGCGTGACTACAAGCGCGAATCAAAAGGCCAGCATCGAGAAATCCTAGCGGATGATTTCACCGAGGTCTTGACCGCGCTAGCAGATGATCAACCATTGGCTGAAAAGTACCGCGACCACGCAATAACTGGCGACTGGAAAGATCACCGCGATTGCCACATCAAACCTGACCTGGTCCTGATCTACCGAAAGCCAGATGCAGACAAGTTGCAGCTCGTCCGTCTTGGCTCACACAGCGAGCTGGGATTTTAGGTCTTGGTGGTCTGATTAGAAGCTGTGGGGTGCGAATTACTATTCAATGCTCAATTTCGGTTGATCGCCCTGTCAAGTATTAGCCTGCGCATGGTTTACGATAAGTCTGCGATGCACGATCTCATGATACTTCTTGTCCACTTGGTCGTAACGATTGTCCGTCTGCTGCGGCCAGGCGGTACCCGTTCCGTCGTCGCCGAGTCATTACTCCTCAAGCACCAGCTTTTGGTCCTCAATCGTCCGCGACGGCGCGCACCGGATCTGCATCCAGTCGACCGAATCGTTGCGGGTCTTTGTGCCAGAATGATTCGCCCCGCTCGCCTGCTTCGCTCAGCTATTGTTCTGAAACCCGCCACGATTCTGAGCTTTCATCGATCACTGGTGAAGCGTAAGTACCAAGATCTATTTTCGCCCAAGCGACGTGGAAGACCAGGGCCGAAAGGCCCCTCTCGCGAATTGGGAGCAGCTATCGTGGAAATGAAACGCAGAAATCTGCGATTTGGCTACCAGCGGATCGCAGATCAGGTTTCCTTGAGTTTCGGTATCTCGCTCGACAAGGACATGGTGCGTCGAGTGCTCACCAAATACTACCGACCAGATCCTGGTTCGGGTGGTCCGTCTTGGCTGACCTTCCTCGGCCACAGCAAAGACAGCTTGTGGAGCGTGGACTTGTTTCGCTGTGAATCATTGATCCTGCGGTCACATTGGGCCATGGTCGTAATGGATCAATGCACGAGGCTAATCATTGGATTTGCCGTCGATAACGGAACGCCTGATGGTCCAACGGTTTGCCGAATGTTTGGTCGCATCGTAAGCAGATCAGCGCCGCCCACTTATCTGAGCTCGGATAATGATCCTCTGTTCGAGTTCCATCGTTGGAAAGCCAATCTTCGGATTCTCGAGGTGGAAGAGTTCAAGACTGTGCCGTATGTGCCCCTATCACACCCGTTTGTTGAACGGTTGATCGGTACAATTAGGCGCGAGTATCTCGATCAAGTGCCCTTCTGGGGCCCCGCAGACCTTGAGAGGAAGTTGCGCTCACTCAAGGACTGCTACAACCGAGAGCGCACACATCAAGGGCTTGACGGCAAAACGCCCAACTCAATTTCCGGTACTGCAGTGCAAACCACGGCTCACATGGACAATTACCGCTGGAAATCATGCTGCCGCGGAATGTACCAATTGCCGATAGCGGCTTGAATAGGAATTCGCACCTCACAGGCCGCCTGAGTGAAACACGAACCGGCCTTGATCCAGCATCACAATCTGCGCGCTTGCCAATAGCGAATTAAGCGCTAGATCGTCGTTGTCTGATAGCTATGGAAATAGCTTTCCCGGCCGTTTTTTCAAGCCAGACTGAATTTCGCACAAAACCTCGTTTATGACCTGCGCACGACCAGAGCCAGAAAACACTCATTCTGCATTGCATGGGTTGGCCATCGCCTGCTCGCTAGTCGTCAAATTCGATCTCGTCGGCGACTATTATTGACCCATTGAGCGTGCCGGACGCTTCGACCAGCCGCCCGCTCGCCTGAAGAAAAAATTCCGCCGGTGTGAGCGGTGAGCCGTCAATATCACTGAATATGGTCGCGACACTCGTCGTGATCGTCACGCCCAGAATCGTGAAATCCGGATCGTTAACACTATCGACAAATCCACGTAACGCCACGTCGCCATCGAAATCCTCTCGTTCGAGCCGCGTCGCGATGACGCCGCTGCTGTCTTCAAACCCGCGCACCTCGACATACTCACCGGCACTGATGTCAGCAAGACCGAAAAGCTCAACACGTGCCGCGCTCTTATCCTCATATCGGGTCAATTCATCGACATTGATAACGATGCCAAGAACGGTCAGCTGATCCGCCTGCACGTCCTCAACCAATGACTCAATGCGTATGAAACCGGCTGCCTTGATCTCGACCTTCGTCGCAACCAATACTCCGGCGGCATTAATATTACCTTCGACCTCAACCTTACGGTTCAGCGCAAGATCAGCACTGGTGCCATTTTCGAACACTGTCTGAGCATCAGTCATTACCGGCACGCCTTCGACGTCAAGGTCGGTCGCCGAGACAACTCGTGTGATAAACCCTTCGAGCTCAGCACGATCACCGTCGTCGCCCAGATCACCGCCTTTGAATTCGACGCGAGTCGCAAGCAGTTCGCCTGAGCCACCAAGTGAATTGCCTTTCGCTTCAACGCGCTGGCCGTTTTCGGGCGCTCCACTCGGGAAGTTATTGAGCATGGCGCTGCTAAAATCAACGACGAGGCCGTTAATTTCGAACGTCGTGCCAGCCAAGTTGGCGACTATCCCGGTCAGCTCGAGCTCACCGCCAGCAGGCTTGGGTTCAATACGAGTTGCACTGATGCTGCCATCGGCAAGGAAGAACCCACTGACCTCGACAACGTCGGTGACGCTCAGGCCATCCATTGAAGCAGGGCTGATGCTGTCATCAAACGAGGTATCGGCATCGACGCGGACAAGCTGTCCGAGAACAGTCAACGTTTGAGCATCAAGATCAATAGCGGAAATCGGGCCTTCGACCGCATCATCAAATGTAATGCTTTCCGCGGTGGGAGACGTCCCGTCATCATTGATCGTGCCTCGCACGACAATTACGTCACCGACCGCCAGATCGGATTGCGTGCCAGTGCTCCCATCGATCGAAAATGTCGCCGAGTTCGTACCATAGGTGACGCCGTTGACAATTACGCTTCCGAATCCGGTAATCGTCCCCTTTGAGACCACGGCACTTGGCGCAGGATTGCCACGCGCATCGATGCCGGCGACCTGCTCGTTGCCGCCGCAGGCAGCAATAAGCAGCGCTCCGCCTAAAAGAAAAAGTAGATAGGGTTTCATTGTCTTTCCTCTCTTTTGCGGCCTTCGATCCAGTAAGCGCCCAAGCCGAGCCGGATACTGTCATTATCGTCGCCGTCATCAATTTCGTGTTCGCTTAGCCAGGCATCTACGACTTCGAGAAACGCTTGGCCCTCTTGTTCAATAAATCTTCGGAATTCCGGTACCGTACTTGCCGGTATCCTGGTGTTCGTCGCACGCCGTTCGAAACGACCGGGGTCCTTGTCCGAACGATGCAGGTTGTAGGCTACCGTGTACCCCATATCCTCCAGCACACTTCCCGAACTCAGCATTCGCACGGGATCCATCAGGTCCGGCATGTAGTAGCGCGTCTTTGCTGTGAGCGTTCCACTCGGATCTTCCGCAACGGCGCCGACATGCTTGAGTTCTTTCAGCATGGTCGATGCGGCAACGTCGCCACTGTACTTGCCGCAAAGCGATTCGAAGGACGGGGTTTCGCCAGTCGGTTGCAGCGGTGCCGGACGTCCGTCAGCATCAAGGAATTCCTCATCCTGATACCAGCCGCTAAGCACGCGCGTCGCGTAATTCATACGATTGAACATTTCCGGGTCAGCTTCCTGCAACAGTGTGCGTAGACGACGTACCTCGCGACGCGTCAGGCCAGTCAGGATAGCGACGCGCGAAATATTGGTCGGCCGTCCGCGAATACCGAAATCTTCTGTCGCGACCTCAACATATGTCGCCTTGCAAACATCGGCCAGTTCCCGCCAGTTCACGCCAGCACGCAGCATGATACGTGCAATTGGGCGAAACAGGAGTCGCAGGGCGTCTGTTGCGGATTTCTTGCCATCACTCATGAATGAGACTCTTTATCCCGAATACGTATATCGGTCAAGCCGTCAGTCTGCTAAAGGGTGGGCTCGCCGTCTGGCGAGCCCATCCCCATCCGCCCCATGCGACGGTGTCAGACTGTCCGACCGAACCTCAACTGCCATTCGCGGGTTCGAACTCAACCTCCCTCGCGTCCAGCGTGCCGGTCATACAGAATTCGTCACCTTCGAAGCTCTCTGCCTCGACGATGTCGCCCACTTGCAGGCGATTGAAGAACTCTGCCCGCCCGATCGACTCATCATTTGCACCTTCGAAGTTATTCTCTGTCACGCGGCCCGTCAGCACGGTCACGTCTTGAATGACGAAACTGAATGCAGCCGCATCGCCTTCGATCGAGGCCACGGGTCCGCGGAGTTCGCATTCAAAGTCGTTGTTGTTCGCCGCCAGGTCATCCCGTTCTACGCGAGTCCAGTTGACGCTACTATCGGAGTTCTCGTGTCCCCGAGACTCGATACGATCGCCGGCCTGCAGGCGATCAATGAATTGCTGCGGCGTCAGGTGGTCACCGTCATCGCCGCCCGCGTCGTCTTCGACCCGGCTACCTCCAGTCGGACTGATGACGAGACCAAGTCGCGTCGTGAAACTCACGGCAGCGGTATCGACCGTGGCAACCAGGTCCTCGGTTCGCACATTGTCCTCGATATCCTGCGCGGCCTCACGCAGGACAAGAACCTGGTCAGCATTGAAGCTTCCCTTGATCTCAACGCGCATACCGACCAGTACTTCGAGCGATGATGCGTCGGTGACGGGCACTGTAATACCGTTGATCGTGAACGTGTTCGGTGTCGACGTCGTGTCAACCGACTGCAGCACGCCTTCAACTTCGAATTCGCCATTGCGATCGTCGTCGTCAAAGTCGTCCTCACGCTCGATGCGTACAGCAACAAATTCACCAGCGACTATGTCCGCTTTTACTTCGACGAACACACCGACAAGGTCTGGACCGAGTATCAGTCCATCTTCGAAGACTGCGCCGACATCGATGCTGAACACTACTCCGCTCACGGTAATCGATGAATTATCAGTGGCAACACTCTCGACAAAACCCTTGATTTCCAGCTCATCGCCTTCAACGCCGGGTTGACCGATGTCCGGATCGCCACCGGCACCGTCCAACTCTCTGTCGACCCGTGTCGCGAGATAGCCATCTTCGGTGAGGAAACCACTCACCTCGACGACCATGCCAGTCGCCAGGTCGCGGAAATCGATCCCCGCTACGCCGTCGTTATTGCCGATGTCGTCGTCAAAGATCGTGCCGGCATCAACCGTAACAGTCTGACCCATAACCGAGAACGTACCAATCGCCGGATCATCCCCATCCGGAGAGACGCTCTCGATCAGTCCTTTCAGATCCTCGTCAAACTCGATGTGCCGCGCCGTGCGGAGCCCATTGTCATCGACTGCGGACATCCGCACTTTCATACCAAGACGAAGGTTGCTGTCATCACCCGTCGTTTCCATTTCGTCCTCGATCGCGACGATTGTGTCGGCCGCAATTTCGTACTTCGCACCATTGACAAAGACGCTACCGAAGCCGGTGATAGAACCGATTACAGTGACGTCCGTGGGGCCGGTCGCTACGGGACCATCCCCTGTTGAGTTATTCGATGACGAACCACCACCGCAGGCTGCGAGGCAAAGCATCGCGGCCAGGCCCAATATCGGTCCGATTTGTCTTTTGATACTCATCGTACTTCCCTCTCTTCAAGAATTTGCCCAAGTGCCCGCTTTTCGCGGGACCTCAAAACCACACAACCGCATTGGGTTGGTTGATCTTGATGCTAACCATACTGAAAAACCATATGTGAGTCAAATTATCTCAAATACAGTTTCTTTTCAATAGTGCAAATATCACAAAATTGACGGGGAAAGTGACGACTGGAAAGGCCCAGCGCGAAAATGCCGGCTCAGCTGCCGACCGGACATAATATTTGTAGTGCAGATGGTGATGAGGTGAACTTTGATTTGTTCTATGGAGACCTGTCGGATTGCCGACGGAGAGCCGGGGCGGTTCATCGATCACCTGACAGCAGCACTGAGGCAACTGCTGGAATGCGCGGCCATCGTCCTCTTGGTGATAGAGTAGCTTCAAATAAGTCCCATTACTGAGGTGGATCCATGGCCGCTCCGCGAGCATCGCCCATGCTGCGGAATCGAAGTCGGGGCAGCCGCATCGCTGTGCTCCTGCTGGCCCTGGTCGGGGTCAGCCGCGCGATGACGCTCGATATCGATGACTTACGCATCACAAAACAAGGTCACGCCTATCAGGTACAGATGACATTCGGTGTCGCCGCATCTGTCAATCAGGTCATGGCGGTCCTAACGGATTATGGGTTTCCCGACCGGTTGAACCCGGAAGTGACGAAGAGAGAAGTCATCAGTCGGCTGGGAGGGATCACACGCGTACGTACTGAAATGCGCAGTTGTGTCTTCTTTTTCTGCAAAGACCTCGGTTTGACTCAGGATGTCACGGTTGTTGCCGACACTATTCAGGCTGACATCGTCCCCGACGAGAGCGACTTTCAATCTGGATACTTGCATTGGTCAGTAACGAGCGATGACAACGGAGGCTCTCATATTAGCTTTGAGGCAGTCATGGAACCCGATTTTTTTGTTCCGCCGCTAATCGGTGGATTCGTCGTCCGCAAAAGGCTACGGCAAGAAGTATTAGCGACAGCGAAGAACCTTGAGACAGAGGCCACACGGGACCCGGCTCCTGTTAGCAACCAGAACTGATGTCGGTTCTTGGTCGTTTTGAGCTGTCCCTCCCGTTTATCCGTCCGGCTTGATTTTGTTGCCCTTTTTCTCCGGCTGTGGGATGCGAATTCCCATTCACACGACTTGGTTGCTCATCTCATATGACCAATGAGCTGTCACAATTTTGTCACAGTGCGAAAGTGATCGAACGTGATGTAACGTGATCCTATGTGATTGATACAAAAAGTGTTATTCTCGTAACCCCCTGATAACAAACGAGTTGATGATTGCCTTCGGGAGGCAGCGCTCTACTGGCGATCTTTCTGGGCCGGTAGTACGACGAAAACAACTTAGTTACTAACCATGCGGTTCCGTCAGCAGCAATGCATCATTCGCCGGATCATTGAGTTGTATTTGCGTATTCGATAACCCCCTGATATTTGATGCGACCGGTCTGTCGATACGCGAATGGCAGCTATGAGCAGGAGCAGTCAGTTAACCGACTTGAAATATGACGTCGTGACACGCAGCTCTCGGCTACAAGCGGACGTTCAGAACGTTACATATGTGCCTCGCCGAAAACGAGCCGACTCGGCAAAGTGCTCAATGCGATGGCTAGGTGGTGGTTGTGGCCTATGGTCTTTGTTGCTCGGCGGCGAGTGTCGGGCATTCATGAACCTCAATGGAGACATGTGCAAGTCCGAGGTTCTTAGGGATGCGCTCCTTGTATTGCTCTGCCGTTACAGGGTCGTGAGCCACAATTGCTATTACCGCAGTGTATATATTTGGACCGATAGACCATAGATGCAGGTCAGCCACTTCACTGTCATCATCCTGTTCAATGCTATCCTTGATCCTGCGCCGGATGCTTTCCGGCCCTTGCTTGTCTAGCAAGACTCCGCTGGTGGTTCGCAGTAAGCCGAGGGACCAGCGGGCCACAAGAATGGCACCAACAATCCCCATCGCCGGGTCCATCCATATAAGTCCGAAGTATTTCGCGGCGAGCAATGCGACTATTGCCAGCAAGGAGGTGAGCGCATCTGCTAACACATGCAGATAGGCTGATTTCAGGTTATGGTCATGGTGGTGCGTGTGATGGTGCTCGTCGTGGTCGTGATGGTGGTCGTCCACCCCGAGGATAAGAACACTGACTCCGTTTACGACCAACCCGAGTACAGCAACGACAATGGCCTGGTTGAATATGATATCCACCGGGTGGAGTAGCCGGTCAAAGCTCCCCCACACCATCAGCAACGCGAACAAGGCCAGCAGGATGGCACCACTGAATCCTCCAAGCGCGTTGACTTTGCCGGTACCAAAACTGAAATCCGTATTGTGCGCTTGGCGCCGCGCGTAGATATACGCAAAGGCGTTGATGCTGAGGGCCGCCGCGTGCGACGCCATGTGCAGGCCATCGGCTAATAAAGCCATCGATCCATAAAGGAATCCCGCGACGATCTCGACCACCATCATCGTGCCGGTGATGGCAATGACTATCAGTGTGCGCAGCTCCCCCGGACGTTTCAGGTCTTGACCGAACGTGTGGCTGTGTTGCCAGAGATGGAGGTGGTCTTTATGCATTCTTTTTCATTTCACCAACACATATTAGGCTGACGGATAGGTCAGCCTAAACAATATTCAGATCTTTTCAACGTAGCAAAATAATTCCTGCGTGGCAGACTGCTATTGGAATGCTCCCGCTTTCCGAAAGAACAAAATGCTGACAGACAGCACCTTCGCAGTAAGGAACGACAATATTTGGATCAATGAATGTCGGCTTTGGGTCATCAGCCGACATTTTAACGCAATTTCACCAAGCGACTGTTCTCGGATCCGAACCGGCCATTCAGTGTCAGTCTTCCTCTGAAACGCGTCTTAATCGTCTGCTCTCACCGAAAGCTATCATTCGCAAGAGAATGTAGCGACTGTTGCAGAACGGCCAGAAGCAGACTCAGCTGGACATCTTGATTGCGACAAGTTGCTTCACGATTGCAGCATTGGCTGTAGTAGTGACATCAAATCGAATCGACCTGCCTTCAGCGTATTCACGGGCGCTCTCTATGGCAGATATTGTCTCGTCTGGCAGGTTGCTCTTTAGTGCGGTCGACACGGCTCGCTCGCCCAGTGTGAAGACCACCGTGAAACGGCTTGACTGAGGGATCAAATGGAGCATCCTGCGTCCTTTATGTGCGAGGGCAAGAGACCAGCCAGCCTTATTGCTGTAGAACCTCCATTCGTGGGTTAATTCTCCAAATTGGTCAAGTGCGTATTGCTCGATGTTCTTGAGCAAGGCGGCGGTCTCCCCCAGAGCCCTGTCCAGCTCGGCTGAATTAGGTTCTTGCGACTTATCATCAAAAACACTCGCAGTCATTGTCTATCCTCTTGTCTACATCAATGTCTGCGTTGGATCGGTTGCCGCCTGTCGTTATCCTATCAACTCATCGGCAGCTGTGGGGTGTATAGCTATCAGTCAGTCACATACAGAATCGACATCCTAACAGGCAGAGAACGGCCAGAAGCCGCCTGATTAATGTAGTCCAGTAATCACTGGCAATTCCAATTGATACAATAAACCGCTTTCGAGTGTTGGATGAGGTTATAGCAATGGTGCTGATACAAAAGATAGGTTGGTTACTGGCTGTGGGCATGGGACTCATGATGATCAGCACCTGGAGTGAAGCCGTCGTTGCCGCCTCTCCCGGATCGCAGCTGTATAAAAAAGCCTGCAAAAAATGTCATGGCGAACTGGGGCGAGGCAAGAAAACTAAGGCAGATTCCAGTCAATTCAAGTATCCGCCGATTCATGAGATGCCTGAACAGGATTTGTTGAAGGCCATGGCCAATTATAAGGAGATGTGGCAAGAGAAATCGTACAACAAGAAGCAAAAGAGGATGGCAAAGTCCGCAGAGCGATTGAGTGATGAAGAGATGAAGGCGGTGATCGCGTTCATCACGTTACAATTAGGTCGTGAGGAGAAGTAGGGACCGAAATTGATGTTTGCTCCTTGCGTGTCCATGGCGAATTGGTTGTAGGGCGCAAAAACGCTATCCGGCCGTAGCATTGGCGATAGCCCGGTGCTAAACAGCCTGTTAATAAGAACAACTTAGGGGTCCTGCCGATGATTCGGTACCTTGCCTATGCTTTCACCGCCATCTTCAAATCCAAATCTCGACTGGTTGCCGAGAATCTCTGCCTTCGGCAGCAGCTCGTCGTTCTCAAGCGTCGTCAGGCCAGACCGTGGCTCCGCGACGCAGATCGCCGATTTTGGGGCCTGACTTGTCGCTGGTTCTCTGAATGGAGTGACAGCCTGATCGTCGTCAAGCCGGATACGGTGATTCGCTGGCATCGCAAGGGTTGGAAGGCCTATTGGCGATGGCGGTCAAGCCGGTCGAAGCGATCTGGCCGTAACAGAATTGGCCCCGAGCTCAGAGCACTCATTCGTCGCATGGCTCGTGAAAATCCGCTGTGGGGTCAGCGCAGGATCCAGGCCGAATTGGCACGTCTTGGTTCCAGGTTCTGTGCGCTTACGGTCGCCAAATACATGCGGCGTCCCTACGACGGGCTGCCCTCCCCTGGCTGGCGAAAATTTCTGGCCCAGCACAGCAACGAGACATGGGCCTGCGACCTCTGCACGGTCCAGACAATTTGGTTTCGGACGCTGTATGTCTTCTTTATCATCCATCATGGTACTCGTGAGTGGGTACATGCGCGGGTGACGGCGAACCCCAATTCACTGTGGCTAGCGCAACAAATGGTTGAAGACTGCGGGCTGTCAACGGAACCGCCCAGATTCTTGATTCACGACCGTGACGGCTGTTTTGGCAACGCATTCAATCGGCGGATTGCATCGCTCGAGATCAGACAGATTCGCACGCCGGTAAAAGCTCCAAGGGCTAACGCAATCGCAGAACGATGCGTACGCATCATCCGTAACGAATGTCTCGATCACCGGCTCATACTCGGTCACCAACACCTGCAGCGAACTGCGGATGAATACATCGACTATTACAATCGATGGCGACCTCATCGAAGCCTGGACCAGAGAGCGTCACGACCAAGCCTTCGGGAGTCATCTATAAGTCCAACCAAAACACTAGCCGCCAAACCGATCCTCGGCGGACTGCATCACATGTATCAATGGGCCGCGTAGCGGAACGGACAGAGTTCCTGCGCCCTACACGTAACCTGTTGCGGGCGAGTTACGTTAATGCAAAAGATTGCGGGCAAAATTGGCCATTCGCCACACACAGCTAAATCATCAGAAAAAATCGTATTGTTTCTCCATAAAAATCGGATTTTCCTGTGTAAGGCTTTGCCCTACAGTCCACATAGACGGCGCCTGGATGTCGGCAGCCGTATGCTCTCACGCGATCGCGACTTCTGCCAAGCTCGAACGATGACTCCTCTCCCCCGTCAGTATCGCTGTGCGGCGGAAGTCGCAAAGGACCTGTTGCCAGGGATGAGATTATCGGGCAGCGAGGTGCGTAGCCGGCAGGAGGACCATTCGTTGCCACAAAGAAAGGAAGCGATGTCTAAGTCAAATCTCCAAAATACTCCACCACAGGCGCGCAGTGAATTGTCGGGAGGGCCTTCCCGAGTGGGGCTTGCGATACTCGTACTAGCGAACCTGTTCATCTTTGCTGGATTCATTTACAGCATTGCCCTCGGGCTGGTTACCTGAGCGGCAGCATCGCATTCCAAATGTCCCCTTGGTGTCCGGAATCTCATATTATTTGGCTTCAATCTACCCACGACTATTGATCAGTAAGCAGCAACGTGCGAGCTGCCTCTACTACCGTGGAAACGACAGGATGAAGGACTCTGCGCTCAGCCGAGATGGCGTAAAACCGCTCTCTTACCGCGTCGACCCGGCCGATCGCTGTCACCTTATACTGCCGCTCCACCTCTGCCTTGATCGCTGCGGGCGCGACAAAGATCCCTTCGCCCCTTTGCCCAAAGGCCTTCATTAGCGCACTGTCATCGAACTCGGCAATAATGCGTGGACGGATGCGATGCTTGTCCAGCCACTGGTCGATGCCGGAGCGAAGCTGGTTACCACTGCTGGGCAACAGTATCGGCGCACCATTTAGGCAGTTGGGAAAGCCACCTTTCAAATGTCTCTTGATCTTTTGGGTGGCAAGAAAGCTGACTGCGCACTCACCAAGTTTGTGACTGGAACCGCGCATGCTGACGGTAGCGGGAATTGGACGGTCCGCAAGCAGCAGATCTATGCGGTGTACAGCCAGTTCCGCCAACAGTGAGTCCAAAGTCGCCTCGCGGCAGATCATTCGTACCGGCTCATCCATATGCAGCGCGGGTATCAAGAAACGGTGTGCGATGGACTTCGGCATGACATCAACAACCCCAACCCTGAACACATGTGGGCGCCCGCTGGGCAGCTGATGGACCGCCTCTTCCAACTCGCCGCCGAGCGAGAAGATCTCGTCAGCATAACTTAGTACCAACCGACCGACCTCAGTGAGTTCCAGGTTGCGACCGACCCGCGCGAATAGGTCCGCGCCAAGATAGTCTTCCAGCACACGCAACTGTCCGCTGATGGTTTGCGGCGTTACGTGAAGCTGTTCACTGGCACGGGCGATGCCACCTTCCCGGGCCACCGCGCAAAAGTAGCGCAGATGTTTGTAGTTAATCATTGGCGTACGATTACTTCGTAATTTTCGATGAATATACTCACTATAATCGGCTTATCTTGTCAATCGAATCCGCCTATCATATCAATAAGTGTACAAACAGATGGCAACGGAGGACCCCATGCAGATCGTCATCCACGCACTTGACTTTGGTTTGACCGATGCCATACGCCGCCATGCCGAACGGCGACTGCGTTCTGTGCTGGCCTGTTATGACGAACACATACAGCGGGTGGTGATGCGGCTATCCGGTTACAGTGATAGACGCGGTGGCGTGGACAAGTGCTGCCGTGTGCAAGTGCTGCTGGCCGGCCTGCCCGACGTGGTGGTTGAAGATGTCGAACCCGATCTGTATATCGCGATCAGCCGCGCCGTCCATCGTGCCGGACGCACCATTAAGCGCCGGCTGGTGCGGCGACGCGACAAGGCTCGCCTGTCCGGTCAAGCCGGCACGGTATCGGTTACCGAATGATCCACAACCACTTGAACAAACTGACCGCAGACCGGCGACAACGGTTTTGCCAATTCCGCATTAGGGCTGCACGAAATACTGAAACATATTTACAGCGGTAATGGAGTGATCCGAGATTTTCTACCATTTTCCGTGACAATCATATGACGATGCGAAGTTCCTGAATGTGGACCTCCTCTCATCGTGAGGCTCGGCAATGAAGAGATTTCGCAACATTTTGCTGATCGCCGATGCGGGCACGAACCACTCGGCTGCATTGAAAACTGCAGTCGCGCTGGCAAGGAACAACCAAGCACTTCTTAACATATGCGCGATCGCAGATGCAGTTCCCGGCGATACGCAGATGGCTGTCACCGCGATCACACCGGCGGAATTGCGAAACATCGCCATATCAGAGAAACGTGACTGGCTTGACGAGCTTGTTAAATCAGTCGCGGCGGACGGAGTACCCCTCGAGCCGAAGGTGCTTGTCGGAAAGCCCTTTATCGAGATCATCCGGCAAGTATTGGAAAACAATCACGATCTGATCATCAAATGCGCGGAAGATACCGGGGGCCTGAGGGGCATGCTTTTCAGCAGTACAGACATGCACCTGATGCGCAAGTGTCCGTGCCCAGTGTGGATCATCAAACCAATGGAACACCACAAATACAGTCGCATACTTGCGGCCGTCGATCAGGATTCAGAGGAGCCGGTCACAGA
>Ga0255054_10000274_pt1 | contig 30398 bp, 24 predicted proteins | sample JV7_2_23_MG_FD_188634 | JGI IMG/M metagenome (GOLD analysis project Ga0255054, IMG submission 188634) | Seawater microbial communities from Jervis Inlet, British Columbia, Canada - JV7_2_23 | ecosystem: Environmental > Aquatic > Marine > Inlet | place: Canada: British Columbia | collected... | reverse complement strand
AAAACCTAAAACTTCTGAAACCAGTTGAAGTAAATAATCAAAAAAGCAATTGTATTAATTTTCATACTACATAAGTCTTATGGCATTAATCACTTCATCTATATATTTTTCTTCCACCCAAAAGCGGCGGGCTGCCCGTCGGTCCGCCGGTTTTGCATAGTCGATTCCGATTCGGGGGCCTTTTTTTATAAAGCGCTCAGGTATCGACGGCCGACCTTCCACCCACAGTTTCTCTCCGGTCATAAGATCCCATCCGTTTAACGATTTATCGACAGCCAGCGCCCGGCACAATTTGGCCGGGCCGTCTGTGAGGTGTTTGCCGATTTTTCCGCGGTAGCGCTGCATGTGTTCAACACCGTCAAGCGGCACGATAGCGCGTATGAGAATGGCACAGGGATTTTCTTCTTCCTCGGTGACAATGTTCAGCAAATAATGCATCCCATAGACAAAATACACATAGGCCATACCCGCGCGACCAAACATGACCGTATTGCGTGGCGTTTTGCCTTTAAATGCGTGGCTGGCGCTGTCCATTGAACCCAGATAAGCTTCTGTCTCGCAAATCAGGCCGCTTAAAATATTGCCTCTGTATTTTCGGACAAGCTTTTTCCCCAGTAATGCCCCGGCGACCGATAGGGTATCACCCGCATAAAAATGATGCGTTAAGATTTTCATTTTATATAATTGTCTTTGATCACGGCTTCCCGGGGCCTTAATTTTATGGACCCCTGCTTATCGGATTCGATATAAAGAACATATTCATCAAATATGCCGCCCAATAAAATGTCGATCCTGCGGGTTCGTTCGATGAAGATCCCGTTTTTATCATAGACGATATCACCCTTATCGTCTCTGATAATGGAAATGGCAAATAAGTCCTGTTTACCCACTTTTACAGAAAACCGGTCCCCCACTTGGAAACCGCTCTGATTTAATTGATTTTTATGAATAAATATTCCCTTGCGATCGGGATCGTAATTCGCAATAGGATTATCGATGATATCTTTTGGGGAAGTCATCGTATTTTTCCTTCAAATAAAACGTTTGGATACCTGGATATTTTATATCATTGCTATCCTTAGCATGAACTAGAAACAGCATCCATTAAAAAAATACAAAATATAAATATCGAATCCAGGTTGAGGTACAATTTAGCATTTCAACCCGGCTCTATTCGATTACCACGCAATCCCGGCCGGCATGACTGTGGATTCGATCCCAACTATATTTGACAGGTCAATGGCGATCCTTTACAATTTTAAACATGATCGTCCACAAATTTAAAGCATTCTGGATTGCCGGCAGCATTTTTACTTTGACGTTTGTCATCCTATTCAGCATTCGCCTGGGAATATTGGAGAAAATATTATCCCACCCGCGCACCCTGTCCCTGGAATCCATCAATGCGGTCTCTGAACGCGACACCTGGATGAACATTTTCCAAAACGAACGTAAAATCGGCTTTTCGCACACCCGCTTTTATTCGGATACAACCGGATACCGCCTGACCGAAGCGGTTCAAATGCGCATCAACACGATGGGGATGATTCAGGATATCAGCCTGAACACCAAAAGCCGGCTCAATGCGGATTTTACGCTTCAGGAGATTGATTTTGAAATCAGCTCAGGCCGATTTCGCTTTGCGGTCCGGGGCACTGTTGACGGAAATACCCTGCAGCTGACAACTGAAAGTGCCGGTTCGAGCCGGCGCCTTGATATTCCGGTTAAAAGTAAGACCTACCTGTTCAACAGCATTATGGATGCCGTGGCCGCCACCGATCTGAAGCCCGGTGACAAATATGCTTTTAATATTTTCGATCCGGCTTCTATGGGCCAGGCTGCGGTCATCGTGGAAGTTATCGGCCAGGAGCTCATTGATATCCGGGGGTTCAACCAGCCGGCCACCAAAGTCTCTTTGAATTTTAAAGGGGTATCTCAGCTGGCCTGGCTTGGAAAAGATGGTGACATCATAAGAGAAAAAGGGCTGCTGGGGATCACTTTGATAAAAACGGACCGCAAGGGTGCCCTTGACGGGCTTGCCATTGAATCCAGCCAGGACCTGACAAAGATTGCTTCGGTGGCCTCCAATATCCCGCTTGAAAACGTCGAAGCCCTTAAGGTGCTGAAGGTTAAAATCCAGGGAATCCCGTCTAAAAACGTGCAACTCCAGGGCGGCCGGCAAACATTTAAAGGACAGGTCCTGACCGTTGAAAAAGAAGTAGTGTCAAATCTGGCCGCCGAACTTCGGACGGATAAGCTGGCAGCATTGGAAAAAATATTTTTAAGGCCCGGTCCGTTTATCCAGTCCGACGATCAAAAAATCCGGGATCTGGCCCGGAAAATTTTAAAAGACGCGCCCGATGCCCCCCCGTTAACCCGGGCCAAAAAACTGCTGGATTGGGTGCATACCCATATTGAAAAGCGGCCGGTCCTGTCGCTACCCGACGCGCTTTCCACTCTTGAAAATCGTGTGGGTGATTGCAATGAACACGCCGTATTGCTGGCCGCGCTGGCCCGGGCAGCCGGAATTCCCACGCGCATCGAAGCCGGGCTGGTGTATTTAAAGGGTCGCTTTTACTATCATGCCTGGAATCTCATGTACCTCGGAAAGTGGATCACCGCCGACTCCCTTTTCGGCCAGCTGCCGGCGGATGTCAGCCATCTGCGGTTTGCAACCGGCTCCCCCGAACAGCAGCTGGACCTAATGGGTATCATCGGCAAGGTCCGGTTAACGGTAATACAATAGAGCCCATCTCAAAAAGGCGTCTAAGTGTCCATGGCGGCGTTGCCCCGCCAATATAAGCGGGATTTCACATCTATTTTTATGAATATTAAGGCGTTCATCAAACCGATTCAAAATGCTCACATACTTACGTGTATGCTCCGCTTTCGAATCGGTTTGCGCCTTGCCCTGAACCCTGATCCACTTTTTTGAGATGGGTTCTAGTCAGTTGTCAGTGGTCAGTTGAAAAAACGAAACTTTCAACTTTGAAAAAATAATAACTTCATATAAATGAGCAGTCGGGGAGTTTTTCCCGTCATGCCCGCGCAGGCGGGCATCCAGCTTTTTCAGCAAAACATTTCTGGATTCCCGCCTACGCGGGAATGACAAGCTTTGAATTAAAAAACTCCCCGACCCCTGATATAAATAGCAACGGACAAAAAAACAAAATTCCAGTTAAAGGATCTAATGTGATATAATTAGAAACATTCAAAAATACATTTATGTTCATTGGTTGAGCCTGTTGCCCGTTTGCCTGTAAAAAATAAAATCAGACATTTAGCCTTTTTTAACGGGCTCAACTGGCTCAACTGGCTTAACCGGCTTAACTGGCAAACTTAAAAATATGATCGAGCTAAAAAACCTGACAAAAAATTACGGTGAGTTCCAGGCGGTAAATGATCTGAGCCTTTGCGTTAAAAAAGGAGAGGTTTTTGGATTTATCGGCCCCAACGGCGCCGGCAAAACCACCACCATTAAAATAATGAGCGGCATTCTTGAACCCACCAAGGGCACGGTGACGATTGCCGGCATTAACATGCGGCAAGAGCCTGAAAAGGCCAAAAGCAAAATCGGCTTTATCCCCGACCGACCGTATCTGTATGAAAAACTCACCGGCATGGAATTTTTAAGATTCACCGCGGATCTATACGGGGTATCCGAAGAAGCCTTTGAGGCAACCGCTTTTAAAATCCTGAAAGATTTTTCGCTGGCGGAGTGGGCGGATGCGCTGATTGAATCCTATTCCCACGGTATGAAACAACGGCTGATTATGTCGGCGGCCCTCCTGCACGATCCGGAGGTGATTATCGTAGATGAACCCATGGTGGGACTCGATCCGGCAGCCATTATGATGGTTAAAAGTCTTTTTAGAGAACTCGCCGGGCAGGGCGTCACCATCTTTATGTCTACCCATACCCTCAAAGTTGCCGAAGATATCTGCGATCGGATCGGTGTGATTAATAAAGGCCGTTTAATTGCCATGGGAACAACCAGAGAACTGCAGCGGGAAGCCAACATCACCGAAACCGATCTTGAACGGGTGTTTTTTAATCTGACAAATAATGTCTCATGAAGATCGGATGATTTTCTGTTTTTATCGGAGTATAAAAATTATTAAAATGAACCAAGTCCTTACCTTATTAAAACCCCGAATCTGGCCGCTTAGAAACCGCGGCCTTTCAAAAACCAACGGTAAAGGCGGTGCACGCTTACTTTTGCTCGGTTCATTCGGTTTGCTCTTCTGGTGCGGCATATTCGCTGTTTCCTGGCGGGTTCTCGTTTATTTTAAAAGCATTGAAGATATCGGCGATATTCTGGGCTATAAACTGCTGTCCATGATGTTGGTCGTGTCTTTCGCCCTGCTGCTTTTCTCCAGCATCCTCACATCTCTTTCCAGACTGTACCTATCCCGCGACCTTTTACTGGTTCATTCCATGCCGGTTTCCAGCTACAAGATTTTTATCACGCGCTGGATCGACAGCACCATCGAAAGTGCCTGGATGGTAATCATCTACACCCTGCCGGTCCTCATATCCTACGGCATCGTTTATCAAACCGGCATCTTTTACTATTTTAACATCATGATTTCGATGCTGTGCCTGGCAGCCATCGCTTCAGCCATCAGCACCCTGATGGTGATGACAGCGGTTATCATTATCCCCGCCAGCCGGATGAAAAGTGTGTTTATTTTCATGGGGATTCTTTCTTTTGTAGTGATCTATCTCGCCATTCGTCTTTCACAGCCGGAACTGCTGGTGGATCCGGAAGTCTTTGATACGGTTATGGTTTATATTAGCTCGCTGCAAACACCTTCATCACCATTTCTGCCGAGCAGCTGGGTATACGACGGCATCCGATCAGCGCTTTCGGGCTCGATCAGCAGCAGTTTGTTTTTCACGGCGCTGTCCTTGAGTTTTACGGGAATGATCGTATTTGCCCTGGTCTTACTTTCAGATGCGATTTACTTTAAAGGATTTTCAAAAACCCAGAATGCCCCGGCCCGCCTGTTTAAAAACAATGTCGTCGGCGACCGGATCTTTAACTTCCTGCCGGGCCCGATAAAGTCCTTTACGGTCAAAGAGATAAAAACGTTCCTCCGCGACCAGACCCAGTGGACTCAAATCTTTCTGATTGCCGCCCTGATCGTGATTTACGTTTATAATTTCAAGGTCCTGCCCCTTGAAAAATCGCCGATCAAAACCGTGTACCTTCAGAATCTATTCTCATTTCTGAACATGGGCCTGGCGTTGTTCGTCCTGACAGCCGTCACCGCCCGTTTTGCTTACCCGGCGGTCAGTATGGAAAGAGAGGCCTTCTGGCTGGTCAAAGCCTCGCCGCTGTCCATCAGAGCGTTTCTATGGATTAAATTCTTTATCTACTATTTTCCGCTGCTGATCTTAACCGAGGTTCTGATCGTTGCAACCAACCTCCTGCTTCAGGTCACCCCCTTTATGATGGCCCTGTCAACCCTCACGGTTTTCTTTATTGTCCCCGGTATCGTGGCCATAGGCATCGGCCTGGGTGCCGCCTACCCGGATTTCAAAGCCGAAAATCCGACCCAGACGATAACCAGTTTCGGCGGATTGGTTTTTATGATTGTCTGCGCCGGATACATCGGCCTGGTGGTTATCCTCGAGGCCGGCCCGGTTTACAATCTTTTTGTGGCCGGCATCCGCAACAAAATAATCAGCCTTTCCGCCTGGATCTGGATTGTCGGTTCATTTACCCTGGTACTGATTCTCAGTGTGCTGGCGATATTCCTGCCGATGCGCTTTGGTGAACGGCGCCTTTCCAAATTGCCAACCTGACCCCTCTCAGAGACCCGCTAAAGCCCCCTTGTTGAATTTTTCATCTTGACATGTAATACATATACATTTATATTTACATTAGCATTTACATTATCGTTTGATACGGGTTCTGGGTTCAGAGGCTGGATAACAGAAGACAGAGGTCAGATGACAGATGAAAAAGTAGGGCAGCCCCCTGTGGCTGCCATCCGCCAGAGGCATGAACCCTGAACCTCTGAACGTTGAACCTATGAACCCAATGACTGAACCCTGAACCTCTGAACCTTTTATTGGAGGCCCCATGCGAATCCGGCTGACACCGAAACAGCAGCGTTTTCTGGATTATCTCCAACGGGAGATCGCCAAAACCGGCCTGTGTCCCAGCCTGCGCCGGGCCGCAACGGATCTGGGGGTCAGCCATGCCGCCATCGCCCAGATCTTTCGTGTGCTGGAAGAAAAAGGCTATGTGAGACGGGAGGGCCGCTACAGTCGCAAGGTTTATCTGTTAAACCGCGCTCGCGAGGCAGCGGCTTTGCAGCGCTGGCGCGAAATCCCGATTATCGGTCGGGTCACGGCCGGTCTGCCGATGTACGCCCAGGCGGAGTGGGACGGCAGCATCGTGCTGGACGCCGCCGTTTACCGCAGTCAAAACATTTTTGCCCTGCGCGTCAAAGGCAATTCGATGAAGGATGCCGGCATCCTCAGCGACGATCTGGCAATCTGCGAACCGCGCCAGTACGCCCAGAACGGCGAGATCGTCGTGGCGCTTATCAACAGCGAGGAGGCCACCGTCAAACGCTTCTTTTTACACGACGACCACATCGAACTGCGTCCGGAAAACCCCGACTACGCCCCCATGCGCTACGGCTTCGGCGAAGTCCTGGTCCAAGGCAAGGTCATCGGCATCCACCGCGGACCGGAAGGAATCAAGTAGCTTATAGTTCATAGCTCATGGCTCATAGCAAAATGATCCCCCTTTCGACTATCAGCTATGAGCTATCAGCTTGTACAATACAGCTTAGCCATCACAACCTTTGAAATCTGAAATTCAATGCGCACTGAACCACCAAATACCCCCTGCCGCCTCCGGGTCGGCACCAGCGGCTATTCGTACGCAGAGTGGGTCAACACCGGGTTTTACCCGTCGGGCACCCGTTCCGGCCAGATGCTGCCGCTTTACGCTCAAACGTTTCCTATCACCGAACTGAACTTCACCTGGTACCAGATGCCGAAAGCGGCCGTTATCGAACGCCTGCGCCAGCAGGCACCGCCCGGTTTTCGTTTTGCCGCCAAACTGACCCGCACCTTAACCCATGAGGTGGACCCCAACCAATGGCGCGGGCAGGTCTCCCGGTACCGGGACGGCATGGCACCGCTCACCCAGGCCCGGCAGCTGACGGCTGTTCTGCTGCAGTTTCCGCCAAGCTTTTCCCGGGCACCGAAAAATCGCCACTATCTGGCCGCCCTTCTGGACGAACTGGACGGATTGCCCCTGGCGGTGGAATTTCGCCATGCTTCCTGGGCCACAGACCGGGTTTTTGCCGAACTGGAACGCCGCCGCACCACCCTGGTCGCCGTGGATGAACCGAATCTGCCGGGCCTGTTCCCGCAGCTGGATGTCGTCACCAACCCGGCTTTTTTCTATGTCCGGTTTCACGGCCGCAACGCCAGAGGCTGGCGTTCGGGCAATATGCAAATACAGTTCGACTACGACTACAGTGATGCGGAATTGCAGGAATGGGCCGCAAAAATCATCACCCCCATGACCCGGCTCGCCCGCAGCGGCGTGATTTTTTTCAACAACCACGTCCGCGCCCAGGCACCCAGAAATGCCCGGCGTTTGATCAGTCAACTCATCGAAAGGGGTTTGTTGTAACCTAAGCAGATTTTCAACATCGACAATCGCTCAACTTAGGTGTCAGTGCGCTAAAATGACTAAAGTGAGCTAAAGTGCCTAAAGTTATGGTGTCGCTTCGCTCCATCTTTTTAAATTAAATGACAGAATTCCTTAACTTTAGGCACTTTAGTCACTTCCTACTTTAGGCACTTTTTCAAGCAAACTGGCTAGTTTTAGAAACCTCAATCCATACGCTGACGATTTCGTCACTTGAGAGTAAACGATGAACCGTTCAATCATCCATTTAAATGTGGCCGATTTTGCCGTGGCGGTAGAGCGCGCGGTGGATCACCGGCTAAACCAGCGTCCGGTGATCATCGCACCCGAAGGCGCCGCCCGGGCCGCTGTTTACGATATGAGCAACGAGGCTTACATGGCCGGTATCCGCAAGGGCATGGCCCTACGCCGGGCCGTGCGCCTTTGCCGGGATGTTGAAGTCCTGCCGCCCCATCCGGACCGCTATGAGCTCGCTATGCACGATGTGCTCAAGCGCGCCCTGCCGTATTCGCCCCTGATCGAAACCGGTGAAGACGACGGCCACCTGTTCATGGATGCCACCGGCACCTCCCGTCTTTTCGGCCCGCCCATAGACGTGGCCTGGCGGTTGCGCAGGCAGATTAAAACCGACCTGGGCCTGGACCCGATTTGGTCGGTGGCGCCCAACAAGCTGGTTGCCAAAGTGGCCACCCGCCTGGTGAAGCCTGACGGGGAGTATATCGTCGCCGCCGGTGAAGAGGAACCGCTGCTGGCGCCGCTGCCGGTCGGTCTGGTTCCGGGCATCGAGCACCCTGATCAGCTGCGGTTGCGGGAATTTAACCTGACCCATGCATTCCAGGTCTCGGCCCTGAGTCTGGAGCAGTTGGAGGTCCCTTTTGCAACCCGTGCCCTGCTGCTTTACGAGGCGGTACGCGGTATCGATCCGTCTCCGGTTTTGGCGATCGGACAAAAACCGCCGAAGGTAATCGCAGACCATGAATTCGGCAATGACACCAACAACGCGCACACCCTGGAAGCGATTCTCTACGGCCTGGTGGAGCAGGTCGGCAGCCGGCTGCGCCGGCGCCGGCGCGCCGCCCGACGCATCGCCATTATCCTCGACTATTCCGACGGCATGCGCCACGCCCGCCAGGTGGCCGCCCGGCCGGCCACGGCCAATGACCTCACCCTCTTTGAGCTGGCCTGCCGCACCCTCCAGCTGGCCTGGACGCGACGGGTGCGCATCCGGCACATGCGTCTGGTCTGCGACCGGCTGATCTTTCCGCCGGCTCAGCTGCAACTGTTTGCCGCCGACCAAAAAGCCAATGAAAAACGCTGCGGCCTGATCACGGCCATCGATGCCGTCCGCCACCGCTTCGGCAATGAGGCCGTGCGGTTCGGCCGTACGCTGGCAGCGTAAAAAGAGCGCTGCGCTTGAGGAGCAGCCCTTCGGGCTTTGAGGAGCGGCCAAGCGGCCGAACCGCTGGCGCCTGGTCACTGGCTGCTGGCTGCTGGCCGAATCAGAGACAACCCGTTGTGGTACCATCACAACCTGTTACTGCGGGCGGGGATAAACCCCGCCCCTACAACCAGCATTTTAATCGGTCTCGTAGGGGCGGGCTTTACGCCCGCCCACCGAGCCAGCGACCAGACGCCAGGAGCCAGAGACCAGAAACTATGATTCCTTTAACCGTCCGATCAAACTACTCTTTCATGTGGGGCACGGCTCCGGTCAAACAAGTCTGCCGGACCGCCCGGCGCCTGGGCTATACCCATCTGGCGCTGACCGATACCGACAACCTGTGCGGCCTGTGGCCTTTTTTAACCGCCTGCCGGCGCGAAGGGCTGACGCCCATCGTGGGGGCCGAGGTCAGCGATCCGCAGCGCAAACAGCGTGCCGTCTGCCTGGTAGCATCCGACAGCGGCTACCGCAACCTCTGCCGCCTGCTCACCCGTCGTCACATGGACGCAGATTTTAATCTGGCGGCCGCCGTGATTTCACATGCAAACGGATTGGTGGTTCTCACTCAGAGCGCCGATCTGTTGGGTGCCTGGCATGCGGCCGGTGTTTCGGTTGCCGCAGCCATGCCGCGCCGCCCCCTGCCAGCCACCCACCGGCTGCGCCGCACGGCCGACCGCCTGAGGCTGCCGCTGGTGGCCACACCGGGAAGCTTCTTTTTGCATCCCGCAGACAGGGCGGTGCACCGTATGTTACGGGCTATCGAGCGCAACACCTCTCTGTCGCGCCTGGCAGCCGATGAAGTCGCCCCGCCGGATGCCTGGCTGGCAGGCCCTGAAGAATATGAGCGCCGCTTTGCCATCTGCCCGCAGGCGGTCAGCGCCACTTACGAAATTGCCGACCGCCTGGAATTTAGCGGGCCCCGGTTCGGCATTGTCATGCCGCCACTGCTGAGTCAAAACGGCAGCAATCCGGCTCAACGCCTGCGGGAGGAGGCTTATGAAGGTGCGCAGCGCCGTTACGGCGCTGAACTTTCCGAAGCCGTTGTGGGCCGACTGGAACACGAGCTGCACACCATCACGCAGATGGAGTTTGCCGCTTATTTTTTAATCGTGCGCGATATTGTCAAACGCAGCCCGCGCACCTGCGGCCGCGGCTCGGGAGCCGCTTCGCTGGTGGCTTACTGCCTCGGTATCACCAATGTTTGCCCGCTGAAACACAACCTGTACTTCGAACGGTTTTTAAATCCGGGCCGCAAAGATCCGCCGGATATCGATGTGGATTTCGCCTGGGATGAGCGCGATGACGTGCTGGATTCGGTCCTGGCGCAGTATCCGGGCCATGCCGCCATGGTATCCAGCCACGTGCTGTTTCAGCCGCGCATGGCGGTGCGGGAAGTCGCCAAGGTTTTCGGTCTGACCGACGCCGAGATCGGTCAGGTTTCCAAACGACTGCCGCATTTCTGGCGCGTGAAAGAATCCGAACCCGAATTTTTAGCCGAGCTGAAACACCGGCCGGAATCCAAAACCCTGGCGTTCCCCCCGCCCTGGCCCGACATTTTGCAGTTTGCCCAGCGCATCATCGGCACCCCGCGTTACATGTCCGTTCATCCCGGCGGCATCGTCATCACGCCGCGGCCCATTGAAGAATACGTGCCCGTTGAGCGGGCCCCCAAGGGCGTGCCGATCATCCAGTGGGAAAAGGATGCCGCCGAAGATGCCGGGCTGGTCAAAATCGATTTACTGGGCAACCGCAGCCTGGGGGTGATCCGCGATGCCCTGGTCAACCTGCACGACAACGGCCTCACCTTTGACGAGATGCGCTGGGAACCCGAAGACGATTTTGCCACCCAGGAATCCCTGGCCCAGGGCCGCACCATGGGCTGCTTCTACATCGAAAGCCCGGCCATGCGGCTGTTGCAACAAAAATCCAGAGTGGGCGATTTTGAGCACCTTGTCATCCACAGCAGCATTATCCGCCCGGCCGCCAACGAATTTATCCAGGAATACATCCGCCGTCTGCACGGCGGCCGTTGGGACCCGATTCATCCCTTTTTAGCCGAAGTGCTGGATGAAACCTTCGGCATCATGGTCTATCAGGAAGACGTTTCCCGCGCAGCGGTGGTTATCGCCGGCTTTTCCCATGCCGCAGCCGACACCCTGCGCAAAGTTCTGACCAAAAAGGATCGCGAACATCAGCTGCGGGACTTTCGGCAACAGTTTTGCAGCGGCGCCAAACAGCGCGGGGTGCCCGACGGCAAAGTTGCCGAAATCTGGGACATGATGATGAGCTTTAACGGCTATTCCTTCTGCAAGCCCCACAGCGCCTCCTATGCCCGGGTATCCTTTCAGGCCGCTTACCTCAGGGTCCACTATCCGGCCGAATTTATCGCCGCGGTGATCAGCAACCAGGGGGGATTTTACGGCACCTTTGCCTATGTTTCCGAAGCCCGCCGCATGGGCCTGACGGTGCTGCCGCCTCACATCAATGCCAGCAACGTTCGCTGGTCCGGTCGGGGCAAAACCGTCCGGGTGGGGCTGCTGTCCGTCAAAGGGCTGGGAGCCGATACCCGGGAGCGCATCGTTGCCCAGCGCCGGCGGCAGCCCTACAGCAGCCTGGGGGATTTTCTGGAACGCGTGCGCCCTGCTGAAGACGAGGCCCGGTCATTGATCACCTGCGGCGCCCTGGACGCCCTTAACCCCGGCGGCAACCGCGCAGCACTGCTGTGGGAGTTGGCCTGCTGGTTGAAATCAAAACGACCCAAGACGCCCACGCCATCCCTGTTTAACCGCACCGAGACGGCCGGCGATTGCCAGTCGCCGCTGCTGCCTGCCGAAGATGAGCGCGAGCGGCTGCGGCGCGAATTTTCCGTGCTGGGTTTTCTGTGTGACCGCCACCCCATGGAGCTGTTTGCCGATAAGCTGCAAAACCGCCGCACCGTCAAGGCCGTGGATCTGCCGCGTTTTGTCGGTCGGCGGGTGCGCCTGGCCGGCTGGCTGATTACCGGCAAGGTGGTTTCCACCAAACGGGGTGATCCCATGGAATTTTTAACCTTTGAAGATGAAACCGACATCGTGGAAACCACCTTTTTCCCGCAAGCCTACCGCCGGTTTTGCCACATGATCGACCGTAACCGGCCGTATTTACTCACCGGAAAAGTGAAAGAGGATTGGGGAGCAATCACCCTGACGGTGGACAAGGTGGAAAAGATAAAGCGGTAATACTTGATTTGATTCAGCCCTAAACTATTAACCGTGGCTTTATAGTAATTGTCAAAAATATGTTTCGATTGACTTAGCAAATCTTTCAAAAGGAAGGGAGAAGGGTCAAAGAAAACGCAAAAGGATCCTTTATGGCTTCGATTTACTTTTGGGGCTCGGTTGCGGCTTTGGGTGCGGTCGTCTCAAGGGGTTCCTCGTGAGGGCCGCTGGAGATGTCATGGGCTTGCGTTTGTTCCTCAGCCCGTGGTCCCGTCTTCGGATGGCCGCTTTCGTTACCGGAAGGGTTGGTGTACATATCATTGAGTTTCTGAATGTAGGTGTTGGTGTCTTCCAAAACTTTCGTCAGGCGGCGCTGAGTTCGCCGACCCCAACCCGCTGGTTTACGCTTCAACAAACTACGATACCAGCGGCTATTCTTTTTAAAGGCACGGGTATAGTTCGCCCGCAAATCAGGGTCCTTAACTTCCGCTAACAAATGGCGCGATACATAATTTGCAGTTACCCTGCGAATCGAAAAGTGAACATAGCCGAAGAGCAGCACCAGTAATGCTAACAGGCCAAGCTTACTGTAATTTCCGCCCGGCAAATTGTCTATAAATGGTAGCTTGAGGGTCATCCCGTTCCAGTATCCACCCCAGATGGTGGCAGCCAAAAAAGCGCCCAACACTGCCCCTAAGATGATTCCGTCCAGCCAGATGATCTTGCTCCGCCAGCTGGAAATAAACTGCCGGATTCGGGGTATAATGTCGTTCTCAAGCATTTGGGCGGTTTCTTCCAGCATGCCCACAATTCGATAGGCCCTTTCCTCCCCGACCCGTTCGATACGATTGAAAATCTGATCTATATTTGAATCGCGCTTATTCTCGAAACGAACCCGAACGTTCTCATCTTTAATGGGTACGGCGACTTCCGGAACATAGATGGCGTAGCAACACCCGGCTGTCAGTCCGTATTGGGCGAGTGCCCGCTGCCAGGATGCAAAGACTTCCTCGGTATTATCCTCAAAGGCCGTGTTGTCAATTTGGTTGAGGATAAATAAAAATTTATTTGAGTCTCGCCGGTTTTTGGTCCGGTTAACCAGATGCTCAAGCGTGTCATGCATGGAGCCGGATTCAGGGTGGCGGGCATCGAAAAACACCAGGACCAAATCGGATAAGTCAATAATGTGATCGGTAATTCGCAGGGTGGAAGTCCGCTGGTCGTCAGCATCAAAGCCGGGTGAATCGATAATGATCTTGCCGCGTAAGCGCTCGTTGGGGCAGGTTTTGAGTTGGATGTAAGAATCGATCCGCTGCCCTTCTCCTTCGGCCACATCTTCGATGGCTTGGCTTATTTTGTAAAAAGGAAAACGAGGGTCCGCATCCAATGCCAGGCCCGGCAGTACCCTTACTTTGTCATCATCCGTATAAGAAATAACCGTAAACTTGTCATCAACGGCCTGGTTGCCGGTGGCCTGCAAGCGGTATTGAAGGTAATGGTTGATAAAAGTGGATTTGCCGGATGAATAAATTCCCAATATGGATATCAGGGGCCACCAGGACGTCCGCGTCGCATGGGATTCCCCGTTATGAAAAAATCCGAGCCGCCGGCTGATATAATCAAGTTTTTGAAAACTGTCCACCACTTGAGAGAGGACCGGATTTTCCTGTTTTAGGCGCTCTTTGAGATTTGTTAAACGCTGGCTGATTTGGCTATCCTTGCGCATGTCTTATACTCCTATTGTTGTCCGACCCAGCAGTCACAATAAGAACCGTCTCCTTTACAGATTCCCGTTTAACTTTGGAAATTGGCCCCCTATTCTTGATAATATCAAAATTTAAGATTTATTTCAATTTTCAGTTCCATAACTATCTTTACTTTGCTGACCGGTGACTGCCTCGATGGTGTAGACATTATTGGGCGGGCACCCCTTTGACCAACGCTTTCCTCGCTTTTCTTTAGGAACGCAAATGCCCACAGCAACTACTTTGTCCTCTGGAATTCCATAGGGCAGGTCAACATCACCTGAAACAAAGGTGAAACCTTCAGCCTGATCCAGGATTCCTTTGTTCTTCATGTCGAAAAGGCTGCTCATAATAGCGACCTTACAGCCGGTGCACGTCCCTTCAGAATGGATAATTTGTACGTTGGGAAAGATGATGCGTTCATCCTCCGCTACACGCTTGAAACGGCGCTTTACCGACTCAAGGGGCGCTCCCAGAATAGGGATTTTGTCGAGATTCATCTCTCCGAGGCCGCGTTCGTAAGCCATTTTTGTAACCAGCAGCTCTTCGGGTTCAAATCCCATAATGCTTCCGGCCACGGCGTCACCGGCCACCACATTTCGGGTCGCAAGGATCAGGTTCAATTCGAAGGGTATTCCATACATCGGACCTAAACCTTCCATCGCCCAAGTCCCATCATAGAGGACCAGGTCTGGCGGAAAGCGCAAATTGATATCCACAATCCCCGGATAAAGACCTTCGCGGTGACATTTCGATTTATGATCATCGTGTAACAGACCCTTCATATTCTTCAAGCCGAGCGTCGCCTCAGCGGAATCATGGGTCTTAAAAAGCGGTATATCAACGATCTTATCAATTTGGGTTACAAGCTCGAAGGTCTTTATCGTGCGGAGCAGTTTTGCCTCGGGATGTTCTAGTCTGATCACTTTTTCTTTATCCAGGTTTGCGATCTGGTATCCTTCGTTCGCTAGTTTATCATAACCCGTCGCCTGGATAACCAAATCCGTGTTGACACCCCTTGCTGCCGAATCCCCAATAATCGGTTCCGCACCCGCCTCTTTTACGAGGTCAGCAACAGCGCGGGCCACCACTGGATTTGTAACGACACCGACCTTGGGATCTTCAGGGACGACGCACCAGTTGACTTTTAACAAAACCTTTTCGCCAGGCTTGACAACGGCCTCAATTCCACCAATTAAATCAACGGCCTTGCGGACGGCTTGTGGCACCTGATCTTCTTCTATTCTTACAATGGAGACTGTGTTTTTATCCACGATCTTCACCTCCTTTATCGAATTTCCATGGTATCCCAGTAGCGTTTTATATGGCGGATTGCTTCCAATCGCTTTTCGGCAACAATATCGGCTGCACGATACGTTGGAATGCCTTTCTCCTGTGCCAATTCAATCACCGTCTCTGTCGTCTGATAAATTCTGGCCACTTTTTGTTTGCCGCGGTCTAAGTTGACGCCACCGACTAAACGGTCGGCGTCATAAACCGCGCCCCCTGCGTTGACGATATAATCCGGACCGTAGAGGATTCCTTTCTCTGTCAAGATGTCACCATGTCGTTCTTCCTTGAGTTGATTATTGGCTGCGCCGCAGATAATTTTGCAATTCAGTTGCGGGATCGTCTCGTCATTCAGGATGGCACCGAGGGCGCACGGGGAAAAGATGTCACAGGCCACGCCGTAAATCTCTTCTGCTGAGACCTTTTCCACCCCGATGCGATTGACCAGGTCATCGATACGTGCATCGTCGATGTCTGTTATCACGATCCGGGCTCCTAATTCAGAGAGTTGTTCAACCAAAGAAGATCCCACCGATCCAACGCCTTGAACGGCGACGATTCGATTCCTGAGATCGTCTGAACCCAAAACAGCTTTTGCACAAGCGCGCATTCCCTGGATGACACCAAAAGCAGTCAAAGGCGAAATCGGACCGACTCCCCCGAGATATTGCGGCAGGGTTATAACATAAGGTGTCTCCATGAAAAGATATTCCATATCCTCAAGGGTGGTGCCGACGTCTTCCCCGGTGAAGAATTTTCCCCCTAACCGATTGATAAATCTTCCAAGCGTTCGAAATACGACTTCCCTGTCCTTCCGTTTGGGATCGGCAATCACCACCGCTTTCCCTCCCCCCATGTTCACGCCAGCAGCCGCATACTTATAGGTCATTCCTCGAGCGAGACGTAATGCATCTTCGATGGCATCCATTTCAGATTCATACTGCCACATGCGAATACCGCCGGCAGCGGGACCCAAAGCAGTACTGTGAATCGCAATTACGGCTTTAAACGCTGCCTTGTCATCCTGACAAAGAAAAATATTCTCGTATTGATATTTTTTCATGTATTCAAAGATGCCGATCGTCTTCACTGGCTCTTTCCTCCTTTCCTTGAATTAGACACGAAACGTTTTTTCCTAAATTAGACGCATTTTAGAAATGGCTGATAGTGTTGCGTCCCGCAAGTAATTTACAAAACACTAGCTTCCTGCAAGAAGAGACATTAACGTAGATATATTTTCAATATCTTCAAATTCATAAATTTTTTGAATTATCGGCTCAACTTCATCGGGTTTAAGTGAGTACGATGCCTGGTCTTTAAACTTATCTTCAATTTCTTGTTGACTAATGGGATTTCGGGGATCGCCGGATGGGGTGCCGACATATTTTTCAAATTTTTCCCCTTTTTGCGTCGTGATGACCACCCGGGCAGATATTTTATCTTCTTCAAAATAGGCCTTGTCTATATCCGGATCGGTTTCAACTTTAACCTTTTTCGAAAGATTTAGAATATCTTCGTTTTTTAAGTTTTCTGGAGTATACCAGGCTGGCCCTGGATGAATTCCCAACAAGGCCATCGTCACGGTATAAGGAATGGAAAATTGAGCATCAACCATATCGGCCGGTCCATAGACTTCATGGGTTTTTACCCATGCAAATGAATATATTGAAACTTCTTTTATCTCTTCCGGTTGCAAATTGTTTTCCTGTTTTAGTTCTTTGACACAATCCAGGGCCGCATGCTGCCACCTGCAGGAGGAATAGGGCTTTATGGCAATGTTGTTGAGCACCTCGTACTCTTTTCCCAGCCCTGCGGTCATTTTATCAAAATCGCATTGATCAGAGCCGGCCATGATCCAAAAGCCGTTATCACCATCAAGGATATAATTGTTTCCTACGAAACCATGATAGGCCAAGACCGCCGCGGTGGTGCCGGTCCAGCTTGGCCATCCGGTTGGCTCTTTCACCCAATGAATAGGACGTTCTGATATATCCCATCCCCATTTCTGCGTATTGGGCAGCGGCGCCGTAGCACCTGCCACACCATAGGCATGTAATGTTTTTGCCAAATCCAAATCTAATACTTTCGCTGCTGCGCAAACCGCACAGAAGGTCTGCCAGGTACCCACCCCCCATACGTTCTGAAGTCTTTCGTAAGTGGGTTGAATGGCCAATCCAATGCGGTCCCCAAGATCATAGCCGATTAATATGGCGTTCATGACATCTTTTCCGGATGCCTTCTTCCACTCGCCGATAGCCAATGCCGCAGGAATGATAGATGCACCGGGATGACCGATGCCCAGCAACGTATCATCATAATCAAGCGCATTGGCCGTTGTTCCGTTGACAAAAGCCGCCTGTATTGTCGGAACTTTAATTCCGCCACCGACAATCGTTGCATCTTCACTTCCGCCCATGTTCTTAATGGGCGTCATGATTGCCCTGCCAAGATTGGTGTGAGATCCGCCGAACATGCAACCGATACTATCAAGAATACATAACTTTACTTTGTCGATGACTTCCTTGGGATAGTCTTCAATCTGGGTCTCTACAGCATAGGTCGCCAATTCTTTCGTGTACCATTTTTTCATGATTTGCCTCCCCTGCTCATAAAAAATTTCGCTTTGCATTTTAATGGATACAGCCTTACCCGTTTGCTTTTGGGATCATAAGGCGGTTCAAGATGAACCGTATTCGATGACAATTGTTTTAACTTATTCGCTCCTACCAGGGCTGCATGGCTGCTCCTTCACTAGCGGAGCGACAGTTAGCCGCGTAAAGTGCCAGCCAGCCGCTTTTCACTTTCGAATCAGGCGGTTTCCATTTGGATTTGCGATCAGCTAATTCTTCATCAGATAAATCGATTTCGAGAATGCGCTTATCGATATCCACGGATATTTGATCGCCATCACAGACCAGCGCTAATGTGCCACCCTCAAAAGCTTCGGGGCTGATATGTCCCACGATCGGGCCGTGATTGAACCCAGAAAAGCGGCCATCGGTAATTAGCCCAACACTTTTATGGAGTCCCAGTCCAACCAATGCCTGACATGATGCCTGGGCATACTTCATTCCGGGCGCGCCTTTCGGCCCTAAATAGCGCAACACGATGACATCACCCTCTTTGATATCGCCGTTCTTCATGGCCGCAATCACCTGATCTTCATCTTCAAAAACTCTGGCCGGACCTTTAAACGTTTTCATCTCATTGGGAACGCCGCTTGGCCGGATGATGGCACCATCCGGTGCCAGATTTCCTTTCAAGATTGCCAAGCCGGAATCTTGATGTACCGGATCCTCAAGAGAGTGTATCACCTCATTGGGTTGTGACGGGACGTGTACCAGAATGTCCGCAAGACGAATTCCACTAACACCGATCATGGACGTTTCAAGCACCTCTTCAAGAATCTTTTGGATGGCGGGAACACCACCCGCCTCGTGAAGATCCACCATGTTAAAGGGGCCACTCGGTCTGACTGCACAGATACATGATACTTTTCGGCTGATGGCATCGAAGTCATCCATGGTGAGTGGAACGCCAACCTCTCTGGCAAGGGCCAGCAGGTGCAAAATCGCGTTGGTCGAACCGCCAATGGCCAGGTCCACTGTAATTGCATTTAAAAAAGCCTTCTTTTCCAGAATAACACTGGGTTTTAGAACCTCTTGGACCAATTCTACCACTCGACGACCCGATTCTCTTGCCGATCGGGTCCGGTCCGCCATCACGGCAGGAATCGTGCTTGAACCGGGTAAAGCTAATCCTAAGGCCTCGACCAACACTTGCATCGTATTGGCTGTGCCCATCACGCCACAAGAGCCAAAGCCGGGACAAGCAGCGTCTTCCAATACAGCGAAATCTGAAGGTATGGCCCCTGAGAACTCAAATTCTTCGATATCAGGTGCCAATACTTTCTTGCCTTTATAACAGCCCGGCATCATCGGACCCCCGGTAACCATCACCGAAGGGATATTAACGCGTCCAACGCCCAAAAGCGAACCTGCCAGTATATCATCACAGGAAGATAGGGTGACCAAACCGTCAAAATTATTGATTTTAGAAACAATTTCGATGGCGGAACAGACGACGTCACGCTCTGCGAGCTCGTACCTGCAGTTCTCATGCCCGACTGCTATATTTCCGCATAATCCGGGCACTCCAAATTCAAACGGAACCCCCCCTGCGGACCATATGCCTTGTTTAACTGCGTCAGCGAGCATTCTTAAGTGTGCCGTGGCAGGTGATGCATCTGTAAATGTATTGGCTACGCCAATGTGGGGTTTATTGCGAATATCCTCATCTGAATATCCAGCCCCCTTGTACATGATTCGCCTGTGGGCCGCATCATTGCCATTCCAATAATCCTTACCCGGCATTCTGCACCTCCTTGTTCTTGATATAAAACGATAAGCATTTTTCTATCGGTGGCGGAATTGATTGTCAACACGGATTTTGGTGCCGGCGATGTGACCCCTTTTTATTAAATTATGAATTTGTACTTGTTTCATGCTTTTGTTATGGACAATTTGTGCAAGCGCTTCTCTTTATAGACAATATCATGCAAATAAACAATAAAAGCGAATTTTGCAAAGCGGGCGGCTTTCAAATACCGCAAGCCTTGCAAAACATTCCTCCCTCCAATGTCGGGAAAAAACCGCGCTTTTATGATCAAATCGCACACAAATGATCAGGTATTCGCTTTTATATGGTTGCTAAATTTACTGTTTTGGGTGTAAAATTCAAAACTGCAGGCAACAATCAAAATCTACTTTTTTTGTGTCTGTTCATCCTCGCAAAAAAAATTGCATTCACCCACCCGTTCGCAAAGCCTGCAGTGGGGCAAACGGGTCAATAATTAAAAAGAATTTAAGGAGGCAAAACCATGGAAGCTTATTGCGTAAAATGCAAGGCTAAGAGAGAAATGAAAGATACCAAGGAAATAACGATGAAAAACGGTCGGCCGGCAACCCAGGGCGTGTGCCCAACTTGCGGCACCAAGATGTTCAGGATAGGTAAGAGCAAATAAGGCTGCCGGTCTCGCGTTTTTACGCCATTTAATAAATAAATATTAATCGAGACGCGTCGGTGAATTTTCGTAGATTCGAACCCCAAGACGCTGCATTTTGTTTCAAAGTGCGCAGCAATGCGTTCATTCAAAAGTTTTCCGGTGAATTAACTCCGGTGGAAGTTTCTGCCGGAGTTAATTCATATTTGGCGGATGACTATATTCGCATGTCTGAAGAAATGCCTTTTTTCATCCCAAAAGAACATACCTTTTGTAATTTATACCGCTTTCCATTTTAATGCCTGATAATCCTTTATATGAAGATCCAAATTAAGAGGGAGGGACTGCCAGATGTCTGCATACATGATTGCCAGAGTCAATGTAACCGATTGGGACCAATACAATGAATACATCAAAGTGACGCCGGGCATCATTGCAAAATATGACGGCCGATTCATTGTCCGCGGGGGAGAAATGGTCACCCTCGAGGGCCCGGAGGAAAAATGGCGGGTCGTTGTGGTAGAGTTTCCCGATCTTGAAAAAGCGAAGGAATTCTATTATTCGCAGGAGTACACTGACGCCAAAAAGATTCGCGAAGGCGCTGCACTGGCACAGTTTGTCGCTATTTCAGGTATCGAATAATGCCTGAAATCCGTATCAATCGTGAAGCTCTGCTCAATCTCTTGCAAAGGCTGATTCTAATTACTCCGCCCTGAAAAATAGCATATTTAGGGTTGCAAATTGTTCTTTGAAAACTGAAGTAAGTTGTTAGATCGAAAGTTCGGCGGAGTAATTAACTCGGTTATTTATCTTTTATTTGAATTATGCTATGGGCAGTCTCACTCAAGGATAGAAAACAATTTATACCGCTTTCCATCATAATGTACCAAAATACGGAATAGGGGCATAAGTGGTTGTAGAAAAAACGTTTGAATAGCGCAACGTCTTTTTGACAACCACTAAATACCGCTTTCCATAATAATGTTCCGAATTGCGGAATAGGGGCATAAGTGGTTGTAGAAAAAACCGTTTGAATAACGGAACGTTTTTTTGACAACCACTATAAATCCACCGATTACGCAGATTTCACAGATATAGATAAGGATTCATGCTCAGCTGTGATGCAAACATGGAAATAATCTGCGCTAACCTGCGAAATCTGCGGATCCTTTTTTTAGGTTGTTAAGGAGATTTTACGATGAGCGAATTGGGAGAGAGGTTGATCCAGCTAAGGGCCAAAAGCAAGTTGAGCTTAAAAGAAATATGCAAAAAGGCCGGTATTCCGCCCTCAAGATTGGTGGAGCTTGAACGGGGGGTGAGAATACCGACATCCGGTCAAATTGAGCATCTCGAAAATTTTTATGGTGTCAATTCAGGCGAGATTGCCGAACTGGCTCAATCAACCGATGCAGCGGAATGGTAAAAAACAGAAAGTTAACCGTTCTTATCTTTCCGTCCGGCAATTTTTAGTAGGAATTTCCGGGATTTGTGGTATAATTGAGGCATAAATTAATAGAATACAGTGTTTTGGAGCATATTCAATGAAATATGATTGGGAATTCGGCGAGCGAATACAGTGCAGCACGGCTGAAAAGAAAGAATGTATGGCACTGGTCGCTGAGATCGTTTCCATGGCCAACAAGGCCAAACGCAACGGATTGCTTTCCCTGGTGCAGGAAGCGGAAGAAACGTCTCATTTCCTCTTACGCAAAGGGCTTCAACTGGTCCTGGAGGGAGTCAATCCCCAGATGGTAACCACAACTCTCCAGTACTACATCCTGTCCGGCAAATACCACGGCAGGGAACTTTTGAAGCGCTGCATCATAATGGAAGGGATTTTAGCCATCCAAAACGGCGTCAACCCCAGTATTATTAAAGAGCTACTGGTTTCTTTATTCGGCGAAGGCAGTTATGAGGCCTATGAAAACGAATTCGGTGACAGGAAAAATGACCGGTTAAAAGCCTTTTTTAAAAAAATTGAACAATCCCGGGCCGCCACGCCTTTAAGCTCCAAACTGGGGCATACCATTATGCAACTAAATAATCAGTCCATCCAACAATGTCTCAAAGAGGTCAGCACCGTCGATCTGGCCCGGGCGCTCAAGGGTATCGAAGGCAAAGCCCAGATAAAGGTATTTAAAAATTTGCCGAAACGCTCCGCGGCCATCTTACAGGAAACCGTAGAACACCTGGATTTAATGCGAGAATCCGAAATGAACGAAGCCCAGGAGAAAGTGCTTCTGATTATTTCCGGCCTGGAAGATCGTGGTGAAATTCTGGTGTCAAATTGATTGCGGCAGTCTGCATGTTCCATAACAATCACACGCTTTAAATGACAAATTCAGGTCTGCTAATTATCCACCAGGGGGCCCTGGGTGATCTCGTACTCACCTTTCCGGCCATCATCGGGCTTCGCAAAAAATTTAGCCGCATCGATGTGCTCTGCCAGTGCCAGCAGGGCAAACTGGCCGCGAAGCTGGGACTGGTAGAAAAATGGTACCCCCTGGAAGCGGCCTGTTTTGCAACCCTTTTTTCTGATCTAATCGACGGGAAAATCAAAGATCTCATCTGCGGTTATACAACCATACTTGTTTTTTCATTCTCTTCCGACCTTAAAAAATCCATAAGTCAAATTACCGATGGTCAATGCTTTCAGATACCGCCCAGACCGCCGGCACAGGATAAAATCCATGTGGCCAAATTTTTGTTTTCAAACCTCATCGATTGCGGACTGCTCGAAACCGCTGATTCAAATTACGAGATTTTCACCTTGCAAAGAAAACAAAACCACAGGACGGGCAGACCGATCGACGCCTCAAAAATCATCATCCACCCGGGCTCCGGCAGCATTCGCAAGCGCTGGCCCCTGGCACAATTTTTAAAACTGGCCGATGTCCTCAAAAAAAGGGGATTACGGCCGCAATTTATATGCGGGCCGGCAGAGTCGGATCTGGCGGATAAATTGAAGAATCAAAATCGAAACGTTCGAAATTTAAGTGAACTGACCGAGCTTGTTGATTTGCTTCAATCCGCAGGGGGACATGTGGGCAATGATTCCGGTGTCAGCCACCTGGCGGCTTTTTTAGGGTTGCCGACCGCCGTCATTTTCGGCCCGGCGGATCCGGTTCGTTGGAAACCGCTGGGGCCCAGCGTTCAAATTGTACACCCCGAGCTGGACTGCAGCCCGTGCTTTGAAATCGAATCTGAAAACTGCTCAGAACCCAGATGCCTGACAGATACATCCCTGGAATCGGTCCTCAAAGCTTTTGATCATGTGTATTAAAGCAAGAACTATCAGAATGGAATTGCGAAGCACTCATTTCGGACTTCGGATTTCTATGAGAAAATCATGAGGCTTAACCATAAATTAGCTGCACTCGACCAAATTTTTGAAATCTATGATAATTTCGTCTTCGGGCTGGATTTGGCCTGCAGAAAATACTGCGCCCACTGCTGCACCACCGGTATTACCCTGACCACGGTTGAGGGATACAAAATAATTAAGCAGCTGCAATCAGAAGGAGCTGCGGGGTGGATCGAAAAAATTGAGTTGGCATCTAAACAGCCCCATTTCCAGCTCAAAATTACCACCAATCAGCTCGCCAATATGTGCGCCGAAGGGATTGAGCCTCCGGCAGAAGAAAATACCGGGTGGAATTTGTGCCCCTTTCTAACCGATGACCTGTGCCCCCTTTACACTGCCCGTCCATTTGGCTGCCGCTGCCTGGTGTCGCGCCATGATTGCGGGAAGGAAGGTTACGCCGATATGGATGACTTCGTGCTTTCGGTAAACACCCTCTTTTTGCAGACCATTGAACATATGGACGCCGACGGCTGTACCGGAAACCTGCTGGATATGCTGGGGGTATTGGCCGTAGAGGAGAATCGGCAGGCTTATGAAGACAAGCGCTTAAAGTGCTCGACTGCGGGACTGATCGCCAATCATCCCCTTAAGGTTTTGATGATCCCACCGGAACACCGCACCAGAATGGAACCCATCCTGAACTCCCTGCAAGAAATCCGCATTTAATTTTATCCACTGCAGACCCGTCCACCACATGCCTGCCATGCAAGCAAGGCGAGACGGGCATGGTCGACCGAATAAAATGTCTGTGGCTGTCTGTGTGGGTCTGTGGCTAATTAAAAAAATCTTGTAAATCCTGTCTATTTTTTAACCTGAAAGAACGACTCATCAAACTCGGGCCTGTTTTTGTATCGGCTGAGGAAAAAGCCCGGCAACTGATCTATGTTCTCAAACAACCCCGGATCCGCATCGATGCCGGCTTTGTGAAGTGCCTTTAGCATGGAACCGGGTGAAGGTGGACACCCCTTGACCGCAATCCGTTCCCGGATGTCCGGATTGTCCTTATGCGCCTGATACATGCATTTGCCCAGCAGAATCGTCTTTTTCATGCCGGGCGTGGGCTGCATGGATTTGCCGGTCAGAATCTCGATCTCATCCCAGGCTTCACCTTGCCAGGCATAGCGGATCGCTGCCAGCATGACACCGTTTATCCCTGAGCAGTAAGTACACATCGAAAGGTCATGTTTACGGTAAAATACACCTTTAAGCCCCTGCCTGGCCATAGGCAGCGGCATGATGCCGTCGTCGGTTTCGCTGTATGGAAAGTCGTATTCGTGGAATTTACTCAGGCCTTCGATGCCCTCACCTCGTATCTCGATATCGGAAAGATCAAAGGGCCGTTTGCGATTGCGGGCGGCATGCACCAGGTGGGGGACATTCTGCGGTTCATGGCCGAGTAGTTTCGCCCCAATCAGATCTGCCGCAAGCACATCGGATGATGCCACCAGCAGGTTGCTGCGGTGCATGCGGCCATCCGGGCCGGGCCCCCGCTCGTTGGTATAAATCCCATCTTGAAGGGTCAGCATGGGCGGCATCCTGTCGGCCAGCTTCGCCACCCAGAAATGGAGGTCTTTGCCCGGCGTCATGGTGTGGCATCGTTTGCGGGAGGGGATATCGATGGTGCCCTTCAAGTTTTTAATGCCCAGACTCACCACCGTCTGGTTGTGGGCCTTCATCACCGGCAGATCGACGACAAAGTCGCTGTTTAAAATATCGGTGTTAAAGTTCAGCTCGACACCATCGCCCAGGTCTACTTTTTCAAATGGCCTTTCAAAAACATTGATGAATTTGATGCCGTACTTTTGTTTCAAAACGCCGTATCCCAGAGTCTCAAAGGCGTGGGCCGGGGTTGCGGTATCTTTGGGACTCATGGTGATCGTGCCCTCCCCTATGGTGATATCATCTATGCCGCGTTCTTTGAGCAAAATGATGACATCTTCCACAATGCGGGAAGTGGTAATCACTCCCCACTTGGGAAAGGCAACGGCACGGGTCCAGAACACGATGTTGGGCTTGATGAAAACCCTGGCCTTGGCCGGCATAGGGTCCAGACCACCGCATAATTCGACGGCTTTGCGAACCGATTCAATCGGTTTTTCATAACGCACCACCGCAACCTTATAGTTTTTCATTAATACTCCCCGAAAAGATCATTTTACGTCTAAACAGCCACATTCAAAAGTAGGGTCGGCCTCTGTGCCGACCGGGACCGGCGGGCACAGAGGCCCGCCCTACATAGCCAGCCCGACTTTAGACCGTCATAGGTTATACGTCTGTGTGGGGCCTGCCGCGGCGAAGCTCGCCAGAGCGAAGACGGGTCTGTGGCTAATTAAAATAAAGAATCGTCTAAACAGCCACATTGAAAAGTGCAGCCGCATTCAGACCGCAGATTTTCTGCATTTCGACTGGCGACAACCCGGCAGCCTTCATCTCATCAAAATACCTTGCCGGCGGCAGGAGGGGAAAATCACTGCCAAACAGGATTTTTCCAACCCCGACCAATTCAATTGCCAGGCGATAGACATTCGGATCGTATAGATAAGGAGAGGCGGCCGTATCAAAGTACACACGATTCAGACGCTGCTTGACTTCCTTTTTAAGAAGACTGAAAAAAAACAGGCCGCCGCCCCAGTGGGCCAGAACAATTTTGTTTTGGGGGAAAGTGTCGATCAGCTGATAGATTTGTGCCAGGGTATTGGGAGTTTTTCCGGGGTATTTATGCCCGATAGGCTCATTGGTATGAATTAAAACGGGAAGATTCCGATCTCTGCAGATTTCCATGACCGGTTCCAGCCTGGCCAGTGAAGAATTTTCAATCCCGCTTTGATAAAACGCCAGCTCTCCGATTCCGGATAGTCCGCCCTCCTGAAGACAACGCTGAGTTTCTTCAGCCGCCCCGTCGCTAAAAGGATCAAAACATCCCAGACCGATAAAGCGATGCGGGTATCGGTTGACTACCTCACTGATGTAATCATTATGCTTTTTAAAAAGGATTGAATCTTGCCAGGGAAATCCAAAAATAACGGATTTATCCACCTGGCCGGCATCCATTGATGCCAGCATTTCCTTTGCACCGATCAGCCGGGATTTGGGCGATTGATATAATTTTTTAAATGCCGGCTCGTCTGAAAAATAGGTTTCTCTATTTTTGCGAATTTTTCCGGGGAATAAATGGGTATGGGCATCGATGATCATTAACTTAGCGACCTGAACAATCTAATTTTCTTCAAATAACCAAAACGATACCGCTGCGCCGGCACCGTCCAGAAACAACTGTTTAAATTTCCATATACCTTCAGTGGTCAAGGTCAAGGGACCCAGAATTTTAATATTTCTGGCCACGAAGACATGATAGCCTTCTACCACAAAATATCGGTAACCCGAAGCATCCACTGGCGCCTGGTATAGCGGTTCGACCTCTTTTAAAACGCCCTTTGGTTCAGCGCGACGGAGATTAAAGGTAACGTCTGTAATTCCTTTTTTCTGCATAAATTTTCTAGCGGATGCAGAAAGTTTTATTTTTGTATTCCCCATCGAAAAACATTTTTGAACAGACTTGGCGTTCTTAAGCGCGTTGGTTATGGGAGAGAATATTGTTATTGGAAAGGTCATCAAAATTCAAACAAAAAATAACGGCTAATTGGCTTTTTCCCAATTAGCCGTTAAGGAGGAGAACAGATGAAGAAATTATTAGGCTGCACATGAAGTACTTGCAAAACCCTTGCCAAAATAATTTCGGTTCCCGAAATTATGTAATATTTTTTAAATTTATATTAGATTTCAAATAGTTATGGATATTATCGTTTATGTGCCCAACTTTGCAAAATTAATTCTAAGAGATCAAATTGAGGGGTTTGGTTCAAAATTTTGAACCGAATATATGGAAAAATGGAAAAACCTGTTGTTTTTAAACCATTTTTTTATTATTGGATGAGGTTCAAAATTTTGAACCCGGGCTTTTTTTGCTTAGCAAAAAAAGCATAACTTATTAAAATTAAATTAAAAAATTGAGTTTATAACTTTGAACTGGTGATAAATTCGTCGGAAAATCTTTTCATAATTAAGCCCGGGCCGCACAAGGCGAACCCAAGACCAATCTTACGCAAAGATGCGAAGACGCCAATTTTTTTGGTTATCTACCTAAAATTATTTCCTTTGCGAGCGTTGCCCGCCGCCGCTGAAGCTTCCGTCTTCGCTAATAAAGCTTCGCCGCGACAAAAAGGCGCGACACGCGGCCTTGCGTGTGGATAAATACGCAAGCACAAACAGCCGTAAAGAACCAATTGTATCTGCAATAATAAAGCCATAAGCGCATGGAATCCGAAAAAGCAATAAAAAATAATCCGATGTTTTTGTACCTGGCGGTTTTAACCATCTGTTCCACCTTCGGATTGCAAACCTGGCTTACGCTGTTCAACAATTTTGCGGTGGACATTGCCGGTCTGGATGGAAATCACGTCGGCGTCATTCAGTCGGTGCGGGAGATCCCCGGGTTTCTGGCACTGCTGACGATCTATGTCATCATGATGATCAAAGAGCATCGACTTTCCGCACTGACGATTCTAATAATGGGATTCGGGCTGGCCATTACCGGCATACTTCCATCTTATGCCGGGCTGATTTTGACCACGCTGGTGATGAGTTTTGGGTTCCATTATTACGAAACCACCAACATGTCCCTGACGCTGCAGTATTTTGATAAAAATGCCTCTCCATGGGTTTTTGGCAAACAGCGCAGTTATGCCGCCGCTGCCAGTATTGCGGTGGGCCTTGCGATATATTTTCTGGCTTTTTTCTTGAGCTTTTCCCAAATCTACCTGCTTATCGGCGGGCTGATGATTGTCGCAGCCGTATGGGCATTAAGCCAAAAGCCGGCTCAACGGGAGGTGGTTCCCCAGCGTAAAAAAATGGTGTTCCGTAAAAAATACTGGCTTTTTTATTTTCTGACCTTCATGGCCGGGGCCCGGCGCCAGATTTTTATGGCTTTTGCAGTATTGCTGATGGTCCAGAAGTTTCATTATACGGTTCAGGAAGTCACCATTCTTTTTGTAGTCAATAACGTCATCAACTATTATTTGAGCCCCCTGATAGGAAAAAGCATCATCCGCTTCGGTGAACGCAGGGTTTTATCCCTGGAGTACTTCAGCCTGGTCTTCATATTTATGGCCTATGCCCTGACCCCTTCCAAATGGGTGGTGGCAGCTCTTTACATTCTGGATCACATTTTCTTTAATTTTTCCATCGCCATTCGAACCTATTTTCAGAAAGTCGGCGACCCCCGGGATATTGCCCCCAGCATGGCCGTGGGCTTTACCATCAATCATATTGCCGCCGTTATTCTGCCGGCCCTGGGGGGCTTTCTGTGGGTTTTGAATTACCGTATTCCGTTTTTCGGAGGCGCTGTCATGGCTTTGATATCATTAATTGCGGTGCAAAAAATACGGGTGCCCGGCCGAAATGTTACCGCATAGTTCCCTATCGTAAGAATCCGATTTGAAGAATTAACTCATAATCTTGACAGCCGCCTAACGATGCCATACGGTGAGCCATGGACTCGGTAATGAAAGAAAAAATAGACAGGGTTCTGGATACGGTCAAAGAACCGGAAACCGGATTGACCATGGCTCAATTGGGATTTGTTGAACGGGTTCGCTATCATGAAGAAAAGAAGAAACTGACGGTCTTCTCCTGTAATCTCAAACCCAATCACAAATATTGCTGCACCGTTATTCAGGGACTGCTTATTTCCGGCACCATAAACTCGCTGACCAAAGCTTTTCAGAAAGAGTTTCCGGATCTTGCCGTTGAAGTGGTCTGATAAAAGCCCCCTTTTATTCGGGACCAGGCTCGTTACGATTTACCTCGTATTGAGCGTAACACCCTTTCACCCAAGGTTATCAAACGTTTTTTTTACGCTAGCGCAACAGGTGATGTAGAGCTCCTATCGGCCAATATTTTCAGATAATTCGCATGGCTACTGATTAATTTCTGTTAACCCAGCGTTAATAATTATCTAATAATATAAGTGCCTAAAATTTATATGTTTTTATAAAAAATGAAATAGCCGAAATCAGGATTTCGGCTATTTTTTTTGATTTTTGGCATAAATTCGAAACCAATGAATGGCGCCAAATGAAAAAAGTTAAAATTTTATTGACTTTTACCCATGCATACATAAGGATTCTATGAGTTGAAAAGGCCTATGCATACACGGAAAATTGTGGTGTCATTTAAATCCGTGTTTTTAAAGCATTCATTATGGAGAACTGGAAAGTCGCCAAGGTTCGTGTAAAGGCTTTTAACAAAGCCTTAGTTTAGCCCAAACCAAAGGAGGAGAAGGTTAATACTAACTAACCGAAAGGAGGAGTTATGGGTGCTTTAGCAATTATGGTGCTGGCATTCGCCGGGTACATTATCATGTACCAATTGTACGGTAAGTTTATCGGCGCGAAAATTTTCGCAATATCCGGCGCAGCCAAGACCCCGGCCGTTGAAATGGAGGACGGGATCGACTATGTACCAACCAAAAAGGAAGTGATTTTCGGTCACCATTTCACCTCGATTGCCGGAACCGGTCCCATCGTCGGACCGGCCATCGCCATTATCTGGGGCTGGGTGCCGGCCCTGCTATGGGTGTTTGTAGGCAGCATTGTGATGGGCGCGGTGCATGATTTC
>Ga0255054_10000272_pt1 | contig 30740 bp, 21 predicted proteins | sample JV7_2_23_MG_FD_188634 | JGI IMG/M metagenome (GOLD analysis project Ga0255054, IMG submission 188634) | Seawater microbial communities from Jervis Inlet, British Columbia, Canada - JV7_2_23 | ecosystem: Environmental > Aquatic > Marine > Inlet | place: Canada: British Columbia | collected... | reverse complement strand
GGCATGGTATTCTATAAAAAGAGCGGAGGTGACGGTTTTGCCAGGAGTAACACTTGACAAAACGCTTGCGCGGAACAATATTTGGCAGTGGATGTGATGACCGCTATTGTGAGAGCAACGTTGACGGCTTCGTAAAAAGTCCATCTGTCCCGCCCCGGCGGGATTGCGCTTCATCTTTAGTCATTGCGGCGTACCTGCAAGTACGCCTCATTCCTAAAGAATTGCGCGCCTTGCATCTGGAGCTTTTTACTGTGCCGTATCATTAATGATTTTCTGCGAGATCATCAACGTTGGGATAAGGAACTGGGAATGGCAGGAAAAGAGTGCGAAGATAATAAACCTTGTGAAGCCTGCGAACTTGCGAACAAATGTTCTTCTGGTGAAAAAGCAGAGCATGAAGAGAAAAGGTTACGGGAGAGACTTTTCAGCATTCGCCACAAGATTATGATCATGAGCGGTAAGGGTGGCGTGGGGAAAAGTACCGTAGCAATCAACTTGGCTGCTTCTCTGGCTCTCAGGGGTCATCAAGTCGGAATTCTTGACGCTGACATTCACGGTCCGGATGTACCGAAAATGCTTGGCATAGAGGGTCAGCGCTTGACTAGCAGTGGTGACGGTGTCAATCCGGTCGAAGTATTCGAAGGTTTTAAAGCAGTGTCAATGGCCCTTCTCTCACCCGAGCCTGACAAGGCTATCATCTGGAGGGGGCCGCTCAAGCATGCCGCTATCAAGCAGTTTCTCGGCAATGTGAATTGGGGTGATCTAGACTTTCTCTTCATTGACCTGCCTCCCGGCACTGGCGATGAACCCCTCAGTGTTGTCCGGCTCATCAAGGAGGTGGATGGTGCCGTGATCGTGACTACCCCGCAGGACGTTGCTCTTCTGGACTCGCGCAAGGCCGTCAGTTTCAGCAGGCTCATAGAGGTGCCGGTGTTGGGCATCGTTGAGAACATGAGTGGTATGGTGTGCCCACACTGCAGTGAAAAGATAGACCTATTTAAGGTAGGAGGCGGTGAGAAGGCAGCCGGGGAGCTGGGGGTGGCATTCTTGGGACGCATACCCATCGATCCTCGTGTCGTAGACCAGTGTGATGCAGGACGGCCATTTGTGGCCGAACCCAGCGAGTCGGTGGCCAAGACCGCATTTGCTGAACTGGTTCGGAAGTTCCTCGATCGATTGGAATGGTCAGAGGAGGAGGCAGGTGCGGTTCATTGAAACGAAACCCATTTAATCGGTCGCATTATAGCACCCGTGACAGGCTCCACCGGCAAATAGTGAAAAATCTCTCTTGAATCCTTGACAATGATCACGTAATATACGCCATGATTTTTTTCGGGCCGAGATACTTTAGATTATTTGGATACTATGGAGGAAAGCGATGAGTGAATTTGAAGAGGTATGCTACACCAGGGAAGGAGCAATTGAGAAGGCAATTGAAATGGAGAAGGAAAGCTTCGATGTGTATCGGAGAGCTTACGAGATGGTCGAAGATAAGCGGGCCAGGGAGTTGGTAAAAGAGCTGGCTCTCGAAGAGTTGGAGCACAAATATACCCTAGAGAAAGCCTTTCTCGAGGAAGAGATCGCCCTACACGATGCTGGGGTGGAAGAGGGCCCAAGCATGGACTTGACCGTGCTGCTGCAGATAAAGCCTCTGGATGGGGATTCCAGCTCCCAGGACGTAATGATATACGCTATCCACGAAGAAAAACGTTCAGTGGATTTCTACGGCAAAATGGCGCAGGCGTGTGTGGGTGCACCCATGGAGGCTATGTTCCGTCGACTGCAACAGGATGAAGGCAAGCATCTTGCCAGCCTGGAAGAACTGTACGAAAGCATTTACATGCCAGAGATGTAGTAAAAATCTAGCGGGGCTTGGTCAGTTGTCCGTTGGTTCAACGGACAACTGACATGCTTACCCCCTGGCACATCATTCCTCCAGCTTTTGCCGTGCAGCCCCCAATGTGCTCTCTTTCCCTGACAGGACTACCACCACATATTCTTTTCTCGCGATCGACGAGTCCCTACCTTTAGCCCGGATACCGTAGTTAGTTGATTTCCCAAAAAGAATTCTTATATTTTTCGCAACACTGTCTTTGACGAAAAAAGGAGATCTGTGGTGATGGCATCTATGCAAAAGATCCGTTTCGCTTTGATTGGTTGCTTGGTAATTGCTGGTGTCCTGTGTCTATCTTCTCTTGGTGCGGCAGCTTCACTACCCCAGCACCGTATAACAGTTTCGTTCGACCTCGCAAAGCATCGGATCTATGGAACCGTGGATGCCACCATTCCGCAAAGTGTGCGGACAATATTGGTCGGCAAGGGTCTACGCATAACCAAGTTTTCAATAAACGGTGAAGCCGCGGTGGCAAAGGTGGAAGACGGGCGCATCAAGCTCCCTTTCCATCCGGATCGCACCCATGTGCGCCTGGAGTATGAGGGAGTTTTTTCTGATGGCGAAGGTAGTAGTGTTGAGAACATGATTGGTGCAAAAGGGGCTTTTCTACTCGATGGCTGGTATCCGGCTGCTGAGGCCGAGCTGGCCCATTTTGCCCTGGAAGCAAGGGTTCCTAAAGGCTTCCATGCCGTGTCTGAAGCTGAGACCATAACAACTCACGAAACTGGCGAGGAGAGGTTGGAGGTCTTTGATTTTCCGCATCCGGTACCACATATTCATTTTGCGATGGCACCGTACGTCGTAAACAAGGACCGCCATGGGGATGTGGAGGTGGCGACGTACTTGCTGCCTGAGGATAAAGATCTTTCGGGTCGCTATCTTGCTTACATCAAGAAGTATCTGGGGATGTATGAAGATATGCTGGGGCCCTACCCTTTTCGTCGCTTTGCTGTGGTTGAGAATATTCTGCCCACCGGCTACGGCATGCCGACCTTCACCCTGCTGGGCCGGCAGGTACTCAAGCTGCCTTTCATTCCAGAGACCTCCCTGGGACATGAAGTCCTTCACTCTTGGTTTGGCAATTCCGTCTATGCAGACTACGCAAAAGGCAACTGGTCTGAGGGTTTGACCACCTATCTGGCCGATCATTATTACGATGCCTTGCAAGAAAAGGGGTGGCAACATCGGAAGAAGATTATCGAGAATTACGAAAGTTACGTCCACCAGGACAACGAAATTTCCATCCGAGAGTTCGTTAGCGGCTGGGATCGGGCTTTGCGGGCGGTGGGCTATGGCAAAACGGCCATGTTCTTTCATATGCTCAAGAACCGTGCCGGTGAAAAAGCATTTGCTGAGGGGCTGAAGCGGCTGGCTCAGGAGCAGCGGTTCAGGGTAACCTCGTGGCAGGATCTGGAAAGGATTTTTTCAAAGACGAGCGGGGAGGATCTCAGTGGTTTTTTTGCATTTTGGCTGGACAACAAAGGTGCGATGGCGGTGAGTCTCAGTAAGATCCGGTTGAGTCAGCAAGGAAGTGGTTATAATTTGCAATTTAAAATTCGGGTTGCGAACAGCAAAATGCCCGTGTTTATCCCGATGGTTATCCATACAGAGAACAAACAAGAGAAACATATCTTGCCCGTTTCAGCCGCAGAGCAAACCCTTTCTTTGCCTTTGAAGGAAAGACCTCAAAAGATAGTTGTAGATCCAGACTACGACCTTTTTCGCAGATTGGACCCATCCGAGAGAAGAGCTGTGTTAAGCCGTCTTTTGGGAGATCCGACCCGAACCATTGTCTTGCCTGAAACCAATCAGGAAATCTATGAGACCTTGATTCAAGAATTGCAGAGTCAGGGTTTCAAGACCGCGAGTGCTAAAGAGATCGATCATTCCATCTTAGGTGAAAAGAGTTTTCTTTTCTTAGGACCCCAAACTGAACTCAAATCCTTTTTACCTGAGGCGCCCGAGAATTCAACCGGCTTTTTTCTGCAGATAAGGAAAAATATTCTGAATACAAAGCGCGTCCTTGGCCTGGTTCTAGCCGAGAATGCTGGTGAGGTGAATGGTGTGAGGCGGAAGCTTTCTCACTATGGTCAGTACAGCAAGCTGCAATTTTCTGGAGGCAAAAACGTGGAAAAGGAGACAGAGGCAAGCGACCGAGGAATCCAGCTTGAAGTGGGCCGACCGGCTACCGGTATTGCCCTTGAGGCAGTGCTTCCCCTATCTAAGATTGCTCCGCGGGTAGCCGATAAGACCATCGTCTATGTGGGCGAAAAGCATGACCGTTATGGCGACCACCTCGTTCAGCTTGAAATGATTCAGGCCTTGCACCGGCACCATCCGAAACTGGCCATAGGCATGGAGATGTTCCAGCGTCGTTATCAGAAATCGTTGGACGACTATATCTCCGGGGAAACCGACACCCAGACCTTTCTCAAGGAGTCCCACTACTTCAGTACCTGGAGGTTCAACTATCATTTATATGAAGATATCCTCCAGTATGCCAGGGCAAATAGTATACCGGTTGTCGCTCTCAACCAGGACCATGAGTTGGTTCGCAAGGTTGCGAAACAAGGGCTCGAGAGCTTGAGCCCGGAGGAAAAGGGTCGCATACCTGCAGAGCTTATTTTTGATGACGAACCATACAAGAAACGCCTTCGGAGTGTTTTCGAAATGCACCAGACGAATCTGGATAGCGATAGCATTCCAGAAGAATTCGAGTACTTTCACCAGGCCCAGATTCTGTGGGATGAGACCATGGCGGAGAGCATTGCCAACTTTCTGACAGAGCGCCCCGACTATCATATGGTGGTACTAGCAGGCAGTGGCCACCTTGCTTTCGGCGTGGGGATTCCTAAGAGAGTTTATCGCAGGATTGGAAAAGACTATGCCATTATCCTGCCTGATCCGGGAGAACCACTGGAGCTTGGTCTGGCTGACTTCATAATTTTCCCCAGTGAAGTTCAGGCTCCGGAGGATGCCAAGCTTGGGATAATGCTGGATTCGTCTGATGGTCTGCTTACTGTGGCCGGCTTTACCCGCGGAAGTGGGGCCGAGAAGGCTGGGATGGAAAAGGGTGATATCGTCCTGGCTGTGGATGGTCAGAAAGTGGAGGACGTTGACGATCTTAGAATTTTTCTGACCACCAGGCATGTCGGTGACGTGGTTCAGGTCAGGGTTCGGCGCGACGAAGCAACGATGGAGTTAGCGGTGGAGCTCGGGGCTCCAAGCCGGCACGGGCCATGAACTAAATCCAGCAATATGCAATCTATAATCTGACATACTATTCCCTCAACACTTCCCTTCCTTGTCTCCTGGTAGCGTCCCAGGAACCTCGTCAGCAAACACTTCTTCAAAATCAACTTACCGCTTCCTTTAGGGGCGAGTAAAGGGTTGGTTCGCAAGGTTTGCCGAAGAATTAGTCCGGCACGGCTGATGCCGAGAAATCATAGGAATTTACAGGATCTATCCACTTTTTTTTGGTTGCTGATTCAAGCTGATTCGTGGTATAGAACTGATATCTATAGAAGTCTCGTGTAAAGGTACCATTGAGAAGAAAACCTTTCTATTGACCAATCTCTTTCCAAATATTTTTAGTTGCTGAATATCGTAATTTCTAGGCGTCAAATGGCAATTGAGCATTCGTTTATCTCGATTTTGTTGCTGCGCAGTCGTTGTAACTAGAACTCCATAATAGAATCTACGATTTTTTTGGCTCTCACTCATGTGTCTCACCTAATTAATAAAAAGGATGACCTGTGGGTTAGGGGCTCTTTTGAAACTGCTAAGACTCTTCTTAATGACTAACCGACTAGTAAGAGAGCATAGGGGTAGTACTGAGACGTGTCGTTTGGAATGGTTCAGTATGGCTATCTCTGGCATGGTAGCGTCGGTTTCCTGATTGCGCGCAGAATAAGAATCGACTTGTTTTGAAAAGAGAAACTTTCGGGAGGGACCGTTGTGATTATCGAGAAATTTTCCTTAAAGGCACAGGACGCAATTGAACGCGCTTCTCGCTTGGCTGTGAAAAAGGAACACCAGTTTGTGACGCCGTGGCATCTCCTTCATGGCATGCTGGAACAGGAAGGGAGTCCGGCTCAACGCTACTTGTCCGAAGCTGAAGTTAATTTGGAGATACTCGGCGCCAAGGCAGACGGCCAGCTCTTGACTCAGCCCAAGGCCAAGGTGGATTCCCAGCAAACCTCAATCAATAGGGAAATGGAGAAGGTGTTGATCCACGCGGAAGAAGCTGGCACCGCCATGGGAGATAAGTATATCGGTATTAACCACATAATGCTGGCAATGCTTGAGTCAGAAGAGCTGATGGCCGCCTTAGAAGAGGCGGGCACTAAAAAGGAGGCCCTGATTACCATTCTCAAACAGCCGCCAAAGGGCGGATACCAGCCGGGCGAAGGTGCACCTGGAGAATTTGAATACTTGGACAAATATAGCACAGATCTCACTGAGCGTGCCCGCCAAGGAGGCTTAGACCCTATTATCGGGCGGGATGAAGAGATTAGACAGACCATACAGATTTTGAGTCGCCGCTTGAAAAACAATCCCATAATTATCGGTGAACCTGGGGTCGGAAAGACCGCTATTGTGGAAGGGTTGGCCCAGAGGATAGTTGAGGGTGACGTTCCGGACAATCTGAAGGACACTGTGGTTCTCGCCTTGGATATGGGGCAGTTGATAGCAGGGGCGAAGTACCGGGGGGAATTTGAGGAGCGATTCAAGCGAGTATTGGATGAAATTACCGCTGCCGGCAATATCATAACCTTCATTGATGAGATTCACATGATTGTAGGTGCTGGCGCTTCCGAGGGAGCCATGGATGCTGCCAACCTTTTAAAGCCAGCCCTTTCCCGAGGAGAGATTCACTGTGTGGGAGCCACCACGCTGGAGGAATATCGCAAACATATTGAAAAAGATGCTGCCTTGATGCGTCGCTTCCAGATAGTGATGGTTGAAGAACCGTCCATTGATGATACTGTCTCTATTCTCAGAGGGGTAAAAGAAAAATATGAAGTGCATCACGGCGTGCGAATTCAGGATATCGCCGTCACTGCAGCGGCGAAGTTGTCCCAGCGCTACATTACAGACCGTTTTCTCCCTGATAAGGCCATTGACCTCATTGATCAAACGGCCGCCACTATTCGGATAGCGTTGGCATCCAAACCGGAAGAAATCGACAAAATAGATCGCCAGATAGTGCAATTGGAGATCGAAGCCCGGGCGCTGGCTGATGAGACTGATGAACAGTTTAAAGAACGCTTGAAGCTTTTGGAAGAAGAGCTCTCAGGACTCAAGGTAAAGAGCAACGAGCTTACCGAAAAGTGGGAGAAGGAGAAGCAGGCAATTTCGGAAGTTCAGGAGGCCAACAAGGCCCTGGAAGAAGCAAAACGCGAGATGGAGCAAAAGGTGCGAGAGGAGGATTTTTCCAGAGTCGCTGAGTTGCAATATAAGGTCATTCCTGAATGTGAAAAAGTTTTGGAGGAATATGGAGACATAGATATATCTGGCAGTGGCTTCCTGCGAGAAGCCATAGATGACCAGGATATAGCTGCTACGGTTTCCCGCTGGACTGGCATTCCAGTCTCGAAGATGCTGGGTGAGGAACGGGATCGGTTACTCAAACTTGAAGATCACCTCAGAAAGCGAGTCGTAGGTCAGGATAATGCCCTTTCAGCCATAGCCAAAGCAGTCCGGAGATCTCGCGGTGGTTTACAGGATCCCAACCGGCCCCTGGGATCTTTCTTGATGCTTGGCCCTTCGGGTGTGGGAAAAACGGAGTTGGCCAAGGCATTAGCCGAATTCATGTTCGATGACGAGCGTGCCCTTATCAGGATAGACATGAGCGAGTTCATGGAGAAACACTCGGTGGCCAGACTTGTGGGAGCGCCGCCAGGATACGTTGGCTACGATGAAGGAGGTGTTTTGACGAACAGTGTAAGGCGCAAGCCCTATAGCGTCGTTCTGTTCGACGAAGTGGAGAAAGGACATCCTGATGTCTTTAACCTTTTCCTCCAACTTCTCGATGACGGTAGATTGACCGACAGTCAGGGCCAGGTAGTCAACTATACAAACACAATTATCATCATGACCTCCAATTTGGGGGCGGAGCACATTGAGCCTGCCGAAACCGAGGAAGACGCCCAGCGCATGATCCAGGGTATCATGCAGGCTGTTCGGGGTCATTTCCGGCCAGAGTTCTTGAATCGACTGGATGATATTCTGGTTTTCAATCAACTCGCCCCAGAAGTGATGCCGATCATCGTCGACATTCAATTAAGAAAACTACGTGAGCTATTGCAGGAGCGCCAGATTGAGCTGGATGTAAAGGAAGAAGCGAAACTGCTGTTGGCCGAGGAGGGTTATAATCCCCTTTACGGAGCGCGGCCGTTGAAACGGGTCATTCAGGCTAGACTACAAGATCACCTGGCTGAGGAAATTATCAGTGGGGCACTACAAGAAGACCAGACGGTGGTGGTGACGGCGGTCGAAGGTGAGTTTGTCTTCCACACTGACGGTGGACCTGAATCAGCTGCAACGGACCAACAGGTTGAACCGGCAGATGTGGACCAACCATCGCCGGAGCAAGAAGAAGGCGACTCTTCTCTTGAGGGTTAGATCACGATCTATGGAGTAGGATACGAAGGAGCTGATTTCAGATCATGGATCCTCTTAAGCTTAAACCTGTTAAAAAGATCGCCAGTAACCCGTTGATGAAGCTTCTGAAGAAGTTTGTGAAGTTACCGAAGCTCTACTGGTTGGCGATTATTCTAGGCATCGGCCTGGTGATATTGCTTGTTATGTATATTAAGCGTCGCCGGGCAAAAAAGGTTGAGCCAGCCATAGAGGAGAAGGCAGAGAAGCCCTTTCCCTCTTCCACTTTGCGGAATATTTGGAAAGGATTTCTGGGCCAGATTCCCAAGGAGTTTCGACGTTCAATAATGATGTATGAACCGTTTGTGGTGCTTGGTGAGTCTGGCGTTGGCAAGAGCAGTTTAATAGATAATTGTACGGATTGGCAGGGACAAGCCCGTCAATTCTATCCCAGTTACACCACCGACCCACTGCTGCAGATTTACCTTGGCTCCAAGGTTGTTGTGCAGGAAATACCCTCTGCGCTGTTGAACGATTCCTCCAAGCCGGCGCGCGCTGCGCTGCGCAAACTCTGGAAGCCTCTTTTTCGAAAAAAAGAGCCAACTGTGGTGGTGGTTCTCAATGGTATTGACATCTTGTCCGACACCATTGAATCTATAAAAAAACATGCCCAAATGATACGAGGCAAAATCAACATCGTTTCCAGGATTCGCAAGAAGCCTGTGAAAGTTTGCCTTGCCCTTACGCATATGGACCAACATGACGGCTTTCTTGAGTTTTCCAGTTTTCTCAGTCGCAACAACATCCCACTCGATATTACCTTAAGCTCTAAAGCAGAATTACAGAATTTGGAAACCTGTCTGGAACCTTATGAAGACTATCTGTCCCAGGCCCTCACGACTGTGCCGGCCGGGGAGTATCTCAAAATCATATCATTTCTGCGACGTGCCCCTGAGCTTTTATCGAGGATGTCAGTTTTTGGCAGGATCCTGCAAGGTCCGGATCCATTGTCGCCTGAGCCTGAGGTTGTTCGCCTCTGCCTCACTTCGCAAGAGGAAGGGGATAACATAACTTCCAATCCGTTCGTTTCCTCGCTTACAACTCAGGATTTCCGTAGACTTCAACCTCTTCTGAAACACCAAATTGCCGCTGCAGCCGTGCTTGTTTTTGGACTGATATATTTGGGGTCAGGATACCTGTATGAACGCCACCTACTGAACAAGACAGATCGTGAAATGCATAGTATGCAGGCTTCACCGCCTGCACTAGGAGATTATGACAGAGATGTGCACAGGCTCTTTCTGGACTTCAGTATGAGTCTGCAGAAGGATCCGCTTCTGATCTTACTGCCCAACTTTTTTCCCGATTTTCATGAGAAAATTAACCAACGGTTGGTGCGCAGCATCAGAAAATTCTACCTGATTCCAGATCTGCTGCGGCTGGCGAACCAACAACAGAAAGAGGAGGTACAAGAAAAAACCCTCTACCTGTTGTCATTAATGTGCGCCTCCAAGCGCAACCAACTGGGAGCATTGATCCTGGCGAATCTAGAGGAAGAAGGCGAAGAATGGACGGAGAAACTTGGGCTGCCGAAACTTCTCATTGAAGATTATGTGAATCACAACAACGATTTGCGGCAGGTAGCCCGCGATCTATCCAAGCTTAATTTGAGCACCCTCAATGCGAAAGGGAGGGCCCCGGATCCTCTGCCTTGGTTGGTTTACTTCCGAGAACTCACCAAAGCTTACCACAAGCCCTGGATCACCAAGGCCCATTTGGAAAAACTTCAGCAAGAAGGGCAACGTGGCCTCGAACTCCTTGGCAAGCTCGAGCGCTATGATCTGTATTCCAAATTTTCCGAGTTACTGGACTCGGAATTAAAAGAGCTGAAACCTGTACTGGACATTGACTTTATCTGGATGCCGAGGAAGGGCTCAAAGATTCACCGAGAATCCATGCGACAATTTCTTGGTCTCTTGGGAAGCTTGCATATCACCTATCCCCCGGTAAAGGAATTGAGTCTCGGCCAATTAGTGGAGAACGTCAAAGGAATGATGACTCTGTTCTCCAAGGAATCTGATAGAGGGAGAACCTTTACATTTAGTTTGGCCGAAGAGTACTTTGAATTTACTGAAAGAAAATTGAGGGAATTAATTGTTCGTAGCATGATTACCCTGTCTCTCCGCGATTTTATAGCTGAGAACAAACAGGGCGATGGCCTGTTGTTTTTTGAGCTCTATGATGAATTCGACGACATTGTAATGAATCCCACTAATGAAGGTCGGTTCTTGTTTTTAGGAAAGGCGAGAGTTGACGGTAGATTCACCCGGGAAGCATTTGAGGGAGCAGTCAAACCAGCCCTTGTCGCCTTACCTGAATTCGCCGAAAGCCTCCCCATTGAAAAGAGTGAAAAGGCGCGTTTTCGTAACCTTGTGTTTCGCGAGGTGCAGGCCTACGCCCAACGGTATCATGCCGAGTGGCGTGATTACTATTGGGATTTTGATGTGCGGGCAGAATCACTTGAAGAACTCAGATATGTCTTGAACCAGATGCAACTTCCTTCGTCTGCGTTTGAAGATTTTCTGATGACTATTAAAGAAAACACCGTGTTAGAGCTTGGAGACAACACCTACTTCACACCATTTGAGTCGAGCTTGAGGACATTTGATTTTATCGGACGCTTGATGCAGGAGCGAAAAGACGAAGTTCCAGAACTGGAGAACTACCGAGCAATTTTAGCACAGATGCAAGGAGACCTGGAGAGCAATGAGCCTCCTGCATCTGCCGCCACGGAAGCTGACTCCGAAGAATCAGACAGCCAGTTGTTTGAGAGACAATTGTCGCCACTCGGTCGGTTTTTCATAACCGTACTTCGTGGAGACGAAAACTCCTATTTAAGTCTGGCGGAGAAGTGGGTCACCAATGTTGGCATTGGTAAAAGGTACAAACACCTTTTCCTGGAGCCCTTCCGCCAGGCCTACCTATTGGGGCGCCCCGAAGTGCAAGCAAAGATTAATGACCTGTGGAGCGAACTTCGGCTGTCGGACATCGAACCCCTCGTCAGCAAGTTTCCATTTAATCTGCAAGCAGACTCTGTTGTTTCCCCCGGCGATGTGGCAACTGTTCTTCACCCGCAGCAGGGGACATTCTGGAAAGCATTCGAGCTGTTCTTGTCGCCGGTATGCCGCGAAACGGGTGGCATCTTGCGTGAGCGTACCTGTATCCTGGGTTCGTTGAAGCTGCCGGAGGAAATGCTCAATACGATTAACAACATTTCTCGGCTCAGCAAAATTTTATGGAACGATGAAGGACAGCCAAAACCCCTGGTATTTTACTTCAAATCTTTTCCATTACCTGCCATGGTAGAGGGCGACCCCATCGCGGTGCTCTCATATCTGCAGTCTGGCAAATCCTCCGCCTTCGGTTTCAATCAAAGGCCAGCATGGCAGAAATTCGAGCTGGAATGGTGGCAGGAACAACCTGCCGCTGCTGGACTTGAGCTCAGAACTTCTCCTGAAGCTCCAAGCATTTACAAAGCTATCACTATTGCAAAATCGAATTGGAGTTTTCATCGACTCCTCCAGCAGTCGAAAGTAGTGGATACCAATGTACTGACGTGGAAAATCGTGAACCCCGAGTATCCACGTGAGACTTTGAATGTACAATTTGCTTCGAAAACCGATCCTTGGGAGGTCTTAAAATTAGTTGAGTAGATGGGCTCGAGTAAAGGAAGCTAATAGCATGTTTTTTTCTCCACCCCAATCCACTGTTAGACACCGCATATCGAATCTGAAGAGGCTGCTCATTGGCTGCATCTTGCTTTCGGGGCTAGCTCCATTTATGGGTGGTTGTGGGGGCAAACATGTTCCCCCACCGGAAATTGTTTTTATCATCGAATCGGAGTCAGAAACAAATCAAGGAGAGCCCTTTTACTGTGCCTTTCGTTCTGTTAATGCGAACCAGTTTCTGACTGATAGTTATGACGGCGTTGCCACTTTGTTGTTTGCAAACCCTCCAGATTCCAGTGTCTTGGCCTCGCTGGTGTTGTTGCCCGGCGAGGAACAAGAGATCAAGATAAAAAGGCCAGAAAAAGTTGATATTGGCTTGTACTGCTTTTTCACGGAGCCTGGAGACCCCTGGAAAATAAAGTTAGACCAGCCCCTGGGTGAAGAGTACGCAGTAGAACTGGGGGAAAATAGGATACTAGAGGCAGAAAAGGAACCTGGAAGTTGGTTTTGGCCTTTCTAGAGGCACAATAAAGGCCGGTCTTCCTGTTCCTTTTTCACGTCTGCAATAATCAAGTTGTAGGGGTGCGTAGAGAGTATGGCCGAGCCCTTGAACATTTCAATGATCGAGCGGCAACTTTGTGTTGAGCGCTTGGAATCTCCCGGCTCGTTGGGGTGGCTTGAATCAAGCTACCGGGACCCCCTCCCCTTTTGGCAGGCTCTGAAAGAGACTCATGATTCATTGCTCTCGTGGCCGGGGAAGAGCATCCCCTTTGGAAACTACGACTTCTACCATGACATAATTGTCCGCAACCAAAGAAACAAAGCGCCGGCTTTTCGCTGGCACGATTCCCTTTTAGGTTGGCAGGAAGTTTCCTATGCTCAACTTGAAGCTCTTGTAAGCAGAAAAGAGGCTGTCTGGTTGCAGTCCGGGGTTCAGCCGGGCCAGAAAGTCTGCATCGTTCTTCCCGTAAGCGTCAACTACGTGGTGTCCCTGTTAGCTGCACTGAAGATTGGAGTGATCGTCTCCTGCCTACCACCGCAAGGAAATCTGTTCGTGCAGAATCGATTGGTGGCACTGCAACCGGACCACGTTGGCACAGAAGAAATCTACCTGTCCCTGCTGTCGACATGGAAGGAGAAAACTCTCCCCGAAGAAATTGCAGCGGAGCATAGCGTTGCAGATTCGGAACACTCCCACAGCTATCCTTCGGGTTCCATCGTCAGCCTCAGCTTCGATCCTTCCAGTGAAACGGTGCATGAGCCTGTGGAAGTAGCCAGTGATGCAGCCTATCTCTGTCCGCTGCGCGATGGGATTATTGCCTTGGGTATTCGGCCGGGTGATACGCTTGCCGCACCAGGAGCCCATTTCCTGGAGACTCAACCAGGGATGCTTTTTGCTTGCCTTCTGAACGGTGGGACCTATCTTCACCTCGAGCTGGATGACATTGCCGAAAATCCGGAGCTACTGAGCGGGCAGCAGATTAGAGTGATGGGAGTAAGCAGGCAACTACGCGACACCCTGCTGCAAAAGCCGGTGAAGTTTGGGAAACCGTTGTACTACTGGTTTCGCAACCCTTCAGAATCCCATGATATCGATCTGTGGCAACAGTTCATCGAAACCTTGGAATTGGAAGAGACCTACAGCGGCAATATTAAATTTGACGCGGCCCTGGGTGGATGTTCGTTGTTCTCCATTAAGCGCCAAGGTCAGGCCAATCTGCAGGTGTTGCCTTCCGCAGGGGTACCCTGGGGTCTAGCCGACCCCGCGGGCGGTGATGTCGATTCTGTGGGGGACTATGGCGCCTTCTCCCCGGCGACTCTCGGCGGGGCCGAGGGTGAGAGGATAGCCGTTGGCAGTATCATTGCCAAGGGGCACAAGGAATGGTTGTTTGTGGGATCTCGAGTATCTGGCCGAGCAGGAAGAACGTATCCCCGGACCGAAGTTTTGGAAGCCATTCGTGGCCTGCCAGAGTGTGCATATTGTTCCATAGTGGAAGCTCCTCTTTTCGGGCCCGGCGGTGATCCTGCTTTCGCCCTGCTTCTCTTTATCGGAGGGAAAACGGGAGTAGAACAGGCGGCGGTCAGAAGTACAATCTTAAGAGCCATCGAGAGAGACATGGGCAAGGAATTTCTCCCAGATCGGATACACTTTTTCCCGCTTTATCCCAGACGTGAAGGTGAAGAAAGCGTCGATCATGACTGGTGCCGCGATCAGTACCTTACGGGTGGCCTCTTTCGAAAATCACGCGAGGAAACTTACCTGTGTCTGGCTCAACTGAGGGAGTGTCTGGTGTAGCAAGGAATGGATGCGGGTGACGATCATGACTCCGCCTGATGTGCGGATCGTGAAAACAGTTCACTCATGGCAAAACGAAATGGAGGTGACACTGTTATGTGGTAGGATGGTCCAAGGGGCGAGCTGAGAAATCTCTCTGCTGCTGGGCGCAATATTCAAGCAGCAGATTATAGAGGATGACTTCTTTAGCAGGCTCTGAAATCAATCAACAAAATACTCTGGGAAGGAGGAAAATTATGGCGATTCAAGATGAAATCCCAAAATCAAGACTAACCTTGAAGTACAAGACAGAGATCAGTGGGCAGCCTGAAGATCTAACCTTACCCATGCGGTTGCTCGTGACGGGCGACTTCTCGCTGGGGACCTCCAAAGACAGGAAGGTGGATTTAGAAGAGAGACGACTGCGGAATATGGACGGAACGAACACCAACGCGGTGATGAATGACATGGGCATGTCTTTGAAATTTGCCGTAGCGAACAAAATTGATCCAGACAATGAAGAGGACATGAATGTTGAGATCCCCATGGACAGCATGAAGGCCTTCATGCCTGACCACATTGCCGAGAACGTACCAAAGCTGAAAGGTGTTCTGATGTTGAAGCGGCTGTTGGAGGAGGTCTTGTCAAACGTGGACAACAGGAAGGAGTTCCGGAATCTTCTAGGAAAACTCATGAGCGATGAGGAAGCCCTGGGCAAGATGATGGAAGAACTGAAAGACTTCGAAGGCTTCAAGCTGCCAGCTGCCACCCAAGCTGACTAAAAACACAGGAGTTTGTTCGTAATATCGGGTGGTAGAACAATAGGAAGCAGGAGGAAGAGATACCATGGCTAAAGAGACCAAAGAAAAGGTGAAAACAGAGGAAGAGGTTGAAACTCTTGACCTCAAGCGTTTCCTCTCGAGCATGCGACTCGGCACCGAGGTGAGTGAGCCGGTGCCGATGATTCAAGACGGCCTTGAGACCGTTGCTGAAGAAGTGAGTGACGAGGACCGGTTCATTTCCGGCTTGGCCGCGGTGTTGATGAACGTCGACACATCCGTGGGGCGCTTCGACAAGGGAATGGTTCAGGAAGTCATCGCGGGAATTGACCAGATGGTGAATGACCAGATCAACGAGATCATGCACCACGAGCAGTTCAAGCAGATGGAATCCAACTGGCGTTCCCTGAATGACTTGATCATGGACACCAATTTCAAAGCGGACGTCATGATCGATATCATGGACGTGACCAAGGATGAGCTCCACGAGGACTTTGAAAGCAATGCCGTGGATATCACCGGCAGCGCCCTTTTCAAGAAGTGCTACGTGGGCGAGTACGATCAGTATGGCGGCAAACCCATCGGCAGCATTGTCGGACTCTATGAGTTCGACCACACCCCCCCGGACGAGTTCTGGCTCAGAACCATGGGGAGGGTTGCTGCTGCCAGTCATGCACCCTTTATCGGTGCGGTATCGCCCAAGTTTTTTGGCTGTGACAGCATCGAAGAACTGGAGGCGATCAAAGACCTGGAAGGGCTCATGAGCCATCCGAAGTACGGCTCATGGAACAAGCTCCGCGACTCTGAGGAAGCGGCATACATCGGCCTGACTCTGCCAAGATACATCGCTCGCAAACCCTTCGATCCGGAAACCAACCCCAGCGGGAAAATTCCTTTTCAAGAGAAGGTAAGGGGGGACAGCAACGAGGATTATCTCTGGGGTAGCGCCTCTGTCCTTATGGCGCAAAACATGGTGCGGTCATTCGAGCAAACCGGTTGGTGTCAGTACCTGCGCGGACCGAAAGGTGGCGGGCTGGTGAGCGGCTTACCGGTTCACATGTTTAACGTGCGCGGGGAAGAAGAGATGAAACTCCCGGTTGAAATGGCGATCCCGGATTATCGCGAGCTGGAATTCGCCAATGCCGGGTTCATGCCTCTCATCTACCGCAAGGGCACGGCGGATGCCTGTTTCTTCAGCTGCCAGTCCATCAAGAAAGCAAAGAAATTCAAGGACCCGAAAGACAGCGAAAATGCTCAACTGGTGACCAATCTTTCCTACACTTTCTCTATCACGCGCATTGCCCATTACGTCAAATGCATCATGCGAGACAACATCGGTAGTTCAGCGAATGCGCCCTATATCCAGGATACCCTGACAAGTTGGCTGGACGGCTACGTGACCACGATTGTGAATCCGGACGATCTGACCCTTCGCTACTACCCCTTCAAGGCCTGCTCGGTGGAAGTCGCCGAACGTGAGGGAATGATCGGCTGGTATGATTGTTCCATCGCCATACTCCCCCACATTCAATTCGAGGGGATGGATGTGGAGCTGAGGCTGGACGCGCGCTTGTAAGTATTTGGAACAGCAAAAACCATAGAAAAGAAAGGAGAGGAGATTATGGCTGAAGAATATCACACGTGTGATGTGGCAAATGGGTTCAATTTCAAGAGAGATATCCAGAACCCGTTGGGGCACCTGAAAGCACTCACAATAGGACAAGAGGCAATAGAGGCAAACATGGAGGTGATCAGCCCCGAGACTGGTGACAAGATTAATGTGGTGGGGATCCTCTCGGACGTTTCATGGGGGGGTGGTGACGCTCATCCGATACAAGTAAGCTGCCAGGTGTCAAACTCCAATAAAGTATTGCTCACGGGCCTTACCGGGGATACCTTGCACGATACCAGCGTGGAATTTGATTTCGACATTTTTCGGTACGACCCCGCCCCCGATCAGAGAAAATTTTACAAGTGTTTTCACTGCAATGACGAAGTAGTGAAAGGTCGGCTTCAAAAATCCGGCGGCCAGCTTGAAATAAGTATTGACCAGGAAGCGTCCCAGGAGGTTGAGTCACCGTTGAATTTCGCCTTGTATTTTGGAGTCAATCCGGAGGAGATCGAGCAGGTCCTTCACGTTGCGCATGCCGTGGGAGCTAATAAAACCTCCAGGTGGGGTGTGCCAACCACATAATTTCGTGCTGTCGAAGGACCGGTTCCTGAGACTCGCCAGACCGCTCCAGAAACGTGGACTGGGGCTCGGCGACGTGGAGATGTGACTACGACACCTCTTCACCTCATTGTTCAACCATGGTAGAGACGTGCCCACGGCACGTCTCTACCGGTCTGTTACCAAGAAGTAGGGAATCATGTCTAGTAAACTGTCTCGCGTTCGTTGGGAAATGGGTCAAACACTGTTACCGGAGCATTTTCTGGCTCAGGAAGAAGCCCTGGTGGCAGATACCATCATGCGGTTTCGTATGAGCGGCATTCCAGCTTACGGAATCGCGGCTCTGAAATGGAATGAAACCCTCATCAGTGAAGGTGTTTTTTCCATTCAGGCGACAACACTGGTCATGCCCTCGGGACTCCTGTTGGACGTACCGGGGAATGCGGTTGCATCCCCTTTTAACCTGAACATTCCCGGCACCGTCAAGGTCCCGGTGTATTGCCACATAACGGCTGACACCTCTTCCGGTGAGGATGAGGGAGAAAGCTGGAAAAAACAAGAAGAAGGAAGCGTCTCCCGGGTAGTTTACCAACTGGTGCTATCGTCTGACCAGAGCCATCCAGGTGCCTTGGAAACAATTAAGCTGGCAGAGTTCGAGAAAGATCCGGAGGGAACCTGGCAACTCCGGAGGGATTTTGTTCCGCCCTTGCTCCAGGTTGGCACCTCGCCTTTCTTGATGACCGAAATTGATGAGTTTGGCGAGACCGTAGAGCTCTTTCAGTACAATTTGGCTCTCGATGCCGCCAGCTACTTGAGCGGTAGCGGTCTGTTCAAGGTGGAGCAGTGTTTGAAGAGCGTTTACCAGGTCCAGAGATTTCTGGCAAACCTCCGCTCTCAGGTCCACATGCATCCCTACTATGTCCACGAAGCATTAAAGAACTTCTACATCGAGGTGTGTTTCTACAAGAGTACCGTTCCGGAGCACGTTGCCAGCCCTTACAACCATGACCAGCTTGCCAACTGCTTCCAGGAGATTCTCAAACCGTTGAAGGAACAGATGAAAATGGTTGAGGTTGAATCTCCCTATCTTCCATTTCAGTTCCGGGACAACTTGTATCAGATTCAATTGCCGCCTGAGATGAGGGGGGCCAGGGAGGTCTTCTTGCTGGCCCAGAAAAGCAGTGTGAGTAAAGTGGTCTCTTTGGAAGATCTCAAACTGGCAAGCCTTTCCAGGATATCCCTGGTTCACCGGCTGGCCCTTCAGGGTATTCCCTTGGAAAAGGTCGATCAGCCGTCGTTTCAGCACTCCTTTGGGCCTGAAGTTGATTTCTTCAAGATTATTGAAGGCGAGGAGTGGGACCATGCCCTCAGCGAGTTGTCGCTGGCGTTTTACGATCACCCCCAACTCAAGGAAATGGACTTCTATATCTATCGCCGCTAAGTGAGGGAACGGCGATATTTGCCTCCTCAGCAAGCAATGTACAAGGGTTGTGCATGACTTTCTTCGACAAATTTGACCGCAAGTCAAGGGTGAGCGCTGTTGATCGATATCTCGCCAGTATCATTGAAAACCTCAACAATATTCTCAACACCAAAAAGGGCTTCGGTTCCATTTTAGGTGAAATGGGCATCCGTGACCTGAACGAATTTCGTTCTCGGGATGACATTTTATCCGTGGTGATGGAAGAAGTAAGACAAAACATCGAACAATATGAACCGCGAGTAGAGTTGGTAGACATTATAGCGCAACCAACCGACAGTATGTTCGTCTTGTCATTCAAGATTGATTGTATTGTTCGCAAGAACGCACAATCCCTGCAGATGGTATTCGACACTTTTTTCAGCAAGTTTCATGTTGAGAATTTCCAGGGCTGAAATCACTTTCGCATAAAGCACTCTCCTTTTACCTAACAAGATTTTCATTTTAAGATGGTATGGGAGGGGTTAGAGCCTTAATTTTAGACATTTTAATAATCCTCCAGCCAGTTGGGTCAGTTTCGCTCCGGGAGACAATGGTGTTTGCTGACACCCTCGAGATAAAGCTTGAATTAACGGTTGATAAGAAAACTATCACCATACCGGGTGGCAACGTCCAGACGATCAAGCTGGATCTTCAACCCTATGGTTTTACCTGTGTTTTAACCTTCTTGGTATCCACCCGAACAAAACAGGGTGACGAGTTGTTTCCCTTTTTCATAAAGCACGATCTGGTGAAGGTCCGGGTGGAGTTAGAGCCCAGGTGGGAAGAAGGGAAAGTCGAGCCTCTAGTGGTGCAGGGTTTGGTAACGGAGAAGGACATACTCCAAGAGTATGTCTCAGAAATGACGCAGGTGCGGGATGACCCCGTACTTTACCGTCATTACCGCATCACTTTTGCAGATCCTGCCCGTGTTCTTTGGTGTCAACACTTTCCCTGCGACCTGATGACGAACAAGAGTGTCAAAGACCTCTTAGAGGCACACAGGGGTCGCTCTGTTTCACTCAACTGCGAGTGGGATGTTTTGACCAAGAAATATCCAATCAATACCTTGCCCTTGGGAGTAGAAGAAAAAGAGGCCAGTTTTTACGACTTTGTAGTCTGGTTTGTGTCCCAAAACAATGGTGTCTTACGTTACGATTCCCCAAAAAATCAGTATACCTTGTCGGCGAGCAAAGAGGATATCGGCAAACCGATTGTCCCGGAAAAAGTGGAGGTAGAGGGGTTCCATATTGAATTTCCGCAGACGATCCGCCACGAGGTCAAAGTATTGAACTCTTACTCGGAAAAACCTCAGAGAGAGGACATCGAACAATCTCAGGCAGTTGATGGTGTCCGCCACGAACAGTTGGTCCGTTTCCCCATACCAGGAGATTTCAAGGAATACGCCAGTCTGGAAGAAGAGAAACTCAAGACTCGCCAACATGAAATTTGCCTGACCTTCCGACGCTTCCCTTCACAAAGGCATCGGCCCGGATGTCTGGTCAAATTCGACGGTCGTGGCTGGAGTGACAAGCTTTATCTCCGTGGCAAGGTGTATAGGGTCCGGAGCATCAGCCTCGAGGCCAGTGCGGTTGCAACCGAAATAACCGGTGATCATTATGGGGATTATGGACGATACAACATCGATATGAGCTCGCGGCTTGAACTCAGAAGCGAAACCTGGGTCAGCCTACCCTCTTTTACCCCACCCGTCTTTCCGATTTACGTCGAGGGCAAGGTTGTTAGTGAACAAGGAGGCGATGAAGCGGAGACGTACCAGATCTATCAGGACAAGAAGACTTCACTGGACCAGTACAAGGTGACCATACCGCTCTGGAACAAGCAGCAGGTGGTGGTGCCGTTCGAACCGAATTTTTTCACAGGCCATTTCTATTTTCCTGATTACAAAAACGCCAGGGTTTTGGTGGCCCTGGACTTTCACTCGGGTAGAATCGTAAGATTCCTCGATTGGCGGGCAGGAGCACGTCTTCCCATGGATAGCCAAGGGAACCACATGCTGCTTGGCAAAAGCGCCAAGAGCCAGACCTCCCTTCAGCATGTCTATGTGGATGACAAACCGGTGTTAGAAATGAAACGGACCTCAGGTAAAGATACCGAGATGATAAAGATGGTTGAGGGAAATCTGATCCTTGAAACAAAAGAAGAGTGATTGGTTGCAATTATGGGAACTCTTGTTTGCCGCGTTGAGCTCAACAAGAAAAAAGGTCTCATCCTGACCGTCGAAAACGAGGAGGGTAAGATTACCCAAACCGCGGTTCTGGATGGAGAATCCATTACGATCACCAGCAAGGGAGAGAAGGAGACAAGCACGATCACGCAGAAGCCGGACAGCGTGGTGATTAAGTGCAAAGATTTTACCGTGGAATCCGAAACGATTACCTGCAAGTCAACCAAAGACACGCTTCACAAAAGTGAACAGAAATTTGATGTTGAGAGCACCAAAGACATGACCTTGAAATCCAGCGCAAAATATACCGCGGATGCCACGGGAGATGTCTCGGTATCAGGCAATAAGGTGGCTGTTGCAGCCGTGGACAAGGCGGAGATCTCCGGAATGAATACCACGGTGAGCAGTACGAGTAAGACGGAGATCAAGGGTATGACCCTGACTCTGTCGGGCACCACCAAGGCGGAAATGAAAGGTTTAAGTGTGGATATATCCGCGGACGGTACGATGAAGGTGAAGGGGGCAATGACCACCGTAGAAGGACAGATGACCACGGTGAAAGGAACCATGACGAAGGTCGGCTAGAGATTATAACACCAGTTTCAAAAACCTCCCTTTGTCCCCCCTTTACTAAAGGGGGGTGCGGGGGATTTTGCCCCTTTGTCAAATGGCGCAACTCGATAGGTCACCATTGGAACAGAAATAATGAAACCTGACGACATCTTGTACAAAAGCTTCTTGGAACACATGCACGAGCTGGAAAACTTCCGCATGTCTTATGCCACGATGCATCCAGCCACTCCGCTGGACCGGGATGATCCGGATGTGAGACGGCTCACCGAGGCAATGGCATATTTTGCAGCACGTACTCATGCGGCAGGGCTTCGAAACATCGCCGACTTCCGGAGACGGATTTTTCAACAATTTTTCCCGTACCTGCTGACACCGTTGCCTGCGATGGGGATGGCGCGGGCCAAACTCACCGGACAATTTACCGAACCTGTCATGTTGCCCAAGGGCACTGAGATGGCCGTTTCTTCGGAGACCAAGGGTACGGCAATGTTCCGGACGACGTGCGAATTACGCCTCCTCCCCATCTCTGTAACCGAGATGAAGATGTTGCTTTTGCCCAACAGGGGATACAGGATCGTGCTTGCCCTCAGTGCCCCCTACGAGCGGAACGAAGACATTGGTTACCTGCGCTTCCACATCAATCACCTGGATGATTTTCAGGTTTCTCTGAGGGTACTCCACTCTTTGGAAAAGCACCTGAGAAAGGCTTCGGTGGTATTTGATGAGAATGTCAGTGAAGAAAGTCGGGGGGCTGGTTGCGAGGTAACTTTCGGTGCGGTGGAAGATGGTGAGGATGAGGAGTTACCCCACCCCTTGCAGAAAGAACGGCTGTTCTTTCATTTCCCACACCAGGAATTGTTTCTTACCGTCCGCATAGGTTCACAGCCGAGGAACTGGAGTAAATTTTCCATCTGTTTTGATCTGGATTCACAATGGCCTCGAAGCCTGGTGCTCAACGAGGATGTATTTCAACTCTTCGCGGTCCCCATCGTCAATCTCAACCCTGGAATGGCGCAACCGGTTATTTGTGATGGAACTCAGGAACGATACTCCATCCGCCACCCTGAGCCGGAGTACAACTTTGATCTCCATTCGGTGGCCGGGGTCTATCAGGTCCAAGACGGAAGCATGGTGCCCATGAGAGCCGGTATCCTTTCGGGTGGTAGCGGATCCTACGAGCTTGAGGAGACTGTAGACCCCACGGGAGTAAAGCGACACTGGCTTAGCCTGCACTTTCCAGGGGCTTTTGAGGAACCAAGAACCATTGCCATCGACGCTCGTTGGATGCAAGCAGGCTTTTCCGAGGCTCTTCGTGAATGGTTGCAGGTAGCCCCCTACACCCGGAGTATAGTCGGCCTGGAATGGGAGTTGGTGGGAGAGATTATGGGCCACGCTGAAAACACTTTCCAGAAAGAAATGGAAGGCTTTCTTCATCTGCTCACCTTGAAAAGCAAAACCACACTTAATATTGATGATCTTCTGGGCATGCTGCAAATACTGGGAAGCGTACACCAAGGCCATTTCAAACGGGCCTTCGACCTGTTGAGCGAGGTAAGGGTAAAAGAATCCCCCTTCAACAAGGGCGGGGTGCCTGGCATGATGAAGCATGTCTATTATCTGCGATTCAGAGATTTTGATGCCAGTTACCTGTCGCTGGTGGAAACGTTTACAGCCAAAGTTGGACGGATCCTGGACACCTGGATTTCGGAAGGGACCGTAGAGGTCCAGATGGAAGTTTCGGAGGTAACAGATTAGTTTGCAGTAGCGAAAGGTAGAGTATGAAAAACGATCAATGGGAAGCAATCCAAGCGGTGTTTGAAAAAATGGAACAAGCGTGCGGACAACTGGGAAGTCCGGTCAGTCCCGTGCACTCACCGTTGCAGAGTGCTGAGGTGAGCACCATCGTTGGAGAGGAAGAGGTCAGTTCTGCTTCGGATCAGGACCAGTGTCATGATGTTGTAGGGGCTCGTTCGGAGATTCGCACCCAACTAGACTTTCTCCGGGCAAAACTGGCTGAAACCCTCGCGGAAAGAGACTGCTACCTGGTGTTATTCCCGATTGTCGCCTACTTCGATGAGCATGTCCAAACCCGCTACCTTGATGATAATCAGCTCAGTTGGCCACCGCTCCAAAAGGAACTTTTCCAGATAGATGACGCCGGTGAGCTTTTTTACGAAACTGTAGACGACCTTTTGCGTAAACCGCAAACCATTCCGTTCATCTATGAAGTTTACTATTTCTGTCTGAATCAAGGATTTCAGGGGAAGTACGTTGATAATCCGGTGAAAATTAGCGAATACATGAAAAAGCTTCGGGGAAAAATCCCGGTGGTCGACCTGTCGAGGGTCCAATCAGCTTCGGAAGAAACGGGCCAGATTAGACTTGTTGGCTCAGCCATATGGTACTATCTGGCTTCGGCAGCTGTGCTGGTTCTTTGTTATCTGTTGCTCGTTGTTTTTGCCCGTCATTGGGACGTAGGCTCCGCTGGACAGGAAATTGAGCGCTCCAAGCTTTCCCATCGGCAAGGGTCGGTTGGCACCAAGACGGAGGCTCTACCGGAGCGAAAAGGCTCGGCACAGGAACGCATCAAAGACCACCGAACGATAATAGTGAAGCCCATCCACCACACTACAGAGAAGCCACGCATCATTTGGGAAGAGCCGACGCCTGCGAGTTTGCAACCTGAGTTGGAGACTCCACCTCAGGTTTTCGAAGAGACGGGGGTTACAGCCGCGGCAGAGGGAGAGAACGTGCCGCAGTACTCCCGCACGCTACGGTATGTTTACTCAGTGCAGGTTGGTTCTTTCAAATACAGGCAAAACGCACTCTTTCGCATGCGGGAACTACAAAGGCGGGACATTGATGGTTGGCTGGATTTGGATACCAGGGGGGGCTACCATAGAGTACTCGTGGGCAAATACGAGCACAGGAACGAGGCGAGTGCTATGCTGAGTCGGCTCAAGGAGAGCGAAGAGTTCTATGACGCCCTCCAGGTCAAGGTGGAAATGGAGATCATACCCGCACCACAGAGAGAGACCGTGCCGCAGTACTCCGGCACGCTGCCGTATGTATACTCAGTTCAGGTTAGTTCCTTCAAGTACAGGAAAACCGCCCTAAACCATTTGCAGGAACTTCGAGGTCTGGGTCTAGATGCCTGGCTGGATTTGGATACCAAGGGAGGCTACCAGAGATTGCTGGTGGGCAAATACCAGCACAGGAACGAGGCGCTTGCTATGCTGAGTCGGCTCAAGGAGAGCGAAGAGTTCTATGACGCCCTCCAGGTCAAGGTGGAGACGGGTGGCTCCACAGAGCCTGCAGGAACCCTTTAGAGAGCTTTTATCTGAACTTACATTCGAACCATGACAAATAGTCTAGACGATATATTCTCGCCTGAACGTTTGCGGCATCGTTGGCAGCAAGACGAGGTTCCTGCCGAAAAACAGGAGCAGGCAGAGGTAGAGCCGCCCGAGCCCGAAGACGCAATGGCGGTGTTTAGACGTCTGCAAAGCCGTATTCAGGAACGGTTCCCCGGTGAACAGGGACAGCCCTTGGCGCTGTTGATGAACGAACTGGAGGAACTGCTTCTAAGACGATTCCCGCAAACAGAAAATGTGCAAGTCACAGACGACGACAAGGCGTCTCTGGACCCAGCCATTGAGGCACTGCTCAATGAGATAGAGGATCTGGTGGAGGCGTTTGAATTGTAGAGACGGTTCGCTGGACCGTCTCAATAAGACGTGCCACCGGCACGTCTCTACAGGGTGTTACCGATACACTGGACAAGTTCACGTACCGACGCCCCGGTGGGGCTTCTCAATGAAGCGCACCCAGACTATGACAGCTGTGGAAAGAAACATTGCCAAGAGAATCCATGACTTTGATCTCATTTCTCTCTTGCACCTCCTGCGGTTCCTCGGCTACCAGCCTGAAGATATTCATTTCAAGAGCCACTTGAGTACGAGTTCCCAGCCCAGTCTGATCCGTGGCATCGAGTTCCACGGTGAACCGGTAAGGAGGGTGCTGATAATTCTGAATTTCGGCCTATTGAGTGCTCAGAGTCCTCTGCCGAGTTACTTCTTAAAAAAACTGGATGCAGGTTATATCGATAGCAGCTCGTTTGCGGATTTCATCGGCTACTTTGACCATTTTCTGATCAAATACTATCTTGAAAACATATACCCGGAAACGAATAGTAATCTGTTTCCCGACCTGGAGGGGACAAAAGGCCGTTACCTGCAGATGCTGGATTTGAGATCCTGTAGCACTCTTCACTGGCTTTTAGAACTTGTGTTTCCCGAGCTGGGCATTCGGGTTGAGAAAGTTGCGCTCAATCGCCAGTTGAGCACTGCTCACCTTCGACTTGGGGAAACAATCCTGGGTACTGACGCAATTTTTGGCAAGAGGACAGGTGTGCCCGTTCACGGCAGGAGACTGACCCTCTTTAGCGAGTTTGAGACTACTGATCCGGGAGAACCGTGGCCACGTGAAGTCAAGCAGCGGTTGAACGATTTGGTTTTTCCCATTTTGGGTGCGGTTGGAATGGATGTGGAAGTTGTTTTGGTGATTCGAACTCAAAAGACGTGGGCGAAACTTCATTCCGAAAGTTACCTGGGGTACGACAAAATCCGTGGGGGCAAGGAACACTATCGACGAATAAGCATCTTCTCTGGAAGGCTACGGGCGACGTAGCGTAGCTTCGGTAGAGAGGCCTCGGTGGATGAGGCGTCTCCAACAGACATATCACCGGCAGAGACGTGCCACCGGTACATCTCTGTAAGATATCTTAAATTGGACAATTTCATGGACAGACGCCCCGGTGGGGCGTCTCCGTAAAACGAGGGCAACCAATGAACATCGATATCCTCAACACCACCCTGGAAGTAACTGAAAACCCGGGACTAGATATTATCGACCCCCGTCTTATGGACATTGCCGGCCTGGTGGAGAATGCTGAGTACATGGAAGCCGCTGTTCAGGCAGAGCAAGTACTGGAAGAAGGCGTGTACGACATCCGCATCGCCGGTTATTTTCTCTATGGCGTTTTTCTCGAACAGGGCGTTGGCGCCATGGCTGCGATTATGGGGTGTCTGGCCAACCTCTTGACTGAGAATTGGGAAGCACTGGGACCGGTGAAGAACCGGGAGAAACATACGCAGACCAGCCTGAATTGGTTCTTACGGCAGCTAGCCAAGAAACTCCAGTACGAGGAAGAAAAAGAGAGCGACATCTATCAGCGATGGGTTGACGAGGTTAGCAGTGACGAGGTCGAGGAAGCCCTCGAGGCAAGTGAAGAGTTTAAGCAAGCTCTCGGTATGACCTTGGAAGATCTTGCAGAGCCCCTTTTGGAAAGCTTGCCCAAGGTAAATGACTGGCTCAGATCTTTTCAACAAGTTGTCTATCGGGAACCCGAACCTGAGCCAGAACTGGCAGAAGATTATGAACCGGGAGAAGAGGCGGAACCAGCCGCAGCCGCACCCTCCCCTCTCACCGCCGATGATGGGGTGCTGGCCGAAGGTTCTTACCACCTGGGACTCTTGCAAAAAAAAATGGCGGCCTTCGAACGGCTTTTAGCGAAGGAACAATATCCGAAGGCTGCCATTGTTGCCGACGACATAAATAACATAATAGCCAATTTCGACCCACGGATCTATTTCCCCAAGATATTCTCCAACTATTCGTTGCTCCTTGCTCTCAATATAGGGGAGCTTACTGTTTTTGGAGAAAACAGAGGATCAGTGGAATGGCAGACCATGGAAGACCTCTACAAGGTTGACCTGGACAGTTTCGTTGCGTTTGATTCCGATGTCCAATTCTCCTCCACACCGGCAGAACGTGAATATCACGGGGAGGAGGAGTACGAGGAGGAGACGCATGCTGAATCCGGGGATTCCGAAGAGGAATGGTAGTGGAGAGCATGGAGCATAGGGCATGGAGCATGGGGCGAGACGGGCGAGACGTGAGGTCGAGCGAGACGAGGGTCAGAGGACAGCAGGCAGATTGCAGCTGGCAGCAAGAAGACAGAGGTCGGAAGTCGGGAGAGACTAGACACTAGGAACTAAGCACTAGGCACTAACAGCCGGCAGTGGGCAGCCTGCAGTAGTTTCTAGTAGGCAAAAAGCCATGTTCGCAGAAGCTTTACAACTAGACCTTGATCTGGCTATCGAAAAGGATCGTTTCCAGATTTCAGGTGCAAGCATCAAGAATTTTGAGGTCAACCTTTACTCTTACGGCTTCGAGGCAAAGGCGGATTTCTGGATTTCATCCGATATTGGTGAAGATAAGCTCTTCCCAAAATTTACCCGGCTCGACCCCATAGAGGCACGACTTTCCATTCGGGGGGTGTACAACCTGCCGAAACCACCGCCGGAGCCACTGATAGTTTCTGGTCTGGTAACGTGGAAATCTGTCCGCGAAGTCGCTTTTGAAGAAGTGGAGGACCACCCTGTCCTCCTTCGCCACTATTCAATCCACTTTCAAGACCCCGCTCAGGTACTCTGGCGCCAGCATTTTCCCACGGCTCTCTACGAGAGCGAAACCATGGAGGCCGTGCTAAAAGCGCACGTTGTAAAGGGCGTCTCCCTGCGGATGGACTGGGATGTGCTTGAAAAAGAACTGCCAATGATATGCCTGAGTCTGGGGGCGACTCTGCATGGTGCAAGCTTCTATGATTTTCTCATATGGTATGTGACCGCTGAAAATGGTGTTTTGACCTATGACAGTCAAGAGAACACTTACATGCTTTTGCGAAAAAAGGACTCACAGGGCCTGGAGGTTTCTTTTGTTCCCCATGAGGTGGAGGAGGTTCGTGTTCACCTGCCTGAGACATCCCGGCATAGCGTAAAGATCTTGAATTCGTACTCTGAAAAACCTCGCTCAGAAGAAATCGACCAAGATCAAGCAATATCGGGTGTTCGACAGGACCTGCTTCTGTGTACACCCATAGCGAGTGAGGTTGACGATCGGCAGAAACTGGAAACCGCTAAACTCAAACTCCGGGAAGACGAGGTCGAGATAGTTCTGAAAGAGTTTCCCGCGAAAACGTTTCGCACGGGAACCTTTGTGGAGTTCGACAGAAAGAACTGGAGCAAGCACGCTTTTCCGTATGGAAGAAAGTACCGGGTCTGCGAAATCAAGATAGACGGTCAAACCAAAACCCCGGAAACGGAGCTCGAGCGGGACACTGAGATTGTCTCCTACGACGTGGAAATGACGGCCAGGCTGGAATCACGAGATGATCCCCACGTGCACCTGCCTCCATTTAGAGCACTCCACTATCCCATCTTTGTGGAGGGCAAAATCGTCAGCGAAATCGGCAAAGATAGAGATAAGACCTACCAGATAGCCTCCGACGAGAAGACCTCTCAGGATTTCTACACGGTGCGAGTACCATTGTGGAACAAGGAAATCAAGATACCTTTTGAGCCCGATTTTTTGACGGGTCATTTTTATTTTCCCGCCTACAAGCACACCCGGATGCTTGTAGCCCTCTACTTCGATTGCGCCGAGATCGATCGCTTTCTCGATTGGGGCGAAGATGTACGTTTACCCATGGACACCCAGGGCAATCACCTCCTCTTTGGAAAAAATTACGAAAGCCAGACCTCCATGCAGCACGTTTACGTGGATGAAAAACCTCTTTTGAGCATTGAGCGGATATCCGGAATCGACACCGAACTGATTAAATTGGAGGAAGGCACACTGATTCTCCAAACAAAAGAGGATGAAACCAAAAAGACCAGAAAAGAGAGAGTTGATTTAACCCCCAAGGTTGAAAGTGCTCGCTTCAAGATGATCGCGGAGAACGAAGCGGCAACGGTCCAACTCAGGGCAAATTTTCAGGCCTCAGAGTCCGAGGTCACCGGTGAGCTGAATCGGGCGATGACGGAAGTCCGGGGGGAGCTGGATGCAATGGATGCTGAGATTACCGGCAAGGTCAACGAAATCATGGGGAGAGTCGAAGCCGCCATGAGGAAGCTGTCGGAACAAGCCGATGCTCTCAAGAGTCAGGCTGAAAAGACCAAGGCGGAATTGAAGGAGAAGATAAAGCTGTAGCTGCCCCGCGGGGTTTTTTGGAGTACAGGAGGAATAGAAATTCCAAATCCCAAATCACAAATATCAAACAAATAACAATGACCAAAATTCAAAATTCCAAACCTGTTTTGGTCATTTGATATTGGAATTTGAGATTTATTTGTAATTTGGTGCTTGGAGTTTGGGATTTCATAGACTCCACGACTCTAGCTGACTTCCGCATCGAGGATAGACTTTAACAGCCCCCGCTGGGGCGTCTCTCGAAAGAGGTTCATCATGGGAATAATCAGCTCGAAACTGGACGAACTGGCCGCAGAGATAGAGAGTTTCGTCAACGAGATTAGCGGGGAAATCGAGGCAACCTGGGCTGAGATTGAAGCTTTCGGCCCTGCGGTGCTGGGCGAACTTCAGCCGATCAAACCCGAATTAGTTTCGGTGCAGACAGAATTGAACGCGCAGATCCAGGGTATAGAGGCAGAAATAGAGGAATTCAGCACCTAGAGACGGTTCAGCACGGATCTTCTACAGAGCTTTTTCATATTGCGGGAAAACCAAATGGGAGTCTGGGCAACAGTAGAGCAAGTAAAAGGCGACATTGAATCCGTTAAGTCCGATCTCCTATCCGAGTGGACGGAACTCAAAGGGGATATCAAATCCATCGGACCGGAACTGACGGGCAAGTGCAAGGAGATTGTGGCCGAGGCCAAGGGAAAAATCGAACCCCTCGGGGCTGAGCTTGATTCATTCAACGTCGAGGCCGAAGGCCGTTGCGAAGCAATGATAGGGGAGATAGAAGCGAAAGTGTCTGAGGTGCAGTCTCGCCAAGGCGTAGATCAACAGTCGGTGCAAAAAACGGCTGAAACCCTGAAGAAAGGCGTTCGCGGGGTGCAGTCGGGAATTTCCTCCACCCTTGGCACAGTTCAAGACAATATGACAGGGGCGGTTGATCTGGTTGAGACCCAAGTGGATGAGAAGGAGAGTTTTTTACAGTCCCAGATCGATGCATTCAGCTCCAGATTAGATACTTTTGAAGATTCAGG
>Ga0255054_10000265_pt1 | contig 31092 bp, 21 predicted proteins | sample JV7_2_23_MG_FD_188634 | JGI IMG/M metagenome (GOLD analysis project Ga0255054, IMG submission 188634) | Seawater microbial communities from Jervis Inlet, British Columbia, Canada - JV7_2_23 | ecosystem: Environmental > Aquatic > Marine > Inlet | place: Canada: British Columbia | collected... | reverse complement strand
GGGGAGACAGTTTGGGATACGATAAAGATGGCTGAACGGTATAGTGATGTTATTGTTATCAGGAGTCCGGTTGAAGGATCAGCCAGGTTGGCGGCAGAAGCTGCTTCTATCCCTGTTATTAATGGAGGCGATGGGGCAAACCAACATCCCACCCAAATGCTTCTCGATTTATACACAATTCAAAAGATAAAGAAAAAGATTGAGGGCTTAAAAATCGGGTTTTTAGGAGACTTGAAATACGGAAGGACGGTTCATAGTTTGGCGATAGCCTTAAGTTTTTGGAAGGTGGAGATGTATTTTATTGCTCCTGATGCCTTGCAGATGCCAGAACATTATATTAAAGAGCTTAGGGAAAAAAGAATTAAATGCCATAAAACCAGCGATGTATTTGAGGTCAGTCAAAAACTGGATATACTTTATGTCACGAGAATCCAGCAGGAAAGATTTCCCGATCCATTGGAATACGAAAAATACAAAAATGCCTACAGGTTGGATATAACTCTGCTGGATCATATAAAAAAGGACCTGAAGATTATGCATCCGTTACCCAGGGTGGGGGAGATAAATGCTGAATTGGATGATACCGAGCACGCTGTCTATTTTGAGCAGGCAGCCAACGGAGTGGCTGTGAGGAAAGCATTGTTGGCTTTAGTACTGGGCAAGGAGAAATAAAATGAAAGAAAGAAGGATTCCTGCTATAAAGGATGGCACAGTCATAGACCATATACCGAGCAGAGATACTTTCAGGATAATTAGGATATTAAACCCTCAGGAATTCAAGTATCCGATAAATTTGGCCTTAAATTTGAACAGCAAGAAAATAGGCAGTAAAGGCGTGATCAAGATCGATAGCAGGTTTTTAACCCAGAGTGAAGTCAATAAAATCGCCATTCTTGCTCCTAACGCCACCGTAAGTATTATAAAAAATTATAAGGCGGTAGAAAAAATACAGGTAAAACTACCTGAAGAATTAGTAGGTGTATTAGACTGTACAAATCCTGTTTGTATAACAAGCAAAGAAATAGTCATATCAAAATTCAAAGTTCTTAAAAAAGAACCTCTTGAGGTTAAATGTCATTACTGTGAGAGAGTCTATGGAAAGGATGAAGTAGAGATAAAAAGAAAATGAAAATGAATCTCTTTAACTTCTTAGAGTGGCCAACAATGAGTCCACCTCCCCGCTCATGGCTACAACTACTCTTTTTTGCTTCATCTTCTTTTTATCTATAGTATACCAATTATCTATAGGGTACCCAAAAAAACCAACAGGCAACTTTATTTATTGAAATTTAAAAAAAGGTGGATTTTCAAAATAAGAATATGTAAAATAACAAAAATGTTTGGCGATTTTTCTGAGACCTTAAGCACCTGAGATGGCTTCGAAAAAGGCCATTCTTGTTTTAGAGGGGGGAGCATTTTTCATCGGACAATCTATAGGTTTCGACAGCGAAGGTCAAGGAGAAATCGTCTTTAACACTTCTATGTCTGGTTATCAGGAAATTCTTACAGATCCATCATACAAGGGCCAGATAGTCACTATGACTTATCCTTTGATTGGAAATTATGGCTGCAACTCTGAAGATGTGGAATCACAGCATCCCTGGGTGGAAGGTTTTGTCATCAAAGAGCTTGCCTCCCTTTCCTCCAACTGGAGGAAGCAAGAGAGTCTTTCAGATTACCTGAAAAGGCATAAAATCGTCGGCATCCAGGGTATAGATACCAGAAAATTGACCAAAATTATTCGTACTGGAGGCGCCCAAAGAGCCTTAATCTCGACTAAAAACCATGACGTCAAAACTCTTATCCACCGCGCAAAAAAAATACCTTCTATAGTCGGACTCGATTTAGTCAAGGAAGTCACAACCTCTAAAGCCTATAGATGGCGTGAAGGACCCTATAAGTGGTCAAAAGGCTATTCTACAAAAAAAAGATTCAAATATTTTGTTGTTGCTTACGACTTCGGGATTAAAAGAAATATTTTAAGAAACCTTGTTTCAAATAATATTGATGTGCTTGTCGTTCCTGCTCAGACATCATGGAAGGAAATCGTGAAAATGAAGCCGGACGGAGTTCTTCTCTCCAACGGTCCCGGGGATCCTGCTCCCTTAAATTACGCCATAAATAACATTAAAAATTTAATCGGGAAAATTCCTATCTTTGGCATCTGCCTCGGCCACCAGCTTTTAGGCCTAGCCCTCGGAGGAAAAACTTACAAGCTTAAATTTGGACACAGAGGAGCAAATCACCCCGTAAAAAATTTAGAGACAGGTTCTATCGAAATAACCTGCCAGAACCATGGATTTGCTGTAGATATTGATTCCTTAAAGGGATTGTCGAAATTAACCCATCTCAACCTCAATGACATGACATCAGAAGGATTATCTTTAAGGGAAAAATTCCTTTTCTCAGTTCAGTATCATCCAGAGAGTTCTCCCGGACCAAAGGATTCAAGATATCTTTTCCAAGATTTCGTTAATATGATGGAGGATTTCAAGGGTAAATAAAGTGCCAAGGCGAGACGACATCCATTCTATTCTGATCATCGGCTCTGGACCTATTATCATCGGTCAAGCTTCTGAATTTGACTATTCAGGGACTCAAGCCCTTAAAGCTTTAAAAGAAGAACATTATAAGGTTATTCTAGTCAATTCCAATCCAGCCACTATCATGACCGACCCTGAGTTTGCAGACCGCACCTATCTTGAACCATTAACAGTCGAGTACCTGGAAAAGATAATCCAAAAAGAAAATCCGGATGCCCTTCTTGCCACTCTGGGCGGCCAGAAAGCATTGAATCTATCTCTTGAGCTTGACGACGAAGGGATCTTGGCTAAACACAGAATTCAACTGATCGGAGTCACCACAGACTCCATCAGAAAGGCTGAAGACAGAATGTTATTCCGCCGTTCGATGGAAAAGATCGGGCTCGAAGTTCCAGAATCAGGTTACGCTTCCAGTTTGAAGGAAGCAGTGGACATCGTGAAGAAGATCAAATTTCCTGTGGTTATCCGCCCTTCTTTTACCTTGGGAGGAACGGGCGGCAATATCATTAACAACTGGGAAGACTTTTATAAATTCGTGCCCCTTGGTCTTGCCATAAGTCCCATATCAAGAGTACTTATCGAGAAATCCATAATAGGCTGGAAAGAATTTGAACTGGAAGTCATGAGGGATAAAAAAGATAATGTTGTGATCGTTTGTCCCATCGAAAACTTCGATCCCATGGGAGTCCATACAGGAGACTCTATTACTGTAGCCCCATCCCAGACTCTGACTGATAAGGAATACCAAAGACTAAGGGATGCCTCCATTGCCATTATGAGAGAGATAGGAGTAGAAACAGGAGGATCCAATATTCAATTTGCCATCAATCCTTCCGATGGACGAATGCAGGTCATCGAGATGAATCCCCGGGTTTCCCGCTCTTCAGCTCTAGCCTCAAAGGCCACTGGTTTTCCCATAGCCAAAATGGCAGCTAAATTAGCTGTAGGCTATACCCTGGATGAAATTTTAAACGACATCACAAAAAAGACTCCTGCCTGTTTTGAACCTGCTATCGACTATGTCGTGGTCAAAATCCCCCGTTTTGCTTTTGAAAAATTCCCTGAAGAAGAACCTTACCTCACCACCCAGATGAAATCAGTGGGAGAGACAATGGCTATTGGTCGAACCTTTAAAGAAGCTCTCCAGAAGGCGATTCGAGCTCTCGAGATAGACCGTTGGGGATTTGAAGAGAAGTATAAAAAAATAGACAAAAAAACATTGAAAGGAGACCTTGCTCAACCGAATGCTGAAAGACTCTGGTTTATTGCTGATGCTCTTAGAGCAGAAATATCCGTGATGGAGATTAGTGAGCTCACTCAAATCGATCCTTTCTTTATCCAGAATATCAAGGATATAGTTGATTTTGAAATAAAACTTAAGTCCAAGAGAAAGGACTCGTTGGATCATAATCTTTTCCAAAGAGCTAAGGAAATGGGATTTTCCGATAAAAGAATCGGAGAACTCATAGGATTAAAGGAAGATGAAGTCAGGAAAATGAGAGAGAAAGCGAAGGTGTTTCCAGTCTGGAAAGTTGTCGATACCTGTGCTGGCGAGTTTGAGTCTGAAACTCCTTATTTCTACTCTACCTACGAGGAAGAAAACGAAGTTCCTGAAATCAACCAGAAAAAAGCTATTATTCTTGGTTCTGGTCCAAACAGGATTGGGCAGGGAATTGAGTTTGACTACTGCTGTGTCCACGGCGTTTTTGCCTTGAGGGATTCAGGCTACAAAGCGATCATGATCAATTCCAATCCTGAAACAGTCTCCACCGACTATGATATTTCTGACCGCCTTTATTTTGATCCAGTAACCCTGGAGGACGTCCTTTCCATCTATCATAACGAAAAGCCAGAAGGAGTCATTGCCCAGTTTGGAGGACAGACTCCTCTGAAAATTTCTGTAGGGTTGTGGAAAAACAAAGCAAAAATACTCGGAACAAGCTCCCAGGCTATAGATGAAACTGAGGACAGAGAAAAGTTTGACAATTTCTTGAAAAGATTAAACTTGAGGCGACCAAGAAATGGCATGGCCAGAAACTCTTCTCAGGCATTAAAAATTGCTGAGAAAATTGGCTATCCTGTACTTGTCCGGCCTTCCTATGTCCTTGGAGGTCGGGCTATGAAAGTCATCCATAATGCAGAAGAACTGGAAAAATATGTAAAATCCATCCAGGAATACTGTTCAGAACACGCCATCCTCATCGATGAATTTATTGACAATGCAGTGGAACTGGATGTTGATCTTCTCTGCGACGGTGAGGATGTCTACATAGGAGGGATCCTGGAGCATATCCAGGAAGCAGGCATCCATTCTGGAGACGCTACTATGGTTACTCCTCCTTTTTTTCTCGCTGATAGGTTGATCGAGGAAGTAAAACAACAGGTAACCCTTATGGCTAAAGAGCTTCAAATTATAGGATTGATGAATGTCCAGGTAGCAGTAAAAGGAACCACAATCTATATATTAGAAGTCAATCCCAGGGCTTCGAGGACAGTTCCCTTCCTATCTAAGGCCACCGGAGTTCCCATGGCAAAGATTGCCACCCAACTCATCTTGGGGAAGAAGCTAAGGGAGATAAACATTGTTCGATCTCCTTCGAACCTTTATGCAGTGAAAGAAGCCGTCTTTTCTTTTGATAAATTCATGGAGGTTGACCCTATCCTTGGGCCTGAGATGCGCTCTACAGGAGAATCTATCGGAATTGACACCCATTTTCCTTTGGCTTTTCTCAAAGCTGCCGAAGGAGCAGGATTTCATCTTCCCGAGGAGGGGAGAATTTTTGTCAGCGTTCCAGATGAAGATAAACCGAAGATTATCCCGATCGTAGAAAAACTCGAGCAATTAGGCTTCAGCTTGGTAGCCACTGAAGGAACCACCCAGTATCTCCACAGACACGGCTTTCGTGTGGATACTATCGGCAAGGTTTTTAAGGAAAAAAGAAACATCCTTGAGGATATAAAGGAAGGGAAGGTAGGAATGATCTTTAATACTCCTTCAGGAATTCGTGAATGGAGCGATGCTCGAAAAATAAGAAAAGCAGCATTCTCCTATCGTATTCCCTGTTACACCACAATTCCTTCAGCCAGCGCTGCTGTAAAGGCTGTGGAGATGAGAAGAAAAACTGCCCCTTCCCTCTACTGCCTCCAGGATATCCATTCAGGCTAAATGTCCGTTTTTCTTAACTTCCTGCTATACAATTTACTCCTAACACTTTTCATTACCCTATTTTTGACACCGAATGAATTGCGAAAGTTAAAAGAAAAAAATAGCCTACCCCATACTGGGCCCAGATCGGATGGATTCATTTGATTGAACACGTCATCATGAGCAGATATTTCTATGAACGGCTTCTTTATTTATGACGCGGCCATATCTGTTCCTTTAATCATCCACCTCCCTTCTCAAAATTTAAGGGCTAAGAAGGTCAATACACGTGTGGAAACCGTTGATATCATGCCCACTCTGCTGCAGATACTCGGCCTGCCTCTTCCCAGCGAAGTCCAGGGGAAGAGCCTCCTCCCTCTTATTTTGGATAAAAACTCGAACCAAGAACGTTTTGCTTACAGTGAGACTTATTATCCACGATATCATTATGGCTGGAGCGAGTTGAAAAGCCTCCAGAACACCCGGTACAAATATATTCAAGCGCCAAGGCCTGAGCTCTACGATATTGTTAACGATCCAAACGAGCTTACCAATATCTACAGACAAGAGATCAGAATAGGAAAACAATTTGAAGAGAAGTTAGAAAATCTGCTCGAAAAAATGTCTGCAGAAGGGATTGAGGAGAAGGGACCTCAAAAGCTGGATGAAGAGGCGATGGAAAAGCTTATGGCCTTGGGCTATGTTGGAGGCTTTACTTCCCAATCGGACCTAAGCGAGTCAGGAGATCTGCCAGACCCGAAAGATAAAATCCATCTCTTCAATAAAATAAAAATGGCTGAAGGAAACTTTGCCGAAGATAAACTGGAGGGGGCATTAGAGAAAATAACAGAGGTTATAGAAGAAGATCCTCTGATCAAGGAAGCGCGTCGAGTCCGGGCTCGGATCTTTTTGAAAACAAACAAAATCGAAGAGGCAATCGAAGAATGTAAAGAAGCGTTGAAGATTGACCCGGAATACGAGGCGGCTATATTCAGTCTAGCCCACGCTTACAAGCGGCTAAAAAAATACGAGGAAGCCATCACTGGGTACGAAAGGTTAATGCAATTGGATCCTCGAGACCATAAACCTGCCTATAACCTTGGGGAAATATACATGAAAATGGATGATATAGATAAGGCCATATTCTATTTGCAAAAGTCAATCGATTTAGAGCCTGAACGGAGTTCTATGGCTCACAATCTGTTGGGGACAGCTTATTTTGAAAAAGAAATGCTGGAACAGGCAGAGGCTGAATTCAACAAAGCCCTGGAAATGAGAATACATATTCCAGATGGCCATTTCAACCTGGCCCTGGTTTATGAAGAGAGGAATGAGCTGCGAAGAGCAGTAGAAGAATATAAAAAGGAAATCGAATTGCATCCGGCAGCCTATCCTGCTCATTTCAATCTAGCAAAACTTTATGTGAAGATAGGTTCTCTGCCTAAGGGGATCGAACACTTCAAGGAAGCCATCAAGCATAAAAAAGACTTTGCTAACGGATACCTTTTTTTGGCAAAAGCATACTTAGATTTGGGTGAAAACTTTGACGAGGTGGTACGGTTTGCCAAAAAAGGGTTGGAGTTGGCCCCTGACTCAGAATATGCACCTTTAGCCCATTTTATATTGGCCGATATCTACAATCGCCTTGGGCAAACGGATAAGTATGATGAAGAGCTTCGAAAGGCCCAGCAACTTCAGCAAAAATTAAAGAAGAATAATCGATAGAATAATAATTAAGGTAAATTCAAACTTTTTATTATCTCTTTTGCAATCGAAACTTTCTGATTTTCTGGATCCAGGTCTATGAATTTTTGGAGAAATTCTTTTGCTTTTGCCGAGTCGCCTAAACCGATATAAATGATACCAAGCTGATAGTAGGCATCAGAGTAATTTTCATCAAGAAAAACCAATTTTTCTAAAACCTCTTTCGCTTGCTCGTTTTTTCCAAGATTCATTAGACATACTCCGTAGTTGTAGTAATTGGTGGCATCTTGATCGCCTAATTCGACTGCTTTTTTGTAGAACTCGATCGCCTTTTCATATTCTTTCTTTTTTGCGTAGATTTTTCCTATGTTTGCAGTGGGCAGGATGAAATCGGGCTTCAATTCGACAGATTTTTGATAATCTTCCATTGCATTGTCCAAGTCACCAGTTTTTTCAAAGGCTACACCTCGGTAGTAATAGAAAATCGGAATCTCTGGATCTTCTGAAATCGCTTCCGTAAATTTTTCTATTGCCTCTTTATATTTACCTTCATTCAACAAAGATACCGCCTTGGTTGAGATTTTTTTTGTTACAGGGGGCGGGCCTTTAAAGGGCCTAAGTTTTATTTCTATTTTGGCTGCATCTCCTAGAGAGACCCTGACTGTGCTTTGCGACGGCATATATTTTTCCTTTTCCACTGTAATCTGATAAAAACCAACTGTCAGGCCGCCCCTGTAGAAGTGTCCTTTTTTATCTGAATGGGATACGAGTCTTACACTGGCGGATTTGGCAGATACGAATGTAATTTTGGCCTTGAGAATCGGCTCTCCTGTTTGTTCATCTTTTACAAATCCTTCAACAGCACCTGTAGTAGCCGCAAAAGCAGCCAAATAAAAGGTCAAAACAATAGATAAGCCAATAGAAGTCAGTTTGTTGATTGATCTCATCTTATTTCTCCTTATTACTGTTCAGATTCTTCTTTTTAGATTTTTCTTATTTTTCGCGTCTCCATTATATCATAACCAAAAGAAATAGAAATCTTGCCTGCTGAGATTCTGAATAAATAGACATGATTGCTGGAACCATCTCTAAAAAACCTTTGTCCTGGACATAGCAACCAGTTGTCACGAAAATGGAAATACTTATGAAACTGGCCTTGATAGATGTACCAAAATAAGGATATGATTAAATGCGAAACTGTAGCTTACGAAATAGACGAGTTAGTCCAAATCCATTTGACGATGCACATTCTGGGATAAGATAATGATTAAAATCTTGGTAAATGAGCACAATCAGTCTGTTCCTGCTAATACGACCGTTCGTAAGTTGCGAAGCCAGGAAAAACCTGATGCTGACGTAATTGTTGTCAACGGCTACCCTTGCATCGAAGATTATATTCTGAAAGAAGGTGACCAGGTCGTTCTTATTCGCAAGGGTGAGATTCCTCAGATGGCTGAGCTGGAGGCTCTTATGGTTGCCCGTCATTCTCCCGGTGTTCATGAGCGTGTGAAAAGAGCTACAGTCGGGATTGCTGGTTTGGGGGGATTAGGGTCTGCCGTTTCCATCGCCTTAGCCAGAATGGGGATAGGAACGCTGATTCTTGTCGATTTCGATGTGGTAGAGCCGAGCAATCTTAACCGCCAGCAATATTCCGTCGATCAAATTGGAATGCCCAAGACGCAGGCCTTATCAATAATTTTGGCTAGCATCAATCCCTTCATAAAAATTGTAACCCATAAGATCGAGTTGAACAGAAATAATATTCCAAAAGTATTCAATACAGCCAATGTCATCGTCGAATGTTTCGATCGTGCTGAAGAGAAAGTCATGATCCTAGAATCTGCTGCTGAATCGTTACCCAAGGCTTATGTTGTGGGTGCATCAGGACTGGCGGGGTATGGGGACAGCAACAGCATAAAAACCTGGCGCTTAGGGAATAAAGTTTTCATCGTAGGAGATATGATAAAGGCTGCTGGACCTGGCCTGGGTTTGATGGCGCCTCGGGTGGGTATCGCCGCTCATCATCAAGCCAACTTAGTAGTTAGCCTTCTCGTAGATCCGGATAAGGCTATTTCTAAAATCCCTGATATGATTGAGTAGATAGCAGGAATGTTTTTGTTGAGGGTCGCTTCTTAGCCTTTGGTCTTGAGTGCTTTGGTTGCTTTAAGGAAGAGATCGATTTCCCAGGGAGTATTGTAGTGGGCCGCTGAAAGACGAACAGCATCCGGCCATCCAAGAGCATCCAGGGAAACTGTTGAGTAGGCGTCCTTGATTCTTGCAGCAAGGCGAATACCATGTTCTTTATTGTATCGTATCATTGCAGTTGATGAGTCTATTCCATCTAACCGGAACAAGAATATGCACAAGCGATTACCGATTCCTTTCGGCATGCCGCAGATGGAAACGTGATCCATATCCAGGAGGCCTTCATTCTTTTCTGTACCATACAGGGCTCTGTGATGGAGCGCCTTCATATGAGTGTGAATGGCATCTTTTGATGCGACAATTTGAGTTCGACGATCTTTTGAGTCTGTAAAATGGCTGCCAAGCCAGCATAGATAGTCCACAACAGAAGACCATGAAGCATACATCATATGAGCTGGAGAGCCCAGCATCCAGTTGGTATCGGGCTTACCGAGTAAATTCTCATGCGGGAGTTTCGCCAGTCTGTCTGAAATATGTGCGAATCCAATACCTTTTACACAGTAGGCTTTATAAGGCCCGAAGGCATAGGCATCAGCTTCATAGTCTTCGACGTCTATTTGTCCGTGGGGTGCATACTGGACAGCGTCGACCATTACGTATAGGCCGGGCTTTATCTTCCTAGCCTCTCTGATAATGGTTTTAACATCATTTATTGCTCCTGTTTGATTCGAGCCGTGCTGAATTGCAAGCAAGCAAGTGTCCTTGTCAATCTTTTCCAGAATTGCTTCTAGGGGAACTGAACTTGTCTCTCCGGATAGTTTGGCAAGACGCCACTCCTTTCCGGTAACCTGGGAATAGTACTTGGTTGCCCCCAGCACTGCTGGATGTTCGAGCTCAGTTGTTACGATGTTTGTTCCAGGAATGTTTGAAGTTATCGAACCTATGGCCCGGAACATTGTCTGAGTTGCACTGTGAGCGGGTATGATTTCTCCTGATTTTGCTCCCAGGAAAAGCTTGACATCCTCGGTTCCTTTAGCCACCCATTCGGTTATATAATCAGAGGCCGGATTATACCGGTAAAGCTCGTCAGGTATCGCGGCCTCTTTTGCTACAGTATCTATGACTGATTTGAGCCGAAGTGAACCCCCCGAGGCTTCCAGATAGGCACGCTGCCCGGAATAAGGATCCCGGTCGACATAAAGGAATTTTCTTCTTATCTCTTCGAGCAATGAAGAAGAAAACATCCCCATCTCCATTGTTTCTTCCATATCTGTTCTCCTTATTTTGCTTAAGAAAACACATTCATTAACAATGTAGAGCACAAAGTTTATCCATTTTTATTCATATGTCAAGAAATTGGATCTGAGCGCCGTGAGGGGTCAGGCCTTATCATAGGAAATGCCATAAGAGCGAGCGGCAGGAAAATATCTTCTCCCAACGGCAAGGCCTGATCCCAAGCGAGTTCAATCTTGATTATTCTGTGATGTAGATTCTAATTTATTATCGCAATTCAAGTGTAGCTGCGTCGATGGGGTCAGGCCTTATCCCGAGGAATGCCATTAGAGCGAGCGGCAGGAAAATATCTTCTCCCAATGGCAAGGCCTGACCCCAAGCGAGCTCGATCTTGATTATTCTGTTAAGTAGAGTATAACTTATCATCGCAATTCTAGTGTAGCTGTGAAAACATTACAAAAATCATGATTTTGTCAGGAGAATTCCTTTGCTTTGAAATAAAGAAGTTGATATTATTTTAAATCTACAAAAGGAAAAAGGAGAATCATAAAACAATGAAAAACAAACTGGACGGCGTTGAAGAAATACTTTTAATGGGGCCTGGACCTTCGTGCATTCATGATTCTGTTTATGAAGCCCTTGGGCTAAAGACCCTGGGTCATATGGATCCATACTTCATCGAAATCATGGACGAAATTAAAAAGCTCCTTCAGACGGTCATGAAGACCCACAACCGTATGACGATACCTATTTCAGGCACTGGATCTGCAGGGATGGAAACTTGCTTTGTGAATCTGATTGAACGTGATGATCCTGTATTGATCCTGATCAACGGTGTCTTCGGTCAACGCATGCAGGATGTAGCCACTCGCCTTGGCGCCGATGTGGATAATCTTGAGTTTGAATGGGGAACACCAGTTATTCCCGAAAAAGTGGAAGATATGCTGAAAAAGAAAAACTATAAGATAGTGGCGGTTGTCCATGCAGAAACATCGACTGGTGTGAGAAATCCTGTTGAAGAGATCGGAGGTTTATTGCGTGGTAAGGAAACTCTTTACCTGGTGGATACAGTCACCAGTCTTGGGGGGATTGAAGTGGCTATGGATGCTTGGGGAATTGATGTTCTTTACAGTGGCACCCAAAAGTGCCTTTCTTGTCCTCCGGGTTTGGCCCCTGTCTCCGTTTCTGATAGAGCATTGGATGTTATTCTTGGGCGAAAGACGAAAGTCCCCAATTGGTATCTGGATGTCAGCATGCTGACAAAGTATTGGGGAGGGGAAACGCGGGTTTATCATCATACAGCCCCGATCAATATGAACTATGCTTTGTATCAATCTCTTTTTCTTAGCGTTGAGGAAGGATTGGAAAATGTTTTTCGTCGACATCTCGAATGTCACAAGATGTTAGTCCGAGGCCTTGATGATTTAGGAATTAATATGCTTGTTTCGCCTGATTTTCGACTTCCCATGCTGAATTCGATCCATATTCCTGAGGGAGTCGATGATGCCGAAGTGAGGAGTAAGCTTCGCTCTAACCATAAAATAGAAATCGGAGCGGGATTGGGGCCTCTAGCAGGTAAGATATGGCGGATCGGGCTGATGGGGCATACAGCGAGAAAGGAAAATGTCGCCCGTGTGTTGACTGCTCTGAAAGAAATATTGAACCAGTAAAGAGTTATCCAAACAAAGCCTATCAAAGAGTATGGTGCTGTTGGACTAGGGAATAAACGAGATAGGATATTATATGTTCCATTTTTGTGACGGAAGAGAAAACTCTTTATCCTATCGAAAGTTTACCTTTATAAATTTTATAGATTAATCTGTTCGAATTTCATTTAGGAGGTTTTATCATGGCTCCTGGATATGTGGGAAAAATCCTAAAAATTAATCTCAACGATCTTTCTTACTCTATTGAAGAGAAAGATGAATATTTCTACAGAACCTTTATGGGTGGTAGCGCTATGGCTTCATATTTCCTGTTAACCGAGATGGAAAAGGGAGTCGACCCGTTGGGCCCGGATAATGTTTTGGTATTGACGACGTCGATCTTGACTGGCGCAGCATTACCCGGGTTAAATCGATTCACCATAGCTGCTAAATCACCTCTCAGTGACGGATTTGGAGAATCTGAGGCTGGAGGATTTTTCTCAGTGGAGCTCAAAAAAACAGGATTTGATGCTGTTGTGATCAAGGGCAAAGCTCCCAACCCTGTGTACCTCTGGATTTCAGATGGGAAAGTGGAGTTTAAAGATGCTGCGCATCTCTGGGGCCACGATGCAGGCTATGCACACCATAATATCCGTAAGGAATTAGGTGATGATAAGATCATGATGGTGGCAATCGGACAAGGAGGGGAGAATCAGGTTCGATATGCATGTGTCGTCCATGATCTGAGACATGTCGGTGGCCGTTCTGGTATGGGAGCTGTCATGGGTTCAAAAAACATCAAAGCCATCGTTGCCAGGGGAAAGTACAATCTCGAACTGCATGATAAGGAAAAAATTAAGGAATTGGGATCATATTTTGCTCAGAACATGAAAGATCATCCTGTGTGCGAGATCTTGAAATATGGTGGAACCTTGGCTTGGGATATGGAAGACCTGGATGCCGACGGAGTCCTACCTACGAAGAACTTTCAGGGGGGTTCTTTTGATAAGGTGGAAAGTGTGACTTTTGAGAAGCTGAAGGAGACTGTTTTTTCGGGGCAATACACCTGTTATGCTTGTCCTGTTCGTTGCAAGCCCATTTGTTCAGGGGGAAAGTATGATATAAATCCAGATTTTGGTGGGCCACAATACGAGACTTCTGGGGCTTTCGGCCCGAATTTACTAGTAGATGATATCGAGGTCATAGCTAAAGCTCATGAGCTTTGTCAAAAATACACTCTTGATTCCATAGATGCTGGGATGTCTATCGCTTTTGCCATGGAATGTTATGAGAATGGAATAATCACAAAAGAAGATACGGACGGCATCGATTTGCGTTTTGGGAATGGAGAAGCAGCCTTAAAGATGATTGAAAAGATTGCCTTCAAGGATGGGTTTGGTGCGATTCTGGCAGAGGGAAGCTATCGGGCAGCCAGGACGATAGGAAACGGGGCCGAACGCTTTGTCTGTGCGGTTAAAAAACAGAGCTTTGCCATGCATGAGCCGAGAGGAAAGTATAATATAGGTTTTGCCTTTGCGCTTTCCCCGACTGGGGCCGACCACATCGAAGCTGCCCATGATATGCCTTTCGAGGAGGGGAAATGGGCTGTCCCTGACCTTTATCCTGTAGGCATTTTGAAAGGAGTTCCAGCTAGAGAGCTAAGTCCATACAAAGCCAGGTGGTTTGTTCTTAATCAACATATATACAGCCTATTGAACACGCTCTGCATTTGCTTTTTCACCGCGGGTCCGGCAAGGCTCTTTCGTTTAAACCACATTGTGGATATGGTGAGCAGTACCACAGGATGGGAAACAAGTTTATTCGAACTAATGATGGTTGGAGAAAGGACTACAACTTTAGCTCGTTTGTTCAACACAGGAGAGGGCTTCGATCGGAAAGATGACGCCTTGCCAGATAGGCTTTTTGAGCCGCTCGAAACCGGGTCTCTCAAAGGGGAAAAACTGGATAGAGAAAAGTTTGAAAAGGCTTTGGATTATTACTACGAGATGATGGGATGGGATGTGGCAAATGGCATCCCGAGAAAAGCGAAGCTCTATCAGCTCAACATAGCTGACCTGTCTCAATTTTGATCACGTTTAATTCCTAAATTATCTTGCCTGGATTATTCCAGGCTAGCTTTCTGTTGAAAGATTGACTTCCTGACTATAATTCAACAGTTTTATCACTGAATTTCAAAATCTCGATGTTGATGAGAATTTCTGTACCATCTCGGTTCTGTTTTTCATCGACTACCGTTACCTGCCCATCATGTTTCGTTATTTTATACTCAGAATGAGCTCCTGAAAATACGGCAGTATCCTTTCCTCGTCCACCGTCAAGTCGATCATTTCCAGCTCCCCCTTTTAAAATATTATCGCCTGGATTCCCGGTAAGGATATTGTCGTAGGAGTTTCCGGTCAGGTTGGCATTATTGCTCCCGGTGAGAGTCACGGTGGCAAGATGCTGTGATTTGTATGTATAGACCAGTGATTCATCGAATTCTAGGGAAAAGGTCCCCTCGAAGTATTCTGGCAATTCCGGAGTGTAAGCCAGATAAGGCGGGAAGAATTTTTGGATCAAGGTATAACCATCAGGGTCGAGCTTTTTCATCCTGGCCCGGCTGTTGGCGAAGTATCTGCCAAAATGAGATTTTCCCTCAGGGACATCCTCAGGGCCGATATCTCTTCCTTCGTATTTTTTCGGTCTCACTGTCCATAAATCATAGTAGTTATCGATAAGTACACCCACGTATTCATTCGAGTGTTCTTCTGGTTCGTCATCCGGCCATCCTCTCCAGCCTTTCTCGGCAGCCGTATCGTTTGCCTTCTGCATCTCAGCCCGCATGTCTTGGAGAATCGGCTTTATTCCATTGTCATGCACCAGATGCCAGATTTCTTCAAAAGAAGCATCACGGGTTATATGGTTCATGTAGTCATCTGTTCCCTCTGCGGGGCACTCATTGGCGCGTAAATCCTGCATGCTCAGGTCTGTCACTCTTCCCAACGGGCCTCGCAGAGCCTTACGAAGGTCTGGCTCGGTATTAAAAAAGACCATGGTCGCCTTTCTGTCCGCCATGGCATTGGCTATAATGGATTTGTCGTTTCCGTAAGCAGAGCCTGGAAAGTCGGTTAAGATGAATAGAAGAACATTCCGGGCCTTCTTGATTTGATCCTCGGTCCAGCCGGCCTGGGCAAGCATGTGAATAGGCTTTCCGTTGGGGGCATAGATCTTCGTGTATTTTGAGAAAACATCGGTGAATACAGAGGGAACATTTTCCGGTAAAGACACGATTCCATTGGGAGAGCTTGAGATATCTATCTCGGGGAATGTCATAGCTTGCCTGGCTTCTATATCCTCTTCTTGAGGGCCAGAGTCAGATTTCTTGCACGAAATTAAAATCATTAATCCAAAAACTAAGATGACCGCGCATAATTTTTTCATGATCTCTCCTTTCAGATTATGAGTCTTTGATTCCTCTATTTTTGTATGAATTCAATCATTTACCTTCATGATTGATCAGTAATTATTATCACAGTCTGAATGTGCGGTCAAATGATCCGCAATCCTCGTAAATAAATGGTGCCAGGCCCCATTTGTGAAATAAATGGGGCCTGGCACCATTTATTGATGATCGGCTCTCCCTCCAAGTTGACTTTGTATTTTTGATGCTATAGTTTATTTTAAGCAGGAATATGATCGGGTTCTACTGATCAACAACTGATCGGTTTCATAAAAAAAATATTCTATAGGAGGTCATATGAAAAAGTTATCAATCTTATTGATTTTTCTTTGGGGCCTATTGTTTATGAGTTGCAGCCCGAATGACACAGACAGCACTGTCAGCACCAAAACTGTGGCTTTCACCAAGCAGGTCGATGTCTTCGGCGTTCATGTCTATGCCACGGATAATGTGGCGGATGAGAAAATGCTCCATGCTGCCAACATGATGGCGGAATACCTGGACAATGATGAAGACGGTGTTCCGGATAACCAGCTGGTCGTCGATGCCATGGTCAGTGAAAACACGATGTTGCTCATGGGTAAGGACGAGGATGAGATGCGGTCAATGGATTGGAGTACCATTCCCCCCGGGGCCAAGCAGGGCCTCTGGGATGAGGAGACCGTTCCTGGTGGAGCTAAGAGAGGGATTTTCGACGCGGCGCTTGAAGAGATCATCCATCCCATAACAGATGTCGGCTATGCCAAGGCCTACCCGGAGGTGTTCGGGACCAAGCCAGGAACAGTCGTGGCCAAAATCATGGATAAGGCCAGAGGCGGTCATTTTGAAAAAGTCCCGGAGAAGTATCCAGATAATGCATGGTACACTTATTATGATGAGACTTGTCTATATGACTGCCAAGTAACGGAGTATGTCTACTGGGCTCTCACCTCCATTCTCGGAGCCCAAGATTTCCCAGGCCGGCTGGAGAACATCCAGGAGGAATGGAGATTCAATACAAAAGAAAAGCTACAGAAGGGAGATCCAGAGATTTATGCCTTATTGACGGACCCACAGTATAAATTCCCGACTGTTTTGCCTGACGGAGTCTACAAGGCAAAAACCTTCACTATCGAGAAATACCAGTCCAAATAGATATCGCGGTAATCTGTGGTGATCTTATTTATATATCAACCGCCACCACTGATAGGGATAAAAGCAATTACATCGTCTGCGTTTAAACGCTCTCCACTTTTGATAAAAGCATTAGAGAATTTCTTATTAATGAAGATTCTTGCCCTTTTTTCGAGATTATCTTTCCAGGGAATATGAAATTTGTCGATGATGATCTCAATGGCCTGGCTTGGATCATGGGGAAGATCCATTTGGATTTCTCTTTGGCCAGAGTATCTCTGCATAATAGTTATAAAGCGAACAGTAATAGGGACAGTATGAGTTGGATGCTTTCCCATTTTCTTACGTTTTTTCTTTCACGCCATGAAATGCGAAGCTTTTGTTGCTGAAGTTATATGTGCTTAACCTAGATTATTTAGCATAAAGAACTTTTTGAGTCAACGAAAGGGTGGGTTTGAGATCTTTTCATTCAAATTGACCGGCGATGTTTCATATTCTTCTTTTTAAGACCGTCAGCGGATTATGATGATCTGTTCGTTTCTGGGGTAGAGCGCTTCGACTCCTCTTTCAGTGACAATGGCGTTGTCCTCGAAGTTGATGCTCAGTCTTCTTCCCCATTCCGGTACCCAGGTGTGGACCATGAATTCGAAAGCTATAAGATTGTTGAGTTGAATTTTTAGATGAGCCCTATTCTTACGGAAGGGAGCCATCGAAGGACCAACAGCAATCTCGCTGTTTCCAGTGTTTCCCACGCAGTGGCAGTCGATCGAAAAACCAGATTTTTCAGAATCTTTTAAAGCATTGATTAGCTCTCTATCTTTTACCCCTATATCAGTGAAAGGCGTGTAGACATATCCAGCATCCTCGAGGGCTTTGGCGACGATCTTCAATGTTTCGCCTGCAGTCTGTCCAGGCTTCAGTGTCTTCCGTATGATCTCACGCGCCTTTAACCCGCGTTCCCACGCAAGCTTCAGCCCGGCTGGAAGATCAGTTTCCCCATCCTTGAGAATATAGGCCTTGCGCTTGTAATCAGTGCCGAAATTTAGGTATTTGATACCCCAGTCCCACGAAATAAGATCACCTCGCTGGAAGGCATACCCTCGTTTCCGGGTCTCTGAGCGGTCTTTGACTTCGGAGTGATTTATACCCGGAGTGCCAACGCCTAAGTACGAAGATTCAATCCCCAGAGCCAGAAGCTGATCCAGTGCCCACCAGCCGAGCTCTTCTCTTGTAGTGATCCCTGGGTTGATGCTGCTCAAGGCAGCTTCCATGATTCTTCTCTGAATTTCGCAGGCCTTGGCAAAGGCTATGATCTCGGTTTGCACTCTTCTCACCCGGAAATCAGTGATGACATTCTCAGACGATACCAGCCTTTTTGCATATTTATCACCGAGCAACTTGATTAATTTCAAGTAGCCTGTATGGGAAAGACTATCGGTGTGGGTAAGCCATCCGGACATGTTGACGGCGATATGTTTGGGATTGCGCTTGGTCACAAACTGGGCTATCTTGCTTTCTTCGCCGAAGATATCATAGACAGACCTATCCGCGACACGGGCAAAGCTAACGCCGAAAAGGGCGCGTTCGATCCTGTCTCCACCTCGGTCGGTAAAAATGAAATACCCCATGGTACCACCCAGGTCTAATTCAAGTGGATCTGGATCCCCCCGTCTTATGACATGGATCCACATGTCGACATTGTTGTCCCGCATGGCCCCAGGTAAGATTTTGTCGAACTTTTCTTTGCGGATGAGGTTCAGCAGTTCGTAACGGGCACGGGCTTCCTGAGCCGAAGCATAGAATCCTTGAAAAAGAATGGCGAAGGAAAGGAATGTCAATAAAATTCTTTTCTTACTCATGATTTAATCTCCTTTTATATGAAAATAGTTATTTGCTTGTTGGTTCGATTCATTTGATTATATGGTACTCTTTCCGCGGTCCTCCGGGAAAGATCAATCCATCCGTGGTGAACAACACTTTTTCTTCGAGGACTATCCGCATGTCCTGTTTGTTATCCGTTTCAAGCCTCTCTTTTCAAAACCTTCAGACAGGGCCAAACGAGATACCCGTTGGCGAACAGGCGCCCCACGCCCAGGGCCGCAAAAGCAGCGATCGCTCCTATCAAGTTAAACGCCACTATGGATACAAAGAGTATGATGAATATACCAAAAACCTCGATGGAGGAGGCGATGGTGATCGGTTTTGTCTTTTTGTTATTTATCAGCAAGGCTCTTTGGAGGGAAATGAGCACTGTTAGCCCTGGAAGCAAAGTCGCTATCTGGGCTGGAAATTTTGCGAAAATTGTCAATCCTGAAGAAAGTCCCGATATCTTATGAAACCAGATATTAGAAAATGGAGTGAGAGTTATGAAGGATAGAAGACAAACAAGGACGATCCCTAGCCCAAATGCAAAATTACGTAGAAGCTTAAAATTTTTGTTGTTTTTTTCTAAAAGAGCGATACCGACTTCTTGGTAGGAAAGACCTATACTCCTGAAAATAAAAACCAGCGAATAGATCACAGGCAAAACGGCTAAAGATTCAATTGGCATTCGGCTCTGCCCCATGAAGAATGTTACAATCGGATGGACACCTATACTGAGGATAGAAGTTAGAGCCAGGGGATAATAGAATTTTGTGATGTACCTGTAGCTTATAGGAGTCTCTTCTGATCTCTCCGATTCTCTTGCTTTTAACAATAAACGTCTTACTGAAGTATGGGCCATTATCCTGCTGGTGACGGCTTCGGCAGAGACGGCAACAGAGAGAGACAATGTGCCTATGATAGCGCCATTCAGATCGAAGAACAGATAGCACGTCAGAGAGGTCATAACCATTCCCATCAATCGGGTTATTGTCCCGTATGCAACCAGGCGAGTCTTGTTGGAGCTGATAAGGATGCCTTGGTAGAATCGTCGATAGCCGATCGCTCCTGGCCAGGGAATGAGGACGATAAAGGCATGATGGGTCAATTTGGCAACATTTTCAGGTAATCCGATAAGACGTTGCATGATGAAGTAGAAGATGGGCGGAATTATAAAAATAAGCAAGACGAGTGTGGTAATTCCGCTTAAAACAAAAGTGAAGTTTCTTAATTTGATATATGAGTCCCTGTCTTTTGCCAGAGCTGTGGATGCGCTCATGATCATGATGACCGGAGCTTCGATGAACACAGCAAAAGAGAAAGCCACGCCGTATGCAGCAAGGTTAAACTTAGGGTCTGCAAGCCTGGCAATGATGGCGGCGAGGAAAGGCCCTTCTGTGGCCATCATCAGCCATGTGGCTGCTAAGGGGGCCCAGAAGAAGAATATTTTCTTATAAGTAAGAGACTCTTTTTTAGCGATCATAGCGTTCCAGTTTAATGGCTAATGATGTCAGAATCAAATCATTAATATCAAGGTTTTTAAATTTTGCAAATAACACACATAACACACGGCAAAAAAAAGAGATGGGATTCTGGACATGCAATCATGCCGGCCGCTTTTTGAGAAATACTTCAAGGAAGATCCGGAGTTCCTGTGGGTCGCAGCTCCGAAGCCGCGGTTAGCAGACGAGTCCTACGAGAAGAATTACTACTACAATAGGTTGATAAGCTATGGAATAGTCTTCTATAGTATCTGCGCTTTCACCCAGCCGGCTGTATTATGGAAATTTGTCACATTGCTTCCCGGAGGAACCAGATTATCGCAGGCTTTCCGTAATGAATCGTCCAGGGTCATTTCCATGACTGGGATCACGTCCTCAAGATGATTGGGGCAGGTCAGCGTAGCTAGCGAATGAGATAAAGCTCCTTTTGCGGTGGAGATAAATACTCGACTCCACTTTCGGTGGCAATCACCTGCTCGTGATCCCAAAAGAATAAATATTGGTCTTCGTGTTCGCTGGAAGGCGACGGCAGATAGAAAAAATATTCTAAAACAAAGTGGTGAATGGGTGGGAGTGGTATATCCCACGTCCACTCCGGACCATAAGAACTAATCCTGGGGCCAAGATAATTCTCTTCCGGCCTCTCACGCGCTCCTTTCATCATGCCATGGCAGTCGATACTAAGGTGCGTTTTTTCAGGGTCAAAACCTGCAGAATAAGCGGGAAAATTGTTCTTTGGTGTAACCATATGCATTTGGTCTTCCCTCACAATAATCCCTTCTTCCTCAAATTTCCGCTTGTAGTTTTGAGCTATTTCACGAGGTGTAAGACCCGCCTTGATGGTTTCTGCCAGAATCTTATCGATTTTCAGATACTCGGCCCAGAGTTTTTTGATTTCTGGAGGAGGTGCAGTCTCTCCTTCACGGAGCACATAAGCGTACATTCCCTGGCTTGGTGCTGCAACGATGTCGCCTCTCTGGACTACACCGTTTTCCCAGCCCCTGCTCCTTCCCCTTTGTGACAATCCTGTGCTCATCCGACGAAAGACAGTTACTCCCGCTCCGCGAGTTTTGGTTACACCCGGCACGATTGCAGCAAAAGCTTTCTTTACACGTTCAACTCTGTCTTTACTGATTTTCTTTAGTAGCTGAATTTCGCTCGGCACCTTTCTTATAATGTAATCCATTATCACATATTCAGACGAGACCAGCCTGTCGGCATATTTATCACCGAGTTCTTCAGCCAATAGGAGGTAGTCTGTATGCGATAGACCGTCTTTTGCTCCTCCAAAGTCAATGTAGGTCTCCCACATTCCCAGATTAAGCCTGAAATTTACAGCAATGCGTTTGGGATCACGTGCTTCAACAAATTCTCTAAGACCGTTAAACCGGAAATCATATTCTATCATCGGGCTTGCCAACGGTTCCTGCACACGAATTGGATCGCTGATTATGTCGTAGGCTCCACATTCTTCAACCAACTTATAATCCCCCTCGCCCCATTCACGATGTGTAGCTCCCCAGCGACGTCCGAGAATCGCCCGTTCGATCCGGTCGCCGCCGCGGTCTGTGAAGACAAAAACACCGGAGGTGCTGCCCAGCTCTTCTGCACCAAAGGCATCAGGAATTGCTATTCTCATCACATGGATCCACATGTCGACATTGTTCTTCCGCATGACTTCAGGCAGGACAATGTCAAACTTTTCCCGGCGAATCTGATTATTCAATTCCTTAAATTCGTCTTCTTCCTTAGCCTGTTGACTGGGCATTTCCGCATCAGTTGTTACGGATTTGGCCGTTGCCACATGGCATAGGGAAAAAAACATGGACAAAGAAAGGATTGCACAAAAAACTTTTCGAGTTGATATCAGATAGTCTCCTTTCCTTACTGATAAGACTTTTTTGATTTTTTGATGCACTTAACACCTCCTTTAAAAAAAGTGATAGCAATATCCTTTTGCGAATCTTATTTAATTAAACGAATCTCCCGGGGCGGGGGATAGACATACTCGACTCCAAGTTCGGTGACAATTGCACCGTCATGTAATTGTATGGATAAATATTTCCCTTCACCCCATTCAGGCATCGGGACATAGACCCAGTATTCAAAATAGAAGTGGTGATTGAGCGGGAGTGTCATATCCCGCTGCCAATCCGGACCTAAAGGACCGATCCTGGGGGCATAAATTCCTGATCCAGCATGCATGTCGAGAGGAACCTGTGTCTTCTCAGGATCCAGATCTTTGTTGAATATCTGTCGATTGACATAAATGTATCCCGCTTCTTCGATTTTTTTCTTGAGTATTTCAAAGGTTTCACCAGCGGTAAGCCCCACCTTGATGTTGTCTTCCAAGATCTTGCGGACTTTCATGACATCCGCCCAGGCTCTTTTGATCTTGGGAGGCAGTTCGGTCTCTCCGTCACGAAGTATATAGCCGTATTCAAACGTGATTTCATAGTAATTCCCGAACTCCCACTCGTGATCCACATGGCCGCCGCTTTGGTTACCACCTGCCAGACAAATCAGGTCGCCTCTCTGGAGCACATAATCATCTCCTCCTCGATTTCCGTTCTTGTCAACGACAGAACGACTTCCCTCGAGATCGCCGAATTTGGTCACGCCTGGCACGATACTCTTAAACTGCCTCTCTAAAGATTCCGCGATTATCTCACGAATCTTTTTGTAAAGGATGATTTCGCTCTTTACCGGTCTTGATAAGTAATCCGTGATCACATATTCAGCAGAGACTATTCTTCGGGCGTATTTATCACCAATAGCTTTGACCAACAGGTTGTAGTCTGCATGCGAAAGGCCGTCGGATCGTAACCTGGGAATCTCATACAACACGGGAGATCCCAGTTTTTCCAGGTAATTGACACCGATACGTTTTGGGTCGCGTTCAGCGACAAATTTGCCTACTCCCTTAAATCTGAAGTCTAACTCTGTTTTCGGTCCTCCTGGCCATTCGGTCCCGCCCTTTCTATAAAATGCTCCTAGAGGCATCCGGTATTCTGGAAAGGCTGTTAAAGGAATCTTGATTTCTGGTTTAGCAATTATATCGTACGCTCCGCATTCATGAACCAAATCCGAACTGTGACCGAAAACTGCCCGCTCGATCCTGTCGCCTCCGCTGTCCGTAAAGATGAAAACCCCGGAATCGCTGCCCAGGTTGGATGAAAGTGGATCAGGATTTCCTTCTCGCAGAACATGAATCCACATATCGATATTGTTCTCCCGCATGATTTGAGGCAGGATAAGATCAAATTTATCCCGGCGAACCTGATTCAGCAATTTCACCGTATCTTCTGGTTCTCGCTTCTGAGCTTGGAGTCCGTGAACGAGGAAAAATAAACAAAAAAATGAGAGAAAGATTTTTACCTTATTCATGATTTTACCTCCTTTCACTCTTGACTTAAAACGGGGGGAATTTTGGAGAAGATCATTTCTTTAATAACAAGCTTTGGCCGGTATCCTCAGCATTCATGATTCAAATTTCCCGCCCATCTTTATCGAACTGTGTAAAGCCAATCTGTGACTTGTTAATTTAGGCGAACGATTTGCCGCTCCACATGACCGCAATTCCGAAACACAGTCATGCCATCGCACAAAACAACCTCAAGCTTCTCTTTTTGGTATATCTCCAATATTTTTGTGAACCGTGAAACTCACTTGACCACTCCTTCGGCACTGTAAACTGTTCCTTTGGAAATTGCAAAGCTCACTCCTTCTACCATTCCTTTCCTCTCGACACTAATAGCCAATTCGAGTTCCCATGTCCCCGGATCGTAATCATAGGGCCCATAGGACGTTGTGGTCGCCGGAAATTGATCAGACCTCGTCAGACCTCCTCCGGCAAAGTACACACTAATATTTTGTGCAGTAAGATCAGTATCCCATTTAAAAGTAATTGGACTGGACATGGGTTGAGTCACGTCCGGCTCTTTGAAACCGTTGTTTTTCGGAAATGGCAAAGGATCATCAGAGCCGGGCTCCCCGTACCACAGCTCAATCTGGTCGCTTCCGCTTTCATACTGCGCTGTGATCGTATATGTTCCATCTTCAAAAAGCTCGTATTCTAAATTTGCTATAGCGGCTAATGTCCAGACACCTTCATTTCCATCCAGCTCAAAATCACGAATCACTTCTATGCTATACTCTGGATCTATCTGGTCAATAGCTCCATTGGCATCTCGTTCACATCTAAAAGACGCTCCGGAAGGAGTTGTAACCGTCATAGATTGCACCTGTACTCCAGCATCTTCTTTTGTCCTGACCGATACCCGCAGATCGTAGTCGCTGATCTTGGAACCGTCCAGTAAATTAAGTTTCGTATTGGTTGTTCCCAAATTGATATTGGTCATAACCGATATATCTCTGGCATCCTTGTTGCCCCTCAAACATCCGGAGATTAAAATAAGCAACAACACCATCCAAAGCTTGATTTGCTTGGCCATTTTTATCCCTCCTTGTTTTAACTGAACAATTTGCGAATCTTTATCTAATAATATGGATACCTTGGGCAGGGGGATATGGGAACTCAACTCCACGTTCGGTAACCATCACGCCGTCATGCATACATACATATAAATGTTTCCCTCTTCCCCATTCAGGAACGGGCATATGGACCATGTATTCAAAAGTGAACGTATGATAGAGGGGGATCTTTATATCCCCGTGCCACCTGGGTCCCATAGGAGAAATCCTGGGGGCAATCACTCCTTTCCCCATAGCATGCATGTCGAGATGAACCTGAGTTTTTTCAGGATCTGCATTCCTGTCATATTGGTCCCTGTCTATATAAACAAACCCGGCTTCTTCTAACAAGCGGATCAAAAGCTCCAGCGTTTCTCCTGCCGTAGGACCCGCTTTGATATTTTTTTGGAGAATCTCACGGACTTTCATCGACTCTCGCCAGATTTTTTTGACTTCCGGGGGCAGGTCAGTCTCTCCTTCCCGCAGGACATAGGCAGTTCCGCCGACATCCGCATCCATGATCCTTCTCATATCTCCGGCACCGTAGAGTATACCAATCAGGTCGCCCCTTTGGATCACATAGTCGTCATTGTTGTGTTCATTTCCATCGGGGTCCCTGACAAAAACGTTCTGCTCAAGATCGCTCAAGTTGGTTACGCCAGGCACAATTTTATCGAAATTTCTATGCAAATATTCTGTTGCTCTAATACCCATCAGGCTGTGTAGTTCTATTTCTTTCTTCACCCTTCTCGATAAGTAATCTAATATCAGGTATTCAGCCGATACCATCCTCTTCGCATACTTGTCTCCCAATGCTTTGGCCAATTGGACGTAGTCTGTATGCGAAATGCCGTCGGTAAGCGCCCGTACTTCTGAGCCCTCGGCAAGTGACAGCTTTTCCGAGTAATTGACACCGATTCGTTTGGGGTCGCGTTCGGCAACAAATTCTCTGATACCCATAAATCTTAAATCCAATTCCGATTCCAGGATTTTATCCGGATTTTCGGCCACGTATTCCATGATCTCAAAATTCTCTTGATTAATAAATTTGGATTCTCCACGGACTATGTCGTAAATACTTGGGTCTTCAACTTCACCTTCAAAAATAACCCGTTCGATCCTGTCACCGCCGCAGTCAGTAAAGATGAAAACGGCAGAGTCGCCACCGAATTCATAGCTCAGGGGATCAGTTGCCCATAGTCGAGTCACATGGATCCACATGTCGATCTTATTTTGCCGCATGACTTGAGGCAGGTAGATGTCAAACTTATCCCGGCGAATCTGATTCATCAATTCCACCGTGTCCTCTGGTTCTCGTTTCTGAGCGTGGAGTCCATGAACAAGGAAAAGCAGACAAAAAAATGAGAGAAAAATCTTCACTTTACTCATAATGTTTCTCCTATATTAAATTCATTTTTTTATCTGTAGCTAATTCCTTTGTTTAGGGAAGAAGAGTTGTAACAATAATTATTAAGGACTTTGATCTTTCTTGTCCACCTAATTTTTTGATTTCATCCTCAAAGCCAGTCATCTCCCACCGGATCAGAGACATAGGGATCATGCCTGCTGCAAGATACTCATCCATAAACTGGCGTAGATTGAATTCATCACCCAGCTGCTCTGTCACTCTCCTTAACTGTAAAAGACGTTCCAGTAGGAGTTGTCCTTATTTCCATGTAATTATCATATGAGATACAAAATTACCATATTCTTTGTCAAGTTAGATTGACCTACCTTTTTTGGGCGTGCTATATTCATGAGTCATACAAACTTTGGAGGTAAAAATGAAAAGAATAATAATTTTGACACTCTCCATCATAGTCATATCATTTTTGACATCTAGTCTACTGCTTACGGCCAACCCGAAAGAACAAAGCTCTCCGTTGAAAACAGTGCTCACCAATTGCAATGTGATTGACTGTACAGGGATGAAACCCATGAAGAACATGACAGTTGTCATTATCGGTAATAGGATCGCTGAAATCCGCCAGGGTCTCTACAGGAAGTCAGCCGATGAAAAAAATGTCAGGTTACTGAACCTTGAGAATGGATATGTTCTTCCCGGTTTTTGGAATGTTCATATGCATCTGGCTGCTCTTCTGCCCGACCCAAATCATCTCCAGGACGACGAATCTCTTTCTTCCGCTGTTATACGGGCTGGATTGAATGCCATGGACGGGCTCCGTCACGGGTTCACGAGCGTCCGCACGGTCGGTGAGCGGGAGTATCTGGACGTGGCTTGGAGAGATGCTTTTGATCATGGTTTTTTCATGGGGCCCCGCATCTTTGCCTGCGGCGAAGAGGTGTCAATTACCGGAGGGCATCGTGGCGATGTCCCGAGCGGTGCCGATGGTGTGGCTGAAATCAGAAAGGCCATACGTACCCGGATCGTGCACGGTGTTGATTGGATCAAGATTATGGGAGTGGAAATGCTTCCCGATGAGCTCGAAGCCGCTGTGGAAACCGCTCATCATAACGGACTGCGCGTTGCATCCCATTCCAGGGAGCCCGCGACCTATCGCTCCGTAAAGGCCGGTGTGGATTCTATCGAACATGGGTATGGATTGAAAGAAAAGACCATCAAGCTGATGGCCGAAAAGGGGACGTTTTATGTCCCGACTATCATCTGTAACCTGAGCGATCAGTATATTAAGGAGAGGGATGAACGGCTGGCTAAGATGGGATACTCCGAAGATAAAAAAGTCGCTTGGGGCCGCACACTAGTGGCCTATGCAGATGAGAGATCCCAGGAGCATGCCGAACACCAGAGGCAGGCATTAAAGAAGGCGGTCAAAGCCGGAGTGAAGGTCTGTATAGGATCCGACTCTACTCCCGTCGGCGAAATCGGGTTCCTGGAAATTGAACAATTCGTTCTCTCCGGTGTCAATGAGATGGACGCGCTCATTGCCGCCACGCGGAATTGTGCGGACCTGTGCGGTGTGCTGGATAAGCTGGGAACCGTTGAGGAGGGTAAATTGGCGGATCTCGTGGTTGTTGCCGGAAATCCTCTAGAGAACATATCCAATATTCGGAAAGTCAAGATGGTCTTTATGGATGGAATCATGGTTGATTTGAATCATCCTCAGGGGACAGCCAGCTATTGGGATTACTACGTTACAAAAAAACTTAAAAAGGGATATCTTGCAGATGCCGAGGAATCAGCCGGTTTCAAAAGAGGAAAGGTGAAAAACCAACAATAAAATCTATTTGATAAATTTCTCGAGTGTGGACCGGCTTGGTGATGCCATGACTTTTGGAATGGTTTCTTTAAAAACCTCATAAGATAGAGGCAGCTTGTTCTTTAAGTCATCACGATTCTTGATCCCTGTCCACTCCGCTTCCGGACCATAGGGCTCATAAAGGTCCCATGCGGTAAAAATGACCCAATAAGCGTATTCCTGAATCAGCACCCTCGTTCGCTCTTCATCATTAACATCCTCGTCGTACTTTTCGATATTGTAATGCCCTTTATCAATAGCTTCTTGCATAGCATGATATATCTTCGATGTTTTCGATATGCCCCACTCATCGGGAAATGTGTAGTGAAGTCCTACATCGCTTACGTGGTGCAAGATGTGCTCGACGACCTCGTTCACCTGTCCGGGGACGCTTTCCATGATTATGTCGCAGATGCTGTTCTTGCTTGTTGTGATGTCCCAGGCCGCCTCATCGGATGGAGCGAACTCATGATCTTCTCCCAAAAAGAGAGGTATTACAGTCCTGTATCTGTACATGTTACTGAGAACCTCTTTTTGCAATACGTCATCGATGGATTCGTCTTGTGAAAACATTTCTTTTATGGTTTTGGCGACCTTCCGCATAAAGTCATCGGAGATATCATCCCGGCCGATCAAGGTAATGCCATAGACCGAGAGTTTTTTCGTGAAAGGCTTATATTCATCTGTGGGAACGATGTCGCTTTCTTGATATAGATTCGCGGGTGCTTCGGCTGCAGGTGAAATCAGGATGCACCCCCCCCAATGGGTCTTTACTGATTCGGTCGTTTCTGACACGGTTTTTTCTGGCTTACAGGAGCCCAGAAGTAAGGTCAAAGAAACAATGGCGCAAAAAACTTGTCGAGTAGACATAATGTCGCCTCCTATGTTCAGTAAGATATTTCCTTTTTTATAACTTTAAGTAATAAAACTCAACCTTATTTTCTTAAAAAAACCTAGAATTATATTGCTGCTCCTGAAGGTGTGCATGTAGCTCAGCGGATGGAGCGGAGGATGACGAAAGCTCCTATTGTTCAATGATATATTGGGCCACAGAAGTGCTTATAAGGTATTCAGGTGGATTGGCGATCGGCTGATATGCCCAGCGGCAAGGCCTTTTAATTAAAAATGTTGAATTCACCCTAATTCTTCTGTAAGCTACCCTTTATAATATCAAGCAAATGCCAATATATATCATAGAGTTATTCTCTTGAATCTAGCCTGGAAATTTTTCTCTTATCCAAAGATTTATTTGAGATAAAAAAGGAGATAAAAAATGAAGAGATTAATATTAGCTCTAACAATTATCATGCTTGTCTCAATCTTGTCGTGTGGAACACGGAATGAGAAAATGGCTGAGAATGATAATGAGCCAGAACAGGCAGGCCAGGATGACAGAAGAGCTAGGATGGAAAAGGCGATTGCAGAGGTCAAATATGATGTGCCTGAAGAAATCGATATTAACTATGAAGTATTGGGTAATATCGATATCTCAACATCCCCATATGGAGTTGTTCCACTTCCCGAGGAGCTTGGCAAAACCTTGAATGGTTTGTTCTCAAAATACACCAAACATATAGCTCCCAATGGCAAGCCTATCCATATCTTCGCCCAATCTGGTGTAAGCGACCTCCAGCTAGTAAGGGCAAGAGAGATCCTGAAATACCATCTTACCGATGCTCCCGGCTCACAATATGGTCATGACAAAACCGCGCTTGCCAACAGAATGGCTGATGTAAGAGCCACTCTCATGTATACGGATACTGAGATAAAGTCTTTTGCCATGCGTCCCATACTGAGGGATTCAGAACTAAGACTTCAGGATTTATATGCCACTGAATCCCCTGTTGAGGGTAGTTATGAATATTGCCTTAATAAAGGAAAACCAGGGGAGAGATATACCCGGGATGCTTCCTATGAGGAAATAATGCATTTAGTTCATGACAAAGGACTGGAGGATATTTTGCCTGCCTACCACCAAGAGATAATCGACGCTGAAAAAGCAGCGGTAAAGGCTGATATATATCATTATGGTCGCCTTGCGCCTCATGAGTACATAATCACCGGTTTTGATGTATATTTTGGCTTATGGGATCATAACCCTCAGGGCGACGGGAAATCTTTCGGAGACGAGTATGATTTTCATACCAAAGAAGAGATGAAAGCAGGAGACCCGGCTCTGTATGATCTTGTTGAAAAGTTCTGGCTGAAATATTTAACCTATAATGCCTATATCGATCCTTCATTTGAAGGTACTTTTTCCACAGTGCTTGATAAGAGCAGGGAATATTCTTTTAAATCCCAATATCTTGTTAACATAATATTAACGGGGGAGAACAATTCAAACATTATTGGCAATGATCAGGATAACCGGCTAACGGGGAATGATGGGAATAATATTATCACCGGTGGCAAGGGAAACGATGTTATAGCGGGTGGGAAAGGCGAAGATACTGCGAAATTCTCCGGCAATTATTCAGAGTATGAGATCACAAAAGCTGATAACAAAACAATCGTGACTGATACTGTTCCGGGTCGTGATGGAAAAGATGAACTGACAGATATTGAAGTTCTTAAGTTTAAAGATAAAAAAGTTAATATTTAAATATAAATCTTCATCCTATTTAAAGTAGAGCTTCCAGAAGCTGGTCTGTCCTTCGTCCCTGGTAAGATTAACTGGTTTTCCATCTTTAAACACCATCTTTAATTTTCTAAGATTTGATATGTTTTCCAAGGGATTTTCTGCGACAACAATCAAATCAGCGAGTTTACCTTCTTCGACAGTTCCTGACTTGTCCAAAACACCGCACATTTCTGCACAATTCCTGGTGGCAGCAATCAGAGCCTGCATTTCGGTCAATCCCGACAAGACAAGCTGTTCAATCTCTAAAATACCGAGTTCTCCCAGCGGATTCGAGTCACTTCCACTTAAAATCTTTACTCCGGCGTTTGCTGCTTTGACGATTATCTCCCGGTGTCTTGCTGCCACTTTCGGGGATCTTTCATCGGCATAGGCGACAAGAGTCCTTCCCTCTACAACATCCTTTTCG
>Ga0255054_10000256_pt1 | contig 31321 bp, 34 predicted proteins | sample JV7_2_23_MG_FD_188634 | JGI IMG/M metagenome (GOLD analysis project Ga0255054, IMG submission 188634) | Seawater microbial communities from Jervis Inlet, British Columbia, Canada - JV7_2_23 | ecosystem: Environmental > Aquatic > Marine > Inlet | place: Canada: British Columbia | collected... | reverse complement strand
CGATCCAGTATCGAGAGCGGTGGCGGTATCCGCGGAGAGTAGACCGTCCGATATATCATGACATCTGCAACACATGTTCGTCTGAAGCGACGAAGGGTCTCGTGACGACCGAATACGAACACCGATCTTGGACGTTCCTAACGAGCCATGCGCGCGTCCTCATCGTCATCTCACAGAACCCGAACATTCGCGCTCGCGATATCGCCGCCGTGACAAGCCTCACCGAACGCTCAACCCAGCGAATCGTCGCCGACCTCGAAGCAGATGGGTACCTGAGCCACGAGCGGATCGGCCGGCGCAACCACTACAGCATCAGCACCAATGCAATGTTGCGCCACCCCCACGAACAAGGTGTCGAGATCGGCTTGCTTCTCAGTTTCTTCTCGACCGCCATGGGCGACGCGTCTACCAAAGAGATCCAAGAGTAGGACCCGGCCTTTCTTGGGAGGGCGCCACGGATCCGAGTAGGACGAGGACTTGGGGCGGCGGGGCGGTGAAGCACCACACAGGTGTGCCCAGGACCGTTCGGAGCGCAGTCGCTGCGGGTTGTCTCCTGCAGTGACGAGGAACGATGCTGCGGTGTCGGTCCCGACGCCGTAGAGCTCGACCAACGTTGGTGCCGTGTTAGTGACGAGTTCGGTGAGCATGGAGTCGAGACCCCTGATCTCAGCATTGAGCGACTGGACACGATGCGCCAGGCCACGCATCGTGTGTTGGGTTGTGTACAGGACCGGGTCAGAACCCTTGCGTGGCCTGAGTTTTGCGACTTCGGTGACGAGCCCCGTCTTTTACCTAGCTCGAACCTCTTCGGGACCACCCCACGAACCGGTCCCCTCAACACCGACCCGGTCGATCTCGCCATGAGACATCAACCAGCCCAACAACGCTTCAAACCCTCCACGGTCAGCTGGGAACGACTCAATCCCCAACACGCCACCATTGGCATCGATCGCTGCAGCAACATGGGTATCGGCGCACCACCAACAATCATCCGTACTATTGACATAGTCGCCCCTTTCACTCGCTAAAGGCGAAGGGGTGGCACACGCCACCGTGACGGCGGAACGGACCCAACCGAGCTGCTCGATACAGCTCAACCGGGAAACCACCGCCCGAACGGGGCGTGCAACACCGGACAACATCATCCCACCCAGCCGGTTATGCGCTACTGGTGGCGATGCGGGAATCTGGATCGACTGCGGCGAACGGAGTGCGACGAGGATCTGAGGAGCCGAAGGGGCGATCCGGTGTCGTCTCTTCCGCCGAGGCGTCCCCAACATGACCGCACCCGGATGTGATATCGCGCACCCAGTTCCTCCTCCGGTCATAGCAACCGAATCGGTGATCTGTGCGCCGTCGATACCGTCGCGCACGAACTTGCCGCCCTCTGTCGAAAACGGAGTCCTGTTACTTGTCCAGCAGCGATAGCGTTGCCACGTGGACCGAACAGCATTCCAGGCGATCGACCGCCGGGCAACCCACTGGCTTGCAGAACACGGACTGACACTCTTGCGCATCAGCATAGGAGTCGTCTTCATCTGGTTCGGAGTGCTCAAGTTTTGGCCGGGCCTGAGCCCTGCCGACCAGCTCGCCACAGAGACGATTGACCGGATCACATTCGGTCTGATAACCGAAGATCTCGCCCGTGTCCTACTGGCAACCCTCGAAACGACGATCGGGATCGGACTCGTCACCGGAAAGTTCATGCGCCTCACCCTGCTGCTGCTGGTCGGGCAAATGCTCGGGGCCGCTACACCGCTCTTCCTGTTCCCCGAGGTGACCTGGTCACAACCGCTCGTACCGACCCTCGAAGGCCAGTACATCCTCAAGAACATCGTGCTGGTGTCGGCCGCCCTCACAATCGGGGCAACGGTTCGTGGCGGCGGGCTCGTCGGCGATCCCGAGGCCCTCTACTCAATGAGCGAGTAGCCACACCCACATCCGGCAATCGACACCAGCGAAACTACACGTGCCCGCCACAGAGTCACCGCACTGCATCCTCACCCCGCCCATAACGGCAATATGTTCACCGGCCAGCCAAGCCGTGGCACCGCTTGTACTTGAGACCTGTCCCGCAGGGGCATCGTTCGTTGCGCCCAATCTTGGTGTCACCCGTCGACCGAAGTGATGCGATCTTTGACGCGAGTTGTGCACGGAACTCCTGAGCCTCGAGTTCATGCTCCCAACGTCGCAGTCCCTCACTCCTTTCGCGCATCCGTGCCTCGGCGGTATCGACCCTACGTTCGCGGGCAACGATCTTGGCCTCTCGATTCTCGAGCTCTTCGGTTGCCTGCTGAGCGAGCACTGCCCACTCACCAGCAGTGTGTTCACCGAACACACAGAGCAACTCCCGGTCCATGAGCATCACCACGGCTCGACCCATCGAGACACCCGCCGAGTCGCAATACCGCTTCCACGTTGACCACTTCGCTGCGGTCGCTGGCACTCGCAGCGTCCGAAGGGCCTCGTCGTCGCCGAGTCCGGCGAGGAGCTTGCGGTCGATTCTTGCCAGGGCGCCCCTGTCCATATCCATCACAGCCACCGCCGATGTGCACATGTGCACATGTGCACACCGGGCAACTTGTTGCACGTGCGTGTGTGATTTGGGGGTGTCTGGGCGCAAACGCGACTCGGATGCCCGTTTCGTGGTCGTTCTCCGGATCGTGGCTGACGCGGGTGACGATTGTGGAGCTCAGATTCTGCTCCCGCGTTTCTCGATCGTGGGATTGCCGTGACATCCTGGCGTGAGGCGGATGCGGAGAATGGTTCTGTGCCTGGGTTCTGGCCGATCCAGACAGGGCTCGGACGGGTTGTTCGACCCTTGAATGGCCAACTGGACCACCAAGGTCGCCTTCGACGACGGGATCTCCACTGAGGCCAACGAGCGTTTCGTACTCCATGACCGTGAAATAGACACCCCAACCCTCTCACCAGAGTGTTATCAGAGTGTCAGGACCCTCCGACTCGTCGCCACCGACCAGAATCCGGCATCCACGAACACCCGACGGCAACACGGGGATCCCTTATGCATCAACGGTTCCCGGCGGTCTGACACTCTGATAACACTCTGTTGAGACTCTGGTGAGAGGGGTGTATCCGACGATCGTCCCATGAATGGCTGCAACTCAACCACATGTCGCTGGCACCAGGGCGGCGCCTGATGGCCGGATGGATCCGCAGAGCTGTCTCGGGCCGCTACCAGGCGCGGTACCGCACCCCTGGGGGCCGGACCCGTTCAAAGACGTTCGATCGGCGCAAGGATGCCGAGAAGTGGCTGCGCCGGGAACTCGCCCTGATCGACCGCGGCGACTGGATCGACCCCGACGCCGGCACCATGACCGTTGAGGAATGGAGCGACCGGTGGATGGCGACGCGGCTCCACATTCGCGACTCGACCCGAGAACGAGACGAAACCTACCTCCGCTCGCTCGTCCTCCCCCACTTCGGCACCCGGCGGCTCCTCGACATCACCCGTTACGACATTCAGAACTGGATCGGTGAGCTCGCCGACGAAGGCTACGCAGCGGCCACGATCCAGCTCGCCTACGGGCTGGTGTCGATGGCGTTCAACGCCGCCGCAGACGATGCCCTCATCCAACGCACACCCTGCATGGATGTGAGCCTCCCCAAACGCATCGAAACCGAGAAACGATTTCTGAGCGCGGAGGAACTCCACGACCTTGCCGACACCATCGACCCGCGCCACCGCACCCTTGTCCTCACTGCCGGCTACACCGGGGCACGGTTCGGGGAACTCGCAGCCCTCCAACCCCGAGACCTCGACCTCGGCCGGCGCCGGGTCACTATCACCCGCTCACTTGCCGAAGTCCGCGGCGCCATCACCGAAACCGAACCCAAGACATCGGCGTCGAAACGTACGATCACCCTCCCCCAGGCCGTCGCCGACGACCTCGCCGTCCACCTCGACCACCAGCGCACCGGACGAACTGACCGGGTCTTCACTGCACCCCAAGGCGGCCCGCTCCGACGCCGTGGCTTCCGGCAGCGATTCTGGCTCCCCGCCGTGGCGGCATCCGTCGGACAACCCATGCGGTTTCATGACCTGAGACATACACACGCCGCTCTGCTGATCGCCGCGAACACGCACCCGAAGCTACTCCAGGCACGACTCGGCCACACGTCGATCAAGACCACGCTCGACATCTACGGGCACCTCTATGAACCCCTCGACGAAGTCGCCGCCGACCGCCTAGAACAGATCATCGCCGACGCGATCGCGCACAGAACGCGCACGGAACGAGGATTGGAGCTGTAGAGCGACGAGACCGAAATAGCGAGTAGCCCTTGCAGTACAAGGGCTACTGATCGGTGGAGGTGACGGGATTCGAACCCGTGGCCCCTACGTTGCGAACGTAGTGCTCTGCCGGACTGAGCTACACCCCCGGGAAGCGGGGAGTGTACCGACTCAGCGATCTTCGAGCTCGGCGCGGAGCCGTTCCTGCACGATCGTCGAGGTGAGATCTGCCCGGCTGCGCTCGATGAGGGCGCGGGCCACGTCCGTCGTTCTCCGCAGGCCTGCCGTCATCCCGTCCGGATAGTCGAGCGACGTCAGCAGATCGTGGATGACCTCCATATCGGCAAAGGTCGCCTCGGCCTCGTCGAGCCGGCCGGAACGCAATTGGTCGAGGAGTCGCCGTCGTTGCTCGCCTACGGCCTCGCCGAGGCCCTTCAGATAGGGGACGGCATGGAGACCGAGATCCTCGGGAAGTGGGAGCGGCTCGCCGGCAAGCAGCGCCGCCGTGATCCTCGCCTCGGCGTACTCCTTCACCGCGTCGTAGTAGAACCCGGCGTTGTAGATGTCCTGGTGCTCGGCAAGCGGCGCTTCGGCCTCGAGGATCAGCTCCTCGACGTCACCGAGGAGTCGCTCCGCTTCCTCCTGTTCGCCGCGATGCAGGGCCCGTATGGCGTTGGCGGAAGAACGGATGATCTGGCGGCAGTTCTTCAGCGCCAGCTCACGTGCCGCGTACTTGGCGTCCAGTTCGGAACGAACGGAGGCTTCGAGCGCGCCAAGATCCACGGGTTGGCGCGCGGACACGGATTCAGCCCGCGATGACCCGCACCGTGGGGGTCTCCTCGAGCTCCGCGGAGCGGGCCGGCAGGACCTCCGGGACCGCAACCGGCAAGCGAACCACCGAGCCGCGTTGTGTCCCGCGCTGGCGGATACTCAGCAGCATGGTGACGTATCCACCGATGGTGACGTCGATGACCACCGAGGCGGCGAGCCAGTACACGGAACCCGTCATGATCGCGACCACGAGCGTTGTGGCGGCCGCGACGAGGAGCCCGATCACGAACCGACGGCGCCGCGCCTGTGCGTGGCGGCGCGCATAGGTGTTGCCGTACGGGGTCGCCGCCGACACGGACGCCAAGAGCTCCTTCGAACGGGCGAAGTCGCGCGTCGCCGCACCGGGCGAGTGTCGCCGATGCTCGAAGAAGGAGGGCAGCAGAAACGCCGCCCAGACTCCAGCCAACAGGATGAAGACGATGATCTCCATCTGAACTTTCTACTACTCCGCCGCCTCGTCGCAGCGTATGCCGCGACACGAGATCTACCAAGGATTTCAAGGGATCACGTCAATGATGGTCTGATTCTGGGGTAACTAGCAACCCCACGCCATGGGCCAACCCCGGTCCGATCACTTCGAGGCTCTCTTCCACACCCTTCACGGAGCCGGGAAGATTGACGATGAGCGTCCGCGCCGCAATGCCCGCAACAGCTCGCGAAAGCATCCCGTGCGGGTTCTTGCCGAAGGTGGCGGCCCGCATGGCCTCGACGAGCCCGGGAGCGTCACGCTCGAGAACGCCTCGCGTCGCTTCCGGTGTCACATCGCGCGGCGAGAACCCCGTACCTCCAGTGGTGACGATCAGATCGACGTCACCGACCAACTCCGTCAGCGCGACCGATACCGTGTCCAGACCGTCGGGTACGATCCGCGTCGCGGTCACCGCGAATCCCAATTCCTCGAGAAGCTCAGCGGCGCGGGGCCCGGAGCGGTCTTCGTACTCGCCGCGGCTCGCCCGGTCCGAAACCGTGAGCACGGCGGCACGGTACTCAGCCACGCTTCCACTCCCCCGACTTGCCGCCCGACTTCTCGAGGAGGCGTATCCGACTGATCTCCGCGCCCCGGTCGACACCCTTGATCATGTCGTACATGGTCACGGCGCCGATGGCGGCGGCGGTCATCGCCTCCATCTCGACACCGGTCTTCGCTGTGACCGCAACGACGACCACGATCCGAACACCGGTCTCGGTGGGCTCGACGTCGACGTCGATCGCGTCGATGGGTAGGGGGTGGCACAGCGGCACCAACTCGGCCGTCTTCTTCGCCGCCTGGATTGCCGCGATCCGCACCACAGAGAGCGCATCGCCCTTCGGCAGGTCGCCGTCAAACAGACGCTGCCTGGTTTGGCGGTCCATCGTCACAGAGGACTCCGCAACGGCACGGCGGGCCGTCTCCGGTTTGGCGCCGACGTCGACCATGCGCGGCCGCCCCTCGTCGTCCAGGTGGGTGAGATCGGTCATCCCAAGGCCTCCTCCGCGGTCCTTCCTTCGGGCCACATCATCATCTCCAGGGTGACCGGGTCTCCGGGCCCGATCTGGACACCGGCCGGCACCACCGCCAGGGCATCGGCGGCGGCGAGTGCCCCGAGCATGTGGGAACCCTGGCCACGCATGGGAAGGGCTCGGAAGCGGCCTTCATCGGACAACGTGACCGATGCTCGCAGGAACGTGAGACGCTGTTCGTCATGAGGCATTGCCTCGACGGCCACGCCCGGTACCCGGGACCGAAATACCGACCGGGCCCCCATCATCGTCAGCACCGCAGGTCGCACGAACTGCTCGAACGAGATGAACACGCTCACCGGGTTCCCCGGGAGGCCGAAGAACGGGACGTCATTCACCTTCCCAAACGCAAAGGGCTTGCCCGGTTTCATGGCGACCCGCCAGAAATCGACCGATCCCAGACCACGGAGGACGTGTTTGACCAGGTCGTACTCGCCCATCGAGACGCCCCCGCTCGACACGATGATGTCCGCCGCCTCTGCTGCCTCGGCAAGCGTGGCGCGCAACGCCGCCTCATCGTCACCGACGATTCCGAAGTCACGGATCTCACAGCCGACATCCTCGAGAAGCTGCGTCAGCATCGGCCGGTTCGAGTCGCGGATCAGACCGGGCGCAAGCTCCTCGGCATCAGGAGGAACGACCTCGTCGCCGGTGGAGAACACTGCGGCAAGGGGACGGCGGCGGACGGTCGGCGAGATTCCGAGCGAAGCGAGAACGCCGATGCGCGGCGGGGTCAGGCGGACACCGGCCGGAAACACCGCTTGCCCAGCCTCCAGGTCCCCACCTGCCGGGCGCACATTCGCACCTCTTGGTCTTCCGGCGAGCAATCGCACCGTCTCGTCCGACGACTCGCTGTCTTCGACGGGGACAACGGTGTCGGCACCCTCCGGCATCGGCGCACCGGTCATGATGCGAGTTGCCAACCCGGCAGTCACCACGCGGGTGGGGACGCTCCCCGCCGGAACGTCCTCGAGGATCTTCAACTCGACGGGCACCTCAGCAACGTCCTGTGCGATGACGGCATATCCGTCCATGGCGGAGTTGGCGAACGGAGGCACGTCGTGCGGCGCAACAACTGACTCCGCAAGCGCCAACCCAGCGGCCGCCTCGACCGCAACCGTGACCTCGGGAAGGGTCGCGACTGCGTCCAGAACCTCACGCTGGGCCTCGATGAGCCCCTTCATCCCGCCGACATCTTTCGTTCCGTTCCACTCGACAGGCGGCGGATATTGCCGCCGTGGCGAACGATGACGAAGAGCGCGATGACGGCGGTCCAGGCAAGTGAGGCGCCGCGTGTACCGGCCAGCCAGAAACCTGGAACATAAAGCACCATGGCGGCAAGAGAGGCGACCGAGGCCGTCTTCCAGATCAACACAACGGCCGTCCACATCACGATCAGCACGATCCCGACGACCGGCTGTAGGTAGAGCGCGGCGCCGAGCGCCGTCGCCACTCCGCGACCACCTCGGAACCGATGCCACACCGGCACGATGTGGCCGACCACAGCGGCGAGGGCGGTGACGTAAGCAAAGCCGGGATCGACGATCGCAGCCCCGAGCGCCGCCGCGATGACACCCTTGACGGCGTCGCCGAACAGCACGACCGCGCCGGCTCGCTTGCCCACGGTGCGGAACACATTCGACGTCCCGGGGTTCCCGCTGCCGTGAGCGTAGATGTCGACGCCCATGGCGCGCGGGACGATCACGCCGAAGTTGACGGAGCCGATGAGATAGGCGAGGACGAGTGCCAGCAACTGCTGCACGTCCAGGAGTCTACCGGAGGGCCGAGATGCTTCCTCTGCTCGTCGCACCCTGCCACGATGGGGTCTGCATCAGTTCGGGTTCCCTCCCCGTGAAGCTGAACGCAAGCCCCCCACCATTTCCCCCTGCTTGCGGGAGGTGACACGGGGAGGGACATCTTCCATCGTTGCTCCCGGCAGCGTACGGTCGCAGGGTGTTCTGGATGAGCCGCCCTCCTTATCTGCGTTGGGCCGCAGCGGCCGCACTCCTCATCGGCGCATTTGCCTGGGATCTACGGGGTACCCGCAGCGAGCCCTTCCCTTTCGCGGCCGCGGACATCGAGTCTGGCGAGCCGATCGAAGACGCCGCCGTAGACTGGCGGGACACGCCAATCGGCCTGATGGCAATCCCCGACCTCGCCGCTCCCTACGCCTCTCGTAGCATCGCGGCCGGTGAGCCGATCACGAGATCGGCCGTGGCGACTGAACCCGGAATCCCGGACGGTTGGTGGGCCGTACCCGTCGCGCTGCCCACCGCAGCCCACGCGGGTACCAGGGTCCGCCTCGTTCTGTTCGAACCAGTGCTGACCGTCGATGGCATCGTCGTCGTTGCCGCGACCGATGGAATGCTCACCTTCGGAGAGAGCGGCCTGGTCGCGGTACCGGGTGAATTCGCCGATGCGGTCGGCCGCGCCGCTGCAGAGGGATCCCTCACCGTGCTGGTCGAGCCGTGAGGCCACTTCACGGTCGAGTTCTCCCGTAACCTCCCGACTCCATGTTGGATGCCATGTTTTGGGGCTTCGTTCAGGGCGCCACCGAGTTTCTTCCGATCAGCTCCAGCGGGCACCTCGTCCTCGTGCCGGCGTTGCTTGGACGCGATGGTCCGGATCTGGCGACTTCGGCGATGCTCCATCTCGGCACCCTGATCGCGGTTCTCGCCTATTACCGATCCGACATCGTCGCTATGGCGCGGTTCGATCGACCGGGGCGGCGCATGATCAGCCTGATCGTCATCGGCACGATCCCGGTGGTGGTCCTCGGCCTGGCGTTCAAGGATCAACTCGAGGAGATCAACGGGAACCCTCGCACGGTTGCGGTGTTCCTGACGATCACCGGCGTCGTGCTCCTCCTTACCGGCCTTTTCCGCATCGGTGACCGCACCGCAGAGGACATCGGTCCGAAGGATGCCGGGATCATTGGCATCGCCCAGGCTTTCGCGTTGATCCCCGGAGTCTCCCGGTCCGGTATCACGATCTCGGCTGGGCTCGCCCGGGGAATGGAGCGCGTCCAGGCCGCACGATTCGCGTTTCTCCTCGGGATTCCGGCCATCGCCGGTGGTGGGCTCCTGTCGATGGTCGACCTCATGCAGGAGGGTGGCGGCATCCCGGCCGCCACCTGGATTGGCGTCGCCGTTGCAGGGCTGGTCGGCTATCTCGCCATCGCGCTGCTCATCCGGGTGCTGGCATGGGTCGGCCTGGCACCATTCGGCGTCTACTGCGTCGTGGCCGGTCTCGCCTCGCTGGCGTTGCTGTGAGCCGAAGGGACCATCACATCCCATAGGCCGAACTCGTCCGGAGTTGCTCGGCAATGTGCACATTGACGAGCGCGGGGAGCCCGCTCTCCTCCGCGCGTTCCAGTGCCGGTCGAATCTCGGCAGGATCATCGACGAACTCGCCGTAGCCGCCCATTGCTCCCACGATTCGGTCGTACGGTCTGATCCCGATATCAGCGCCGACGACACGCTCCGGATAGAGCATGCGGTGGATCGCCTTGATGTTGTTCCATGCCCCGTCGTTGCCGACGACGCCCACTACCGGCATCTGATGCCGCACGAGCGTGTCGTACTCGAAGCCGTTGAACCCGAAAGCGCCATCTCCGAACACGGCGCCGACCCTTCCTTCCGGATGGACGGCCCTTGCCGCCATGGCAAACGGAACACCGACACCGAGACAGCCGAAGGGACCGGGATCGAGCAAGGCACCGGGTCGCGAGGTCTGCAGCCACTTCGCCGTCGTCGAAACGATGTCGCCGCCATCTGCCGCAACGATCGCGTCGTCACCGAAGAAGTCCGCGACCTCGCGGGCGAACCGCTCCGGATGCACCGGCGACTCGGCTGACCGCGAAGCAGCGTCCGCAGCCTCTTGCTTGGACCGCTCCTCGGCAAAGACCTCTTTCGTCCAGTCCCGCTCATCGGCGACCCCGAAGCGGCCTGCGTTGGCGGCGAGCTGCGCCACAACGGTGCCCGGATCGGCCACCACGCTGAGATCGGCGCCTCGATTCCAGCCGACCCGCGTCGGTTCGGCATCGACCTGGATGACCTTGGCATCGTGGTTGATCCGCCGGCCGAAGCCCGTACGGAAATCCCAGTCGACACCAAGTGTCAGCACGAGGTCGGCCTTGGCGAACGCATACGACCGCGAGCGGTTCCCGAGATAGGGATGACCGAAGGGCAGCGAGCCCCGTCCGAGGCTATTGAGGTACACCGGCCCCTTGAGGGCTCCGACGAATTCGTCGAAGGCGGCGCTGAAGTCGCGCTGCGCGGTCCAGCGCAGACCCGTGCCCCCGAACACCACGGGGTGCTCCGCGGCGGTAAGCGCGTCTGCGACCTCGCCGAAGACGTGGCCATCGACACCCGCAGGCCGATTCGCCCGATAGCCCTCGGGCCAAGCGATCGCGTTCTCCTCGACCATCCCGGCGGAGATGTCCCACGGGATGTCGAGGAACACCGGGCCACCGCGACCCGAGAACGCATGGCGGGCGGCGGTGCCGACATATTCGGGGAGCCGACTCGTGTCACGAGCCGTGGCTGCCCACTTCGTGATCGACTGGAAGAGCAGGGGGTGGTCCATCTCCTGCAGGCCACCTCGCAGATCCTCGGTCGTGAGGTGACGGCCCCCGATGAGCAGCATCGGGGAGTTGGCGAACCACGCATTGGCGACGCCGGTGACGGCGTCGGTGACGCCAGGCCCGGCGGTCACGATGGCGACGCCGAGTCTTCCCGTCAGCCTGGCGTATGCATCTGCAGCGTGAGCTGCGGCTTGTTCATGGCGGACATCGATCACCTCGATGCCTTCGAGGACGCAACCGTCGATGACCGGAAGCACGTGGCCGCCCGTCAGCATGAAGACGGTGTCGACACCCTCCTTGGCCAGCGCCCTGGCCACGACCTGTCCACCATGAATCTTCGCCATGTCGGTCCCTCACCCTCTACCGTCTCTTCCATGGAACTCCCCGACCGCGCCGCCAGGCGCCTCAAGAAGAACACGATCGGTTGGCTGACCACCGTCCGTCAGAACGGCCTGCCGCAGACTTCTCCAGTTTGGTACCTGTGGGACGGTGACCACGAGTTGCTGGTGTACAGCCTCGCCGGTACCGCCCGCACCGCCAACATCGAAGCCAACCCGCGGGTGTCGTTCCACCTCGACAGTGACGGCCACGGCGGCGACATCGTGACGCTCGAAGGCACGGCCCAGATCGATGGCGCCCGGCCGCCTGCCAACGAGGCGGCGGCATACGTCGACAAGTACAAGGGATACATGAATGCCAGCGGCTGGACGCCCGACTGGTTCGCCGGCCGGTACCCGGTGCCGCTCGTGATCCACATCGACCGGGTGCGGGCCCATTAGAAGCGCTCCGGCATAACCTCGCCAAAACACGCGTTGGAGCCACCATGGGTCTCTTCAACAAACGCACTAAGGCGCGCAAACTCAGTCACCTGTCCGAGATCGACGAGCTGACGGAGACCGGGAAACCGGTCCTGCTCGACTTCTATCAGGTCGGGTGCGCGCCGTGCCAGGTCATGGACGGGATCATGAACGAACTCGCCGACGAGTACGGCGAGTCGGCCCACATCGTCAAGGTGGACATCGGACGCGTCCCGGGCGCCGTCGAAACCTTCAAAATCCGGTCGACGCCCACCATCGTCCTGTTGTCCAACGCACCGAAGAAGCTGTCGAAGAAGAAGCGGCAGCGCGGTCAGGTGCCGAGAAACGGCAACGAGGTCTCGCAGCGCTTCCGCACGTCGGGTCTCGTCAAGAAGGACCAGCTGCAGCGCACCCTCGAATCCAACGGAGCGTCGTCGGTTGCTTAGGGGTTCTCAGGAGTAGTCGTAGAAGCCGCGTCCGGTCTTCTTGCCGAGGAGCCCGGCTTCGACCATCCGCCTCAGCAACGGCGGCGCCGCATAGCGAGGATCCTGGTATTCCTCCGAGAAGGCATCGGCTACCGCCAGCATCGTGTCGTTCCCGATGAGATCGCAGAGGGCCAGGGGCCCCATCGGGTACCCGGTGCCGTTCACCATTGCCGCATCGATGTCCTCTCTCGAAGCGAAACCCTCCTCATACATGCGGATGGCCTCGAAGAGATAGGGGCACAACAGCTTGTTGACGATGAATCCTGCGCGGTCTTTGGCGCGCACCACCGTCTTGCCGAGCCGGTCCCGTGTGAAGTCGGCGGCACGGTCGACGACCGACTCATCGCTCACGACCGTGCTGACGATCTCCACGAGGGGCATCACCGTTGCCGGGTTGAAGAAATGCATGCCGATCACCGACTCCGGCCGCGACGTGGCTGCCGCGATCCGGGTGACGGGAAGCGACGACGTGTTCGTAGCGAGGATGGCGTCCGGACCGGCGATGGCGTCGAGGTCGGCAAAGATCTCCCGCTTCAGATCTTCACGCTCGACCACGGCCTCGATGATGAGGTCGCGATCCCCGAGCTCCGATCGATTCGCGGCAAAGCCGAGGAGGGCAAGCGCGACATCGCGTTCCGCTTCGTCGAGCTTGCCCCGCCCCACGGCCTTCTCCATCGAGCCCTCGATCCGTGAGCGTGCCGCCGCAGCGAGGTCTTCGCTGATCTCGACGACGATCGTGTCCACACCGGCCTTGGCGCAGACCTCGGCGATGCCGGCGCCCATCTGTCCTCCACCTACGATTCCGACCTTCTCGATGCTCATCCGCTCCTCCTGTTGGTCTTCTTTCTGTTTTGGCGTAACTGGACACGAATATTCGTGTCCAGTTACGCCAAAACAGGTCTCCACTCACACGTGGCCGGGGGGTCCTTCGATATCGGAAAATGCCCGCCGCCTCGACTCGACGATCTCGTGACAGATCTGCTCCAGGCTGTCCATGAGCCACAGATAGGCAGACTTCCCCGGCCGGAAGTCGGCTTCGGCCATCCCCTGGACGCGACCCTGGTCCTGGAGCTGCTTCACCTGATGGTGGTTGTTGATGGGTTGAAGCTGATAGACGCCGAGGGTGCGACCGCCGGCGGCATTGAGGATCGAGAAACATGGGACGTCGGATGGGCCGTCGGCGATGTAGAGCATGTTGCGCATGGGAACCCGGCGTTGCCCTTCGGACATCCTGGCGTTGACGTCGAGCGATGGGTTGCGGTTGACACCCTTGTTGATCTCGAAGAGCGCCCGCGTCTTCGAGGTGTTGTCGATGATGTAGCCGAGATTGGAGATCGGCGTCGTCTCACCAACCGGAAGCTGGGTGAGATAACCGGGTTGGGCAGGCGCCTCGATGAAGGTGTTCGCCCACACACCATCGACGCTCGAAGCGATCAACGAGCCTTCGATCATGGCGTGGAGCCCGGTGGAGACGACGTAGTGCTCGACGGAGATGCCCTCCTTGGCGAACTCCTCGTTTGCCGCGATGTGCTGCCGGGTCTCTTCGAAGAAGTCGGGTATCCCGGGAGACGGGTGCAGCTTGGCTCCGAGGACGCGGAGCTTGTCGTTGGTGAGATCCTCGAAGATGCCTGCCCTGACGTAGGTGAGGAGGTGACCCAGATACGCCGTGTCCGGCTGGATCTTGACTCCCTCTGCTGCGTAGTGATCGATGAGGCCCTCGACCTCCGTCCAGAACGACGCCGGGTCGACGCCATACTCCTCGAAGATCGGCGCCTGCATGTTCCCGGGGATCAGAGTTCGATCGAAATCCCATATGAACGCAACGACCGTCTGTGTGTACAGGGGCGGTGGCATGCGCTGAGGTTAGATCGGGCGCGCCGACCTCTGGATTCGGGGCGAGGGGATCAGCGGTTCAGGGACGCTCGTAGGCGCCGAATTCGATGTTGAGATTGTCGGCCCACCACCCCTGCAGGCGGCACGGCACGCCGCGCAGGACGCCGTGGGCATCGCCGAGAGCATCTGCCCGGCACAGCACATCGAGACGCCACCCACGGTCGGCGAGGGTCCAGGCGACGGCACCAAGCACGTCGGCGTCGGCTTCGTCGCCGAGAACGGCCTCGATGGTGCGCCTGGCCGGGATGGAGACGGCGCGCACGGCTCCGGCGCCCGCGGGCGCGGCAACAAACTCGGCGATCGAGCCGGCCACGGCATGTTCCATGTGCGATCGGTAGATCGTCATCACCGTGTCGACGACATGGTCGACCTCGGTTGCGACTTCCTGCACCGCTATTGCCACTGCCACCTCCTGCGAGTTACACCATTGTAATTCGCTCGAAGCGTAGCAAGCAAAGGCTCAAGGGATGGTCAAGAGATAGCCGCCGGCGGCGTCGTCCCACTCATACGCGACGAACCCGCGGGCTGCTGAAGCCTTGACGAACTGAAGGAACGACGAGTAGCCATATCGCCGCTCGGAGAAACCCGGCTCGCGCTTGCGCATCTCGTGCTTCAATCCGGACAGCTCGACCTTGTCTCCACCTTTGCCGAGGTTCGCCACGACGTCTCGCAGCAGCGAGAACGCCGGCTCCTCCCCACGGCCGCTCTCGGGGAACGAAACCACCGGGTCCCCACCGAGGCCCTCGTCGGTGAGTTCGATCACCTTTTGACTCTGCAGGTGTCTGAGCAATTCACCAAAGGCACGGAACCCGTAGTCAGCCTCGTTGAAGGTCGGGTCCTTACGGATGAGCGCCCGCTTCAGGTTCGACGACCGTATCTGGCTCCCCGCCGTCCGTTGCACACCGGCGAGCGTGCCCGTGATGAGTTCGGCCAGCGCGTCCACGTCCTGCGGTTCTGGTGGCGCTTCATCGGTGCCGGCCTCGCCGCGGCGTTCGGCAGCCGGCAGGTCGAGGCCCTCGAGGTTCTCATAGAACAGGAACTCGTCGCAAGCGGGTGGCAGCAACGCCGATGTCGAGGCCTTCAGGCCGACACCGATCACCCGCTTGTCGAGCTCGCGCAACTTGTTGACGAGGGGTGTGAAGTCGGAGTCGCCGGTGCAGATCACGAACGTCGTCACGTAGTCGCGCTCGAATGCCAGCTCAATGGCGTCCACCGCCATCTTGATGTCGGCCGCGTTCTTGCGCACCGTGCCGCGTCGTTGCGGTATTTCGATCAGCTCGATGTGGTTGTCGGTGAGCATCCGACGATCCGTGTTGAACGATGTCCAATCCGCGTACGCTCTCCTCACCACGACCCTGCCCCGCTCGGCCAGGGCATCGGCAATCGGCTTGAAGTCGAAAGCGATGCCGAGGTCGTCCCGGGCTCCGATCGCCAGGTTCTCGTAATCCATGAAAAGGCCTATGCGTTCTTCTTCCATGGGCAGCGACCCTAGGCACCTTCGCCGGCGAGAGGCGACACCCTCCACTCCTCGAGGGTGCCTTCGATCCAGTTGCGGCACTCGGCGATGACCTTGGCCGGATCCTCGCCGACGTGACGAGCGATCGGTTCCCCAAAACGGACACGGACCTTCGTGCCATATGGAATCGGCAGGAAGTTGTTCTCCATCACCCTCCACGAACCATCGATGGCCGTCGGGATGATCGGAAGGTTCGGCGCCGCCTCCAGGAGCGCCTTAGCCCCGGCAGATCGGAACGCGCCGAGGGTGCCGTCGCGCGATCGCGTGCCTTCGGGAAAGATGACCACGGATACACGACGTCGCTGTGCCTCACGCCCGACCTCGGCAATGATGTCGAGTGCTTGGTCACGGTCCCGGCGATCGATGACGCCGTTGCCGCCCTTGTTGAGATAGAGCGAAACCGAGGGAATCCGACGCGCCAGCTCCTGCTTGGCGATGAACTTCGGGATGTTGCTCGAGAGCAGCCCGCCGAGGATGGGGATGTCCAGCAAGCTCTGGTGGTTGGAGATCAGGATGTAGCCGGCGTCGGGCTCGAGATTGTCTGCCCCTTTCACGCTGATCGACGTCCCGGCGATGCCGAACGCCTTGAGGAGGACGCGTTGCAGCGTCGTCATCGTCCGCTCGAAGCTGGAGAGCCCCCGGAGGAGCGACAGCCTCCCCAGGATCTCGAAGAGGACCAATGTGCCGCCGATCCCGATCAGCGCCGGAATCGTGAAGAACCAGTCTCGGATTCTCTTCATCCGGCAATTGTAGGAACCGTCCGATTTCCGACAGTCCTCGCACGGTTCGATGGTGGATTCGGTTGGTGTGTCGATGGCAAGAGCCACCAAGGCCCAGCAACGCGTCCGGAGACAAGCCGAGGCCGAAGCGCGCCAGGCAGCCGAATCGAAGAAGCGGACGATCCGCTCGGTCGCGATCGGTGTCGCCGTCGTGGTTTCGATCGTGCTCGCCCTCGTGGTGTTGTGGCCGGAGCCGCAGGTCGGCGACACCTCAGCGGAAGCCTGGGATCTCCCCCAGCTCGACGGCGAGGGACGCGTGGCCCTGGCCGACTTCCGCGGTAGGCCGACCGTCGCGGCGTTCTTCGCCTCGTGGTGCGAGGTGTGTGAGGACGAGATCCCGCAGTATCTCGCGATTTCGGATCAGTTTCGCGACGAGGTGAACTTCGTCGGCATCAACACGCAGGACAGCGGCCGGGGCATGGGGGACGCCGAGAAGTGGGGCATCGCCGGTGTCTGGCCTCTCGCCGAGGATATCGGCAACGCCAACGGCAGCGGCCTGTCGACCGGGACGTTCGGTATGCGCGGCTCACCGATGACGGTCTTCTACGACGAAGACGGTCACGTCCTCCATGTGCAGCGGGGCGGCTTGAGCGGTTCGCAGCTGCTCTCGGCGATGGAACAGCTCTTCGGCGTCTGATCCGTTCTGTTTCCTCCGTTTTGGCGTAACTGGACACGAATATTCGTGTCCAGTTACGCCAAAACGGTCGGGGCGGCTACGGGGCGTAGGCGATGAACTCGAAGTGTTGTTTTGCCCCAGTGGCGTCCTTCACCGTCACTACGAACGTCTCCTCATAGGGAGCGGAGGCGAAGACAACCTTCTTCTCCCACTTGCCGTCGGCGCCGGCCGTCACCGACCCGGAGCCGTACTCGGAGGTGATGGTGACCTTGGAACCCGGCTCAGCGGTCCCGTAGTAGATGTCGTACGGGGGGTCGAGCGAGCACGAGCCGTAGGTGGCGAAGGCGGAGAACTCGACGGTGGGAGGCGGCGGGGGCTCCTCTTCCTTGGGCGGCGGTGCTTCCTCAGCGACATCGAGCCAGACGGCGATCGAGGCGGACGTCTCGTTGCCGGCCTCATCCGTGGCGACAAACTTGGCACCGTTCTTGCCCGCGAAGATGACCAGGTCGATCGTCCACCGGCCCTCACCGCCCACGTCGGCTGCGAACTTGCCGCCGGCGACGACGGTGGCGCCGGGCTCGGTGATGCCGCTGAACGTGACGATCTGTGTCTCGAAGTGGCTGTCGGGCGCCGGTGACGTGATCTCGAGAACCGGCGGCGTGGTGTCCGGAGCGAGGATGGTCGACGTCGTGGTGGTTGAAGGCGAGGCAGCGGGCACGGGCGGCGGATCGACCCGCAGCACCGGTTCGTCGGGAACGGTCGTCGCAGGGATGGTCGTCGGAGGCAACGAGGTGACGGTGACCGGAGTCGTCGTGTCGGTGACGTCGGTGTGGGGCGAGGGTGCGAACACGAACGCGACCATGGCGACGAACGCGGCAGCAGCGATCGCTCCCATCGTCCATTGCACACCTTGGCGCACCGCAGCGCGGCGGACGAGAACGGGCATCGGAGCCGCGGGTTCGTACGCGGCGACGGAATCGTGGATGGCCCCGGTGGCGAGCCGAGCTTGATCGTCGAGCATGATCGTCATGTTTCAACTCCTGCGCTCGAGCCCAGGCGATCTGCCAGCCTGATGCGACCCTTGTGAAGGTGGACCTTCACCGTGTTCTCGGCGCATTCGAGGATGACGGCGATATCAGCGATCGAGCGGTCCTCGAGGTAGTGGAGGGCTATCACCTGGGCCTGCCGCTTCGGAAGCTTGCGCACCTCGCTCCAGAAGTGGTCGGCCTCTGCGGGCAGGACCTCGATCATCGGCTCTGGCCTACCCATCCGGGCGAGCAGTTTGGCCTCGCGAACCTTGCGCCGGAAGCTGGAGACGGCCATGTTGGCGACGACGCGGCGGACCCAGGCTTCCGGCTTGTCGTAGCGGGACACCTTGTCCCAGTTGCGATGGGCCGCGACGAAGGCGTCCTGGGCCAGGTCCTCCGCCATGTTGCGGTTCCCCGACAGTGCATATGCCAGGCCTACCACGGATCTCAACTCCCGCTCGTAGAAGGTCTCGAAGCTGACGACAGCACGAACGGGCGGTGGCGCCGACCGTGTCGACAACGCCGCATCGGCATCCCGACGGGATCGGTGGCCTGGCCGTGCAGTCATCTGCTTTCGAAGAGTCACACGCTCGAGGGGGTCGCGAGGTTTACCGGTTCTGGTATCGGCAGACGACGCTCATTCCTGGAGAAAGGGGCCGCCCCACGGCGAGGGGGGACACACCGTGGGGCGGCCGAAGGAACGATCGAGGCAGGCGAAAACCCGGCTCATCGATCGTCCTGACCTACCGACCGGAGCACCTGAGAGGGAGAGAGGGCCGACCCGGTCGGCAGATCGCAACCGTAGGGGCAGCGTTCGGCTATTGCTCCTGAGCAGCGAGACGTTCGTACTGGTCCCAGATTCCCGCATAGCCCCACTTGTCGCAACGAATCCGCAGCTCGTCACGCCAGTGGTGTCGATCGGGTCCGGGGGGAAGGTGAAGGGCGAGGGCGGCCGGCAGCATGACATAGCGGTAGGCCTGGCCACGCCGATCGCACTCGGCAAGGGCCGCTTGGGCCTCGTCAAGCGCTTCGCGGGAGGGATCCTCAATGACGGCGAGGGCAGCTTCCGTCAGCCGCCGGTAGACATTGGCGGCAGCGCCGACGTCCCGGTAGATCCCGATTACCTCCTCGAGCCAGTCGGTGTTTCCGGTCCACAATGCAGCGTTCTTCGCCTCCTCGACCTGGATGATCGAATTGAAGTCGTTGCTGCGCGTGAGCGCCATCGACGTTTCAAAGGCCTCGGCGAAACGTGCTCCGGCACTGAGCGTCGGGTGCCGGCCAATCTCCAGAAAGATGCGCACCTGGGCATCCTCCGTTGCGGACAGGACGTGCTCTGCCTCATCGAAGAACTCGGCGGCGGCGACATGGTTTCCGCGGAGTCGACTGATTACCGCCCGGTGGAGGAGCATCTGCCCGCGGGCTTCGGAGGGTGCAGTATCCATGACGTCATCGGAGATGATGTCTTCTGCGGCATTCAGGTCCCCCATCACCCAATACCACCACGCCACGGTATAGGTGAGGAACAAGACCATGGTCTGCTGACCGGCCCTGCGGGCAATGTCCAGCGCCTCGAGGGCCACCGGCAAGCCCAGTTCGGGATCTTCCCATACTCCGACGTAGCCGAGATTGATGCGACCGCGAATCGAAGTCGCCGTGTAGCCGCCTTGGTCTGCAAGGTCGATGCCGCCCCGAATGAGGGCGATCCCCTGTCGAGGCCTTCCCATGTCGCCGAGCATCGTGCCTCGGGAGATCATGGCGTCGGCAATCGCCTCCGTCAGTTGGAGTGGCTCCAGTGCGGCGAGCGCCGTCTCTGCCATCGTGGCAGCCAATTCGGCGCCCCGGCCGTCGAGGAGGTAGGCGCGGGTCAAGGTTGCGGCCGCGACGGCCAGGTTGGGGTCGGTGGAGAGGTCGGCGCCGGCGAGGAGCGGCTCGAGCAGATCGATGGCCCGGCCTGACTGGTTGCCGTCGTTGTGGATGTGACCGAGCAGGCGCGCCGCCCGATACTCACCACTCGTGTCTTCGACGCTCCGATACCACGCCATTGCCCGCTGCGCGTTCTCGACGGCGACATCTCGATCCGCCATCCAGTTGGCAGCCGCCGCAATACGCTCCAAGATCGGGGCGCACTCCGCGTCGTCCACCGTTGTACCGAGAGCCGACTCGGCAAGGCTGCGAGCCTGCCCGGCGGAATGGAGCTCGGCGGCGCGGTCGGAGGCCGCCAGCAGCGAGTCCCTGGCTTTGACTCGCAGTTCCTCTGCCTCCTCACCAGACGCCGCCGCGTAGGCATCGAGATAATGCGAAGCAACGATGGGGGCGAGCTCGGGTCCGAGCGTCTCGAGGTAGGCGGCCACCTGGAGGTGGCGTTCCTTGCGCACCTCGCGGCTGATGCGGCCGTGAGCGACCTCGCGGATCAGGCTCTGGATGAACTGAAACTGTCCGCGCTCCGGAGACCTGGGGTCGCGGTTGACCTCGAGCAGCTCTGCCGCCACCAGGACCGCGAGCCGCGGCTTGAGATCGTCCTCGTCGATGCCCGTGATGTGGGCAACGCCGTCGATCGTGAACGAATGGCCGACGATCGAGCAGTCCTGCAACAACACCCGATCCTCCGGGTCGAGGCGATCCAGACGAGCGCCGATGACGGCCTGCAGCGACTCCGGCACGGCGAGCGAAGCGATGTCTCCGGTGAACTCATAACGATCGCCTTCTGCGACGAGATCGCCGCCGGCGGAGAGCATCCGCACCATCTCCACCGCATAGAGCGGGATGCCCGTCGCCCGAGCAACGATCGCGTCGCGAGCCTCGGTGGAGATACCCGGCACCATGCCGTCGACGAGAGCCGCCACGTCGACGTCGGCAAGCGGACCGAGGTGCATCGAGAAGAACCCGTGGTGGCCCTGACCCCAACCCGGTCGACGCCCCAGGAGATCCGGACGCGCCAGCGCAACGACGAGGATCGGCTTGTCGCGGGACCAGTCGGGGAGCTGTTCGACGAACTCGAGCAGCGCAGGGTCGGCCCAATGGAGATCCTCGAACACGAGCACCGTCGTACCGTGATCCGAAATACGCTCGAAGAAGGTGCGGAATGCGGCGAAGAGCTCTGCCTGGTCTCCGACGGTGGCCTCTCCAACACCGAGAAGGCTGGCTAGCCGCGGCTCGAGCCAGTCGGCTTCCTCACCGTCGACCGCCCACTGGTCGACCGCGTCGCGCAAGAGCCGGCGAGTGGTAGAGAGGTCGTCCGTTTCGGCAATCCTCGCCCGGTGCCGCACCATCTCGCCGAGAGCCCACAGCGTCACGCCGTTGCCGTAAGCCGGCGAGCGACCGTCGTGCCAATAGACCGTCTCGACGATGCCATCGACGTACTTCTTGAACTCCCAGATGAGGCGCGACTTGCCGATCCCGCCCTGGCCGACGATCGAAACCAACCGCGTCCGGCGCTCACGCCCGACGGCGGCGAGCATGTCCTTGAGGAGGCGTACCTCGTCGACCCTGCCGACGAAGGGGGGCTCGAGACCTCCGCTGCCGCCGCGACCCGAGAGGTCGGCGATGATCCGCTCGGCGCGAAACGCCTCGACCGGAATCTCCTTGCCCTTGACCTGCTGCTCACCGATCGGGGTGAAAGCGATCCCGCTGCTGGCGGCGCGCTGGGTCGCGGCACCGACCAACACCGTTCCCGGCTCGGCGATCGACTGCAGCCGCGACGCCGTGTTCACCATGTCGCCGACGACGAGGCCGCGCTCGTTGCCTCCCGATCCCACCGATGCCTCTCCGGTGAGGATGCCGACGCGTAGGGTCAGCTCGGAGACGCCACGCTCGGCGCCGAGCTTGGCAATGGCATCGGTGAGTTCGAGGCCGGCGCGAACCGCCCGCTCTGCATCATCCTCATTGGCAGCAGTGGCACCCCACACTGCCATCACCGCATCGCCGATGAACTTGTCGACGACTCCACCGAAGGCCTCGACGACGCCACGGGAACGGTCGAAGTACTCGGTGAGGAAGTTGCGGACCTCTTCGGGATCCCTGGTCTCGGAGAAGGGCGTGAAGCCGGCGAGATCGGCGAAGAGCACGGTGACGAGTCGACGCTCGCCGGGATCCTCAGCAGGTGCTGCCGACGTCTCCGGCACTGCTGTCGCATCGACCGGAGTGCCGCAGCTCCCGCAGAAACGGTTGCCTTCGGGGATGACCGCGCCACAGGAAGTGCAGGCGAGCGCGAGTGGGTTGCCGCACCGACCGCAGAAGCTGTTGTCAGCCGGGTTCTCGAATGAGCAGGTCGCGCAGGTCACCATCGTGCAACGAGGCTACAAGACGGGTCGGCCGCGGCGCGGGGTCCGTAAGGTCACGATCCCCATCGGAGATGATCCATGAGAGCCGCCGTCTTCATCGCCACCAGTCTCGACGGGTTCATCGCCCGCCAGGACGGTGAGCTCGACTGGCTCGTCGACCCCGACCAGGGAGTCGAGGACTACGGGTTTGGAGAGTTCATGGACTCGGTCGAGGCCGTGGTGGTGGGGCGCAACACGTTCGAGGTCGTGCGATCGGCCGAATCGTGGTCGTACAGAGACAAGCCCTTCTTCGTGCTCTCCAACCGCGACCTCGACCTCCCGGATCATCTCCGCGATCGGGTAGAGCGCCGCTCAGGGTCGATCGACCACATCTCTCAGTATTTCGATCAGCGGGGCGTCGATCGCGTGTACGTCGACGGTGGAGCAACGATTCGTCAGTTCCTCCGAGCGGGCCTTGTCGAATCCCTGACGATCACGACCCTTCCCATCCTTCTCGGGAGCGGAATCTCGCTCTTCGGCGACGTCGGAGGAGACATCACCCTCCAGCTCGCCCACTCCACGAGCTTCAGCAACGGCTGGATCCAGAGCGAATACCGGGTCGGCGACCGACCTTGACGAGCGGCCGCAGCCGTGCGACGCAACGTCGGGTAACTTGCAACCTGGATCCAGCACTCCACGGAGCCGGACGACGAAGGGGATCACATGGAGAGCCGAGCAGAAACGACATGGCATGGGGACCTGGCCAGTGGGTCCGGTACGACCGCTCTCGCTAGTGGAGCGGCTCCGCCGCTCTCGGTGACGTGGCGGGCTCGGACCGAGGAGTCCGGCGGACTCACCAGTCCCGAGGAGCTGATCGCGGCGGCTCACGCCAGCTGCTACTCGATGGCATTCTCGCACGGACTCGCCGAAGCGGGCACACCACCCAACAGCATCAAGACCTCGGCCACGGTGACGTTCGGCCAAACCGACGGCGGGTGGACCGTCACGAAGAGCGCCCTCGTAGTCTCGGCCGACGTGTCAGGGATCTCGGAGGAAGACTTTCAAGCTGCGGCCCTGCATGCCAAGGACGGATGCCCGATCTCGCGGGCCCTCCAGGGCAACGTCGACATCACTCTCGACGCATCACTCGTCTAGGCAGTTCCCGTGCGGGATGCTTCACGCCCTCGCGGCTCAGGCGTCCCGCAAGCACCCCGGTGAGAACGCCAACTTGGTTTCGACCGAGCGCCCTCGCGCGGCGTTTCTAGGCTGATCGGGCGGTTGCGGTCGCCGCTTGGAGCATCCCGTTGAGATAGCTGCTGGTGGTTACCGGTTCGAGGTCGGCACTTCGGAAGAGGGACTCGAGTTGTGACGCGCTCATCTTCGGGGCGGATCGGTGCCACTTCGAGAGTGCGGCTTCGGAGAACCCCGTGACTCGCAGCGTCACGATCAGAGCATTGAGGTCGTCGTCGGAGAAGTCGGTCGAGGGAACGAGAACGCTGACGGTTCCACCGGGTGCACACACTCGTCCCATTTCGGACAGCACCAGCCTTGCGTCGGGAACGACGTTGATGACGGACGCGGCAACGACAGCATCGAAGGCATCGTTGTCGTGGGGAAGCAACGTGGCGTCACCGACGCGGAGGTCCAGGTCCGGGTGATCGTTCCTCCCTCGACGAATCATGTCGTCGGAACGATCGAGTCCGGTAACGCGGCAGCCGATGTCGGCTAGGTAGGCGGTCAGGGCGCCGGTGGCGCACCCGACCTCGAGAACGCGATCGCCGGCACGAAAAACCTGATCGTTGATCCAGCGTCGGTGACTGCCCGAATACCAGTCCAGTTCTCCGATGGCGGCAAAGAGCCCCGGTTGATCGTGCGCCAACAGGGTCTCCACCCTCGCTACGCCACGCACTCGGTCGAGCTTCCTCACCATCACATGACCGTTTCTGGGCGGGGACGCCAGAGGTAGAGCAATGCAGCGATCCAGGTGGCGTTGAACATCGGGAACAGCGAATCGGACAAGGCAACCACGCCTGTCACGGTGTAGAAGACACCGACCGCGAGGTCGAGCAGCTGGATGAAGATCATGGCGATGATCCATAGGCGGTGCTGTATCGGGTCTCGTGCGATGTAGATGAACACGACGCCGAAGACCAGGAACCGAGCACCGAGCATGCCAAGGGGGTAGAAGATGTCGTCCTCGGGTATCGAATGTCCGATCGCTTCGAGGAAAAAGGCGGGCCTGAATAGGTAGAACAGACCCAGGACGATCTGGATCGCTCCGACCAGCCTCAACAGGATTCTCAGCGTCTTCATCGTTGTTTCCGCTTGACTGTGGTGAATCGTGGAGTAACGTATACACAAAGCTTCCCTTTGTGAAGTAGTTTCCTTTTGGAAAGTAGGAGCTGTGCTCGGAAGTGTTGTGAAGGAGGAAGTCTGTGACGAAGAGTGCCCGATAAAGAAAACCGCCGACGTAATCGAGGGCCGCTGGACCACGCTTGTGATACGCGAGCTCCTGCCCGGCAAGAAACGCTTCTCGCAGATCCAGAGGGCGCTCGCCGGAATCAGCCCGAAGGTGCTCACGGCCCGTCTGCGGCTCCTCGAGCGACGCCAGTTGTTGACGCGCACGGTCTTTGCTACCGTCCCACCGACGACCGAATACGAGCTGACACCCCTCGGCCGCCAACTGGAAGCCGTCCTCGACGCCATGGCCGAATTCGGTCAACAGCTCCCAAGCGACGCCAGCCACTAACGAGCCCCCCAAGGCCCAGGGCGAAACCCCGGCATCGCGGGGTCGAAGATATCTGTCCGCCGAGCAGGTGATGGACCTGGTCGACGAGATGGCTCCGCTGCTGTACGGCAGTGGTCTGGTGTTCACCTCGCCGAACGGTGATCTGGCTGCATGTCGATCCCGCTGTCCTAGAGAGGCGGGAACGGCTCAACACAGAGTTCTTGGCCGAGTCATCCGACCCGGAGCAGATGTTCTCGAACTTCATGCAGCGGAGCCTGTGGCGTAACGAGCTCGTCGTCGCCCAGGCCGCAGCACTCGGAATGCCGGCGTTTCATCAATCCACGGAGAATCGAGGATCTCGTCGAGCGGGTCCTCGAATTGGTAGGCAGTGGGCGCACCTGATGAATGCCGTTCGCAGACGTGCCGTTCCAGCGCAGTCGGCGATCGGCGTGATATCGAGCACGCCGGTTGATCAGAGTGCTCTCATGCTGTATAGTATGCTGTATGTCAGCAACTCGCACACAGGTATACCTCACCGCTGAGCAACGCCAACGTATCGACGCGATCGCCGACGCCGAGGGGGTGACCATGGCCGAGATCGTCAGGCGCGCCCTCGACGCCTACCTGAACGACCAGCACCCCGATCCGCTGGTGGCGCTCGCCGCCACCTTCGGCGCCGACCCCGAAGCGACAGTCCCCAGCCGAGACGAATGGGACCGTGGCTGACCTCCTCGTCGACACCGACATCTTCGTCGACCACCTACGTGGGGCCGATGAGCTGGCCCCGGGGCGCCACCGAGTGCATTACTCGGTGATCACCCGAGCCGAGCTGTTTGCCGGCAACACCGCCTCTAACCTGGTGAGCCTGCTGTTGGCTCCGTTCCGCGAGATCCCGGTCGACCGAATAGTGGCGGAACGAGCCGGGCGCATCCGTCGCGAGACCGGCATTCGGCTCCCCGACGCCCTGATCGCAGCAACCGCGATCGAACACAAGGTCGGGTTGGCCACTCGCAACAGGAGCGACTTCGACCAGGTTCGTGGACTGCGCCTCCGCAACCTGACGTAACCGATCCTCGAAGTGCTACTTCAGTGCACTCTTCGAGGGATCGTTCTTGCGCCTGACTTGGTTGTCGGTGCCACTCGTAGGACGTGAGGATTGCTTTGAGTTTGTCGGCATTGAGTGTGGCGAGCGAGCCTCCGGTGAAGGTCTCGTCGCTGGACACCTCCGTCCCAGCCCAGGCTGGGGGTTTGAGCGCATGCATCTCATCGAAGTGGCCGAGGTCAACCTCCAACATGACGGGCCCAGTCAGGTCGCCTTCGAAGACGTCGACCGTTCCCATGCGACCATCGACGTCTACGGTCCATCGTGGCTTGGTCAGGGAGTCGGCCACCTTGGTCAACGGCAAGCTCGTCCGGGGTGCTCCGAAGTCTCATCGCTCTCGCACCGTGGTGATACCGACGTTCCTGGTCGACGAGATGGCTCCGATGCTGTCCGGCAATGGTCTGGTGTTCACCTCGCCGAGCGGTCAGCCGTTGCGCTCGCCGAACTTCCTGCGAAGGGTCTTGGCAGCCCGCAGGTGACCGAGCGTGCTCTACGCGACCTGGTGCCCCGCGACCTGCGCCACACTGCGGCAAATCTGGCGATCTCGGCCGGCGCCAACGTGAAGGCGTGCAGAGGATGCTCGGCCACTCGTCGTCGCAGATCACCCTCGACAGGTACACACACCTGTTCGATGACGACCTAGAGAGCTTGGCTGATTCGATGGGTGCTCGTTACGGTGCGGCCAAGGTGCGGCCTAAGCGGAAATCTGGCGATGTGGTAGACCTCCCTCGGGACACGAAAGAGGGGGTTTGACCAGGCCTTTTACATCTTCACGCCCTCGTAGCTCAGGGGATAGAGCACCGGTTTCCTAATCCGATTCGGTCGATTTCGGCCCGCTTCGCCCTTCCCGTTGCGACGTAACAGTCTCCGGCGATTCCCTTTGTGGCGCTTGGGTTTTCGACCCCCCTGATACCTCGCGGTGTCTTGCGGCGACTCGCGCCGGCTCCCTGGTCTTGTGGCCCCAGTGGGGCCCAAGCGTGGCCCAAGGTCAGCGCGAAGAGCTAGTCGCCAACGTCGACCGCTCCCCGCGCTGCGCGGTTCAGGCGAACCCGGTGCTCTCGGGAGGACGGCACCCGCTGGGCGCCGGGGAGCCTTCCGGCTCCGTCACTGCTCGGCCCCCGGCAACACCCGATCCAACTCCAACCGATACACCACACGTCCGGTGTGTTCCACCGCGGTGCGGCGGGTCTGGAGACCGGTGATCTTGGCCAACGTTGCCAGCGCCCGGTTGGCGTTGGTGTAATCGGTGTCGATGATCGGTGCGCCGCTTTCGGCATCAACAACGGGTTCACCGAGCCCGATCGTCCGCACCAGGCCTTGCATCGAGCGTTCCACGATCTCGACCAGCCGCTGCACAATCCACAGTTCATCGACTCCGGTGGCGTCTCGTTTGGCGGTGTCGAGTCTCTCAACCAACGCTGCTATGTCGGGGCGGTGCAGCAGTTCGTAGCCGGTGCGGCTGGCTCGGTTTGCTGCGTAGCCGGCGTCTCGAGCGGCGGCGGTGGCGTTGTGTGAGGCGCTGTAGGCGTGGGCGAATGCCTTGTGTCTGGCGGACAGCGTCGCGGTGGCCATGGCAGACACGATACCGCAACTAACGCTAAGAGACCATAAATACGTCCAGTAGCCGCGAAAGTGAAAGTCACGTTTACTCACGCGCGCCGAAGAATGATCGGGGCTAGTTTGGGGGACCCGGCTGGAACGGTGGGACCCATACGGCCGTGAGACCGGGAACTGCCGTCCGCGATGCCGGGCTGGGCCGAACATATTGCCGGTTATGCGCTACCTGTAAGAGGTCTGTTAGGCACATCTGCGAGTGTCTCCGCGTAGAGTCGGTTCACGGGCGAGGAGCGAGATTGATGGCGACCGCAGAGGCCGAGGCGTCGCGCGACGAGCAGCTTCCGTCGGGGGGCTCGGTCTATGACGGGTTCATCTCCTACAGCCATGCTGCCGACGACCTGCTGGCCCCGCGTTTGCAGGTGGGGTTGCAGCGGTTCGCGAAGCCATGGTGGAAGCGTCGGGCGTTACGCATCTTCCGCGACGAGTCGTCGCTGAGCGCCAACCCGCATCTGTGGTCTTCGATCACCGACGCTCTCGACAAGTCTGGCTGGTTCGTTCTCCTCCTCTCCCCGGAAGCGGCGCAGTCGGAGTGGGTGAACCAGGAGATCGACTACTGGTTGCAGACCAAGGACCTGGACCGGATCATCCCGGTCCTCACCGACGGCGACTTCGCCTGGACCTCGGCGGGCGTCGCTGGGGACGCAGTCCCCCCGAGCCTGGGGAGCGCCTTCTCCGACGAGCCTCGCTGGGTCGACCTTCGTTTCGCCCGCAGCGACGAGCAGCTTGACCTCAAGAACCCACAGTTCTCAGCCGCGGTGGCGGACGTCGCTTCAGCAATTCGTGGCGTGCCGAAAGACGAATTGGAATCAGAGGAGGTCCGTCAACATCGTCGCACGCTTCGCACCGCCTGGGCCGCCGGTGCAATGCTTGCGGTGCTCGCCGTCGTGGCCGTGGGAGCGTCGATTCTGTCGGCCCAGAACGCCGCCGAAGCGGATCGACAGGCAGTTCGTGCCGACGCTAATGCCACGGAGGCCCAGCAGTTGGCCGAGGCCGAGGCGGCCGCTCGCTCGGAAGCGGACGCCAACGCTGAGGAGGCTGCCGCCAATGCCGACGAGGCCTCGCAGAACGCCTTGCTGGCGGAAGCCCGGGAGCTCGCAGCTTCGGCGATCAACCTGCTCGACGAAGACCCAGAGCTCTCGATCCTCCTCACCCTCCAGGCCATCGCAGCCACGCCAGCGGGGCAGGATCAGCCGACGGAGGTAATCGATGCCCTGTGGCAGGCCGTCCAGCAGGACCGCTTGGAGGCCGTGGTGGGGACGGGCTACGACGATGGGGTGTTTGTTGCCCTCTCGCCGGATGACTCGACTCTTTACGTCGTCAACGGATTCCCAGTCGGTGGATTCCCGAGAGCTCTGGTCGTGCAGGCATATTCGACGTCGGATTTCGAGAAGCTGTGGGAACACCAGGGCGAAGTAGCGGACCTCGCCCGGTTAGGCGAAGAGGGTTATGAGGCCGACCTCTTGTTCCTGCACGTCATGGTCTCGCCCGATGGCCAGCGGGTGGCGGTTGGCATTTTCGGCATACCCAACCGGCTTATGATCTTCGACGCCTCCGATGGGTCCGTGTTAGACACGATCCTCTCGGATTGCGACAACGTGATGGCGCCACTCGGCTGGTCGCCCGACGGGTCGTCCTTTGTGGTGGACGGCGGATGTGAATCCTGGGCGGAAGTACTCGATGGCCAGACCTTTGAGCGCGTAGCTCTGATCGATCACCCGGATTCCCCAAGGAGAGGCTCGTTCGACCACTCAGGCCGGCTTTTTGCCTTCTCCAGCTTTGGCGACGTCGCGATCTACGATCCACCAGACTTCTCGGAGGCCACCTTTCTGGCGGGTGTCCAGGGCCTAGGAGATGTTTCGGCCGACGGGTCCACCGTGGTGACGTTCAACACCCCAACCGACCCGTGCCTCCTGTTCTCGCCCATCCCCCGGCCGCCGGATTGCGGCACCCTGGCCGCCTATGACACTGCCACCGCAGAGCCCATCGACCTGTACACGCCACTTCCGGCGATTCCGTCCGAGGACGGCCTGGGTTTCGGTTTCTCAGGGGCTGATCGTCTCTACGCGGTACCGACCGAGGGTGCCGAGACGATCGTATGGGATATCAAGACCGGTGAGCAGTTGTTCAGCCTGCCGAGCGGCGTTGGCGTAAACGCAGCTATCAGCTCCGACGGTCGACGCCTCTACACGGGTCACCAGAATGGCCAGTTCAAGGTGTGGGATCTCAGCCCAAACGTAGGGCTCGATCCGGTTGGCGATGTTGGGAACTACAGCCTCATCACCGGCAACTCCAACACAGCGGGAACAAGCGTCGGGGCATTCGTAGCTACCGATCCGGGGACCTTCGAGTCAAAGGTCTTCTTCTTCGATCTGACAACCGGCGACCTAGTAGGCCGGCCCGTTGCCGGGCAACAGCCCATTTCGCCACTCGCCGACGACCGGTTCTTGATTACCGAGCCCTACACGGGTGGCTCCGCCGCCCCCTCGGCATGGTTCGTGTACGACCCAATGTCGGGCAACGGCAACCGTCTAGCAGGCTGCGATGTCGATTCGGCGACGGGACTGTGCAATGACGGTGCGTTCCCCATCCCGTTCTTCTGGGCTCCTTCAGTAGACGGCTCCCAGCTCGTCAGGTTCGGAGATGGGGCCTTGACGCTGGTCGATCCGAACGACGGCTCCCGCGTGGGTGAGCTCACTCCGGCGTCACCATTCGAATACGTGGGCGGATTCTCAGATGAGATGATCGTCGGCTCGTCTCAAGGCCAGGTGCTTGCTGAGGACCTCGTCACGGGCGAAGAGCTAGCCCGGATTGCGGATGGTGGCGATCGGTTCGAAGGTGATTTTGGGACGAGTGTGTTTTACAGAGTGGAGTCCATCGCGGTGATGGACTTGACGACCTGGGACATCTGGTTCTTCCCGATCGAGTTGGGTCGTGTCCGGGGGATAGCCGTCGAGAGCGAGCTCCGCCGACTCGCCCTCGGTGACGAGAACGGCGTGCATGTCTACGACCTCGACACAGGAGAGAGGCTGAACTCGATCCCGGTGCCCGGCGTGTCCGACATCCATTGGATCAACAAAGACCGGGTGTTGTTGGGGACTCAGACCGGGGTCTGGGCGACGGTTTCACTACTCACTGAGGATCTGATCGCCTCGGCGAAGGCTGGCGCGACCCGGAGCTTCACCGCCGACGAGTGCGAGACCCACCGGATCGACCCCTGCCCAACGCTCGAAGACCTCCAATCAGGTAGCGCATAACGGCACCTATGCGCTACCTAGACCGGCGTCACGTTCGACTGTTTTCGTCCAGGGACCCGCCATCCCGGCCGGAGCG
>Ga0255054_10000253_pt1 | contig 31409 bp, 29 predicted proteins | sample JV7_2_23_MG_FD_188634 | JGI IMG/M metagenome (GOLD analysis project Ga0255054, IMG submission 188634) | Seawater microbial communities from Jervis Inlet, British Columbia, Canada - JV7_2_23 | ecosystem: Environmental > Aquatic > Marine > Inlet | place: Canada: British Columbia | collected... | reverse complement strand
CCTGCTGCCGGTCGGCCTCGCCGTCGCACTCGCCCTGACCCTACACCCCACGATCCTGCGCCGAGCCACCGCTGCACTCGCCAAGCTGCTGCGAGAGGACGGCCCGGCGGTCTCCTCCCTGATCGAGCGCGAGCGGCCCACGGGCGGGGCCTACTCCTGGATGCTGGGGGTGGCACTCCTGCTGGCCTGGTGGGTTTACGGGGCGGGACTCTGGTTCCTGGTCGCGGGGGTGTCAGAGGCGCCGGTGAGTGACATCCGGACGCTCACGGGGATCTTCGCGGCCAGCTATGTGGCGGGCTACCTCGCCATCGTGACGCCCGGCGGCCTCATCGTCCGGGAGGGTGCGATGACGCTGCTGCTCACCGCGGCCACGCCGCTTCCGGCGGCGGCCGCGGTGGGGATCGCCGTGCTCGCGCGCCTCTGGACGATCGCCTCCGAGCTGGCGGCGTTCGGCATCGCCGTGCTTATGCGCGGCGGCCTCGGTAAAGGAGAAACGCACCCGGACGATGCGTGACGACGCGACCTCGAACGATGCGGTCGACGAGCGGATGACGCCCTCGACGGTAGAGCCCCGCTCCGGAGAGTCACGGCCCGACGACCTCCGTACGAGGGCGAGCGGAGGGGGAAGGGGACTCGTGGTGCTCCCGACGTTCAACGAGCGGGATAGCCTCGGGAAGATCGTGCCTCGAATCCTCGAGCAGGACGACCGACTCGACGTGCTCGTCGTCGACGACGCCTCTCCGGACGGGACCGGGGAGCTCGCCGAGGAGCTGGCAGGGCGGAGCGACCGGATCTTCGTCCTTCATCGCTCCGGGAAGCTGGGCCTCGGCTCGGCCTACCTGGCGGGCTTCCGCGAAGGCCTGGAGCGCGGTTACGACGTCCTCTTCGAGATGGACTCCGATCTCTCGCACGATCCCGCCTATCTGAGAGACTTCCTGAGCGCGATCGAGTCCCACGACGTGGTCGTGGGCTCCCGCTACCTCCGGGGCGTCAACGTCGTGAATTGGCCCATGTCCAGGCTGCTGCTGAGCTATGCCGCCAACAAGTACGCCAGGTGGGTCACCGGTCTCCGTCTCACGGACAGCACGGCCGGCTTCAAGTGCTTTCGCAGGGAGGTCCTCGAGGCGATCGATTTCGATCGTGTCGCCTCCACCGGATACGCCTTCCAGATCGAGATGAACTTTCGGGCCTGGAAGGGCGGCTTCGACATCGCCGAGATCCCGATCGTGTTCGTCGAGCGCCACGAGGGGGAGAGCAAGATGTCCGGCGGGATCGTGCGCGAAGCGATCTGGCGCGTCTGGTGGCTTCGTTTCAAGGGAATCTTCGGCCGTCTCTGACCTCTGACTCACATCTCTAACTCACAACGCACTACCATCTAGCTCGCGTCGACTGAAGTCACGTGAGAAGCGCAGAAAGCCCCGAAGAGGGGGGCGTACCTCTCCATCAAGGGAAGGGGGCGGGTCGTGACCGTCGTTTACCGCTAGTTTACATAATGTACATTATGCGCCGTTGGCCACGGGGATCAAACCAACCCCGGGCTGCCACAACGGACGCCGATGGCGGAAAGAGTCTTGGGGCCAGGCAGCAGACAGGAAGAAAAGCCCTCAGAAGGCGTCAGGACGGCGAGAACGGGATCCCCGAGGGCGAGGGGGCTGGCCCGGAGGCGTCGGGAGCGCAGAGAGGCGCGAAAAGGCCGTCGAAGCGATGGGACGATCTGAAGAGCGCGGCGGCGAACCGGCTCACTGGGCTCGAGCCTAGCCGGAGCCTTCAGCCGACGCCGAGTCGGCGGGCACGGAGTCGGGAGCGGATACCGCATCCTGTGTGACTGCCGAGTCCACCTCCGCGCCATCCGCACCCGGAATCAGAGCCTCTGCACCCTCTTCGGGAGGAGCTGGCGCGGGCGCCGAGAAGGTCGTCGGCTGAGGCGTCGCTCCCGAGGCGATCATGGCCTGGATCTCGCCGAGACGCACCCGATAGAGGTCATCCGTGGCGCTTTCGTCGTCCACGAGGCGCTGGTAGGCCACGGCGGCCTCTTCGAGGCGGCCGAGATGCGAGAGCAGCCTCCCCCGCTCCGCCAGCGCGCGGTGTCGCTGGTAGGGCACGTAGGCGCCCTCGATGATCGCGTCGAGCTGGGCTAGGGATCGGTCGTACTCCCCGGCGTTCTTGTACGCTTCGGCGAGAAGGAGCTTGACGGTGTACCCGCTCGGGATATCCACGGGTTTTGAGGCGATCGGATCGAGGACGCCTAGTGCCGCCTGGGGTTGTCCGCTCTGCAGCTGGATCTTGGCGAGGAGCAAGCGACCCTCTGTCGCGGCGGGGGTCCCGTCGAATCGCGCCACGAAACCGGTCAATCGTGGGACGGCGTCAGCCACCGTCAGCGTCGCGCGAAGCTGGTTCAGTTCGATCGCCGCCCGCGTGCGCAGGCTCTCGCGATAGCTCCGGTAATACAGGACGCCCCCCACGAGGAGGATGAGGCCGACCGAGATCATGAGGACCGCACGCGTATGGGCCTGCACCCACGCGCTTCCATCCTCGATGATGTGGAGAAACCGATCCTCCTGCGAGAACTCGTCCTTCCGCTTCTTCCTGGCTACGGCTCCGGGCATCTATCCTACTTCTCTAACAGGGTTAGATAAGCGCTTATAAGGTAAGTAATGCAAATATGTTGTACGAGTTCACGGCTTCCCTTCCTGGGAGCGCTTCCAGCTCGACGAGCACCTGGAGCGCAGCCACGGTGCCACCGAGCTCCTCGATGAGCGACACGGTCGCCGCGGCGGTTCCGCCCGTCGCCAGGAGGTCGTCGACGATCAGGACGCGCTCGCCGGGCCTGACCGCATCGGCCTGGAGCTCCAGATGTGAGTTGCCGTACTCGAGCTCGTATTCGGCGGCGATCGTCTCACCCGGCAGCTTGCCCTTCTTCCGCACGGCGATGAACGGGACCCCCAGTCGCAGACCGACTGGAACCCCGAACAGGAAGCCGCGAGATTCTATGCCGGCGATCTTCTCCGCACCGACCGCGGTGGCATGATCCGCGAAGACATCGATCACGTCGGAGAACAGGACGTGATCCTGGAACAGGGGCATCACGTCCCGGAAAAGGATTCCCGGCCGCGGGTAATCCGGATAGTCGCGCAGCCGCTGTCTTACGCGCTCCGCGACCTCCTCCGCCCGCGCGGGCGTGAACGCCGTTTCGGCCTCTTCGGCCACTGCCGGCGGGTGGCCGGTCGTCTCACTCTGGTTCATAGGCTCAGGAAGCTACCGGCGGAAGGAAGGGAGCGTCAACGCGCGGAGAGGACTCCGAGCAGCACGAAGCCACCGATCAGGAGTACCGTGAAGGCCAATGTGAGAAGGTTGAAGTACCGCTCGATGAACTCCCGAATCGGCTCGCCGAAGGCGCGAATCAGGCCAGCCACGAGAAAGAAGCGCATCCCCCTGCTCACCGTCGTGACCGCCACGAACGCGAGAAACGGCACGTGGAAGCCGCCGGCCGCTATCGTGAACACCTTGAACGGAATCGGCGTGAAGCCCGCGGTACCCAGCGCGAGGACCAGGTTCTCTCGGTAGGCCCGGCCGATCGCCGCATACTCGTCGGCGTACCCGTACAGCTCCATGATCGGCCGGCCGACGCTCTCGTAAAGCCCGAGGCCGATGAGGTAGCCCAGCATGGCGCCGAGCACCGACCCCACCGTGCACAAAGCCGCGAACCGGAGCGCCCGCCGGGGGTTTCCGAGCGAAAGCGGAATCAGCAGCACATCGGGCGGAATCGGAAAGATGAACGACTCGGCGGCCGCGATGCCGAACAGCGCCACGGGACCGCCGGGACGGTGAGCCCAATCCAGCACCCAATGATAGAGCCGGCGAAAGGGGCCAGGCCGGCCCCCCGCCTCCCCTGCCCCGCCACTCGACTCCGCCGTGGTCACCACCCTTGCTCACCGATGAGCGGCACAAAGCGCGCGCGGTCGATCGTCTCCACGTCGAACGATCCCGCCCAGGCCCGGACACAGACCAACTCCTGTTGCTCCGGATCACCGACCGGCACCAGGAGCCGACCGCCGGGTGCCAGCTGCGGGTACAGATGAGCGGGAGGCTCGGGAGCCGCCGCCCCGATGAGGATGACGTCGAAGGGCGCGGCCTCCGGCCACCCACCGCTTCCATCTCCGATCGCCAGGTGCACGCCGTCCATGCCCGCTTCCCCCAGCGCCTGACGGGCGGATTCTGCCAACTCCGGGATCCGCTCGATGCTGTATACCTCTCCCGCAAGCAAGGATAGCAGGGCGGTCTGGAAGCCTGAACCCGTCCCGATCTCGAGCACTCGCTCGTCGCCCCCAAGCTCACAGAACGCCAGATGCAAGGCGTGCACCCCCGGCCGGGAGATCGTCTGTCCGTGCCCGATGGGCAGGGCGGCGTTGGCATAGGCCCGGTGCCGAACCGCCTCCGGCACGAAGCGGTGGCGAGGAACCGAAGCGAAGGCGTGCAGGATCGCCAGATCTTCGATGCCGGACGCCTGCAGTCGCTCGACGAGGCGGTGCCGATCCCTCTGGTAGACGCCCGTCAGAGCTCGAGCGGCCAAGTCCCCACCTCTTCGATGAGCCGGAAGTTCGTGAGATCGAGATGCAGAGGCGTGATCGAAACGTGCCCCGCGTCCACTGCACTGAAATCGGAATCGGCGCTCCTCTTCCATTCCGACGTGCCCCCCCCGATCCAGAAGAACTCACGACCCGCCGGATCGAGGCGACGGTTGATCGAGTCCAGGTACCGGCGCCGACCGAGGACCGTCACGCGCGAGCCCAGAACCTCGTCCGCCGGCAGGTCCGGCAAGTTGATGTTCAAGAACGTCTCCTTGGGGAAGTCATCTCTCGTGACGAGCCCCCGCAGGAGGCGTTCCAGCAAGTCGGCGTAACCGGCCAGGCGGTCGTCATCTCGGCCGCTGAACGAGAAGGCGATCGAAGGCACCTGGAGAATCGTCGCCTCCATCGCGGCGGCCACGGTGCCGGAGTAGAGAACGTCCTCGCCCATGTTGGGGCCGTGGTTCACGCCGGAGAGGACAAAATCCGGCCGATGCTCGCAGAGCTCGCTGATCGCGATGAGGACACAGTCGGTCGGGGTGCCGTCCAGCGTGATCCGGCCGGCGGACACTTCCGTGGGCCTGACGGGGCTGTGGAGCGTCAGAGAGTGACTCGAGGCACTTCGCTGCCGGTCGGGGGCGACCACGAAGACCTCGCCGAGCTTCTCCGCAGCCTGGATGAGAAGCTCGAGTCCGGAGGCATCGATCCCGTCGTCGTTCGTACAGAGGAACCGCAGGGGACGCGCATCCTCGTCAGTGCCGCTTTCCGGCGGCGGGGCCCGGTGCGAGATCAAACCGAGCCGAGCACCTCGACCAGCGAATCGACTTCCCGGCGCACGTCGCGCACCGTCTCCGAGTCCAGAGCCACCCGGGAGGCTCTCGCCAACTTGCCCTGCTTCCGCAGCTGATCCAGCTTCTGACGGGCTCCCTCGATCGTGTACTTCTCGCCGTACAGGAGGTGCCGAAGGAGCTGGATCAGCTTGATCTCCCGGCGTCGGTACACCCGGTTCCCGGCCGCATTCTTCGTGGGCTTGAGCACCGAAAACTGGCTCTCCCAGTAACGCAGGACGTGCGGCTTGAGATCGGTGATCTCGCACACCTCGCCGATCGAGTAGTACTCCTTGGCTGCGATTCGGTCGTTCAACGTGCTCAGCTCCAGCGTTCGGGTTTCGGATCCCGTGCCATCAGGTTCGTCAGCGCCTGAGCGGGCGCGACACTCTCGTATAGTATCGAGTAGACGGCGCTCGCGATCGGCATCTCCACGTCGTAGCGGTCGGCGAGCTCCACCGCCGCCCTCGTGGTTCGGATTCCCTCGACCACGTTGTGCATCCCCGCCAAGACCTCGTCCAGTGACCGCCCCGCCCCGATCGCCAGACCCACCGTGCGGTTGCGGCTCAGATCGCCCGTGCACGTCAGAATAAGATCCCCGATCCCCGCAAGGCCAGCCAGGGTATGCTCCTCGGCGCCGAGGTGCGTCGCCAGCCTGATGATCTCCGCGAGCCCGCGTGTCATCAAGGCAGCCCGGGCATTGTTCCCCAACCGGAGCCCATCACTGATCCCCGCGGCGAGCGCGATGACGTTCTTGAGCGATCCACCCAGCTCGGTCCCCACCACGTCGGCAAGCGTGTAGATGCGAAAGTGATCGTTCTGAAACAGCCGTTGAACCTCGTTTCGGTTCGCCTCCGATGAGGAGGCGGCGGCGCAGGCGGTCGGCAGTCCCCGCACCAGCTCTTCGGCGAAGCTCGGACCCGATAGCACCACGCAATCCGCGGCAGTCTCATCGCCGAGCACCTCCGAGAAAAGCCCGCTCATCCGCAGGTCGGTCCCGACCTCGATGCCCTTGGATGCACTCACCAGGATCGGCTCGTCCCTCAGGTCGGGCTTCGCTCGACCCAGCACCTCTCGCACGTGGTGAGAGGGGACCACGCACACGACAACACCCGCATCGGCCACCGCATCGGAGATCACGGTCGTAGCTCTGAACGGCGCCAACTCGACCCCTGGCAGGTACTTCGTGTTGCGCCGCTCCTCGTTGATCTCCTCGGCAACGGCCGCGCTGTGAGACCAGGTCGTGGTGCTCGCCCCGTTTCGGGCCAGCACGTGCGACAGCGCCGTGCCCCAGCTACCGGCTCCGAGAACGCAAACCGGCCGGCTCACGGCTCCTCCCCGGTCGGGGACTCGCGCGGCTTTTCCCGATCGACCTTCCTCAATGGACGAACCGCCCGAAACCCGAGCTCCTCGCCACGAACGAGACGAAGCAGATTGGAGCGGTGCGTCCACCAGACGAAGCTCGCGATCCCCAGCGAGAAGACGATCGTCTCGATCGGCGCGTCCTCGAAGTAGGCCAGAACGGGAACCAGTGCGGCGGCGATCAGCGATGCGACGGACACGAAGCCGGTGATGAGGACGAGGCCGACCCACACCAGCATCGCGATCGCCGCCGCGATCGGGGCCAGTGCCAGCATGACGCCGGCCGCCGTGGCCACCCCTTTGCCGCCGCGCAGGCGCAGGAAAACAGACCAGACGTGTCCCGCCACAGCCGCGATTCCGTAGACGATCGCCAGGTAGGGCCACGCCTCTCCATCCCACATCGGAAACAGCCACGCGGGCAGGAAGCCCTTGAGCACATCCAGCAGGATGACGGGCGCCGCCCCCCACAGCCCGAGTGAGCGATAGACGTTCGTCGCCCCCGTGTTTCCGCTGCCCGTGGCCCGGAGATCGACGCGCGCCAGCCGGCCGGCGGCGTAGCCGAACGGGATCGAACCCAGCAGATACGCGGCGATGACAAGTAGCGCGGGTCTCACCTGCGTGCCTCTTCCCGTCTCTTCAGGCGGAAGCGGATCGGCGTCCCGAGGAAATCCCAAGCATCGCGGAAGCCGTTCTCGATGTACCTAAGATAGTGCGTGGCCAGATCCTTGGGTCGGTTCAGCCACAGCACGAAGAACGGCGGCGCCGACGATACCTGGGTTCCGTACAGGATCTTGACCTCGCCCCGCGAGCTCTGCGGCGGTTGGAGGCGCCCCGCGAGCTCGGCGAGCACCCGGTTTACCTCAGCCGTCGGGATTCGCTGCTGGCGCCGCTTCTGCACCTCGAGCGCCAGCTCCGCGACCCTTCGGACACGGAGGCCGGTCAAGGCCGACGTCGTGATGATCGGCAGCTTGCGGAGAAAGGGCGCTCGCTCGCGAAGGTCGCGTTCGAACTGGGCGTGAATGGAGGGCCCACGATCCTCTCCCAGGTCCCACTTGTTGGCCACGAACACCAGCCCGCATCCCGCCTCCCACGCCTGCTCTCCGATCCGGAAATCCTGATTTGTCACGCCGGCTGCGGTATCGACAATCAGGAGACAGACATCCGAACGCTCGATCGCTCGGGCCGCACGAAGGCGACTGTAGAACTCGATCTCGCCCTGCACCCGCGAGCGACGGCGGAGGCCCGCCGTGTCGACCAGACGGACCCGGACGCCCTCGAGATCCAGGTACGTGTCGATCGCATCACGCGTCGTTCCCGCCTCCTCGGCCACGATCACGCGATCCTCGCCCAGAAGCCGGTTCACGTAGCTGGACTTCCCCACGTTCGGCTTGCCGATGACCGCCAGGCTCACATCGTAGGCCTGCTCGGCCTCGGCCTCGCTCTCCGGTAGCAGCCGGATCAGCCGATCGAGGAGGTCGCCGCTCTGCTTGCCGGAAAGCGCCGCCACCGGAGCGGGCTCGCCGAGCCCCAGCTCGTAGAACTCGACGTGAGCGAGCGATCTGAGAGGCTCGTCCACCTTGTTCGCGGCCAACAGCACGGGCGTGCCCGAGGTCCGAAGGAGATCGGCGATGTGCAGATCGACCGGCGTCACGCTCTCCCGGCTGTCGACGACGAGAAGGATGACGTCCGCATGATCGATCGCCGCGAGCACCTGCTGCCGGACTTCGGCATCGATCCCCCGCCCGGGCGCATCCGTGACGCCGCCGGTGTCGGCGAGCAGGAAGGAGCGGCCTCCCCACTCGGCCATGGCGAATTGGCGGTCGCGCGTCACCCCCGGCTCTTCGGCCACGATCGCCACCCGCCGACCGACGATTCGGTTGAACAACGTCGACTTCCCGACGTTGGGTCGTCCGACGATCGCCACGGTCGGAACGTCGGCCAGTCTGGCCTTCGGCGGGGCGGAACTCAGTTCCATCTCAGCAGAACATCCGTCACGTGGTCGCCCGCGCGAATCTCGGCTCCCGGCACGCCGGCTCGAACGTCGTCCAGCGAGACGTCGTCGAGGAAGAAGCCGCGCTCGTTGACCGCCGACCGGGAGAGAATCGCCAGGTCATAGGGCCCGCCGGCACGCAGCGCGCCCAGGTAGTCGGTTCCGGAGATCAAGCCGGCGCTCGTCACCTGTGGCCCGTACATCGAGTTGGGCACGGCGGCCGTTCTGACCTCCACGCCGCACGCAGCCTGCAGCTCTCGGCCGAGCTCCGCGAGAGTCGGCCCCATCGCGGTGCCGGTGGCCAGGAGGATCGTGCGCCCGGTGAGGCTGGGGAGGCGCGGCAGGTCGGCACGGACGGCCTCGCGGAGCCCGGAGATCGCTCCAACACCGTTGCCGACCAGCTCCTCGTTGTCGAAGTACTCCCGTCCGGGCACATCCAGCCCGGCCAGGAGGAACATCTCATCGGATGCGTAACACCAGGCATAGCCACGCTCCTCGAGCGCGCGTCCGCGGATCGGGGCCGTTTGGCGAAGCGCGCACGCGCACTCTTCCGGGGTCATGGGCCGGACGCCGGAATCCTGGTTGAACCGAGTGAGGCCTACCGGCACGACGGAGAGCGAGAGCACCGAATCGCCGCGCTCGTACAGCTCCAGGATCGTCCGGTCCAACACCGGACCGCTATTGACGCCGGGACAGAGCACCGCCTGGGCGTGAACGGCGACCCCGGCGGCCTCGAGCCGATCCAGCTGTTCGTTGATCTCCCGAGACCTGGGGTTCACGAGCATCTTCGCTCGCGCTTCCGGATCCGTCGCATGAACGCTCACAAAAAGGGGCGACAGACGCTGCTCCTCGATTCGCTCCCAGTCTTCCTCCCGCAGGTTCGTCAACGTCACGTAATGCCCGTACATGAAGGAGAGCCGGTAGTCATCGTCCTTGATGTAGAGCGTGGTCCGCAGCTTCTCGGTCTTCGGATTCCCCTTGACGAAGCAGAAGGGGCACGCGTTCGTGCAGCGCCGGATCAGATCGGCTTCGGGCACCAGCCCTAGAGATTCCGAGCCATCCTTCTCGATCTCGTACGTGATGGGCCGGCCGCCGGGCAGCTCCACCTCCAGCTCCACGAGCTCGGCGGCTTCCAGGTACTGGAGATCGAGGGCGTCTCGCAGCTCCTCTCCGTTGAGGCGGAGAAGACCCGAACCGACCTGGATGTCGAGGTCGGCTCCGATGGAGCCCTTTCGGACCTGTGCGACGCGGATCATTCCGCGGCCAGAACCCGCTGAGCCTCTTGGAGCTGGAAGACTGGAACGAGCACTCTCACGAGGGCCAGCGCGCCCAATGCCACGACGTTGACATGGTCCTTCTGGGAGAAGACCTGAACATCCACGTCCGCCACCCTCAGTCGACCGGCCAGGACCTCGGCCTCGGCCTCGTCCGTGCTTCGTGCGGCCTCGGCCCACCCGGAGATCAGCCGCACATGCTCGTGGTCCCCGCATAATGCCGTACGCCGCCCTCCGCGGCGGCACTCGGAGCACAGGTTCAACCCGCATACTGCGCACCGGTGGAACGCCATGTGGTTCCGATGACGTGCGCAGACTTGTGGATGATCGAGAAGGCCGCACCAGGGACAGTAGGTCGATTCCTCGGGCGGCTCCCGCCCGCACGACTTGCATTGGGACGTCCCGTCGTGGGTGGATGCCACGCCGCGGGTTCGTCCCCCGCTGCCGGTCATCAGGCGCCGGACCCGAGGAGAGGCGTCGGCCCGACTAGCCGCTCGCGACCTTCTGGAAGCGAAAGCCCGCGATCGGCACGCCGCTCGTCAGCTCCACCTGGAAGATCTCGGTCTCCCCGTTGGCCGGAATGACGATCTGAAGCAGCTCCGTGGCGGCCACCGCCCCCTGATGGTCCAGGAACTCGATCGGTATGGTCACCTGGCCGCCAACCTCCTCGCTTCGCCCCATGACCAGACCCTCCACCACATACGCGTTCTCACCCCGCTCCCGGAGTTGGACGTTCTCGAGGCTGAAGGCCAGGCCGCCGCGCTCCTGAATGACCTGAAGGGCGAGGGCAGCGTTATCCGTCTGGCTGGCCGTGTTGGCGAGCAGCGTGTAGGCATCGAAGTCGTACGGATACCTCTCGACGAGCAACCGGCTCAGCTCTGCCGCGAGCTCGATGTCACCGGCTTCGAGAGCCGAGGTCGCCAGATTGTTGAGGGCATCCCGATCGTACGGATTCAAGGCCCGGGCCTTCTGGAAGGCGGTGACGGCATCTTCGAAGGACTCGGCCTCGTAGAGTCCCACTCCCACCTGGTTCCACTGGTCGACCGTGAGGTCGTCGCGTGCCAGGAGCTTCGTGAAGGTCGGCTGGGCCGCGGCCGCATCGCCCTCTATCGTAAGAGCCACAGCGTAGTTCATCTCGGCCATCACGTCGTTCTGGTGCGCCTCGGCAAAGAGCCGCAGCATCTCGATCGCCTCGGCGGCCCGGCCGGCTGATCGCAGCGCCTCGGCCAGGTTGAGCGACGCGTCCCGAGCCTGATCGCTGGGATCGTCCGCCTCGACGGCACCCTGAAACTGCTCGATCGCGGCTTCCTGGTCATCGAGGTTCTGATACAGAAGCCCGGCGTTGTTGAAGGCCCGCGAGTCCTTCTTGATCGCGTTCGCATTGAGGAAGGCGGCGAGCGCTCCCTCCATGTCATTCGCTTGGTAGTGCTGGATCGCCTCGTTGTACGCCGTCGCCCAGGCGTTGAATCTCGAGTTCTCCGAGCGTTCCTGGCAGGCCGGGTTCGCGCCGACGAATCGGATCAACAGCGCATCGGCCGCCTCGAAGTCTCCCAGCCCGATATGCGCCTCGGCCGCCAGCCACAACGCCGTGGGATCGTCGTCGTCCTGAATCTCCGACTGCAGGTCCTCCAACGCCTCCGCGAACAGCGCCCGTTGAGCCTCCGGGTCTTCCGTCTCGCCGGCAGTCGTCAGCTTCTCGACGGCCCCCTCGGTCGAAGCGTTGGACACGAGGCGGCACGCGTCCTCCTCCTGTGCGGCGAGGTCGGCGGGGACGGCGGCACCAGCCGCCAGGGCCAGGGCGACGGCGAGAGGCCGAACGCTCGCTCCTGAGTTGTTCATTTGCCCGGACTTCCCTTTCTTGAGTTCATGTAGTCCCGCGGGTCGGCGGCCACCGAGCCGCCGGCAGGCAACTTCGACCGCATCCGTCCCCCACGCCAGTACCCTGGTCGGCCCGCCCTACCCGACTCCTCGTACCCACCACATCGCCTCGCAGATCCACTGCGAACGCGGTCCTCCGAGCCCGGTTTCGGCAGACGCCCGTCCGCTGTGAGGCGCCGTGGCCCGGCAGACTTGATCGTCAGTAAACGAGGGCGTGCGCCGTGTTGAAGAGAACGACCGTCTCGCCATCGACGAGTTGCCCCTCTTCCCTCAGCCGCCGCGCGGCCGCCAGCGTGGCGCCGCCTTCGACCGAAGCGCTGACACCGGCCTTCCCCAGCTCGACCGCGCCAGCTTCCGACTCCTCGTCGGAGACGGCGAGCGCCCCTCCCCCGCTCTCCCGCAGCGCCTTGAGGATCAACGCATCGCCCAAGGTGGACGGAACCCTGAGGCCATAGGACCGGGTCTGCGCCCCGATCCACGGTTCCGCCGCGAGCGCACCTTCGCCGAAGGCCCGGACGATCGGGGCGCAACCATCCGCCTGCACTGCGTAGCAGCGCGTGGTGGCCACCGCGATGCCCATCGCCGCTAGCTCCCCGAGCGCCTTCCAGCTGCCGATCAATCCGGTTCCGCCGCCCGTCGGATAGAGGATCGCGTCAGGGGCACGCCAGCCGAGCGCCTGCACGATCTCGAGCATCATCGTCTTCTTGCCTTCGATACGGTAGGGCTCGCGCAGGGTAGAGAGATCCAGGGCCTCGGTGCGGGCCGCGTATTCACGTGCTCTCGCCCCGCAGTCGGTAATCAGGCCGTCGACGGACCGAACCTCACCACCCGCCGCCCGCGTTCGCCTCACGACCATCTCGGGGGTGTCCGCCGGAAGGTAGACGCGGGCCCTCTTCCCCGCCCGGCTCGCGTAAGCCGCCAACGAGACTCCGGCGTTTCCCGCACTCGGGATGACGAAGGATGAGGCTCCGCCCAAAACGGCTCGCGTCACAGCTGCCGACAGCCCGCGATCCTTGAAGCTTCCCGTGGGGTTCCGTCCCTCGTCCTTCACGTACGCGCGCAATCCCTGCAGACCGTCGATATCGTCGAGAGCCAGAAGTGGCGTCGCGCCCTCTCCGAGGCTCACCGGCGTCTCACCACCAGCGATGGGGAGGATCTCGCGGAAGCGCCACATGCCGACGTCGCACGGCCGCCGGCTCCATCTCTCGATGAGCGCCGGCCCATCCATGCCATCGAGGGCATAGCGTACCAGAAGCGGCTTCGCGCATGCCGGACAGACCGATGCGCCGGGGGCGACCTCCGGCCTCTCTCCGCACGCGCCACACTCGAGAGAGAAGAAGGTCACGGTCCCCCGGCCTCGCTGTCCTCCGCCGCCGTCAGCCCGGCCGCCAGACGCGCGGCCGTCGTCTCCCGACCCAGGATGTAGGCCACATCGGGGAGATCAGGACCCTGCACGGCGCCGGTCAGCGCCGCACGGACCGGGTGATAGAGCGAACGGCCCTTGAGACCCACCTCCCGCCCCGCGGCGGCGAGCTCTTCCTTCAGCTCGGCCCGTGCCCAGCTCTGCAGGCTCTCCCACCGCTGCGCCACGTGGCGCAGCGCCCGACCCGCCGTCGGCTCCCGGAGCGCCTCCACGGCCTCCGAGCTCGAGAGGTCCGGCTCCGGGAGAACGAGCTCACAGACAGGATCGGCGTCGGCAAGGATCTGTATGCGCTCCCGCAGGACCTCGGCGAGCGCCCGCAGCCGCCGAGCCTCCAGCTCGAACCGGCCCGCCCATCGGTCGCGTAGCCTGCGCTGCAGCACGTCGATCGACTCGTGCCGGTAGTGCTGGCCGGACAGCCAACGCAGCTTCTCGGGATCGAGCTCCGGGTTGGCGGCACCTATCCGACCCAGATCGACCTCGGCGATCAACTGATCTCGCGACAGCACCTCCTTCCCGCTGGAGCTGGACCAGGAGAGGAGGGAGAGGTAGTTGAGGAGACCCTCGGGGTGGTATCCCTGATCACGGTATTCCAGCAGCCCCGGCGCGCCGGCACGCTTCGAGAGCTTGCCTCCACCCGGAGCCAAGACCGACGGCAGGTGAAGGAACTCGGGAGGGACGGCCCCCAGCGCCTCGTAGAACAACACCTGCTTGGGCGTGTTGGAGAGATGGCCGGCTCCACGTATCACGTGCGTGATCGCCATCAGGAGATCGTCGACAACGACCGCGAAGTTGTACGTGGGTCTCCCATCGGAACGGAGGATGACCTGGTCTCCGAGTTGCTCACCCTCGACGGTCAGGTCGCCGCGCACGCGATCTCGATAGTGAACGACGCCCGGCTCGACCCGGAATCGGACGGAGGAAGAGCGTCCCGAGGCGATGAGGCGCGCCTCCTCCTCGGACGACAGCTCTCTGCAACGGCCGTCGTAGCGCACGTCACCCTTCCCGGCTCTCGCTTCGGCTCGGCGGGCCTCCAGCTCCTCCGGCGTGCAGTAGCAACGGTACGCCCGGCCCTCGGCCAGCAGACGTTCGGCATGCTCGCGGTAGATCTCGGCTCTCTCGCTCTGCCGATACGGCCCGTGCTCGCCACCGGCGAATGGTCCCTCATCGGGAACCAGCCCCAACCACTCGAGCGCATCCTGGATGTCGCGCTCGGCGCCCTCCACGTGGCGCTCCAGGTCCGTGTCCTCGAAACGGAGGATGAAGGCACCGCCCTGCTGGCGCACGTATAACCAGTTGAGTGCCGCCGTACGGGCGTTGCCGAGGTGGAGCGAGCCGGTCGGACTGGGGGCGAATCGGGTTCGGACCATCAATCGTCCTCGCACGGTAGGCGTCGAGAGGCCGATCCCTCCGCGAGCTTGGCGAGAATGCGCTCGGCCGTGCCCGGACCCACGCCCGGCGTGGCCGCCAGCTCGTCAAGGGTCGCACCCCGAATCGCCTCGAGGCTGCCGAAGCGCTGGAGCAACGCCTGCTCACGGGCCGGTCCGACGCCGCCGATCTCGGAGAGACGGGATCTGAGAAGCCGGCGTCGCCGCAGGGTGCGGTTGTAGGCGAGCGCGAACCGATGCGCCTCGTCCCGAGCGCGCTGGAGCCAGTGCAGGCCCGGGTCACGTCGATCGAGCCGGAGCGGCTCCGGCTCGCCCGGGCGGTACACCTCCTCTTCACGCTTGGCGAGCGCCACGGCCGGCAAATCGGACACGCCCGCCGCCTCCATCGCCTGCATGGCCGCGGCGAGCTGCCCGCGGCCGCCGTCCACCAGCACGAGGTCGGGCAGGTGCCGGCCCTCCCCTACTCTGCGATCGAAGTAGCGTCCGACCACTTCCTGCATCATCGCGTAATCGTCCGTCTCCCCGTCGGGCACCTCTCGGATTCGGAACCTCCGGTACTCATCCGAGAAGGGCTTTCCATCCTCGAGCCACACCGCGCTGCCTACCGACGACGAGCCTCCAAGGGTGGATATGTCGAAGCATACGATCCGCCGCGGCGGGGCGGGAAGCCCGAATGACTCCGCCAGCCGGCGCGCCGCCGCCGGGACGCCCGCAGCGTCGTCGCTCGGCGTACCCGCCTCCCTCATCGCGTCGAGCCGAAGATGCTCCTCCCTCAACGCATCGGCGGCGTTGGCGGCAGCCAGCTCCACGAGGCGGCGCTTGGTGCCCCGCTGTGGCACGTGCACGCGCAGCGGGCCGGCTCGCCGCGTGGACAGATGCTCCTGAATCAGCTCCCGGTCGGGAAAGTTCTCCGGGACGAGGAGCTCGGCCGGGAGATCCTGCCGCCGGAGGTAGTGGCCGCTGACCAGGGCGGCCGTGAGCTCCGCGTCCTCTTCGTCACCCACGTTCTGGAGGAAATGGATCTCGCGTCCGAGAAGGCGCCCTTCCCTCACCTTGAGGATGACGCCGCACGCCAGGGTGCCCTCGCGGCGGAGCCCCACGACATCGTGCTCACCCCCGCGATGGTCGACGGCGGCCTGCCGCCGTTCGATCGTCTCGAGCCCCCGCAGCACATCTCGGAGCTCGGCGGCTCGCTCGTACTCCATGGCGTCCGCGGCCCCCTTCATCCTGTCGCGAACGCGGCGGCGAACCGCGCCGGTGCGGCCGCCCAGAACGTCCAGGATCTCCTCGATCATGCCCCGGTAGTCCTCCTCCGCCTGGTAACCGACGCACGGCGCCTTGCAGCGGCCGATGTGGTAGTCGAGGCATGGACGGGACGGCACCTTCACTGGAAGCTCGTAGCGGCAGCTTCGGACGGTGTAGAGCTCCTTGATCGTGCGCAGCGCGCTCCTCATCGCGCCGACGTTCGTATACGGACCGAAGTACCGGCTCCCATCCCGGACGAGACGCCGCGTCACCAGAACTCTCGGGAAGGGCTCCCCGAGCGTCACCCGGATGTAGGGATAGCTCTTGTCATCCCTGAGCTGGATGTTGAACGGCGGATGGTACTCCCGGATCAGATTCCACTCCAGCAGCAGCGCTTCGGTCTCCGACTCCGCCACGTAGCTCTCTAGCGAGGCGATGCGGCTGGCCATTTGTCGCCGCTTCGGAGAGGGATCCCGCTCGGCGCTCAGATAGCTCCTCACCCTCGCGCGCAGAGACTTCGCTTTGCCGACGTAGAGCACCCTGCCCCGGGAGTCCCGAAACATGTAGACGCCGGCCCCGGTCGGAAGGCGGCCTATCTGGCTCTCGAGCTGCTCTCGCTTCGACTCAGCCATTCGAGATCGGGCGGGGGGGCCTACGGACGATCGACAGGTAGACTACACCGGCGGCGAGTAGCGTTCCGGTCAGCACGGCCGCCGCCCCGATCGTGGTTTCCGAGGGGATTCTCGCCGTCAGCGCGAGCCGGGCCACGGATCCGGCGGCGGCGCCCGCCAGCGCCGCCGCGCAGAGGCGTACGAGCGGCCGAAGCGCTGCGCCCTCGAACAGGACGCCCACGCGGCGGCGGAGGCCTGACCACAACAGCAGCAGGTTCAGCCACGCGCCCATCGAGCCTCCGAGCGCCAGCCCGGCCGCCGAGAGAGCCCCGTAGCCGGCACCGCGCATCAGTAGCATCGCCGAGGCTCCGAGGGCGATCCCTGAAGCCACGGAGATCGCGGCGAAGCGCATCGGCGTCCTGGTGTCCTGCATGGCGTGAAAGCCGCCGGCGAAGAGCTTGACCGAGCTCGTGGCGACCAGCCCGACCGAGTATGCGATCAGGATGCCGCTCACGAGCTGCGTGCTGTATTCGTCGAACGCCCCGCGCTGGAAGACGATACGGACCGCCAGATCCCCGAAGAGGATCAGGGCGATCGCCGAGGGAAGCACAAAGTAGAGGATCTGGAAGAACCCGTTCACGAGCCTGGAGCGCAGCGCTTCGGATCCCGTCTGCCGGGACATCTCCGGAAGCGCCGCCGCGGCGACGGAGACGCCGAAGAGGCTCAGCGGCAGATACGCCAGGCGCTGGGCGTAGTACAGGCCGACGACCGCCCCGGCGGGCAGGAAGCTCGCGAGGATCACGTCCGCAAAGCTGGCGATCTGGAAGATCCCCTGGCTCGCGGCGACCGGCACCATGTTGCGCATGACCCGCCGAACGGGCTCCGAACCGCGATCCAGCAGCGGACGAACGCTCCGGGCCAGTCTGCGCGCCGTCGGTAGCTGCACGCCCAGCTGGAGTAGGCTCCCGGCCAGCGTCGACCAGGCCAGGACCTGAATCAGCGGGCTCCAACCGAAGCGGGCGCCCAGGAGGAGCCCCGCTACCTGAGCCAGGTTCCACAGCACCGGAGCCGCAAACGGGAGGAAAAACCGGCGATGGCTGTTCAGCACGCCGAGGCACCAGGCCGCGAGAATCATCACCCCGGCCATCGGGAACAGGATCCTCACGAGCTGGGTGGTGAGGGCCGATGTCTCGGCGTCGAAGCCGGGTGCCACGATACGCGTCAGCCATGGCGCTAGCGCCACTCCGAGAGCGGAGAGAACCCCGGCCAGCAGGATCAACCGGCCGAGTACGCGTCGCGCCAGGAGGGCGGGCGCTTCGCTCTCGGCCCGATCGCCTTCCAGGAGCGAGCTGTAGACGGGCACGAACGCGGCGGAGAGAGAGCCCTCGCCGAGAAGGTTGCGGAGCACATTGGGGATCTTGATCGCCGCCGCATAGGCGTCAGCGGCCACCATCGTCCCGAAGAAGCGGGCGATGACGAGATCGCGAAGGAAGCCGGTCAGACGGCTGAGGAGTATTCCCGCGCCGACTGAAGCGGCGCTCCGGCCTTCCCGGCTTGAGGGGCGCCCGGCTCCCTCAGTCACCGAGTTCGCGCGCCGCTCCCTGCCCTCCGGGCGGCAACGCATCCGGCGGCTCGCCTCTGCCCTCCACGAGAGCACGGATGAAGACCGACTCCTCACGCAGGCCTTCGACCGATTCCGTCAGGTATTTGAGTTCGCCTTCCAGCGCCCCCACGCGAGCCTCGAGCTCACCCGGCGGCGGTTCGCGAGAGATGCGCCGGGCGAGCGCCTGACCGATCTGCGAGTCGATCACGATCGCCAGGAGCGGGATCAGCAGAATCAGTACGACGACCATGAGGGCCCAAAAGAGCGTCATCGATCCGAATACCCTTGGAGTTGTGCCAGCCGTGCTTGTAGAACTAGAGCGCGCCGTCCAACCGGGCAACGTACTCTTCTACCGCCGTCCCCACCTCCCGGTCCAGGCTCTCGAGGAACTCCGGACCATAGCGCGCGAGATAATAGAGCGGATTCAAGATCCGCTCCTGGTGAACGCCGGCCGGATAGAGATGGAGGGCTGTTTTCTCGATCTTGCGGCGCATGATGGATCCCCGCTCGAGGACGCTCGCATCCACCGCCTTCTCGAGCTGCCGGGCGGCTTTTCGGGCACCGGCGCGTGCCTTGTCCGCCGTTGCTCGGATCCCGGGAATCTCGGCCGAGAGCGCTTCAAGGATGCGATCGTACGCGCTTTCTCGAGCCGCTTCCGCCTCCTCCAAAGCTCGAGCGACTGCTTCCGGTCTTCCCTCTCGCACGGATCGCTCCACAACCTCCGCCCCACCATCCGACAGCTCACCAGGGGTCAGCTCGAGCGCATCCAGGACCCGGGCCACCTTCGCCTCGATCGCCGTCCAGCCCGTACGAGGCACGGTCCGGGGCATGCCGATACCCGCCCATTCGAACAGGTCTGGAAGCTGGGCCCAATACGCCACCTCGGCCGGTCCGAGCACCGCGGCAGACACCGGCAGGAGACAGGACTCCGCCACCGGGCGCAGCGCGGCGCTCGGCCCGAATGCCTCCGGCGATCCCTCGACCTCGGCGAGCAGCTCGGCCAGGGGACGCTCGCCACCCTCCTTCCCCGGTCGCGCAACGTCGCCCGACACGTAGATCCGCCTGCGCGCGCTGCCGTCATCGTAGAACACGTTGCTGGCGCCCCCCGGGAGGGCCAGTTGAGGCTCGAAGCCCGCCTCCCGTACCCGATCGGTGGATCTCGTCATCGCCGCAGCCGCCGAGGCGGCATGCCGAAGCGCCCGCGTGTGAAGCGGCACCAGGGCGCGCTTGACCTCGGGCGCCGCCGAGTCCAGCCAGACCAGCTCTCGGCCGCCAAGCACTCCAGTCAACGCTTCGCCGAACGCGCGGCCGACGCTTCGGCCCGGTCGATAGGCATCTCCAAACAACTCCATATAACGGTCGATAAACTCTGATTGCGGCAGTGCTTCGCGAACTTCTGCCAGCAAGTCATGGATCGAACCGTCCAGGGTTGTCTGGCCGACCGACCGCTGCTCTCGCCCATCGGGAGGCTTCAGCCGGAAGCTCCGAAGCGCGTTGGATGTGTCGATCAGCTGCGTCGTGCCCACCTCTTTCCAGTCGTGATCGTCCGATGCCACCCAAAAAAGGGCGAGCACCGGGGACCCGAGCTCCCGCTCGAGCGTCGCGGCCAGTCGGATCGCCGTCAGCGCCTTGTACAGGACGAACATCGGCCCGAGGAAGAGGCACGGCTGCTGTCCGGTCGTGACGAGCACCCCTTCTCCGGCAAGGATGGAGCGCAGCTTCGCCGCGGAGTCGGGCGAGGAGGCGCCGAAGACCTCGGCAGCCAGCGCCGGGCTTTCGCAGGAGGGCGGAAGGGCGGACGCCTCGGCGCCGTCGCCGGACTCACTTTGTTCACGCCTCGCGGACGGGAAGAGCTCCACGGCTGCCGGGTCGCCGGCCGCAAAGCGCGACCCCAGAGAGCCAGGAGCCCCGAAGGCCGCGCGCTCGAGCCGCGGCTGCCCACTCATTCGGCGCGTCCCGCCAGTACGAGGCGAGCCGTCGCCGGCGTGAAGGGAGCGCCCTCGTAGTCCCCGAAACGGTCGGTGGTGACCAGGCCGGCGGAGGCCAGGAGCGTCTCGAGCTCATCCGGCGCGTACAGCCGAACGCGTTCCTGGTGCTCGCTGGGCGGACCGCCCTGCCCGCTCGTGATCCGAATCCGTTTCACCACCGCGTCGCCTTCGATCCTCCGGGTCACGTGCACCGAGGCTCCATCCAACTCCAACTCCTCCTCCGGCACCAGACCCGCCTTCACGTGTGCCGCGTTCAGGTAATCGAGCAGAAACCGGCCCCCAGGCCCCAGAACTCGCCGCATCTCGCGCGCCGCCTCCACATCCTCCGCCCTGGCGACGAAGTAGCCGAAAGAGGTAAAAAAGCTGGTCACGACGCTGAACGACGCATCCCGAAAGGGCAGTCTCCGCATGTCCGCCCGAACGAGGAGGAAGGGCGGCGTCTCGGAGCGGCGGGCGAGCCGCAGGAGCGGGAGCGACAGGTCGAGACCCACGGCATCGACCCCTGCCCGCCTGAGCTCCCGCAGATGCCGTCCCTCTCCGCAGGCCAGATCGAGCGACCGCCCCCGAGGCGGTCCAGAGACCTCGAGATGCAGCCGCACGGCAGCGGCCGCCTCCGCCTGGTCCCGATGGGGGTACAGCTGCAGATACTCCTCGCCGAACCAATGGCGGAACCATTCCGCCCTCTCGGGAGCCCCCACCTGCTCGACCTAGTGTACCGTCTCAGAAGTCACACTAGCTCCCCTTGTGATAGGGCTGTCCGCGAATAAGCGTCCCGGCACGATAGACTTGCTCTGCCAGAAGCAGGCGTGCGAGGTCACGTGGCAGGCTCATTGCCGAGAGCGAGAGTCTGTGCTCCGCTCTGGATAGGGCCGACTCCGCGAGCCCGAACGGGCCGCCTACGAGAAAGGCCACGCCCGGTCGCCGATACAGACCGAGAGCCGAGAGATATCGCGCCAGTCCCTTCGAGCTCATCCGCTTCCCCTCTCGCGTGAGCGCCACGACGTCGAAGCCCTCCGGTACTCGGCCGAGAAGCCTCCGGGCCTCCTCTTCCGGACCACCCTCCCCCTTGCCGGCCGTCACCTCGATCACCTCCAATGAGAAATAGCGACCTGCCCGGGTCTCGTACTCCGCGATCGCGGACCCCAGGAGCGCCCCCGGCTTTCCAACCGCCAGGATAAGCACCTTCACCGCGCCAGGACGGTGTCTCGCAGGTATCGCTCGCTGTCCCGGTGCGGATAGGTCTCCGTGAAGTGGAGACCTCTGCTCTCCCGACGCCGTTGCGCGCAGCGCACGATGAGGCGGGCGACCTCGCGTGCGAACTCGATCTGGCGGGCATACATGGCCCCGGAAGCCGTTCCGTCGCGCGCGAGCGGGAGTTTCACGAGCTCATCCAGCTCCCTGCGGGCGACGCCCAACCTCTCGTCGGATCGGACAATCGACACGTCCTCCCACATGACATCCCGTACCCGCTCCTCGATCGAGGCCGGATCCTCGCCTTCCGCACGGAGCCCGGGGAGACTCGTCGCCGAAGGAAGGGGTACGCCTGATACCGCGTGAAGGTCGGCTTCCACCCGCCGGGCCGCCCGCTCCGCGTAGACGACGGCCTCCAGCAGCGAGTTCGACGCGAGCCGGTTGGCACCGTGTACTCCCGTGCAGGCCACTTCGCCCGCTGCATACAGTCCGGCGAGCGAGGTGCGGCCATCCCAGTCCGTCAGGAGGCCTCCGCACTGGTAGTGTGCCGCAGGTACCACCGGAATCGGCTCCTCGGGTATTCGAACTCCTCGCTCTGCGCAGCCGCGCAGTATGTTCGGGAAGCGAGCGCGCACCCGCTCGGCATCCAGATGACTCAGATCCAGGTGGACGTAAGGCTCCCCGCTGCGTTTCATCTCGGCGTCGATGGCACGCGCCACGATGTCCCGGGGGGCGAGCGATCCCGCCGGGTGGTAGCGTTCCATGAACGGATCGCCGCCGCGGTTCCGGATCACGGCTCCCTCTCCGCGCACGGCTTCCGAGATGAGGAAAGCCTGATCGCCCGTCGGATACAGAGCCGTCGGGTGAAACTGCACGAACTCGAGGTTCGCCACGGCAGCCCCGGCCTCCCAACCGATGGCCACTCCGTCGCCCATCGCTATCTCGGGGTTGGTGGTGTGCCGGTAGAGTCTGCCGCACCCGCCCGTCGCCAGCAGGACGGCTCGGCACTCCACCTCTATCCACCTCTGATCCGGCACATCCAGGACGAGCGCGCCCCCGCAACGAGGCCTCAAGGTGCCGGGCTCCGTTACCGCCGCGAGCTTCCAGAGGAAGTGGTCCTGCAGCATCCGGATCTGAGGCTTCGCCGACACGGCCGCGAGAAGGGCGCGTTCGATCTCGCTTCCCGTCAGGTCCTCCGCGTGAACGATGCGGCGTGTGCTGTGTCCCGCCTCCCGTCCCAACGAGAAAGACGCCCCGTCCCGGCTGAACCTCACCCCCCACTCGATCAACTCCCGAACTCGGTCGGGTCCTTCGCGCACGAGCTCCTCGACCGCGCGACGGTGGCAGAGGCCGGCACCGGAGAGAAGGGTGTCACCGGCGTGAAGCGCGAACGCATCCTCCTTCGCGAACACGGCCGCCACGCCGCCCTGGGCATAGTTGGTCGCGGATTCCACCCGGTTCTTCTTCGTCACGAGAACCACGCGGGCGAACTCGGCGGCCTTGAGCGCAAAGGTGAGACCGGCGATACCGCTGCCGGCGACGAGCACATCCGTTTGGATCCGGATTCGGGTCACTTTCGAATCCTCCGCGCGCCGCGCGGCACGTGAGGCGGATGGAGGGAGTGCGTCCCGCTAGACACGCTCGAGGTAGTACATAAGAAGGAACACCAGGGCCAGAAGAACCAGTAGCGTGACCGTGCGAGGGGCGCGCTTGGCACCCGCGCCCAGCTTCTTGCGCTGCTCGCGCAGCTTGTGCAGCGGCACGTCAGACTCCAGCGCGCGCGCCGGGGGCGTCGCTCATCGATCCATCACCGTCGCCATCATCGTGGCCTCCGCCACCGTCACCCCATCGACCTTGGCCACGCCACGCATCTTCATGACCGTTCGGCGCCGTTGGACGAGCTCGACTTCGAAGATCAACTGATCGCCCGGAACCACAGGCTTTCGCCACTTCACGTCGTCCAGCGACATGAAGTAGACGACCTTCTCCGCCACGTTCTCCATCTCGCTCATCATCAGCAATCCGCCGGCCTGCGCCATCGCCTCCACGATCAGCACGCCCGGCATGATCGGATGGCCGGGGAAGTGGCCGTTGAAGAACGGCTCGTTGATGGTCACGTTCTTGAGCCCCACGATCCGCTCTCCCTCCTCGACCTCGAGGATTCGGTCCACCAGGAGCATCGGATAACGGTGAGGCAGGAAGTCCAGGATCTGTTGAACGTCCATCGCCGGCTGGCTCGGGCTCGTCTCGGTCATCCTCTCACCTGCGGCTGCCTGTTCCGGACTCGTATACCGTCTCAGAAGTCACGCGCTGCTACGCCTTCGTCCTCGCGCCTCGCCGAACCGGACGACTCGGCCCCTCGGGCCTATCGGACTCCTGAGACGGCACACCAGGGCTCACCTCGGAATGAAGAAGCGTGGCGAGCGCGCGATCCGCAAGCCGATGAGAAAAGAGCGCCCGTCCCCCATTTCGGGAACGAGCGCTTCCAAGGCCGTCGTCGGTCGACCGCTTCGCCGTGGTTTCGGCGACCGGTGCTACGGCTGCGTGCTGCTCGCCGGGCCCTGTGCCTGGAGGCGGGCGATGACCTCATCGGTCACATCCAGCGCCGGATCCGCCGCGATCAATCCCGCGGCAGAGGCGTCGAACACCATGGTGAAGCCACGCTCGGCGCGGAAGTTCTCGATCTCGGCCTGAACTCGCTCGAGGATCGGTTGCAGAAGCTGCTGTCGTCGCTGGTTGGCCTGGTCCTCGAGCTCCACCGTCCGCTGCTGCAGCACCTGGTTCTTCTCGGCCATCTCCTGCTGCCGCGTCTGCCGCGCCTCATCGGAGAGCATCGTCTCCTGCCTGCGATAATCCGCCAGGAGCGAGTCCAACTCCACCCGCTTCAAGCGAACCTCTTCCTGCATCTGAACGAGCTCGCGATTCCACGTCTCCTGCGCGTCGACGGCGCCCGGCGCCGATTCGAGCAATCTCTGCGTGTTCACGTACACGAAGCCCGTGCCATCCGCCGGAGCCGTTTGAGCTACGAGAGAGACCGCCGTCCCGAGCGTCAGTCCGGCCGCCATCACAAACGATATGCGTCGCATTACCCTCATTCTCCTGTGAAGCTCTCCTGTGAAGCCCAACGGCCGGTCCGCCATAGCGATACCGCTAGAAGATTCGGCCGAACTTGAAGTGCAGCTTCCAGCCGGGGTCCGGCCGTCCGAGCACGTCACGCCGGTCGAAACCGTACGCGTAGTCGAGACCGATCGGTCCGAAGGGCGTTACAAGGCTTACTCCTACGCCGGCACCAACCAGGAGATCCGTAGGATTGAAGCCGCCGGCGAGGAACCAGTTGTTGCCGGCATCCACGAACGTGCTCAAGAACACCTGGTTCGTGAGCTTCATCCCCAACTGGGCGGTCGTCGTGAAGAAGGCGTTGCCCACGCGGTCCAGATCGCTGATCGGAGCACCCCTCGGCACGTGCCCCAGAGGCGTCACCGTGGCCTCTCCGTATCCGCGAAGCTGCTGCCCGACCTGCGTGCCGCCGACCTGGAACTTCTCCTGGAAGAAGACCTGGCTCCCCACGATCCACCCTCCCCCGAACTTGATCCCGGCCGCGAGCTCCATCGGAGATGGATCGAGGTCATCTCCGAAGCGCGCCACCGGCACCCACCACTCGCTCTCGAAGTTCCACTTCGTGTAGTCGCCATCGCCGCCCAGCGGGCCGCCGACGAAACGGGCAGACAGGGCGTTCAGGTTGCCGCCCGTCGGGAAGATCGGGCTGTTGCGCACGTCCCGTAGGATGCGGGCCGAGATCGTGCTTCGCGTGCCCGAGAGAATCGCCCGCTCGTTGGGCCCGAGGCCGAAGACATCCAGGTTGCTCGTCTGGTCGTTGAAGAGGGAGTAGCCGATGAACGCGCGCGTGCTGCGAACCGGGATCGGGACCCCCACCTCGAACCATCCGCCGGTCACCCGGCGGATGCCGAGACTCACGTTCGTGAACTGATCGCGAGAGGATCGGAACCCCACCGTGCCTGAGTACCGCGACCAGAAAAGCGAGGGATCGGAGTAGGTAAACTCGATGTCCTGCTGACGTCCCCCGAAGACGAAGCGAAAGGAGCCCGCCTTGGCCATCCCGAACAGATTCGGCTGCTGGTAGCCCACGAACCCCGAGAAACCGAAGGCACCGGCGGCGGAGACCCCGAAGTTCACGTTCCCCGTCTGCTTCTCCTGGACGCGCAGCACCATGTCCACGTCGCCGTCGGGACGATCGATGATCCGAATCTGTTCTTCCGGAGGCAGGGGCTCGAAGAAGTCCAGGGCGTGAACCGCCTGGACGCTGTTGATCAGGCGCGCCCGAGAGAAGACGTCGCCCGGAAGCAGCGAGATGCGGGATCGTATGATCCGGTCGTGGGTGTAGTCGTTTCCGACGATCGTGATCTTGCGGACGTAGGTCGGCTCGCCTTCCCGGATATTCCAGTGGGCCATGACCATCCGCCGCCCCGTGGAGTCCGGGGGGAGCTTGTCGATAGTCGGGACGACCGCCGAGCGCATGTATCCGGCGTTCCGGTACAGGTCGGCGACCTGCGCCGCCGCCTCTTGAAACGCCGCTTCGTCGAAGGGCGCGTAGATCGGCTCCAGCGGGTTCCCATCCCCGTCCTCTCCGCCGACCAGGAACGCTTGTCGGAAGTACCGCCGGAGCATCGCGGTGGGAAACCGTCGGTTGCCGTTGATCTCGAACCCGCCCAGGTAGTACCGCGTCCCCTCATCCACCCGGATGATGATCTCGCCCTTTCCCGTCGTCCGGTCGACGATCACCGAGTCGCCGACGACGGATGCGTCGATGAAACCGCGTTGCGCGTAGAATCCCGGGATGCGCGTGTTCAGGTCCGCCCGGAACTCCTCCCGCTTGAGCTCCCCGGAGTGGTACCAGAGGAAACCCTCCTCTCCGGTCGCCATCGCCCCCCGCAGGAGCTCGTCCGGGTACGTCTCGTTCCCCTCGAACGAGATCCGGGCCACGCCGAGGCGCGGGCCCTCATCGACGTGGAAGAGGAGCCGAAACTGATTCGGTCCGATCCCCGCCGGCTCGAGCTCCGGCTCGACGGTCGCCTGCGGGAAGCCCTCGTTCGCGAGACGCTTCTCGATCGCCGTCTCCGCCCTCAGCACTTTGGAGGGATCGTAGGCCATCCCGCGAAACAGTCCCGTCGTATCGCGGATCGCGTTCTCGGACACGTTCTCGAGCCCCCGGAACTCGATCTCGACGATGAACGGCCGCTCCACGACATCGATGTAGAAGATGGCCGGCGTCCCCGGGGTCACGCTCACCCGCACATCTTCATAGGCGCCGGTCGAGAAGAGCCGGCGGATGGCGTCCTGGATGTCCGGGAATCGCACGCTCTGTCCGACCCTGAGCCCGCTGTGGTCGATGATGTCGAAGGAGGCGATTCGCTGATTGCCGCGCACGACGATGCTGTCGACCGGGACCGCGGCGGTGGCGAGAGGTTCCTGCGCTTGAAGCGTCGCGACCCCCATCCCCGGAAGGAAGAGGGCCGTAACCGCGAGGGCGGCGAGAGCGAGCGCCGGGCAACCCGACTTCACAAGCAGGGCCCGCCCTCTTCGATCTCTGGGGTCAGGTGGCCGAGGCCTGCGACGCCGCCCGGAAACGCAGAGACTCCTCGTCGTCGGCAAGCAGAACCTTGATCTCATCGCCCGGTGCGAACTCCGCCATGAGGATCTTCTCGGAAAGCGGATCCTCAATGTACCGCTGGATCGACCGCTTGAGTGGGCGCGCGCCGAACTTGGTGTCGTATCCGACATTCACGAGGAAGGCGACCGCCTCATCGGTCAGGCTGATCGAGAGGCTCTCCTCACCCAGACGCTTCTGGATGTCGCGCAGGAGGATGTGGACGATCTTGCCGATCTGCTCGCGCGAGAGCGGGTGAAAGACGATGGTATCGTCGAGCCGATTCAGGAACTCGGGCGCGAACGTCCTGTCGATCTCCTCCTTCACGCGCTCCTTGATGCGCTCGTAGTCGAGCTCGTCATCCTCCGACGTCTCGAAGCCCACCTTCGATGAAGAGGTGATGTCGCGAGCCCCGACGTTGGAGGTCATGATGACGACGGCGTTCTTGAAGTCGATGACCCGCCCGTAGTTGTCCGTCAATCGACCCTCGTCCAGAACCTGAAGGAGGATGTTGAACACGTCCGGGTGTGCCTTCTCGATCTCGTCGAGGAGAACCACGCTGTACGGCCGGCGCCGGACCGCCTTGGTGAGCGTGCCGCTATCCTCGTAGCCGACGTAGCCGGGGGGTGCCCCAATCAGGCGGCTGACCGAAAACTTCTCCATGTACTCCGACATGTCCACCCGGATCAGAGCCTGCTCGTCAGCGAAGAGGAAGCGGGCGAGGGCACGTGCAAGCTCCGTCTTCCCGACGCCGGTCGGGCCGGAGAAGATGAAGCTCCCGATCGGGCGGTTCGGGTCCTTGAGGCCGGCGCGGCTTCGCCTGAGCGCGCGGCTGATCGCCTCGATCGCCTCATCCTGGCCGACGACGGTCTCGTGGAGCTCGTCCTCCATGCGCAGGAGGCGCTCGGTCTCGGCCTCCTGGAGCCGGGTGACCGGGATGCCCGTCCAGCGGGAGACGATGAACGAGATGTTGTCCTCGTTGACGACCGGACGGTGCTCACGGCGCTTCCGCTCCCACTCCTCCCTCTCACGCTTGATGTCCTCCTGGATCTCCTTCTCGCGATCCCTGAGATACGCGGCGCGCTCGAAGTCCTGGTCCCGGATCGCCTCTTCCTTCCAGCCCGACAGCTCATCGAGCTGCTCCTGGAGCTCCTGCACCTCCGGGGGAGGCACCTGGGCACCCAAACGGGCTCGCGCCCCGGCTTCGTCCAAGACATCGATGGCCTTGTCGGGAAGGAAGCGATCCGAGATGTAGCGATCGGAGAGCTTCGTGGCCGCCTCGAGCGATTCGTCGGGGAAGATGACACGGTGGTGATCCTCGTAGTGCGTTCTCAGCCCCTTGAGGATCTCGATCGTCTCGTCCAACGACGGCGCCTCGACGATCACGGTCTGGAACCGCCTCTCCAGCGCGCCGTCCTTCTCGATGTACTTCCGGTACTCGTTGAGCGTGGACGCTCCCACGCACTGGAGCTCGCCGCGCGCGAGCGCAGGCTTCAGCATGTTGGAGGCGTCGATCGCCCCCTCCGCCGCGCCGGCGCCGACGAGCGTGTGCAGCTCGTCGATGAAGAGGATCACACCCTTGTTCGTGGAGATCTCGCTCACGATCGCCTTGAGGCGCTCCTCGAACTGGCCTCTGTACTTCGTGCCGGCGATGACCGCGGCCATGTCCAGTGCCAGCACGCGGTGCTCGCTGAGGCTGTCGGGCACCTCGCCTCGGATGATCCGCTGAGCCAGCCCCTCCACGATCGCCGTCTTGCCGACGCCCGGCTCGCCGATGAGCACGGGATTGTTCTTCTTTCGCCTCGAGAGGACCTCCATGACCCGCTCGATCTCTTCCTCGCGCCCTATCGTCGGGTCCAGCTCGCCCTCACCGGCCAGTTGCGTGAGATCCCGGCAGAAATGATCGAGCGCCGGAGTCTTGGACTTCTTCTCCCCCTTGGGGCTGCCGCCCGAGGATGATGGAGCGGAGCTGGGCATCTCGGTGCCCAGAAGCTTGAGCGTCTCGGTTCGCGCCTCGTCGAGCGATATGCCCAGCTCGCCGAGCACTTTGGCCGCCAGGCCCTTCTCTTCGCGAAGGAGACCGAGCAGCAGGTGCTCGGTGCCGACATAGCTGTGGTTCAGCTCCCTCGCCTCGGCCATGGCGTACTCGAGCACCTTCTTGGCTCTTGACGTATACGGCAGCTCGGGGATGTTGGAAGCCGATTTCCCACGGCGGACGTTCTCCTCCACGAGACGGTGGAGCTCATCCAGGTCGGCCGCGAGGTTGCTGAGCACGGCCGCCGCGACGCCCTCGCCCTCGCGGATGAGACCGAGAAGGATGTGCTCCGTGCCCACGTAGTCGTGCTGCAGACGGATCGCCTCTTCGCGGGCCAGCGCGAGTACCTTCCGGACTCGATCAGTGAAGTTGTAGTTCATGCCGAGTTGTCCGCTTCAGGGCGGTGTTCCGAGGGAGAAGATGTGGCCTCGCCCTCCGCCGAGAGGCGCTCTCGAACGAACGAGGCTCGGTAGACATCGGCGTCGCCCTCATCCAGCGTCCGTCCCGCCCTCCGCTCAAGGTGCGCCGACTGCGCGAAGATCATTATCTCGTTCAGCGTCCTTACCCGAGGTGTTCTGAGAAGTTTCAGAGTGAGGCCCAAACGCACGCCTGAGAGCAGGTTCATCATCTCGTCGAAGGAGAGGCTTCGCGCGTGCCGCAGAATCCCGAACGCTCTCCATACCTTGTCTTCCAGAACGTTGGGAGCCTCGCGAAGCAGGACGGCGCGCGCCCGCTTCTCGTACTCGACGACCTGAACGCCGATCTCACGCAGGTGATCCACGAGATCCGCCTCGCTCTTCCCGAGTGTCGTCTGATTCGAGATCTGGAAGAAGTTTCCGACCACCTCGGACCCCTCACCGTAGAGGCCGCGGTAGGTGAGGCCGACCTGGGCTATTCCCTGCAGGACCTTGTTGATCTCTTTGGTCAGCACGAGCCCGGGCAGGTGAACAAGGACCGAGGCCCGCAGGCCGGTGCCCACGTTCGTCGGACAGCAGGTGAGAAAACCGAACTCGTGATGGAAGGCGTACGGCAGCCGGCTTCCCAACGCCTCGTCCAGCTCCGACACCTGCTGCCACGCGGCCTCCAGCTCCATGCCGTTGTGGAGGGATTGGATGCGAAGGTGGTCTTCCTCGTTGATCATCACTCCGCACGGCCCGCTCGCGCCGAGAGCGAGCGCCGTTCCGTCCGGCGCCGGCCCTTCGTCCGGACCAATCAGCTCCCGGCTCACGACGTGCCGCTCGTGCAGAATCCGGCGCTCGACGGCTTCCAGCTCCGACATTTCCCACAGCACGCCGTCCTCCAAATCGGCGCTCGCCCCCAGCGCGCGTCGTACCTGATCCAGGACGCTCCGCCGATCATCGGCATCCGCTCGAAGAGCGAAGGTGTAGCCCTGGAGGTTGCGGGCCAGGCGCACGCGGGTCGAGAGCACGATCTCGTGGTCCTGGCCGCTTCCATCCAGCCACGACGTACCTCGATCAGCGACCGTGGGCGAGGGAACCCCCATGCCGTTGCCGCCGCTCACCGCTCCGCCGCCTCGAGCACGTTGATCCGGTCGCGAAGCTCGGCGGCGGCCTCGAAGTCCTCGAGCTCGACGGCCCGGTCCAGGCGCAGCCTCAGGCTCCGGAGCTTGGCGTAGCTGTCGTCGGTATCCGTGGCCTCGCCGAGGTAGAGCTTGCCGACGTGCTGCGTGGAGCCGTGAACGCGTCTCAGGAGGCCACGCAGCTGGCCTTCGAAGTGAGTGTAGCACTCCGGGCACCCCAGCCGGCCGCTGCGACGGAAATCCCCCGACGACGTACCGCAGTAGGGGCACGGCTCGCTCACCGCGCCTTCTGAAGCATCCTCTACGCTGGCGCCGATGGTGGCGAGGAAGTCGGCCAGCGGGGCCGGTGCAGAGGTGAACGCGGAGATGCCCTCCTGTCCGGCGCACGAGGAGCACAGATGGACCGTGGCCATCTCGTCGTTCTCGATCGTTGTCAGGTGAACCTCGGCTTCCCGTTCCTGACAGCGTTCGCAGACCATCTAACCCCTCCCGAACGTGTCCTGGCCCGGCCACCGCGCCGGCCGGATTCCCTCCCCTCGCCGCTCGGACCGTACCAGCGTCTCCTGCGGCCCCCCATCTTCTTCTATGACTGCCTGTTCCATCATCAAGTTACATGCCGTTGGCGCCGCCCGGTTCGGTGCGGTGTTGCGCGCGTCCCATGGCGTGTGGTGATTTGCACGGCCGGCCGTCCCGGCGCGTCGCCGATACCACGGCGAGGAGGAATCCGCCGCGATCTCAGTCCGGCGGCGCCAGGATGCCACCGACCAGCTGCTGGACTCGACCGGCGCGCTCCGCGAGTTCCCGGTCGTGGGTCACGATGATCAGGG
>Ga0255054_10000251_pt1 | contig 31578 bp, 25 predicted proteins | sample JV7_2_23_MG_FD_188634 | JGI IMG/M metagenome (GOLD analysis project Ga0255054, IMG submission 188634) | Seawater microbial communities from Jervis Inlet, British Columbia, Canada - JV7_2_23 | ecosystem: Environmental > Aquatic > Marine > Inlet | place: Canada: British Columbia | collected... | reverse complement strand
AACTGGATTCACGTGGGCGGCGCCCTGGGTAAGAAGTTTCGCTTTTTTACAGAACGATATCCTTTCATCGTCCACGGTTTGTCGCTGTCGATTGGTGCGCCCTCGCCGCTCAACGAGCAGCTCGTGCGCGACATCAAGGATTTCATGGCCGAACACGGCATCCGCATGTATTCAGAACACCTGAGCTACTGCGGTGACGACGGACAGCTTTATGACCTGATGCCTATTCCCTTCACGGAAGAGGCGGTCAAATACGTCGCCGGACGTGTACGCCGTGTGCAGGACATTCTCGAACAGCGCATCGCGCTCGAAAACGTCTCTTATTACACGCCAATGGACACTTCGATGACTGAAGCCGACTTCGTCAACGCCGTTCTCGAGGAAGCCGATTGCGACCTGATGCTCGATATCAACAATATCGTCGTCAACAGCATCAATCATCGCTACGACCCGCACGCGTTCTTGCTGAAGATGCCCGCGGAGCGCATCCGCTACTTTCATCTCGCCGGCCATTACGTGGAAGCTGAAGATCTCCGTATCGATACGCACGGTGCTGCCGTGGACGAGCAGGCATGGGATCTGCTTGCAGAAGCGTACGCTCATTTCGGCCCGGTACCGACCTTGCTAGAGCGCGACTTCAATTTCCCACCCATGGAAGAACTGCTCGACGAATTGCGGCAGATCAAGGCGTTGCAACAACAGGCCGATCAGGCGGAGGTTGCCAATGGTTGAGCGACCGGAGTTTCAGAAAAAGCAGTACGCGTTCGCGGCGCATATTCGCGACCCGCAACACGTGGCCGCGCCGGAAGGCGTCGAGGATCGTCGCATGGCGATCTACCGGGAGTTGTTCTTCAACAATCTAAAGAGCCTGCTGTCGGGTACCTACCCGGTTCTCAAAAAGCTCCACAGCGATGATAAATGGCGTCGCATCATTCGCAATTTCATGCAACGGCACCAGGCTCAGACTCCTTACTTTCTCGAGTTGCCCGCCGAATTCCTCAATTTCCTGCAGAACGAGTATGAACTCGAAGTCGATGACTTCCCGTTTCTGCTCGAACTCGCACACTATGAGTACATCGAGCTTGCGCTGTCGATCTCCGAGGATGCCAACAACATGGACGGAGTCGACCCTGACGGCGATTTGCTTGCCGGTATACCGGTGAAGTCGGTGTTGACCTGGGTGTACGCGTACCAATACCCGGTGCACCGGATTTCCGCGGAACTGCTACCGGAGTCACCCGAGGAACAATCCGTGTACCTGGCCGTCTACCGCGGCAGCGACGACAAGGTCGGTTTTCTCGAGCTCAACCCCATTACCGCCGGCCTGTTAAACGCTATCGACGAAAACGAGGCCGGTAAAACGGGCGAGGCCTTGTTAAGAGGACTTGCCGCGGACATCAATTACCTCAACGTCGACGCCTTTATCCAGCACGGACTGGCGGCGTTGGAAGAAATGCGATCACTGGAAATTCTTACCGGCACGCGTGTGACCGGTACAAGGAGCTAATTGATGAACAAGCTGAAAGCCCTGTGGAAGGCCGTCGTAGATATTCTGAACCCGGCAGGCGACTGGGTGGCGTTGCTGCCAATTCGCCTGCTGATGTCCTACGAGTTCTTCAAAGCTGGGAAAATGAAATTTGGCGGCAGCAACTGGTTTGGCAATGTGCAAGACAACTTCCCGTTCCCGTTCAACGTCATCCCGGTCGAAATCAGCTGGTTCCTCGCCACCTGGACCGAACTGATTGGCGGCTTTTTCCTGTTTTTCGGCCTGTTCACACGATTCTGGGCTTTCAGCCTGATCATCCTGACGATCGTCGCGATTTTCGGCGTTCACTGGCCTGATGACTGGTCGAGCCTCGCCGAACTCTGGAAGGGCTACGCGATCACGGACAAGGGCTTCGGCAACTATCGCGTGCCATTGTTGTTCCTGGCCATGCTCTTCCCGCTGCTTTTCATTGGCGGCGGCAAACTGAGCCTCGATCATCTCATCGCTAAGAAAATCAAATAATCAATCGCCTTGCCGGAGCGCTTCCTGGGCGCTCCGGCTATAGGGAGGGGCATTCATGCAGGAGTCATTCGACACTACGTTGACTGTTTTGCAGTGGTTGACGACGTTGTTCATCTTCGCCGTTGGCATCGGGCTGCTGATCGTCATCGGCATGTATATCCGGGATATCACGCAGACCAAGAGTGCCATACGGCGCAACTTCCCTGTCGTCGGCCGGTTTCGCTACATGTTCGAGCACCTCGGCGAGTTTTTCCGGCAGTATTTTTTCGCACAGGACCGTGAGGAATTGCCGTTCAATCGCGCGCAACGCTCCTGGGCATACCGCGCGGCCAAAGGTATCGACAACACGATCGCTTTCGGCTCGACAATGAACCTGACGATCCCAGGGACACCGATCTTCGTCAACTGTCCGTACCCGACTCTCGAAAAAGACTCCGCACCCACAGATCCGATGACCATCGGCCCTTACGCAGACAAGCCGTATGCAACCAAATCGCTATTCAACGTGTCGGCAATGAGTTTCGGCGCATTGTCGAGCCCCGCCGTGCGAGCGTTGTCCAAGGGCTCCAAAATGGCCGGTAACTGGCTAAATACCGGCGAAGGCGGGATTTCGCCCTGGCACCTCGAGGGCGGTTGCGACATCGTCTTTCAGATAGGGACAGCGAAGTATGGCGCACGCGATCACGACGGCAGTCTCAGTGACGACAAACTGCGTGAAGCCGGCGAGATTGAACAGGTGAAAATGATCGAGCTAAAGCTCAGCCAGGGTGCCAAGCCCGGCAAAGGCGGCATACTTCCCGGTGAGAAGGTCACCGCAGAAATCGCCGCGATCCGCGGCATTCCGGAAGGCCACGACTCGATCAGCCCGAACCGTCACCCTGAAATCGAGTCCGCGTCGGACCTGCTTGACATGATCAATCGCATTCGCGACGTGTCTGGACTCCCGACCGGTTTCAAGGCTGTGATCGGCGCCTACGGCTGGCTCGAGGAACTGTTCGAGGAGATCCATAGACGCGGCATCGAGAGCGCTCCGGATTTCATCACCGTCGACAGTGGCGACGGTGGCACGGGCGCCGCCCCGATGCCGCTTATGGACTGTGTCGGCCTGCCTATCAGGGAGAGTTTGCCGCTCGTCGTCGATCTGTTGCAGAAGCATGGACTCCGCGATCGCATTCGCGTAATCGCGAGCGGCAAGCTGATTACTCCTGCCGGCGTCGCCTGGGCACTGTGTGTCGGTGCCGATTTCATCAACTCGGCGCGCGGTTTCATGTTCGCACTTGGATGCATCCAGGCATTGCAATGCAACAAGAACACCTGCCCTACCGGCGTTACCACCCACGACAGGAAGCTGCAGCGTGGCCTGCATCCCGCGGATAAAGCCGAACGTGTCGCAAAGTACTCGAAATCCTTACGCAAGGAGGTCGGCATCATCGCGCACTCCTGTGGCGTAAAGGAGCCGCGGCAGCTGCGACGGTTCCATTGCCGCGTGGTGCAGGACGACGGACGATCGGTGCCGCTGGACGTGTTGTATCCCGACGTTGCCGAAAAGAATTCGCCACATGAAGAAGCGCCTGCACAGGTCCCGGGGCAAGCCTGATAACACTCCGTTAATAGCGGTAAGCTTTTGATTATTAAAGGTACGTGTGGCGCACGCCTTGAAAACCTTGCCAGCAATTGCCGGAGCGTTTGCCGAGGGTCCGCTTTGCGCTTCAAAGCTGCCGGCCCGATGATACGATGCCGGGGACCGCTACTGACCCAAAGCGGTCTGTCGCCTGGCAGCAACCAGCTTCCGATCGGGAGTTCATATCAGCTAGCCGCACGGTGTGACCAATGTCACAAAATCAGGAATCCCTGAGCAGTTACTTAACAAACTGTGAGTGCGGTCGTATCCGGGTTTATGGTGGCAACCGATAGTGCCCATCGGAATCGATACGACGGAGATTCAGAAATGCTGCGGAAAATTTTGTTACTTGCATCAATCATGTTGTTAGCGGGACCTGCTGCGATGGCGGAGGGATTTTACGCCGGTGCCGGGGTTGGGGTCACCCAGATCGAGGATTCGGATCAAGGCGAAAGCTACAAAGACAGCCCATTTGGCTGGAGACTGCTTGCCGGTTTTGACGTTAACGAGAACTTTGCCGTTGAAGGGTCATACATTAACAGCGGCGAAGCGGAAGATGACATTCTAGGCGAGAATGTCAAAGCCGAGCTATCTGCATTTGTTGTTTCACTTGTTGGTCTCATTCCTATGAGTGAGACAACGCAACTATTCGGCAAGTTAGGCTACTACAGCGGTGAGACGGAGGTAACGGTGTTTGGGATCACGCTGGATGAAGATGCAGACGGCGCTACGGCTGGAGCTGGCGTCCGATTTGATATGAACAATAACTTTGTAATTCGGGGTGATTTGGATTGGTACGATTCCGACCTTGATACGCTCTGGTCGGTCGGCGTCGGATTCCAATACTCATTTGGTAAATAGGATTCCTGAATAGAAGAAAATTTCGGTACATCAAGGCCTCGCGGTGCAATGTCGTGAGGCCTTTTCTTTTGGATTTCGTCTGTTGAGCAAGGGCCGCTCATGGCCGATTCCAGCCTCTCCGAACCGTGTCGTTCTGATTATCTGACTGACCGCTTCCGGAGACACCCGCCGCTCGCTGCCGGTTAGACTGTAAAAACGCGAAAGGTCAGATCTGTGACCTCAAGGTCTGTGGCTAGTCATCTGTGCGACAATGCGGGCCGAAGTGCAATATACAAAACGGGGGAATTCATGACTCGGTTAATCGTAGCCATTTGCGCTGCTGCATTTTCTTTTGTCGCAAACGCACAATCGATTCTGATCGAGAACGTACGCATTTTTAACGGCGTCGATGAAAAACTGACTCCCGGTCACGTATTAGTGGTCGACGGAATCATCGAATCTGTTTCACGCGATGCCATAGCTGCGCCCGACAACGCACAAGTCATCGACGCCGGTAATCGTGTGCTGTCCCCCGGTTTCATCGATTTGCACACGCACCTCACTGGGCAGTCTCCACGCGCCCAGGAAAAGTGGCACCCCACGGTCGCCGGCTCCTATGCGGCCGATATGGCGCGCTTTTATCTCGATGCCGGCTTTACAACCATCCGCGACGCGGGCGGCACGCATCCTGATTTTGCTCGTGCGCTCGGACTCGGAACGATCTATGGCCCACGGCTGTTCCCGTCAGGTGCGGTTGTTTCGCAGACGGCCGGCCACGGCGATTTTCGTGCACCACACGATCCTCACCCGACACTAACTGGCGGCAATCCATATATCGATCACGGCAGCTCGGTACTCGCCGATGGCGCCGACCAGACGCTCATGGCCGTTCGTGAGAATCTCAAGGCCGGGGCTACGCAAATCAAGATCATGGGTGGCGGCGGAGTAATGTCCGAGTTCGACCCTATTCATTCCCTGCAGCCCTCCCCGGCCGAAATTCGTGCAGCGGTACAGGCTGCGAGCGACTGGGGCACCTACGTCCTTGCTCATGCGTACACCAGCGACGCGATACGGCGTCTCGTGGAAAACGGTGTCCGCAGTATCGAGCACGGGCTCCTGATCGACGACGCGACGGCGAAACTCGTCGCCGATAACGATGTCGTGATCAGCACGCAGCTGACTGTTTATCGCACACTCCAGGACCTCCCCGGCATCAGTGAAAGAAACCTCAGGAAGCTCGAAGTCGTGCTCGCCGGACAGGAAAACCTGATCCGGCTCATCAAGAAATACGACATCACCACCGGGTTCGGGACCGACTTCATCCAGGGTGGCTATGTAATGCTCACGCGTGAATTCACGGAGCGCGCCGACTACTGGACAGCCGCGGAAATCATGGTGCAGGCCACCTCCGAAAGTGCGAAGGTCATTCGCATGATCGGTAAGCTCAATCGCTGGGGCAATTTCGGCGAGATTCGCGAAGGCTGGGTTGCCGACTTGCTGTTGATCAATGGCGAACCACTCGAGGATATTTCAGTACTCCGGGATTCCGAGGCTGCACTCGCACTTATCATGAAAGAAGGTGAGATCGTGAAGAACCGCCTTTAACAGACTTTTTCGACTACACTGTCGAAATCGGTCGAGGGCGCACTTCGACCAATGCTAAAACATTCCTAATAACAACTGGAGATTCTAAATGCGTATCAAATCAATACTAGCGGGGGTTGCTGTTTTTGCTGTGTCGAGCCTGGCCTGGGCAGACCTAACACCTTGGGAAGACTACGAGGTCAGTGACGCCGTCTACTCGGTCACGACCGTCAAAGTCGACTCGAACATGGGCGATGCCTACCTGGAAGGGTTGCGGGATACCTGGATTCCGGGCAACAAGATCTCGCAGGAACTGGGCCAGATCGAGAGCTGGTCGATATTCCGCAGCGACTTGCCGGAGAGCGGCGAATTCAACCTGATCCTTGTCGTCAAGTTCGCGAACACGTCGGACCTGGCGCCGAACAAAGCAGCCTATGATGAGTTCATGGCCAAGTACACCGAGGCAGCTTCAGATGCTGCTACGGAGTATTCGCAGAAGAACTACCCGGCGATGCGCGAGCTGACGGGGCAGTACATCATGCGTGAAATTACCGTCAAATAGGGTGAACCTGCATGCCCAACCGGAAACCCCGCCACGGCGGGGTTTCTTTTTTGGGGGCTGGACGACTCAGTCGCTGACGCGAACCGTCGCATCCAGGTGTGTCTCGCCGGTCATCGAATTCGTGACGAGGCACGCGTGCTCAGCCTTCTCGAGGAGTCGCATCGCTTTTTTCTCGTCAGTGCCGGGCGGCACCTCCAGAACCACGGTTTCCCTGAATTCGGTAAACTGCGTGACTTTCTCAATCCGGTCGAGCACCGCGTCGACGTCGCAACTGAGCGAAATCCAGTCGAATTTTGACGCTCGGGCAATCGCGCGAAAGGAGAGAATGAAGCAATCGGCGACAGCCGCCACCAGCAGTGTCTCGGGCGACCAGAGGTCACCGGGGCCACCAAACTGCGGCGGTCCAGCCGATTCTATATCGGGAAGTCCGGAGCTCCTTACCTGAACGTTTTCTGACGCGCGCGCGGCAGCGGAAACGGCATAGTGGTGTGGCATATCATGCATAGTCAGATCTCGCTAGAAGCAACAAACGGTATTACACCGACGACTTTATAGATCTCATCGGGCATGTAAACGGTATCGCCTTTCATGACCAACGTCGTGCGACGATTGTGCCACTGGCCAGCGCCGGTCACCGAAGTATAATTCGTGAGAAACAAGAACGACAATAGAGTACGGGGATGATCAACGAATCGAAGGCACACTTACGTCGCGACATCAAGTTCTTCGGCGCCGCGTTTCTCGTGCTCAACGCAATGATCGGCTCCGGCATCTTCGCCCTGCCCGGCAAAGTCGCTGTTACAGCCGGGATGTTGAGCCCCTGGTTATTTCTCGTCGTCGGCTTTCTTTTTCTTGCAGTGGTCCTGACGTTCGCCGAGTTGGCGAGCTATTTCGATAAATCGGGTGGCCCCGTTATCTATGCCACGCAGGCATTCGGGCCACTTGCGGGTTTCAGCACGGGATGGGTGTTGTTCGTGAGCCGAATGACGGCGTTTGCGGCGAATGCGGGCATCATGGCCACCTATCTCGGCGCATTGTGGGACTGGTTCGACGGCGGTCTCGGCAGGACGCTCGTAATTTCGACGGTCGTCATCGGGCTGACCTATGCGAATGTCATCGGCGTCAAAGACGGTGTGCGCACGATGGGCGTGTTCACGATACTCAAAGTCGCGCCACTATTGTTGCTGGTGCTGCTCGGTTTGCAGCACGTCACGACCGCCACGTTGATACCGACCGGGTCCATGTTTTTCGAGGGCGTCGGCAGCACCTCGTTATTACTCATATACGCCTATGTCGGCTTTGAGACGATCGCCGTTACTGCAGGTGAAACATCGCAACCCAGACACATCCTGCCACGTGCCCTGGTACGCACGGTCATCGGCACGGGTGTCCTGTATTTTCTCATCGTACTTGTGTTTGTATCTGTTGTTCCCGCCACAGATTACGACAAGGCGACACTCGTCGATGTTGGTCGTGCGCTGGCCGGCCCGATCGGCGCGATCGTCATTACACTGACCACCATCTTCTCGATCGGCGGCAACTGTGCGGGCTCGATGATCTCGGCGCCACGACTGATATACGCGCTTGCCGAACACAGGCAACTGCCGCAATGGTTCGGACACGTGCATACGAAATACGGCACACCGGATCACTCGATCCTGGTAATGGGTGGGCTCGCGCTCGCTTTCGCGCTGACCAGCAATTTTGTCGAGCTTGCCATAGCAAGTTCGCTCGCGAGGTTGCTTGCCTACATTCTCAGCATCGCGTCCCTGCCAGTCATCCGGAAACAGGCGGACGAGGAAACGCGAGCGAAGGCCTACCGCATCAAGGGCGGCTATACGGTACCGATTATCGGCCTTGGTATTTGTGTCGCACTTGTTGCTGAAGCGTCGGCGAGAGACTGGAAGACGATTGGTGGCCTGTTGGCGATTGGACTGGTCCTGTACGCCGTTGAGAAACACTTTATCCAGCGTTAGCGCTTCTTCGGCATGTAAAGGTCCGTAATCGTGCCTTCGTAGGCTTCCGCTGCGAACGCGATAGTCTCGGATAGCGTCGGGTGTGGGTGAACTGTTAATGCGATGTCGCTTGCGTCCGCGCCCATTTCGATCGCAAGACCGATTTCGGCGATCAGGTCCCCGGCATTAGGACCGACTATAGCGCCCCCCAGTACCCGATCGGTGTTCTTGTCGAACAGGAGTTTCGTAAAGCCTTCGTCGCGACCAAGTGATAGCGCGCGGCCACTGGCCGCCCATGGAATCTTCGCTGCGCCGTACTCGATGCCTTTTTCCTTAGCTTCCGTTTCCGTAAGTCCGACCCAGGCGATTTCTGGGTCGGTGTACGCAACGGATGGAATCGTCCTTGCATCGAAATAACTCTTCTCGCCGGCCGCCACTTCGGCGGCGACTCTTGCCTCGTGTGTTGCCTTGTGCGCGAGCATGGGGCCGCCCGCGAGATCACCGATCGCAAAGATGTGCGGGACGTTGGTTCGCATCTGTTTGTCGACTTCAATAATGCCGTGCTCGTCGACGTTGACCCCTGCTTTGTCCGCATCGAGCTTGTCGCCGTTAGCCTTTCGGCCGATTGCGACGAGTACCCGGTCATAGACGCCGATCGGAGGTGCATCCTTACCTTCGAATGACACTTCGATGCCGGGTGTGGTCGCTCGCATACGCGTAACCTTTGTCGACACCATGATTGCATCGTATCTGTGCTTGATTATCTTCATAAACGGCCGCAACAGGTCTTTATCCGTACCGGGCATCAGCGAATCCAGTAGTTCGACCACATTGACTTCGACGCCGAACGCCGCATACACGCAGGCCATTTCGAGGCCGATGATGCCACCGCCCACGACCAGTAGACGCTCCGGCAATGGATCCACTTCCAGAGCCCCCGTCGAATCGATGATGCGCCGATCATCCGGGAGGTTCGGCAACATGAGGGGTTCGGACCCGGCGGCGATGACGCATTTCTCGAACGCAATGGATTCACCATTGTCGAGGCTCAGCCGGTTCGCTGACTCAAACTTCGCGTACGCCGCGATGACGCGCACCTTGCGTTGCTTTGCGAGCTGCGCGAGTCCACTGGTTAGCCGGCCAACTACCCGATTCTTCCAGCTGACAAGTTTGCCGGCGTCAATGCGTGGCTGCTCGAAAATGACTCCGTGATCAGCCATCGCGGCGGCGTCATCAATGACCTTGGCTGCATGCAACAACGCCTTGGACGGAATACAGCCGACGTTGAGGCAAACACCACCCAGGTACGGATCCTTCTCGACCAGGATGACGTCGAGGCCGAGGTCGGCGGCGCGAAACGCAGCCGTGTATCCACCCGGACCGGAGCCGATAACGACAAGCTGCGCAGAGTGCGTTGCATCGCCTTGCACTGACGCGCCGGTCGCCGCCTGAATCTCAGCGGGCGACATGCGTTGCGTTTGTACGGACCAATCCTCGCTATCGTCATTCCCCGACCCTGCAGCCGACTGTGCGTTCACGTCAATCGTCTCGGCCATCAGGGGGTCGCCTGCAGAAGTCCGTCGACGTCAGCCAGCGTCCTGGCGAGGAACGTCGTGAAACGCACGGCCATGGCGCCGTCGACAACACGATGATCGTAAGAGAATGACAGGGGCAACATCAGCCGCGGCTCGAACTTCTCGCCATCCCACACCGGTTGCATGGAATGGCGCGAGACACCGAGAATCGCCACTTCCGGCGAATTGACGATCGGCGTAAATGCAGTGCCACCGATGCCGCCGAGGCTGGATATGGTGAACGTCGCGCCCTGCAGCTGGTCGGCCTTGAGTTTGCCCTCACGCGCGACGAGAGACAGTTGCGCCAGTTCCTGCGCCAGTTCATAGACGTCCTTCTTGTCGGCGTCGCGTATGACCGGAACCATCAATCCCTGGTCAGTGTCCGCCGCAAATCCGAGGTGACAGTACTTCTTGAAAACCAGGTTCTCGCCGTCGTCGGCAAGCGATGCGTTGACTTTCGGGTACTCCTGCAGCGCGGCGACACAAGCTCTCAGGATGAACGCGAGTGGCGTCAGCGGAATGCCGCGCTCCTTCGCCGGGCCTTTGAGTTGCTGCCGCCTCTCCTCGAGCTCGGTGATATCAGCGAGGTCATGCTGCGTCACGTGCGGCAGGTTGATCCAGCTTGCCTGCAATCTCGGACCCGATATTTTCTGAATTCGGGTCAGCGGCTGCAGATCGATGTCACCGAACTTCGCAAAATCGATTTTTGGCGTCTCGGGCAAACCCGTGCCGCCCGGTGCTCCCGCCTGCCCCGTCAGGATCGCTTTGACAAAAGCCTTGATGTCGTCCTGCAGTACGCGGCTTTTTGCGCCACTGCCCTTGACCTGTGCCAGATCAACACCAAGTTCCCGCGCGAGCTTGCGCACTGACGGGCTCGCATGTGCACGCGCAAATCCCGCCTCGTTGATCGGTGGCAATTTTGCCGGCGACGCCGGAGGTGATTGTTTCACCGCTGTTGGCGGCGTCGCCGCAGCCGCTGCACGCGGTTGCGACTCCGCACCTGTAGTGGCCTGCGGCGCATCACTCCGCACAGCGGCATCGATTATTGCGAGTGACGAACCCATGGACACGTTGTCACCCACCTTGACCAGCACGGACTCGATAGTGCCACCGACCACCGCCGGCACGTCCATCGCCGCCTTGTCCGTTTCGAGTGTTACGAGCGGATCGTCGATATTGATCGCCTGACCGTCGGCAATGTGAACTTCGATGACGTCGACGTCCTCGAAATCGCCAAGATCCGGGACGACGAGCGTCTGCTTGCCTCCGGCTTTCGGCGCCGCGCCACCGGCGGGCGTCGCGAACACGGTTGTATCGCCGGTCGGCGCCTGGGCAAGCGCCGGAGTAATGACGACGGTGTCGCCGACTTCAACTGTCATCCGGCCGATGATGTCGCCACTATTGATTTTGTCACCGACGGCCACTGATAGTGACTCGATAACGCCACTTTCGGGTGCCGGCACATCCATCGAGGCCTTGTCGGTCTCGATCGTGACGAGGCCGTCCTCGCGTGCCACGTGATCGCCACTGACAACGAGCACCTCGATAATTTCGACGTCTGCGAAATCGCCCAGGTCCGGAATGACGATGTCGATGCTGTTCCCCACAGATCTCTCCCGTCGCAACCTAGAGTTTCACCGGATCCGGCTTTTCCGGATCAATGCCGTATTTCACGATCGCCTGCGCGACCGTTTTCTGGTCGAGTGCGCCGTCATCGGCGAGCGCCTTCAACGCGGTTACCGCGATGTAGTGCTTGTCGACCTCGAAGTGCTCGCGCAGCGCCTTGCGGGCATCACTGCGCCCGAAGCCGTCGGTACCGAGTGACACGAACGTGCCCGGCACCCAGCGCTCGATCTGGTCCGGCACGATTTTCATGTAGTCCGTTGCGGCCACATAGGGTCCGGGTCGGCCAGCGAGACACTTTTCGACGTAGCATTCGCGCGGCTCTTCTTCCGGATGTAGCTGGTTCCAGCGCTCGACTTCGAGTGCGTCACGTCGCAATTCGTTAAAACTGGTAACAGACCACACATCGACCGGAATGCGAAAGTCCTTCGACAAGAGTTCGGCCGCAGCCAATACTTCACGCAGGATAGTGCCCGATCCCATCAACTGAGCGCGAATCTTGCCCTGTCCGCCCACGTGCAACAGGTACATGCCCTTGAGTATTCCGTCCTCAACCCCGGCGGGCATCGGTGGTTGCACATAATTTTCGTTCATGCAGGTGATGTAGTAGAAGATGTTCTCCTGCTCGCCGATCATGCGACGCAAGCCATCCTGCACGATGACCGCCAATTCGTAAGCGTAGGTCGGATCGTAGGAGCAACAGTTCGGCACCGTGGATGCTGCGACAAGACTGTGGCCATCCTGGTGCTGCAGTCCTTCGCCGGCGAGCGTGGTGCGCCCTGCCGTGCCACCGATCAGGAAGCCTCGTGACTGCATGTCCCCGCCTGCCCAGATGAAGTCCCCGATGCGCTGAAACCCGAACATCGAGTAGTAGATATAGAATGGCACCATCTGCACATCGTGATTCGAGTGCGATGTGCCGGCAGCGGCCCAGGAACAATAGGCGCCCGCTTCGTTGATGCCCTCCTCGAGGATCTGGCCGGACTTGTCTTCGCGGTAGTACATCAGCTCACCAGCGTCTTCGGGTTCGTAAAGCTGTCCTTTTGACGCGTAGATGCCGACTTGCCGGAACATGCCTTCCATACCGAAGGTTCGCGCCTCATCGGGCACGATTGGCACAATATGCTTTCCGATCTGCTTGTCCCGCGTCAGTGCCGTGAGCATGCGCACGAACGCCATCGTCGTCGATATTTCGCGCTCGCCGGTGCCATCGAGCTGCGTCTTGAAGATTTCGAGCGGTGGTACCGGCAAGGCGGGTGCCCGGGTGCGGCGCGACGGCAGATAGCCGCCGAGGCTCCTGCGGCGCTCATGCAGATACTCGAGCTCGGGGCTATCGGCGGCCGGTTTGTAAAACGGCACGTCGTCGATGTCCTTGTCCGCAACCGGAATGTTGAAACGGTCGCGAAACGCACGCAGGGCGTCAACATCCATCTTTTTCTGCTGGTGCGCGATATTCTGCCCTTCGCCGGCATCGCCGAGGCCGAAACCCTTTACGGTCTTCGCAAGGATGATCGTCGGCTGACCTGTATGACGTACGGCTGCGTCGTAAGCCGAGTAGATCTTGCGGTAGTCGTGGCCGCCACGATTGAGGCGCCAAATCTGAGCATCCGACATGTTCGCGACCATCGCGGCCGTCTCTTCGTGCTTGCCGAAGAATTTCTCGCGAACGTAGGCGCCGTCACGGGCCTTGTAGACCTGGTACTCGCCGTCCACGGTCTCCTCCATCAGGCGCCGGAGATCTCCGGTGTGGTCCTCCGCCAGCAGCGGATCCCAGCGTGAGCCCCAGATGACCTTGATGACATTCCAGCCGGCACCACCGAACGCCGCCTCGAGCTCCTGGATGACCTTACCGTTGCCACGCACCGGCCCATCGAGGCGCTGCAGGTTGCAATTGACGACGAATACGAGATTGTCGAGCCCCTCGCGAACCGGCATCGTGATGGCACCCATCGACTCGGGCTCGTCCATTTCGCCGTCGCCGAGAAACGCCCAGACCTTGCGATCACCGGGTTCGACGAGGCCGCGGTTCTCCATGTAACGCATGAAGCGCGCCTGGTAGATCGCCAGCATCGGCCCGAGCCCCATCGACACGGTCGGGAATTGCCAGAAATGCGGCATTAGCCACGGATGCGGGTACGATGACAGGCCACCCCCACCGACCTCCCGGCGGAAACGCGACAGATGCTGCTCGGTCAGGCGGCCCTCGAGATACGCCCGCGCATAAATGCCGGGCGACGAGTGGCCTTGCACGAACAACATGTCGCCACCCTGGTCGCCGGTCGCGCCACGCCAGAAATGATTGAATCCAACTTCGTACATCGTTGCCGACGACGCATAACTCGACAGGTGACCGCCATATTCTGTGCTCTCACGGTTCGCCCGCACGACCATCGCCATCGCGTTCCAGCGAATGTAGGCCTCGATGCGGCGCTCCAGCGAGCGATCGCCCGGGTATCCGGGCTGGCGTCCGGCCGCAATCGTGTTGAGGTAGGCCGTATTAGGCGAGTACGGCAGGTATGCGCCCGACCGCCTTGCGTAGTCGATCATACGATTGAGCAGGAAGTGCGCCCGCTCGGGGCCGTGCTGCGCCAAAACCGAGTCAATGGACTCCAGCCACTCACTGGTTTCCAACGGATCAATGTCGTCAAACGGATTGAACTTGGTCATGGGCCGTCCATTGTGTTCATACGATCGCAACAGATGACCGAGACATTCACATTGCGTGAATATTACGAGGTGTCCTGCTAGGATCACCGCTCGATCGCACCGGACCGTGCAGAAGTATCTATCTGGGTCGCCATAATCCGGGTTTGCACGGTGACGGTCAAGCACACGACAGAGAATTCACACCCATGCATCCACTTCTTCCCGAATCCAAAGAAATCCGGGTTATTCAGCAGCTTGGACGCGTGACCAGCAAGGCGCTCGAACCGCTCGATCAGTTACTTTTGATACTACCCGAGAAGGTCCCGGCCAGCGTCTGGAAGCAGCTGCCGCAGGGCAACAAACTGCAGGCTGCGATGCGCCGTCGCGTCGGGGGCTCGGTTCCCGCCCTGCAGGCCCGGCTCGCCAACAAGCGGCAAACCTTCGTCGTCGGCGGCACGATTTCGAAGGAGGCCACTGCCTTCGAACAGCTTACGCTCGCACGCAAGCTCGTCGCCAGCGCAGCCGCTGAAAAGGCCGGTTGCCTCGGTATTGCCGTACTTGGTTTCGATGATGAAAGGCAGGCCGAGCTTTGCCGCAACGCGGTCTCGGCGGCTCTCGCAGCCGCATTTGCGTTGCCCGAATACAAAAGCAAGCCGTCGCCTCCCAGAATTCGCAACATCCGGCTCGTCGGCATCGACACCCAGCTCGATCTCGACCGAGTCCGCGCCGAGGCTCATGGCAATAATCTCGCCCGCTGGTTGACAGCGCTGCCACCGAACAAGCTCGATGCAGCAGGCTATGCCGACATGCTGCGGGCACTGGCAAAAGATTCCGGCTGGCAATACAAGCGATTCGACACGAAGGAGCTGGAAAAACTCGGTGCGGGCGCCTTTCTTGCGGTCGCCATGGGCAATGACAACGACAGCGCGTCCATCGTGCGCATGCGTTACCGGCCGGACGCGAAAGCGGCGAAGGCAGATCTGAGTCTCGTCGGTAAGGGCATCATCTTCGACACAGGTGGAACCAACCTGAAGCCTTTCCAGGCGATGCTCGACATGCACGGTGATATGCAGGGCAGCGCCGTTGCGGTAGGGACTCTTCTGGCCATTTCCGATCTGAAACTTCCGGTAGCAGTCGATGCCTGGCTGGCAATCACGGAGAACCGCACCGGGCCGACGGCTTACAAGTCACAGGATCTCGTTGTCGCTGCCAACGGTAAGACCATTCAGACTATTCACACCGATGCCGAGGGTCGCATGGCTCTTGCCGATACTCTGGTCTTTGCGAGCCGCGACGAACCGGGTGTCATCGTCGATTATGCGACGCTGACGGGCTCGTGCGTAAACGCCATTACGACCCGCTATTGCGGCGTGTTCACGAATCGAGCGAACTGGCACCCGCGTCTGAAACGTACTGGACAACATTGCGGTGAACGCGTCTGGCCGTTTCCAATCGGCAAGGAATTTCTTGCCGAACTCGAGAGTGACGTCGCGGACTTCCAGCAATGCTCGGTCAAGGGGACCGGCGACCACATTCTCGCAGGCAGCTTCCTTGCCGAATTTGTCGAGAACGACACACCCTGGATCCATATGGATCTTTCTGCAAGCAACCACAAAGGCGGGCTCGGCCACGTACCGACCGAAGTGACCGGATTCGGCGTGCGTTATACGATGAGCCTAATTCTCGATGAGAAGATCCTCGAACCGGGCAACTGAGTGCATGACGAAGTAAAAATGGCGGACCGCTTTCGCGGTTTCCTGCCCGTCGTCGTCGACGTCGAAACCGGCGGATTCAATGCGAAAACGGATGCACTGCTCGAGATTGCCGCCGTGTTTTTGCATTTCGACGACCAGGGCAACCTGTGTCGTGATGAGACCATTCGCTATCACGTCAAGCCATTCGAAGGCGCAAACCTCGAGCCCGCGTCGCTCGCCGTCAATGGCATCGATCCGGATCACCCGCTACGACCCGCCATTGACGAGCATGACGCCTTACAACGCGTGTTTCGCGAAGTACGGCGTGCTATTCGCGAGGCAAATTGCAGTCGTGCAATCCTCGTCGGTCACAACGCGTCTTTCGATCTCGGCTTCCTAAACGAGGCGATAGACCGCTCGGCGATCAAGCGCAACCCATTTCATCCGTTCAGTAGTTTCGATACGGCCACACTCTGCGGAGTCGCATTCGGCCAAACGGTGTTATCCCGGGCCGTGAAAGCCGCCGGGCTGGAATTCGACGAGGAATTGGCACATTCGGCCGCTTACGATGCCGAGATCACCGCAGACGTCTTCTGCGAAGTCGTGAACCGTTTTCAGCCGGTATTCGAAGGAAATTTGTAGAAGGCTATTCTTCGCCGGCGCCGTCGAGGAGTTCTTTCAACTCGCCGGAGTGGTACATCTCGACAACGATGTCACTGCCACCGATGAGTTCGCCTTTGACATAGAGTTGCGGGAACGTCGGCCAGTTCGAATACTCCTTCAGCCCTTGCCGAATCTCTTCGTCTTCGAAAATATTGACGAAAGCATACGGCTTGCCAACCGCATTCAATGCGGCGACGGTCTGGCCTGAAAATCCACACTGCGGAAAGTCGGGTGTGCCCTTCATATACAGAAGTATGTCGTGCGATTTCAGCTGCTCTTCAATTTTGTGTGTTACGTCCACGTTACCTACCTTTCCTTCCTGGACTCGTCGTCCTCTTCAGTGTCGTTTTGCTCCGTCGGCGTCACGTCGGCTCCGACCAGCATAGCCGTACAACCGGATAACATCATGAGCGACAAAATGGCGATCAATACTCGCATATCAAGACCGATATTCTCAAAGACCCCGTTCGGAAGCCAGTGATTGTACCCTCAACTGGCGACCTTCCGCGCCGCCAATTCGTCAATAACCGCCCATTGCTCGACCTTGCTCACCCCTGCCACGCAGCCGATCATATAAGTTCGTATTATCAATGTGTTACATGGTTTTTAGAGAACTATTCTGGCATAGCGATGAACCAGCTTCCAGCAGCCGGGAGCCTGATTTAGTTCTCCCATGCGCTGCCAGTCTCTTATAATACTCCGCGAGCGAATGGGCGCCACGATCCAATGTCCCGTCGATTCTAATAACGACAAACTCAGGGAGAAGCGAACGATGAATCCATTGAAAAGCGTAGGCGGCACAATTGGTGCCGGTGTTATCTTAGCTGTCTTGATCGTCCTTTTGACCGGAGACAACCTCCGCGCAGATGCAAGCTCACTCATCATTTGGCTACACGTTTTAGCGGGTATTACCTGGATCGGCCTCCTTTACTATTTCAATTTCGTACAGGTTCCGGCGCTTGGTGACGCCGCAAGTGATGACGGTGGCCCGGGTGGCGCCGGTATTACGAAATACGTCGCACCGCGCGCATTGTGGTGGTTCCGCTGGAGTGCATTATTCACATGGTTGACGGGCGCCGCTTACTTGCTTCACCGCGGGAATATGGATGGCGACAGGCTGGGATCATTCGATGACGCGTTCTCACTCGGCATGGTTGGTGATCCGGCGTATGGACTGACTATCGGAATTGGTGCCTGGCTCGGTACGGCGATGTTGTTCAATGTCTGGGTCCTGATCTGGCCGAACCAGAAAAAAGTGTTGGGCATGGTCGAAGCGAGTGCGGAAGAAATTGCCAAGGCGAAGAACATCGCTTTCCTCGCCTCGCGGTCGAACACATTGATGTCGATTCCGATGGCAATGAGTATGGTAGGCGCGCACCATAGCTTCTTCATGTAGATTCTGGTCAACTTACCGTACTGAAGCCCGGCAGTATTGCCGGGCTTCTTCGTATTTCCGATCACAACATGCTCACCGACGAACTCAAGCCCATCATTTTCAAGAACGTCGCCGACGCACTCGCCGAGGACGTGGGTAGTGGTGACCTGACAGCCGCGTTAGTGGACGACGATGCCATCGTTGGTGCGACGATCATCGCACGCGAGCCACTGGTACTCGCGGGTCACCACTGGGTCGACGAGGTATTTCGCCAGCTTGACGAGAGCATCCAGGTCGACTGGTACGTCGAGGACGGCCAGCTCGCCGAGCCGGACGACGTCATCTGCAAGCTTGTGGGACCCGCGCGGAGACTGCTGACTGGAGAGCGCACCGCGCTCAACTTCCTGCAAACCCTGTCGGCGACGGCTACGACGACCGCTGCCTATGTCGCGGCGATCGACGGCACTCGAGCGCGTGTACTCGATACACGAAAAACCCTGCCAGGCCTGCGGATGGCACAAAAATACGCCGTACGCTGCGGTGGTGGCGAAAATCATCGTGCAGGTCTTCACGACGCCATCCTCATCAAGGAAAACCACATCAGGAGTGCGGGCAGCATCAAGGAAGCGCTGCAACGCGCGCAGCAACAGGGTTCCGACGTCCTCATCGAGGTCGAAGTAGAATCGTCACGGGAGTTGCGAGAGGCTCTTGATGCCGGCGCTACTCGCGTATTGCTCGACAATTTTTCGATCTCCGACCTGCGCGAAGCGGTAAGTATCAATGGCGAGTATGGTTATGTCGGCGCCGAGCTGGAAGCATCCGGCAATATCACCCTGGATACCATTCGGGACATCGCCGAAACCGGCGTCGATTTCATTTCGACCGGTGCTTTGACCAAAAACATTCGCGCGATCGATTTGTCGATACTGTTGCGCATCGATTAGGAAAGTGCGGTTCGACCCTACTATCTTAAGCAACTGCTCGGGTTACACGCTTAGGTTCGGATACACCATAACCCTGGGCATAGTCGATGCCCATACCTCTGAGCATCGTAATAATTTCTTCGTTCTCCGCAAACTCGGCAATCGTCTGCTTGCCGGTAAGGTGCCCGATTTCATTAATCGAGCGTACCATTTCGCGGTCGATCGGATCATGCAGGATCTCCTTGACGAAACTACCGTCGATCTTGAGGAAGTCTACAGGGAAGTGTTTGAGGTAGCCGAACGACGACAGACCAGTGCCAAAATCGTCCAGCGCGAACTTGCAGCCAAGCTTCTTTAACGCATTGATGAAGCGATTCGCCTGCGAGTAACTCGCGATCGCAGCGGTCTCCGTAATCTCGAAACATATCTTGGTGGCATCGAGTCCTGACATCTGAAACTGGTCGATGACGAACGGCAGGAACTTCTCGTCACCGAGGCTTTGTCCGGACAGGTTAATCGAGCACAACATCAGCCGCTCACGCTCGTCGGCCTCAGACACGAGCCAGCGAAATGCGCTGCGGATCACCCAGCGATCGATACGCGGCGTGATGCCGTAACGCTCGGCCGCCTCGATAAACAGTCCCGGCGAAATAATGCCGCCCTGCTCGTCGCGCATCCTGAGTAATATCTCGTAGTGTGCGCCCTCTTCCTCGACCTGCAGCGGTTGAATCGTCTGCCGGAATAGCTCGAAACGGTCTTCCTCGAGCGCATTGTTGATTCTCGCGGCCCATTGCATTTCGCGCCGCCGGCGCATCAGGTCGATATCGTTTTCCTGGAAACTGTGGATTCGATTGCGTCCCGCTTCCTTCGCCGCCGCGCAAGCGCTGTCGGCAGCACTCAGCAGAGCGGCAACGTCTTCGTTGTCGGCCGTAATCGGGACGACGCCGATGCTGACGCCGAGGCGGAATGTGCGATCATCCCACAGGAACTTGTAGTCGCTGATGGCGACGCGTAACGCTTCGGCCGTCTGCATCGCCTCGTCGAGGCTGCAACTCTCGAGCAATACACCAAATTCATCACCCCCAAGTCGCGCCAGGGTGTCGCGCCAGCGAATCTTGGACTTCAACAATGCCCCCAACTGGCCGAGCAGGGTGTCGCCGGCACTGTGGCCGCAGGAATCATTGACGATCTTGAACTGATCGAGATCGAGGTACAGCACTGCGTAAGAGGTTTCGCGTGCCCGCGCACTCTTCAACGCGCGCTCAAGTCGACTCTCGAACTCACGGCGATTGACGAGCCCCGTAAGAATGTCGTGGCTGGCGTGATAGCTGAGGCGACGATTCAACTCGCGCGATTCGCTGACGTCATGGAATACGAGCACGCCACCTGTAACGTTGCCCTTACCGTCCCGAATCGGGGACGCCGTACTCTCTATATACAGCTCATTGCCATCACGGCGAATCAACAGGGTCGGCCGCACGGATTTGATTGCGCGATCGCGGCGAATCGACACCGCCAGCGGATTTTCGAGCGGTTCACAGGTCTCCTCGTGGAAACCTCGAAATATTTCGTCAATCGCACGCCCGCTCGCATCATCGACTTTCCAACCGGTGAGTTCTTCGGCAACAGGATTGATGTACTCAACATGACCTCTCGCGTCGGTGGTGATGACGCCATCGCCGATCGACTGCAGCGTAATCTGGGCGCTCTCTTTCTCGCGGAATAACGCTTCCTCGTAGAGCTTGCGCTCCGTGATGTCCACCTCGACACCCAGCAGCCGCAACAAGCGGCCGTTGTGGTCGAGTACCGCTTTCGCACGACTCGACATCCAGCGCCAGTCGCCCGATTGGTGCTTCATTCGGTGCACCGATTCAAAAAAAGGCGTTTTGCCCTCGAGATGTTCGCGCATGCGTGATTGCACCCGCGCCATGTCATCGGGATGCACGAGGTGATACCAGTCGAGCAATACGTCCTCGTCATCCGCATCGTAGCCGAGCATCGTTTTCCACCGCCGTGACAGATCGACGTGCTTGGTCGCACCGTCGAAATCCCAGATACCGTCGTTCGCGGTCATCGAAACGAGTTCGTTACGCTCGCGCAATTCGGCAAGCAGTTCCTGGTCGCGCAGGCGCTCCAGGCCAGTCGCCAGCGACGCACCAATGAGTTTGATCAACAGGTGCAGGTTGGCATCCCAGCCCGCGTCCTTGCTTTCATTCGCAAGTGCGAGGAAGCCGGCGACCTCGCCATGCACCGAGAAACCGATAATGAGTACCGATCCGATATGCAACTCTGCAAGGCGTCCGAGTTCGGACCGGGCGACCTTTGGGCCGGCCTCGGTATCGTCTATTTCGATGACCTTGAGATGTCCGAGACGCTTCATGAGCCAGGGCCAGTCGCCGACGCGCTCGCCGTTCAATACATCGGCGTTGCAACGGGCGAACCCCGTCTTTGCAGAAAGCACCGGCTCGAAGTTGCGGCCATCCTCACCGATCAGCGCCAGGAAGGCACAGTCGCTGCCTGCAGCATCCGGCAATTCCGAAATAATCGACTGCAACTGTTCACGGCAGCTACCCGCATCCAGATTCTGAATATTGACGGCGATCTTGGTTTGCAGTGCGTCTACGGCGCCGCGAGTGCGTTCTCCGGCGCGCGGGCGGCGCTGCCGGATACCCGTTGTAATGTCGGTGTCGGACGGGTTCCCCATAAGTGTTCGCATTTTGACATGTTACCGAAGGAATACAAGATAAGTTGCTGAATTTTTTTACATTCCGTTCCAGATATTGTCGAATCGCCGGGCCCTGACGCGCCCTCTTCCAACGTCACGTCAACCCTTCACGCGTTCGCCCGTTAATGGCCCTGAGTACCCAAACACGCGAATAAAAGGAGATTCTCATGACATTCGCTTACAGAACTCTGCCTGGGATTGCAGGCGCAGGGAAAGCAACTGGCCGGGTGGCAATTCTGTTCGTAGCACTCGCGCTGGCCGCCTGTGGCGGCGGGGCCGGCACGACGGCAAACGGACCAGATCCGTCGGCCGCTTGTGACCCGGGCGATGCCGGCACGTTTGCCGAATGCGGCTCCGTCATCGTCTCGTTCACCGACGCCGATGGCGACTTCCTGAACTACACAGTCGACGTAATGTCACTGAAGCTGGAAACCGCCAATGGCCGCATCGTCGAGACCTTGCCGCGCAAGACACGCATCAATTTCACCGACTACGTCGACCTGACGGAACTCGTTACGGTCGCGACCGTCCCACCGGCGACGTACGTGGCCGGCACGATCAGTTTCGATTACGCCGACGCCGAAATATTCGTCGCCGTTGGCGATCAGTCCAAAGAGGCCGTCGTTACCAGCCTCGACGGCAGGCCGCTCGGGCAAACCGAGCTCAAGATCCTGCTATCGAATCGCGACCAGTTAACGGTCCGCCGTGGCCTGACCTCGCTGATTCAGCTCGACTTCGATCTCGACGCATCCCATGAAGTCGATATCACCCCGACCCCGGCGACAGCCGCATCCGAGCAATTCATCGTTGCTGAGGTTACACCGGTGGATCAGAAAGACATGCGGGTACGCGGACCGCTGGTCGAGGTCAACGAAGAAGCCAGCAGTTACGTAGTAGCGCTACGTCCTTTCCATCATCGCGATGGTGACTTCGGCCGCGCTATTGTGCATACCACTGACGACACGGAATTCGAAGTCAATGGCGACGTTCTCTTCGGGTCTGACGGACTCCGTGCTCTCGCGGCTGCCGGTCCCGGCACTCCGACCGTCGCCGGTGGCACATTGAACATCGCAAACCGTGAGTTCACCGCCAACGTTGTACTCGCGGGCTCGAGCGTTCCGGGTATCGACAGGGATGCTGTCATCGGCAACGTTATTGCACGCGAAGGCAACTTCCTGACGGTACGTGGCGCCACATTCGTTCCACACGACCGCCGTGCGCATTTCCACGATGACATCGTCGTCCAGGTCGGCCCGAATACAAAAGTGTTCAAGGATGCCGATCGTCAGTCCGATCTCAGTATCGACGCCATCTCGATTGGCAGCGCGTGACAATACGTGGCAACCGTCCGGATACGGCACCTGCCATGACGGACGCGAACTCCCCGCAGATTCTGTTCGACGCGACCGACGGCGCCGTACGCATGCACATCACGCATCTGTCAGGTATCGTCAATACGGTGGCGCCGGGGCAGACCGATATCACGCTGCATGCGATCGATCGTCGCCGCGTCGGGATCTTCGACTTCACCGGAACAGGCGCTTCTCCGGACCTGGATGCCGACCCCGGCAATTACGAGGTCGCAACCGGCAACCTGACGCTTGCCGATTTTTCGGCTGGCAAGCCTATCGTCGCTCGTGGCTTCCCCGTAACGTTTGGCACCGCACCGCCGGATTTCACAGGTCGCACGGTGATTGACTACACGGACGTTCGCAGCGCGTTGGGCGTGGGCTGGGGCGCCGCAGGCACTGTCGCTCCTTTCCTGCGCATGGATGCTGAAGGTCTGTTGCTCAACAATCACAACGAAGATATCGACATCCGTCATCACATCAAGCACGGACCGATCCTGATTGACCTGACGACGCTTGATTCCGACACGCTGATCGTGCCTCGAGAGTCTGACCGCATGTTGTTCTTCATCAAGACTGCAGACAGCCTGAGGCAGTATTCGAATTTCGGCGACTTCGTCGATGATTTGACCACAAGTCTCAATGGCTCGACGACTGCGCGGTCGATGTTTGCACGAGGCAAGTACGACGTCGATTCCAACGTCTTCACGGCGTACAAGGTTGGCGTCTTCCTGTTGGAGCCGTAAGTAAGTAGTAGGCACGAAGTTTTCTTCGCTGTGCATGAGCATCTTTGGCTCGGCACTAACGTGAGCCTGGCACTAAAGTAGTCCCCGCTAGGTCTACTCTACTGGCTCAGCCCCGCTACCCCCCGGTAGTGGGGCTTTTTGTTGGAGTGCTCGCGTATACTTTGGTAACCATGAGCGAGCCCTCTGACAACGAACTCGATCTTCGCCGCAGCCTGGGCCGGTTTGCGACCGGCGTGGCCGTCGTCACCTGTTGCGATGACGGCGGCTCCCCTTGCGGTATTACGGCGAACAGTTTCAGCTCGGTCTCGCTCGATCCACCACTCGTACTCTGGAATATCGCCAAGGTGTCGAACTCCCTCGATGCTTATCTCGGTGCGGAGTATTTCGCGGTACATATTTTGAAGGACGATCAGCAATACCTGTCGGCACATTTCGCAACCACCGATCACACCATTTACAACGGCATCGACTACGAGATTTCGGCTCGGCGGGTGCCGATCCTGCCGGACGTGCTCGCTCGCTTTGACTGTGCAACCAGAGACATATACGACACAGGCGATCACCACATCGTCATCGGCGAAGTGTTGTCGCACGCCGCGAACAGCGGATCTCCGCTGCTGTTTTATGGCGGCGAGTATATGAACCGGGGCTCCTGACCGCTCCACAGCCCCGTCAGGACCGGGCGAACTGTGCGCTGCAGCACAATTCGGCTCGGTCGATTATGTAAAAATAATGCAACCCTGAACCACGGCCAATCGTTATGAACTATAGACGTCAATGGAAACGCGAACATTGGCTTTGGGCAACGATGCCGGCATGAAATGGAGCCGGTCAGACAATAACCGTTTCACTGACCTGATGCGGCCCCATTTCGACGCGCTCTACAGAGCGGCGCGCCGCCTGACGCTATGCCCAGCCGATGCCGAAGACCTGGTGCAGGACGTGTGCCTGAAAGCGCACCTCCACATCGATGAACTCGGGCAGATCGAGTATCAACGAGCATGGTTGCTCAAGATTCTGTATCACCAGTTCATTGACATCCAGCGGACGCGTGAGCGCTCGCCGGTGGATATGGCCGAGACCGGCGCCGATTCGCACGACCCGGAGTATTTGGCTCCGGATGAATCGCGGCCGGATGATCTCGTCGAGCGTGAAATGCGCCTGGAGAGAATCGCTCGGGCCATGGGAATTTTGAACAGCGAGGCCAGCAGTTTGTTGGCGTTGCATGACATCGAGGGGTTTTCGCTTCAGGAGCTTCAGGATTTGACGGGACTGCCAGTCGGTACCATCAAATCACGATTGCACCGGACACGCTCGAAACTGGGGCGACTACTGTCCAACGAAGCGATACACCAGCCGGTTCTTACTGTTGTCGGTAGCAAGAAATGAAATGTGAATCAATTGCAGAAAGAATGACATCACTGGCCGCCGGGACGTTACCCGACGAGCAGAATATTGCGTGCATGAATCACATCGCGGACTGCAGCGATTGTGACGATGCACTGCAGGGCGCGATTGCGATGCAAACTATTCGCTCGCGGCAGACAGAAGCAGCGCCGCAAGGGTCATTCGAACGCATCATGCGTCGAACATTCGACGTGACCGAACGGCAGTCATCCGGACAGCGATTCTGGCTGGGTGCAGGCTTCGGTGGGGCGATTGCCGCGTCCCTGCTCGCCCTTGCATTTGCGCTGGGCATGCTTGCGGTTCCGGAGCAGCCGGAGGTTGCCGAATTCATGCTGTCCATGGAGGAATCCCGGCCGATGCACGTCGCCATTGAAGCTGACCGGCCGCTGCAGGACGCGACGATCAGCATATTGCTTTCCGGCGACGTGCAACTGGAAGGATTTGGAGACCGCCGCGAACTCAGCTGGACTGACGACCTGGACGCTGGGGTCAACAAGTTGACGTTGCCTCTGAAGGCAGTCGGCGAGAGCGGCGGACAGATGGTCGTCCGGCTCAGTCATCCGGATAGCGAACAGCTCTTCGTCGTGCAGTTGAAGACAGACGGTTGATTATGTCGAAAATCAGGAACTTAAAGGGCAAACGGACGTTAATAGTATTAGTGGAAAGTGAATAAGAGCGGGATCGAAACCGTGGCACTTGGGCATGAGATACACGTGGATCGATGAAATGAAATACAAGACTCTAATTTTTTCGGCGCTGGCACTGATGCTTTTCAGCACCAATGGCTGGACGCAGGATGGCGATGCAGCGGAAGCCACCATACGGCTGATGAGTACTGCGGAAGCAGAGGCGTCCAATGATGTGACGCGGGAGATCACTCTTCCGCAACACCTTATGGGCGAGGATGGTGGCGACGAGGTTGCAGCCGTCTTAAAAGCCGAGAAAGGACTCGCAACCGCCACCGAAAACGTCAACAAGGAAAAGTCGAATAACGCGAGTTCACAGGCCCAGGAGGCACGCGAGCGTGTTTCGGAGATGTCCAATAATGCCAAGGAAAACCGCGAGAATCGCGGCCGTTCCGACCCTCCCGGCCCACCGGACAATCCCGGCCAACCCTGACCCTGCCGTGATCTGATCGTCGATTTCCCCACGGATTCGTGACCGCGATCACAGTGCGCGCCCCTCTTACTTTCCCGAGAGGGGCGCTTTTGTTATTGATATAGCTGGTTTTTTTTGGTCCGGGCTAATAGCCAAGCATGGTCCTCCGCAAACTGACAGCGCTGCTCATCGCGATGCATCTCATGGTCTTCACGCCGCTTGTGGCGGCTGCGGCCGATGGCGACTGGGAGTCCGGACAGCAGGCCTTCGTGGCAGGCGATTACTCGTCGGCGTTGCTCTACTTCGAGATGGCACGGGACGCGGGCCAGCCCGGTCCCGCGGTGCACTACAATATCGCCGTCTGCCAGTTCAAGCTGCAGCAATTCGATGATGCCCTCGTTACGTTTCAGCTGATTGCCGACCGGTTTCCCGAGATGCGCGGCCTCGCCGAGTACAACATGGGCCTCGCCGAGCGCCGACTCGGTAATTCGCTTGCCGCGCAGCGCCATTTCATCGAGGCATTCAGACGCAGCCCCGATGATGAAAAGCTACGCTCCCTCTCCGCCACGATGGTAAAGGAGATGGAACAGGAGATGCCGTCGGATTGGTACGGCTCTGCAGGCGTTCGGGTGGGGCACGACGATAACGTTGCGTTGCGTGACAGCCTCGGATTACCCGCGGGCGTCACAGCGGAAAGCCCTATGGTCGATTTCTTCGGGACCGCGCGTGGCGCTCCGTCCTGGCTCAGAGGTCTGATGCTCGATGCCAGTGTCTACGCAGTAGCCTACCCCGACGCCGATGAGTTCGACCAGTCGGAATTCCGTCTCGGTGGTCTTTACATCTGGCGGCCTGACGATTGGCGAATCGAGGGCAGCGCACACTTCGTGTACGGCACGCTCGGCGGCTCGGGATTCGAACGTGAAATCAGCCTTGGGGCCCGCGCCACACGAACCCTCAGCGAGGACGCGTCGCTCGAATTTCGCTATCGCTACGACGATGTCGACAACACTGACGCCGACTTCGGCGGCCTCGCAGGCTCGAGACAGAGATTCGACTTCCGCTATCGCTGGTTCCCGGGCAGGCACGACTTCGCCCTGCGGCTGGGTTACGAGTCCAACGACCGCAAGGACGCCGGTGTATCGCCGACCCGCCATCGCGTTCAGCTCGATTATCGCTTGCAGCTGCGGGATAACTGGGGCGTCGAAGCCGGTATCGGCTATCGCAGCAGCGATTACGGTGACCTTCTGCCGCCACGAACCGAAGACTTGACGACGATGTCGCTCGCACTGACCCGAACGGTTGCTGATAACTGGCTATTCGCCTTGCAATACCAGTACTCGGAAAACGACACGAGCGACCCGGAATTTTCCTACGACAGAAACCTCATCACGATCGGCGCACTACGCTCGTTCTGAGCACAGCACTCTGGCAAAACTCAGTCGTTAACTACTCGTATGGTGTGAGTCGCTGCAACGATTTCGATGACAGGGGCCTCGGTCACCGGATCAAACTCATACACCTTGGCTAGAAACTCGGGGTTCGCCTTGCGGAACATCAGCCGCGCGGTCACATTGAGCTCCGTGAACTCTGTGTTGTTGATTGCAAACACTACGTCTGACTTGCGCTCGCCGGGTCCTGCTTCGCTCGCAGACTCGGACAGGCGCGGACGCGCGATACCGGGACAGCGGAAAGGCACGTCCACGATATCACTCCCACCGCTGCGGATCACACGCTTGTAGCTCGCTCCGACCACGTCCCAAAGATTGTGCCGATCGACTGGCAATCCCTGTCGATCGTACCAGTCCGCCTTGTACATGACCGGCGCATCGACCGAAGGGCTAACCGACCGGTCCGCGCCCAACTCCATCAAGGTGTTGCCAAGATTATCTTTCACGGTTAGCTCGATCCAACTCTCGAGGACGTCGAGCGGACCAGCCGGGAAATCGTGGCCGGTCTTGTTGTTATGCAGATGCAGTTTGATATTGACGAGATCCCCTGCGCGAATTTTCTCTGGCGCATCGATGTCGAGAGTAACCGTCGGTCCGGTCACCCACTTTTCCGCGATCTCCGGAATTTCGATCTCTCCGCGCAACCAGGCGATCGTCTGTTCGACCTGCTCCTCGTGGCCAGGCAATGCCATCGTCGCCGGGATGTACATATTGCTGGCAAGGACGCGGTGACTGCGATGTTTGCCGTCACCCGGGCTCCTGTAGCTGTCCGTGTCGTCTCCGCTCGCCGGATCCCGCCCAGCTACGAGCGGCATGTGGCACTCGCGGCACTCGATCGTTTTCGGATCGTCATCGCCGTGATACCAGCGGCCGTTCTTCCAGCTGTCGAACTCGTTCTGCTCCTGTGCAAGGCCCGCTGTCGTTGCCTCGCCAGGCGCAGGCACTTGCTTGTGGCACGCAGCGCAGAACTCGCTGGTCTTGTAGAGCGGGCGGGAATACTCGGCTACATGCTGGTTCGGGTAACTGCGAATCAGGAACTTTCCAATTAAACTGGCAGCGCCCGACTCGTATTCCTCGAATAGGTAACGACGCGGCGGCTGAATGACGTAGCCGCCATTGCCCTCCGTATCCGTTTCGATCGTACTGTGGCAAGTGACGCAGGAATTGCCTTCGAAAATGGGCAGCTCACTCTCCGCAGACCACGGCTCATGACGCGTACCGCCGAGCAGCGCGGCGGGATCGTGACAACCTGCGCAGGCCCGCGATTCCGCGATGCCTTTGCTGTCGATCAACAAATCCTGCACTCGCAGGAACAACGCGTCTTCGGCTGCGAAACCGTGCGCGCTCGATCGCCACTCTTTATATATGGCCTCGTGACAGCCACTGCTGCCGCAACCTGAGGCGCCACCCAGCGACGAAGGACTGAGGGCACCGTTGTTTTTTTGCTCACTGACAGCCCTCTCAACGAGTGCGTCGATGGCGGCGGTGGCGGCAGCGTCCAGTTCCAGCGACTCGACAAGTGCCGCAACCCGGGACCGGAGACCTTCGGTCTCCGGTCCGCTCAGTGCATCCGCGAATGACTGCCCTTGCTCCAGCCCGAAAGTATTCGAGATACCGGACAGGAACGTTGTCAGCCAGGGCGGATCGGCGATCGATGCGCGGCTGGGCCAGAATGCCCGGTCATCGCCGTGCGGCCAGTTATAGTCCTCGTCAAACGCCTGGAAATGAACTGCCTCGGTCTGCAGATGTGTAAGTACGGCTGTCAACGCGAACAAGGACAGGACGATGGCGATACCGGCTGCGGCAAAGCGTCGTCGTGCCGGCCGCCGTGGCGACGGCGCCGTATTTCGGTACCGGCGAACGATCGGTAACAGGTGCCATGCGAGCAATGTCCCGAGCAGCAGCGCCGAAACGAGATGCACCGTGCTTGCAAGCTCCCCCACCCGAATCCCGAACAAAGCCATTCCAGCCACGAGCAATCCTGTACCGAGGCACAAAACCAGTAGCAGCAGTGTGGCGAAGGCGATTCTCGCAACCGGCATTGCCGCCTCATTACTCCGCCGCTGCCAGTGAAAATAGGTGATTGCAATCAGGGGCGCAGTTGCAGCCAGGCCGACGACGGTGTGGATGAGTATCGAGTATTGTATGAAGATGCCGAATGGCAGTAGCACCACAGCCAGTCCCGACAGCAAAGAGTAAATAACTGTCATCGTCGCGATCCAGGTAAGAAACGATCGAAAGTCGATCACAACTCCATGAGTCGGGCCTGATTGCTGATTACTATGCATGTCTTCCTCTCAGTTGCATCGCTTTCATTACCGTTCAGTAGCTGATACCGATTAAGCGCATCGCGCGCTCACAACTCGCAACAGCGCCACGAATTTCCTCCAGTGCGGGGCCCCAATTTGACGTCTCCGCATGTTTCGCAGCGCTAGCCGCCAGCCCGGCGGCAGATATCAAGGAATCTGCATAGGCTTGCCGAGCACTGTGCGGTGCCTGTCGACCTGCCGAGAATTGCTCGAAAACCATCAGATACCCTTTGTATTGCTGCACCAGGTATTCATACTCATCCGCGGGTCCGTCGAAAGATTTCTCGTAATAGACGGTCGTCTGATCGTAAATCGCAACGAGTCGACGCTCGAGACGGTCGACAACGGGCTTGAGCAGTTCGGTTGCAGCCTGGTGGTCACCGTTGATCGAGAGCTCTTCGGCTCTCTCGATCTGCCTGTGCATACCTGCGATATCGGCTGCTCCGATACCGCGGTTCTCCTCCGGCTGCGACTCCAGTAATTGTAGAAAACTCGTGGTTCGCTCCAGTACCAGGCGGTAAGAACGATCACCTTGACGGTCACGATCTCGCGCCAGTGAGAACGCTCGCGATGCAAGACTCAGACCCGCCGTCGCGATCTCCGCAGCCTCGGCACCGCAGCCCTCGTCGAGCACGATCCCCGCATGCGTGGCATTCCGGCGTGCCTCGTCGAGCGCGAGTTGCGCGTCTGCATTGCCACTATCACTGACGCGCTTCGCACGCCCCGTGTCACCAACCAGACGCTGCAGCAGCACGAGCTTCTGCTCTGCCTGTTTTATGACCGCAGGATCCGTGCTCGGCTCGCATTCGAGTTCCTGCGACATCACCGCGGCCGCCACAACCATCGATAACTGGAAGACGATCGTCGCAGCAGTCAATCGGTAACGGCTCATTGAGGCGCCTCCTCCAGCCTGGCCTGCAAGTCCCGGATAACCTCCTGTGCTACAGGCAGATGCCGATCGCCTTCGGCGGCAAGGTGCGCGAACGCTTGCATCGCGGCGAGTGCGGACCGTTCGTTGCCGTTCTCGATCTCCGCGAGTGCCAACCCGTAATACGCATTGTGGAGTGTCGGGCGGAGATCACTGGCACTGTCAAAGAAATCAGCGGCGGCTTCCGTGTCACCAAGACCCAGCATCGCGTACCCCATGTTTACGTGAGCTTCGGGAAGCGCTGGATACACGGCCAGCACGTCATGTAACGCGGTCACCGCGTATTGGAATTTGCCGGCCTGCAGCATCGATACGGCCTGCTGAAAGCTCTGGTGTGCGCGACGTGAGCGTTCGTCGATAAGCACCGGGTGCCCTGTCGGATCCATGACGACACTGCCACTGCCATCCGACACAGTCAGGCTGATCAGGTACCCGCCGAGTACCGTCAGGCCGATCGCCATGGGTATGAGGATTCGACGCTTATCCATGCGCCAGCTCAC
>Ga0255054_10000246_pt1 | contig 31864 bp, 20 predicted proteins | sample JV7_2_23_MG_FD_188634 | JGI IMG/M metagenome (GOLD analysis project Ga0255054, IMG submission 188634) | Seawater microbial communities from Jervis Inlet, British Columbia, Canada - JV7_2_23 | ecosystem: Environmental > Aquatic > Marine > Inlet | place: Canada: British Columbia | collected... | reverse complement strand
AAGCAGGGAGAAGATGTTAGACTTATCATTTTAAATCAGTGGTGCACAGTTCCTAAGCACCGGGAGACCGTTGAGGGTTATTGTAAAATGGCCCGAGGTCTTGGACTAGAACCAGACAAAGAGGTAGTATTTAGCTCACGTTTTGAGCCTCCTCGTTTTGAAACAGGAGTAGATGCTAATATTGTAAAGGATCTATTTTCTCTTTCGAACCTCTTTATATTCCCAACAAGAGAAGAAGCATTTGGACTTGTTTTGCCTGAAGCTGCTTTGACAGGCGGAGTTCTGTTAGTACTAAACAGATCACTTCAGATGCAGTCAGAGATTGCAGGTCTGAATGCCGTGTACTTTGACTTTGGAAGTTTTACTCACAACTTTGCAATACCAGGTGATAAATATTACGAAGATGTGGCAACTATCATTAGAGGTAGGATGAGACAAGAGTATTCACTTATGGCGAAAACATTTATGAGATGTATGTACAACATGGATAGAATTTATAAGCAGGAGATGCTACCCATTATTGGGGAGTGTAGAAATTGGTAGAGATATTAATAAAATCGTTCAATGGCATAGGTGATTGCCTGTTTATGACTCCTACTCTCAGGAGGATCAAGGAGGCGTATCCAGACAGTAAGATAATTGTAAACACTAACTACCCTCTCTTATTAGAAGGTAATCCTTTCGTTGATGAAATTAATACAAGAGGAAAAGAGGGAGTCTTTCTGGGTTACGATGATCCCATTCATCAGAAGTGGCCTAGGAAGCATCACATATTAAGAGATTGGGAAATAGTTTGTCAGCAGTATGGACTTCAGACTGAGATTCCTATTTTAAAACCTGAGATCTATTTTAAGTTTAAACGAGGCAATAAAAAGGATCCCATTGGAGTTCAGGTTATTCATAAGGATCACTGGCACGGAAAAAAGAACTGGGGTATGTTTCCTGAACTAGCCGAGCAATCAGGATTTCAACCTATCCCTAAACTTGGGGGTCTAAGAGAGATTGTTGAATTTCTAACTTCTTGTCGAGCAGTTGTGTGTGCTGAGGGCGGCATCTCTCATCTTTGTAGAGCATTAGATATCCCCTGTGTTGTGATTTATGGAGGTTTTGCTGACCCGGAGTGGAATGGTTACAAGGAACAAATTAATGTAACTAATAGGAAGTATTGCTCCTACTGCTATAATCCTGGTCCATGTATTAATGATGTTGAAAAAGTGTGTATGCAAGAAATTGGACTTGCGGCTGTAAAGAAGGCTACTGTACTGGTATATTACCATCTAAAATCTACTCAACGCGACAATGGAGTGGTTTTGAATGTGCATCACTCACTAATATGAAGAATTTAAGAACTCGCAGCAGAGAAGCTATTTGCGGCGAAATTTGACGAGTTATAGGAGGTAGCTATGGCGAATGATAATAACAATGAGAATGGTTTCAAGAAATTAATGAAACGATGTGCTGAAGTTTGGAAGGTACTTATTGGGGTTGGTGTTGTTATTGCTCTGATAGCTGGTTTTTATGGACTTGATGCTGTTATTGCTACAGAGAAGGATCTGGATCTTCACAAGAAGGATGTTAATACTGAAATCAGTACTCTTAAAGATGACATTTTGGCTAGCTTTAAACAACTTCAAACACAACAGCAAAAGATGCTTAAGAATCAAGAATTGCAATTTTGGACCCAGAAGTATCAAGAGTACTTGGATAAAGAAACGGATTTCAAGTACAGACTGAAAAAGGATCCTAACAATCAAGATTTGAAAGGCCAGTATAATCTCTGGAGAGACAAAAGGATTGAAGCACAAAAGAAGATTAATCAGTTGACAGCACCACCACCTCAACAACCGCCTGGAGGATAGACTTGAAGTTGAATCTTGGTAGTGGAGAGATGCTCAAAAAGAAGTGGATAAACTTTGATGCTCAAATACTTAGTCGGGGTGGAGTTAGTACCAATGTTGTTGGGATGATTGAGGACATGCCATTCAAGGAGAACTCCTTTGATGAGATACTGTGTTCTCATGTTGTAGAACATTTTTACTATGAAGATGCTCTGCAGATGCTCCGAGACATTCACTACGTACTGAAACCAGGTGGCGTTGTGATAATGGAAGGTCCTTGTGTCCTTGGAGTTTACTGGTATTATATTGAAGGTTGGGGGGGAAGGAAAGAACCCGACGTTATAAATTTGATACACGCATTTTACCCTAGACAGAATAGAGATAAGTATGGGGATGGATGGTTTCATAGATCAGGGTGGACAGGTTGTTACTTAGCCCAAGAGATGGTTGAGTTGGGATACAAGATAAGGCATGTAGGTAAAGGCTGGACACACGGAATGGGAAAGAGAGACTTCAGAGTAGAGGGAATCAAAGTATGAACTTGAAAGGGAAATGGATTGTTGGAACTTATAAGGCCTTTGTTATCTTAGATCCTAATAATGGCGACTATCATGTATTTGCTAAACATTATCAACTTTACCATTGGGGAATAACCTGGAGTGACAGACATTTATTTACTTGTACTTGGTTGGGTCACCGTACAGTTATACTAGGATATAGAAAAGAAGATTTGCAGAGAGAAATTACTATTAGTCCTCCAAAAAAATTTAAGGTTACTGCTCCTCATCAGATCTGTTGGATTGATGGAAGGATTTGGATTGCAAATAGTCAATTTGATCACTGTACTATGCTTGATCCATATACTCAGAAGTACGAAACATGGAATATGTATGATCCGAAGATTTACAATGAGAAGGGACGGGGAAGAGATCATCACCATATGAATGGATTATGGTATTACGATGGTCACATTTATGTGGTTGCGCACAATAAAAATCAACCCAGCTTTATCCAAGTTCATAAATATCCAGGTTTGAAATTAGTTGATAGAATAGAAATGGGTCATCATATACATAATGTTTGGCCAGAAGGAAATGAATTTCTTACTTGTTCATCTAGGGATGGAAGAATTGTCTCAAACAAGAGAAGTGAAGTTGTAAAGACTGGAGGATTTCCCAGAGGAGTCTCCATTACAAAGGATTACAATTGTGTTGGGATTTCTCCACACTACGCTCATCAGTGTCAGCACAGACCAAATGTAGATGGAGAAGTCCAAGTTTACAACAAAAATTGGAAGTTGGTTAAAACTTTCGTAATGAGGAGTTTTGGTCAGGTCTATGAGATAAGAACGTTTGGTGAGAAAGACATATCACATTGGCCTGGTTCTGAAAATGTTGACTTTAACTTAACAAGACCTTTAAGATCTCCTGTTGGCGACTGTTACCGGATTGTCAATGATTAGAGGATAGCGATGCCTGAATTGTCGATTATTATGCCTTTTGTGAATGAGTACCCTCAGAATGTTTTTACAGTTCAGAATATAATGTGTGAACTGGAAGGACGAGTTGATTATGAGATAATCGCAATCAATAACTGGGTACCAGACTCTTCTTGTGGAAAAGAACAAGATAAGGGCTATAAGTTTTTAAAGAATGTAGCAAGAGGTCATGGTCCAAAATTAAGGGTGTTGCATTATGATAAAAAGTTATCTCATTGGTGTGCTAAAAACCTTGGTATTATTCATTCGAAGTCTCCCTACTTATTCTTTTCTGATGCTCACTGTATTATTGGTAGGGATTGTCTTTTCGATATGTTCATGTATTACAAGGAGAACGAAGAAGAGTTGCACGGATCGCTTCACCTCCCGATTTCGTACATGATGGAGCGACCGGGTATGGAGTTGATTTACAAACCTAGACTCAACTTAGAGGAGGGCGTACTTCATTACTCTTTTAGTCGATACAGGCGATCAGAGGATGGGAAGCCCTACAAAGTCCCCTGTATGTCAACCTGTGGTATGTTGATGAGCAGAAAGATAATGGTTGACGAACTTCAAATGTGGCCAGAAGAGTTGGGGATTTATGGAGGAGGAGAAAACTTTATAAACTATAGTTTGGCGGTGATGGGTTACAACGTGAATATATTCCCTAAACCTGCAATTTTTCACTATGCAGAGAAAAGGGGATATCACTGGAACTACAATGATTGGTTGAGAAATCGAATCATAGCCATGTATCTTCCCTGTGGTCGGGAGATTACACAGAGGCTAGTGAACAAAGCGAGGGGTCATCAGCATGTAAAGCAAGGCATGCTAGATGAGATTAGTGTTAAGTGCAACCCCCAACGAGAACATATTAAAAAGAGAACGTGTGTGGATATTTATGAATGGGTTGAACGCTGGAAAAACTTTTAGTTTGTTGTACATATACATACAATAAGTTGTACAAATACATACAAAGATTAGTTATTAAGGGGGAACAGTTATGCTTGCAACCTACGTATCCAGCAATCGGTTTCGGGTCTCTGGCGACAGAGTTGATGAATTTCAAGTAGATAGAAGGATCCGAGCTAATTGCGGGATTGATGGATATAAATATGGTACGGTGCAGTCCGCTAGTTTTAGTGCAGGCTACACAACTGTAACCCTTTTAGAAAGTGAATTGACCTCTAATTTATCTGCAGTTCATTATGGAGTTGTTTCTTCATTCCCACCTGGAAGTTTACCACGCATACCAGGATTGGCAGTCGTCTATGATCAGGAAGTGTCAGCTGTAGAATTCATAGAGATTACCGGTCTTGCCTCTGATCAAATTTATACACTCAAATTACTACTCACTACAAGTGAAACAACTGAATTACGCCTTCAGTTCAACGGCGATACTGGCAACAATTATCAGTATGCTTATCACGATGGAGGAGTTGAAGCTGGTGCGCCGTCTCATGCAGTTAATCAGAGTGGAGCAATAGATTACATTCAGTTTAGTCATAAGTGTGATGTAGGTACAGGAGATGTTCAGTTTGGAGCAAAACCAGTTGACTCGACAGCAGTTATTGTGCACTCATCTTTTTCTACGTATCAAGATAGTAATGATTTTATGAAGAGGGAGTTAGTTGGTTATTACGCTGGTGGAATTACTAGTGTAAAGATTTACGCTGCTCCTGGTAGTGTTAGTTATCTGAGTGGTCGTGCAACTATGACAGCACAGGAGGATGTTACTCCGACTGCGGTCACTACAACCACTACTACTGCGACTACGACTCTACCTCCTGCTCCGACAACTACTACTAGTACGACTACGACTACTACAGTTACTCCTGCTCCGACAACTACTACTAGTACGACCACGACTACGACTACTACTACAACAACTACTACGATTATTACAACTACAACTGCTCCTCCATGTAGCTGGGAAGATGATTTTGATGATTTATCAGTAACTCCACCTTGGGGTTCTCAGGGAACTCCTGTTGAAGCAGGTACAACTGTGATATTCCAAGGTGTTGGTTCATCCTACCACGACCAAGGACCTGTTCCATTTGACTGTGCTAGTAGTACTTATCGAGCAATAGCTAGAGTGAAGAACCACGCCTCTACTGCTAGTGAAATTATGGGTCTGCTTGATATGAGCACTAAATCTCCATGGAATTATGTTGTGAGGATATACTCAAGTCCATCTGGAACCTTTATTTATTATTACGATATGGGTACAGGTCTTAACTATTGGAACGGAGCAGCGTGGATAGCTGGTCCTCCAGGTCCAGCTGGTCCTCCAATGCCTGATAATATTTACTTTAGATATGAAATCCGTTTTAACAAATCAGCTCTCATAATAAGTGTCTATGACTGCTTGGGGGGTGTTGTTTATAATACTTCTCCAGTTCCATGTGGCGTCCTTGTAGGTGGTGGTAGTCCAGCTACAGGCGTCTACCTTGGAGCATATGCTGGACTTGGCCCAACTAATACTTACTACACTGAAGTTGATTGGTTCGGATATGCCTGTCAACCTGGTTATTGGCCGCCTTGTATACCATACACGACTACGACCACGACTACGACAACAACGACTACTACAACAACGGTAGCACCACCAACTACTACAACAACTACTTGTCCACCAGGTGAATGGGTGCATATATTCAACGATTCGAAGTGGCAAGATGGCGGCGACGCTATTACAATGGCGTGGGATGATCTTAATGGTCGTTGGGAACCACTGGGAGGCGGATTAACAGGAAGCTTAGCACCTCGTACAGGTGAAGCGTGGGATAATGGGTTTAGACCACTACAAGTACGCATAACTCACAATCTTGCTCCTCAAAGTGTTGAAATTAGAGATACTAGTAATAACCTCATTGGATCAGATGCATTTTACACTTCTGGTGATCCAATTAATCTAAGTTTTATTGGTAAGAACATAGGTAAGATACTGTTCCTTAGCCTAGACTCTAATTTGGACGTCAACAACATTGAGTTCTGTGCACCTGGTTATGTCAAACCAACTACGACTACATCTACAACTACAACTACTACAACTAATCCATTTCCTTCTTGTGTATGGTGGGATCACTTCGATGATGCAGCAGCAACTCCACCTTGGACACCTATGGGAACTCCTGCTGAAGCAGGTACGACTGTGATATTCCAGGGTGTTGGTTCGGGTTATAGAGACTCAGGACCAGTTCCATTCGATTGTGGAAGTACCTATGCAGCTCAAGCAAGAGTGAGGAATGATATTTCTGTTTCAAGTCATATTATGAGCTTGCTTGATATGAGTGGCAAAGCTCCATACGGAGAGGTTGTACAAATATGGACGAATCAAGGTGGAACTTACATTGTATACTATGACACAATTGCTACTGCTTATTTCTGGAATGGTGCGGCATGGGCAGCTGGTCCTCCAGTTCCAGCTGGTCCACCACCACCTGATAATATCTATATGAGATATGAGTTCCGATTCAACAAAGGAAACCTCCTTGTATGGATTGGGGACTGTTCAAATGTCACTTTCATTTATACTGGCTCAGTACCAGTGCCCTGTGCTAGTCTTTTTGGTGCGGGTAATCCAGCTACAGGTGTCTACCTTGGTGCATATGCTGGATTTGGTCCAACTAGCTGCTGGTATACTGAAGTTGATTGGTTTGGATATGGTTGTTCATTTGGTACTTATCCAACTTGTATACCATACACAACAACGACTACTACAACAACCTCTACAACCACAACAACTTCTCCTCCAGGTGAGTGGGAACAAAAGTTTGGATCTCCTAGTTTCTGGACATGCAGTGTTAATTGTACTTGGGACGGTGATTCATACAATGTTGCAGGTCCTGGTCTGAGAATCAATGAGGCTGGTACTTGGGTAGAAGGTTATAGACCAACTCAAATTAGGATTACTGCGACTAACAATGCTTCAAAAGGATGGCCCCTCTTCTTGAGAGATCTTAATGGTACACTTATTGCAACTTGTACTGTGCCTAATGGAGCTAGTCAAGTTGGTACGGCAAATATAACTTTTGACATTAAGAATCTCGATATATTCTATATCATTGAGAGTACAGCACCAGGTGTTGGAGAGATTGAGAATATTGAGTTCTTTGTAGAGGGAGCAACAACGACAACAACAACCACGACGACTACTACTACTACGACCACAACTGCTCCTCCAGGTGAGTGGGATCAGAGATTTGGATTAACATCTTGGGTGTGTTCAGTCAATTGTACTTGGGATGGTAATTCATATAATGTTGCTGGTCCTGGTATGGTTATTGCAACTACTGGAACATGGCCACAAAGTCCTTATCGACCAACGCAGATTAGAGTTACTGCAACTCAGAATTCTGGAAAACCATGGCCTCTCTCATTATTGGATGTTAATGGAGCACTTATTGCAACAGTTAATGTACCAGCTGGTTCTAGTCAAGTGGCTACAGCTCCAATAACTTATGATATTAAAAATGCTGATTTAGATAGGATTAGCGAAAGTACAGCACCAGGTATTGGTGAGATTGAAAACATTGAATTCTGGATATCTGGAGCTACTACTACGACAACTACAGCTCCACCATAAAAGGAAATTAATAAAGGCGGTAACTTATAGAGGGTTACCGCCTCCCTTTTAAAACCGCCAGAGGAGTTAAGATGAATCTAATTGTAAATTTCACTCCTACCGGCATGATTCCTACCAAAGAAATGACCCCCCACGTACCTATCACTATCAACGAGATTATAGAAGACGTACATGAGGCGTACGATATTGGCATCACTGTTGTTCACATTCACGCACGAGATGAGAAGACTGGAGAATCAACATATAAAGCAACAGTCTATAGAAATATCATTGAAGGTATTCGAAAATTCTCAAAAGATTTAGTAATATGTGTTTCTCTAAGTGGACGCACATTCAAAAAGTTTGAGGAGCGAGCAGAAGTATTACAACTCAATGGGGATCTAAAACCAGATATGGGCAGTTTAACTTTGAGTTCAGTTAACTTCAATCGTCAAGCAAGTGTGAGTTCTCCAGAAATGATACAGGATCTTGCAAGAGTAATGAAGATTCGTGGTATCTTAGCAGAACTTGAAGCGTTTGATTCAGGTATGATTAACTATGCTAAATATTTAGAGAAGAAAGGTTTACTAGATCCTCCTCACTATTTCAATTTACTGTTTGGCAATATAGCGTGTGCTCAAGCTAGTCTACTACACATGGGAGTTATGATAAATGATCTGCCCGACTGGTCTTACTGGAGTGCGGCTGGTGTGGGTAATACACAGTCAATGGTAAATTCAATTGCTATTGCTTATGGTGGGGGAGTAAGAGTTGGTCTTGAAGATAATATTTGGTATGATAAAGATAGGACCAAACTTGCTAAAAACTCTGATCTCTTAAAACGTATTCACAAATTAGCTGAAGCAAATGAAAGAAAACTCATGTCTCCAAATGAATTTAGAAGACTGTTGGCTCTTCAACACAATGGAAATTATGGAAGGATTAGTGGATTGAAACAATGATACACGGAAACTATGAAATTGTTCCCTATCACCACGACCATATGGATCAAGTCGTGAAAGTGATAAAGGCTCTTTGGGGATATAAGCGTGACCATAGAATCTCACGTCTTAAATGGAAGCACTACGAGAATCCTTATTCAGACTTTCCGCACGCAATTGTTGCTTTACACAGGGGAAAAGTTGTAGGGTTTAGAGCTTATTCTCCTATGAAGTGGAAAGTTAATGGAAAGGAATTTAAAACGTTAACTGCTGGAGATACAATTGTAAACGAGAAACATCGTATGAAGGGTTTATCAGTAGCGATGGGTTGGGCAGCAAATGAATTTTTAGATTACAAGTTGATCCTAAATTTTACCTCTGGGACAACTTCAATGCCTGGATATGTAAAATTGGGTTTTGGAAAACTTTTAGAAAAACAATATTGGATAAGAGGTCCATCAGAAGGAGATAACCAGATAGAAGGAGATTTTGACAACGTCTCCTCTCTGAAAACTCCAGACTTGAAAAAGATCTGTAGCTTTATCTCAAGAGAAGACGTGCCTGATAAAATTTTACCAGTACGCAGTGAGAAATACTTTCAGTGGAAGATGGCGAATCCTAAGGATAATTACAAATTTTTTAGTTATAAAAAGAATGGTAAAGAAACAGGTTACGTCATGTTTTCAACACAGCCAAGAAGTCAAAATGGTTATATTGTTGATTATACAATTGAAGACGTTGAGTCTCTTGACAATATACTGCGTTATGTAATAAGGAAAAAACCTTTTAATTTCTCTATGGTTTTCAATTATGGTGTATGTGATAAACTCTCTCAGGTTCTAAAAGGTCTAGAGTTTAAAAAATCGAACATGAATTGGCATTTGTTGATACGACCCGTGAAAAGAGATTTCGTTAAAGAAGACTGGATTATCGAAGGAGTTAATACTAGAGATATTAGTAATTGGAACATGAGGGCCATTTGTTCAGATGATGCTTGAACTAAATCTGTATGATTAGATTAGAGTTAGAACAAATTTAAAATAATCCGGAGGAGAATAGGGTCGTATGAAAATTTACGAAAAAGTAGTTATTGACATTGAGTCAGGTAAGATCCTGGAAGAGGTGTCTTACGACTACGATGGTCCTATCGCTCAAATGCAGGCAACACAATACATACTTCCAAATAGTGATGTTAGTGGTACCTTTGCAACTTATGGGTCTGGTACTGGTCGTTGGGGCCGCATGAATGATGGTATAGATAGTGGTACTCCTGACGATACTAATGGCATCATAGGACAGTCTGAAAGTGCACGCTTTGGTTTCGTAAATCCTACTTTCCCTGGTATAAGTACTGCAATTATAGTTAGATATCGTGCGATGAACGCTGATGGATCTGATGGTGTTAGGGCAACTCTGTATTCAGACGGGGCAAGCTCTGATGGCAATACAGATTTAGAGTCCCCAGGAGGTAGCTGGGTAAATTATGAAGGCAGCTTTTCTATTGCCAAGACTGCCGCACAACTTACTAATTTAGAAGTAGTAATAACAAGTTTTGATGGATCCTTTGATACCAGTTTCTCGGAGCTAGAAGTTGAAATTAGTTATCCGGATAGTACTGCTACCACTACTACCACAGTAACTAGCACTACGACTACAACGAGTACGACTACAACCACTAGTACAACTACTACGACAACTACTAGTACGGTAACTACTACGACTTGCCCCTGTCCAATCTTTGATCCCCATCCTATAGGTTATCTAACTTCTAATGTACTTAATGCTCTTGGTGTAGATGTTAGAGGAGATTATGCTTACGTTGGACTTGGTGGAGGTCAGCAGGAATTTGTAGTAGTTGATGTATCTGATAGAACTAACCCTACTTATGTGACAAAGTTAGATGTTTCAGATGGCATTATGACCTCCATTGGTTATGTTTGGATAAAGGGTAATTATGCCTATTTAGTTGGAACCTCTCAATATCTTCAGGTAATTGATATATCTAACCCCCTAAGTCCATCTAAAGTTTATGACCTTGACCTTTCAGCAGTTGTTCCGGGTTATGCCAACATTGGGTTGAGAATAATAGGTAGAGGAGACTACCTTTATGTATCTGGTGGTAATGGGGTAATATCTAATAGGTTTATTGCAGTAGATATATCTACTCCAAACGTTCCAGTTTATGTGACACATGAAGAAGTTTTTTGTCGGGGTTCAAGTATTAAAGAGAGCACCGATACTATTTATGTGTGTGGAGGCTCTCCAGATAGTGAGTTAACAATTTTTGATTTTGATGGTACCTCGTTGGTTACTATTGGTTTTGCTGATGATAATGATATTTCTGACTTCACTGGAGCTGCAGTTCAAGATATAGTTTATGGTGATGGAGATTATCTCTATGTAAATGCTAGAGCAAATAGTAATTTTTTAGTTTTAGATGTGTCAAATCCAGCCAGTATAAGTAAGGTTACTAACCTTATTGATCTATCATATAATGGTCACAATATGGTCTATTGGTGTGACCGAGTGTTTGTTGCGAATGACGATACCGGAACTGGTCCAACTAATGGTTTAGGTATATTTGACGTTACTACTCCAGCAAGTCCTTCTTTTTCTGTGGTCACATATATTAATGTCAATACTCCAAGAGGACTAACTCTACAAGTCTGTGCTAGTAATTATATTTATATCGCTGAAAACAATACTGATCAGTTAGTAGTTTATGATTTAGATGCTGTTATCACAACTACTACGACTACTACAACAGCCACGACTACAACCACCACGACTACAACCACGACAACTAGCACTAGTACTGTTACTACAACTCTCCCTCCACTTCCAACGACAACAACAACTTCGACGACTATCACATGGCCACCTGGAGTTTGTCCAGAAGAAGAAAGATATGACCCAAGATGGTCTAAAAACTTTTTCTATCCTGATTGGCCACAGGAATTTGTATTTCAATCAGATCACGATACTAGACTAGATCACTGTGGAACTTTCACAGCCCACGGAACACTGGGTTATTACCCGGGTGATTTTACGATTGATATGAGGTTCGAAAATTCTAGACATATGAAGGCTGGTGGTGTAGACCGTGATTTCGTTGGACTTGTGGCTAATATAGATAGTGCCCGAACTGTATCTATTGTTCTAACATCAGTAGGTGGTGAACAAAGAGCTAGGAGAATTGATAGTAATGTTTGTGTTTTCTCAAATAATTCTGGTACTCGTTATCGACCGACTGAAGTGTGGTTGAGACTTTCAAGAACTGGTTCAGACTTTTTCACATATTACTCTTATGACAGGATTAAGTGGTATGAGATTACAGTTGCTAGTCCTCAAACTTACTCTGGTTTAATTACAGTTCACTTTGGTGCTAAACATCGTACTGGCGGAAATCAATTTGATTCTCGTTATCAGTTCTGGACTCTATGGCCAGATGGACCAAGTTGGTTAGAGTCTGGAGCATACTTACCCCATCTAATTGAGTCTGATGATTTTGATGATAATGTTCTTGATGAGAGGTGGTTTAAACGACACGGTACTTATTTTAGACCAGTAAGTGTTTTTGCTGAAGGTTGTATCTGGGAAGAGGATCAAGTACTGAAGGTTCAGACAAGTCCAGAACAATTTCACGGTCCCTATAATGAATTTGATGGAACTTGGGCATGGCAAGATGTCAAGGGATTCTTTAACCTCACAGTAAAAGTTATGGTCAATCCAGCCCTTGCTGTTGATGGGGTTGAGATGGGTATCACTGCTAGGGAATTGCCTGCCGAGGGTGAACCATCTTGTCGAGTAATTTATACAAGAGAGGGCGGAAGCTTTTACTTTAAGAGAGTTGATACAGCGGCGGATGGTTCTGAAAGTGAATCTTCAGTAGGTGTTGGTATTCTTACTGAATTTTGGTTGGGTCTGAGGTGGTACAAAGATGGATTCACGGCTAGCTATTCTTTGAATGGTATTAATTGGAATCCAATAGCTTCTCCAGCAGCCCCAATTACTCCAACTAATTGGTTACAGGTTGGTTGTGCTGCTAAGGGTTGGTTAGAAACTCCACCAGCGACGACAACACTGCCGCCAGTTATAACCACGACAACGACAACGACAACGACAACAGTTTCAACAAGTACTTCCGTTACGTTTTTCACAACAACATCTACTACATCACCGCCTACGACTACAACGACAACTAGCACAACTACTACCAGTATTACTTTCTTCACAACCACGACAACTTATCTTGGTGAAACCTGGTCACTAGAGTGTACAGGAACACCTGGATACCTTGATGGTCTTTATGTATCACAGAGTTGGTATATTTTTCCGGGGCCGTGGGAGGTTGATGCTGTAGAAGTTGGAGATATGACCAGTACTAGTGGCTATGCGAAGGTTAGAATATATCGAGAAACAAGTCTAGGTGCCGCACCAGATGCTGGTGTACTATTGGGTGAGTCGAATAACCTAAGTATTGGTGGCGGAGGTATATATTCTTTTATATTCTCATTTCCAAAACCTCTTCTTGTGTATGAAGGTACATATCATGCAGTAATATATGCTACTGATATTGGAGGCAATCTAGCTAGCGGACAGACAGTGGATGTTTATGCAACCACCGATTACTATCCAGGTGGAAATATGTGGTATTATGATGAACCTGGACCTGGTTGGGTAGAAGATGATTCTTCTGATGCTCTTTGTGTGCGGATTGTTGGTGTGCTAGTTTATGTGCCAGCTACTACAACTATACCTCCACTGCCTCCGACAACCACCACCACAACAACGACAACTGTAACAAGTGTAACAGGTACTTCGCCCGATCCTCCCACTAGCTGTCCCAGTTGTCCAAGCACATATTTTGTAACGGTATCTGGTTTAAGTGGAACCTGTCAAAGTCCTGCTGACAACTGTCTTGATCTAAATATAGTGTGGACTTGTGTTCAGACTAGCCCAACTTCTTGCGAATGGAGAGATTGGGGTGTAGCTTTGCCAGGGGCAACTTATAATGCAACTTTAAAGGTTACCTCTGTCTGGTCATTTACTATAGGAAAAATTGGATGGGGAATATGTGGTAGCTGGACTGCCACTTACATACCGGGACAACTGTGTCCACCGTCAAGTGGATGGGTCCGAGGCGCTGGCAATTGTGCTGGTGGAACAATTTCAATTTCCTCATAAAACTCTAGTTGGAACAAATTTACAAAGGAGATTTAGGGCCATATGAAAATTTATGATAAAGTAGTTATAGACATTGAATCCGGTAAGACTTTGGAAGAAATGTCCTACGACTACTTTGGTCCTCTCGCCTACCTACAAGATGGAACAGCCACAACGACTACCACATTTACTACTACCACTACAACAACTTCCACAAGCACAACCACAACTTCGACTACCACTAGTACGACTACAACGACAACTTCTACTTCAACAACTACGTCTACAGTATTCTATGATCCATTTACTGGTAGTGACGGTGATCCACCAAATGATACCTACTGGGATGTTTCTGGCAATGGTCCTCCTGACATTCAGAGCAACAAGCTCAATATGGTTCTGCCGGCGGCCGGTGCAACCAGTGCAAACACCTATTTTGCACATGCTGGCCTTGATGTTCTTTCAGGTGATATAGATGTTGTAGTGGACTACGAATTAGTTACCTATCCTAACTCTAGCTTCTGGAGCTGCCAGCTTGTAGTCGAAGACGAAGATGGTGAAGGTTGCAGTTTTGTTAGGGGCTGGTATGGTAGTCAAAGATACTGGACCTGGGAAAACAATAGTGGGTGGCAGGGCAACGTAGGTACTTCTGACACATCTGCTAAGCTGCGTGTGACAAGAGTGGGTACGCAGTGGACTACCTATCGCTGGACAGGATCAGCATGGACTTCGACTCATACATGGAGTGCCGGTACGGGTAAGCCTTGCAACATTTACCTGACGTTGCGTAACGGCGATACTCTTCCTGCCTGTGAGGTGAACTGGGATAACTTTACCATCTATAAAGGCGCGCTAAACTGGCCAACTACTTCTACTACGACCACGACCACGACCACAACTACCAGCACGAGTACAACGACAACTTCTACCACCACAACTAGTACGACTACAACGACAACTTCTACTACCACGACTACAGCAACTGTATTCTATGATGACTTCACTGGTAATAATGATGATCCGCCCAATCCTACTAACTGGTCTATTTGGAGTCCAAGTCCAGATATTCAAGGTAATAAGTTAAGATGTGCTGTTAATTCTGGCAACACCAGAGAGGGAGTACAGTCTCAATTCACTATCTCCGGTGACTTTGATCTGTGGGTAGATTTTGATGTTGTTCTTGGGCCATCCACTAATTCATGGTATGGTGGTATCCGTTGTAACATAGGAAGCAGTATATTCCAGATAGTTAGGGCCTATAGAGCTGGAGTCAGTGAATACGCAACTTGGGACAGCACCTTCGGATGGGGCGGAAGTACATCAACCAGTGATACAAGCGGCCAACTGCGTATAGTGCGAAGCGGAAGCAGCACCACCGGATACTATTACAGTGCTGGATGGCAATCGTTAGGTAGTTTCAGCGTAGGATCAGGCGCTCTTTTCTTCCAATTGTATCTTGACTCCGTTGCTGGTCTCCCAACAGCGACCATGGATTTTGACAATGCAACTATTGCTTATGGCACACTAAATTTCCCGACTACTACCACGACTACAACCTCGACAACAACTACTACAACCACTACAACCACTAGTACGTCAACGACAACAACTACGACAACTTCAACTTCTACAACTACGACTACTGCTCCACCGTTAGTAGAGATTTCGGAGACTTGTACTGATCTATATGGATCGACCCGAGTTGCTCAGAGTTTCTCTCCGACCAGAACTTGGGATATTGACTCTATCAGTATAGCAGAGTTTTATGGTACTGGTTCTCCTGTAGATAGAGCTAGACTAACTATCTATACTTACCATCCAACAAATCCATATAGTGGGACTCTCTTGGGTACTTCAGATGAGGAGTCTATTACAGGTTCTCCCACAAGATATGAGTTTACCTTTTCTACTTCTGTTCAAGTTGGTCAGAAATTCTGGGTAGTAATGGAGCCAGTTGGCACAACTACTAATGTTTATACAGACAGAACTAATTTCGATGCCTATGCAGGCGGATCAATAGCTTTCTCTGGTGACGGTGGTACAAATTGGACTATCAATACTGGATTTGATATGTGTGAGATCCAGATTTATGGTACCGATATTGGTCCAACTACTACAACTACGACTACGACTTCAACAACCACGACTAGCACGACTACTACAACCACGACTACGACAAACCCAGCTATGACGTGGGATCCAAATAAGACAGATGCAACTGTTACTTTGTCAAATGGTGATCTTACTGCTACGGGCAGCACAACTGGACCGTGGAGAAGTACAAGGGCAACTCGTGGTTATACTGCAGGTAAATGGTATTGGGAAATATTTATAGATCTTGATCCTGGAGCATCATCCCACATGGTTGGTATTGGCCCCGGAAATATGGCCACGACTAGTTTTCCGGGTCAGGTAACTGACAGTGTAGGATACTACGAAATTAATGGAGATGTTTACGAGGACGGCGCTGGTTCGTCATATGGTAACTCTTATACTACAAATGATGTTATAGGGGTTGCTATGGACTTGGATAACGGTAGAGTCTTCTTTGCTAAGAATGGTGTGTGGCAAAACTCAGGTGATCCAGTTGTTGGTACTAACCCTGCTGCAACAATAACTCCATCAGCAGGTTGGTGGCCATGGCACGGTTTTAACTACAATACTGCAGAGATAACAGCAAACTTTGGTGAATCTGATTTTGCATATAGTCTTCCAACTGGTTATAGTCCGCTTGAAGGTTCAGGTACTTCTACTTCAACGACTACTACTACGACCACAACTAGCACAACTACCACCAGTACAACTACGACTACAACGACAAGTACTACCAGTACGAGCACAACAACGACAAGTACTAGTACAACCACGACCACACCACCTCCTACAACTACCACAACCACAACTACAACGACAAGTACTAGTACAACCACGACCACACCACCTCCTACAACTACCACAACCACAACTACTTCGACAAGCACAACGAGTACGAGCACAACAACGACAAGTACTAGTACGACAACGACTACTCCTCCTCCACCAACAACAACGACAACTACTACGACCACAACTACCACAACCACGAGCACCAGTACGGTTACGACAACAACTACTTCGACAAGCACAACCACGACTACAAGCACGACTACGACTGCAACTACTACTCTACCGCCACTACCTACTACTACAACCACGACAACGACAACAACTACTACTAGTACGACTACTACGACAACAACCACCACAACCGGTACGACTACCACAACTACGTCAACTTCTACTACCACAACTACAGCATATTTACGAAATGATAGTTTTGACTTTGATCCAGACGATGACTTCACTGGTCCTAATGGAAGTCCACCTGATCCAATCAAGTGGAATATATGGGATGCAAGTCCAGATATTCAAGGTAATAAATTACAGTGTTCTGTTGCCCCAGGTAATACCAGAGAGGGAATACTGTCTACATATACTATTGTTGGCGATTTTGATATAGTCGTGGACTATGACGTTATTGCTGGTCCATCTCAAAATGGATGGTATGGTGGACTCAGGGCTCATGCAGGAACTGCTATAGCTCAAATGCTGAGAGCATACAGGGCTGGCACTCAACGTTATCAGACTTGGAACACAACATCTGGTTGGAGTGCATCTGTCGGTACAGCTCATACTAGTGGCCAGTTGCGGTTAGTAAGAACTGGTATACAGATGCAGAGTTATTACTATGATGCTGGTTGGCAATTACTAGATACCCTCGTCAATTTCGGATCTGGTGAAACAGATATTGTAATCTATCTTGATAGTTTTGATGGTGGTGGTGGTTCTCCAACTGCGACGATGGACTTTGATAACTTTACCATTGCCGCTGATGGTATCAAATACCTTAGTAATTTCTGGACTTGGGAACCTGGTACAGGCGGAGACTATTATCAAGGATCTTTTGTAATTGATTCTGGTTCTGGAGATGTTTGGGATGGAGAGTATGATCCAACCTGGGCCTTTCAGACAACTGAGACTGGCGACTTTGATGTATATACAAAACTTTCGACAGATGTTGATAATGACTATGAGCAAGCAGGCATACTGGCCGCAACAGATAGTACCAATTTCTGGAAGGTTTGTTTAATTTATGATGATAGTCTAGGGGGCGAGAGATTATTATTTGGTAATACTATTGACAGTACCGCCAATTATACTTATCAGGTAAACGTAGCATATGCTCCAAATACTGTTTATCTTAGACTGAGAAGGATTGCTGGTGTAGTAACTGCATTCTATATTGCAGACGGAGGTGATAATTGGATTCAATTCGGACAACCTGTTAATCAACTCATTAGTGGTGCTGATATTGATGTTGGTCTGTATGCTAATCATCCAGGTGGTATACAGTTTACTGCTACGTTTGGATATTTTAGAAATACTGGAGATGATCCTTTTACCACTAGTACAACGTCAACAACAACTACTACCACAACTAGTACAACAGTAAGTACAACCAGTACAACTTTACCATACTTTATTGATTCAATTGAGAGATTTGAGATTACAGTAGCTAATGGTCAACCAAGTGAATATCTCTTATCGAAGGGTCAAAATATTTTTAACTGTGTTCCATTTATCTCTTTTGAAACCACAGAAGAAACAATTTGGCACAGAAGTTGGCCATACTTCTGGTTCGATCATAGATCGCCTGGTGCTAGATTAAAGATCGGTCGTGGCAATATATTTGGAACACAGCAAGTTAGTATTTATGTTGTCGAATTTAATCCGGCCCATGTGAAAGTACACAGTGGTTGGACTGTTGGTTCAGGTTATTCACTACTTAATTGGGGTGGTTTTAATTCTGATGTAATAGTAGCTGGAACCACTGATTTAGATGGGACAGCCGTTATAGAGAACACATTCCTTGTCTTTAGTGGTAATGGAGGGCAGACTGATAACTGGCAAGACCAGTTAGTCGAGGGGTACTTCCAATCTAACTCTGAGGTTAGATTTGTCAGAGATGGTAATGCAAGCGGCTGGCAGTATCAGATGATGTGGTGGGCGGTTGAAGCTCTTACTCCTGGTATTTGGGATGTTCAGCACTTAGCTTACTCTCTATCTGGTACTACTACTGACGAGGCAATACCAGCCCCAGTTGCCCCGAACAGGACAATGACCGTATCCAATTACCGGGTTGATGTTGCAAGTCAGAGTTCTGCAGATGCCTGTTGTATAATGCAACTTATTGATAAGGATACTTTTAGAGTAAATCGTACTCTGAGTACAGGTACACTAAATGTTCGAACTCAGATTATTGAGTCACAATGGTTTGATGTTCAGCGTGGCACTTTAAACTGGAGTGCGAATAGTACTGAAGTCAATGTTACTCTAGATCATGAAATCTCTAAAGCTTGGTCGATAACTTATGCCCCATCTTATGTAGGTGGTGGTGGTGGTGTTATACGACCATATGGACAGGGTGCTGTACCAGGAACTCCTACGACTGCTGATGGACTCGCTCGATTTAGACTTGTTCATACTAGTAGTTTTGAATATGGACTTACTCGACCCAAGGGTGATCCAATCACAGGCGGAGTAGCTAAAGAGGGTAGTTTTGAAGCTGTTGAGTTTCAGGCAAATCCATTTGCAATTACTACAACAACTACGACAACCACTACTACAACTGTTACGACCACCACTTCAACCACTGCACCATGTGGTTTGGGATTAGAAGAAGATGACTTTAATGATGGATCAATAAATGCAAGGTGGAAACTTCAAGAGAAACGTCATGGAAACTTCTCAGAGTCAGGAGGATTTCTCCATGTCTATGCTGGACCAGATGGTTGTGATGCATTTGATCCGTGCACTCCAACATATATTGCTCAGTGTGAATTGTTAGATAAAGAATTTGATGTTTACACTAAGATTACAGTTCCAGCAATTAGTGGAGTTTTTCAAGAGTTTGGGTTACTATTTAGAGTTCGTGGACAGACTGATATTTATGCAAAAGTTGGTGGAAGAATTGATGGCGGAAATATATATGCATTTGGTCTATATTCAGAAATAGGGACCATTGATGAGGAACAACAAGTTCTTGGAGCAGTATCAGAGATTTGGGTCAGGATGCGCCGTAAGTTCTTTGTTGGTGCTTACAGGTTCTCATTTTACTATGCAACAACCGAACCTGTTGATACGGTTGACTGGACTAAGTTTAGTACTATTGATCTTGCTTTTGCAGAAGACGCAGAGTGTTGGGTGGGTCACTATGCTTCTTACACAACACCCTAACTAGTTGGAATAAATTTTAAAAGATTAAAGGAGACTAATGCTACCTACGGAAATTGTTCGACCGGATTCTACTGTTGCAAATAGGGAGTACACTCCCGAAGTTAGTCCTCATTTGCAAGTGAATGAGGGGTGGCCTCCCAATGATAGTACGTATATCCAAGGTCGCGCAAGTGTTCCAAACTCCTATATACATTTTGGTCTTGATAATCCTACTTTCTTGGGTAGCTCAGTAGAGTTTAGAGTTAGGGTAAGAGGTAGAGTTCCTAACTCAGCATTTTCTGGTGGTGTGGAGTTCCTTCTTTACGATGGACTAGTTGAGATTCTTGATCTGGGTGGTGTTAGTTTTAACAATGATTATTTTACAGATTACTACACCAACTGGGCGGCTCTCTCTAAAACTGCAGCCGAATTAACTAATATTAGACTTTGGATTCTTGATTCAAGCGGTGGCATAGGACACAACCAGACTGATCTTTTTATTTCAGCAATTGAAGTTGAAATAAAATATAATCCTCCAGGATACACAACTACAACTACTACTACAGCCCCTCCAACTGATCAACTTACGTGGGATCCTTTATGGATACATCCTACAGGTATGGTTTTAGAGAACTCCAATCTTACGGCTAGATGTACTGTCTCTAATGATAGAGCAGTTGGTGCAACTCTTGGTAAGTCTTCTGGAAAGTGGTACTGGGAAATTGAGGTAGTTGGAGTTGGAAACTATAGGTTTGTTGGTATTGCTCAATCTGGTTATCCTACTGATGAATATGTTGGAAGACAAAGTACAGGTTATGGATACTACAGTACGGATGGACGCATATTTAACAATATGGTCGGTACTGCTTACGGGAATTTATATGGTAATGGAGATATAATTGGTGTTGCCCTTGACATGGATAACGCTAGAGTCTTCTTTGCTAAGAATGGAGTATGGCAAAATGGTGGTGATCCTGTAACTGGTACTAATCCAGCGGCTAGTGGTATAGCTGCAACAACTTGGTATCCAGCTGATTCTCTTAATGGTAACCTTCAAGAACACACAATAGTTGGTTATCTATCTCGTATGACCTATACTCCTCCAGCTGGTTTTTCAGCTATGGCCAGTGAGGATGTAACAACAACCACAACTACATTTACCACAACTACCACGACTACATCTACCACGACTACTACTGGAACTGGATCTACAACAACTACCTCTCCTGACTTCTTTCCGTCTACCACTACAGCTCCTCCTTTCGTAGGAGAGTGTTGTGATGGAACCAGATGCTTTTATCGCGGGATGCCCTATGAATCTAGGCATGATAGATCACGCATTTGTTACTATATCTGGGATCAAGACGAATACTATGTAACCTTCTATGAATCTCCTTCTTATGATCTAGCTTACGCTTCTACTAGTAATGAAGGTCTGACTTGGTCTCCAATACGGTATACTGACAAGTTTCCAAACTGTCTAGATGACTTTAACAGATACTTTTATGACCTTGATTTCGGTCTTAATAGGTCAGGTAGAATCTTTGTTGGATGGCCAGGACTTTTCTGGGAAGACTGGATTCCGTGGACGAATAACTACCCAGGTGTTTATAGTCTTCAATACATACAGCACCAGAGAGGTGGATTTGGAGGCTTTACCGGTATTGCAAAAAATACAGGCGGTCCAACTACTGTGTGGGAAGCCTGGAACAACCTGGGTAGTTATGAACTATCTGGCGGAAGTTGGTATCATATGGCCGATCCTTGGGTCCAACAGTTAAATTGGGATTCAGGTGTTGGTCAATTTGATACTTTTGCTAGGATGTACAAATCTAATTATGGGAATATTATTCTTATTACAATAACTTCTGGACCTGATCCAGGTATATATTATAGTAGACAATCACTTGGTTCATTTAGCACTCCGACAAAAATACCTGGTACTAGTTTAGAATCTGTCGGCCACCGAGTTACTTTAGATGATATTTTTGGCATGCACATTTTCTGGGAAGATTCGAGCTTTAACATTATACATACTTACCTTGCAGGATCTGGCGGATGGCTACTCACACCTACTGTAGTAGGTCCAAACCTCTACCCGGGAACCGGTTTCGCTGGATTCTATTGTCAAAAAGATACTCAGCATGATGTTAGCCAGTTTGGAGTTCTTCAAATTAGATGGGATGGTCCAGTCGGAGACGGTTATTTAACCAATCAACAGCCTAGCGGACCTCAACAACCATTTCTGTGGTACCACAAATCAAGTTGTACTCCAGTGGGTGGTTGCACTCCTGCAATTGACGTAGCCTATACAAATAGTAATGCTGTTCAGTACAATTACCGCTGTATTACTCCTTGTCCTATGTACTATCAACCACTCTTGGGTTTAGGTAATGAAGTAGAAACTGAATTGGTATCATTTAGTCCTTTGAGAGAAGAGGGTGATTTTGTAACTACCACGACTACTTCGACTGTAACTACTACTTTACCCCCACTTCCGACTACCACAACTACTACTGTTCCTGGTGAATTTGTAGTTGACTTTGATTACTTTAGCTTCTGGAGTCCATCTTCAACTACGACTACAACCACTACAACTACTGCGTCTACTACTCTACCACCACTACCAACAACTACAACCACGATTCCACCATACGTTCAGTTTGTTGTTGAGTTTGATGATTTTGAAGGTACTCCACTAACAACCACCACGACTACAACTACTACGACTAGTACAACTCCAGTTCCAAGTACGACTACCACAGCAACAACTACGACCACTACTGTAACGACTACTGTGACAACGACTACTGAACAACCACGGAATCTGGAGTACAACAAAGATGTAATTGGTACTATAGAGGAAGCTGATGCAGAGTTTGAGGCCTTAGTCAATATTCGACCTGAATCAAGAGAGGAAAGAAAAGCTAAACTGGAAATATTTAAGGAGAATTGGTCAAGAGTATTTAATAGTCCTCCTTACCAAGTTGATCCAGATGCTGCCGAAGCAATTCTAAATGCAATAAATCCAGCCCTAAAGGCTGACATTGATAGTTGGTTTGATGCTGGTGAAGACGCCACACTAATAGAGTATCTGTTTACAGACTTGCATCAATGGATACTTGAACACTTCGGGGCCTATCCAAACATTGGTGGAGCTACCGCAGGCATCCCATTCTTGATCAAACAGGTAATTGATTTCTTTAAACCTTATAGGGCAAGACTTGCTTTCTTCGAGTCTGCACTGGTATTTGATGATGCTCTATTTGATTCGGTTATACTTGATGATTCGTCTTCAATGATCATTTATCAGACAGTTGTTGATACACCTGCTGCTGATAGTACATCATGTTGTGCATATCCGTACATAACTTGTGATTCAACTGCTGGTCTATATTATTCAAGACGAACTTATGACTGTGGTTCATATTATGATACAGGAATTGCAGACGACTTAGATGATATGCGTCTTACAGTGCGTCAGGACGTACATGATTTCTATATGTGCTTGCCTGATGGATCGGCAGTAGTTGATTTTGACTTCGACTCAACAACAACTATAACTCTGAGTACTACACTCCCACCTGATATATGTCAGTGGACTGGTCAAGAGGAACAGTGGGTAGAAGAAGAAGGACAATGGATAGATGATGAGTCTGAATGTGTTCCAATTGAGGTACTCTTATCTCAATGGATTAATAGTAGTCCGGCGTGGGAGACCCAGTGGGTTGATGAACCACTCCAGTGGGTAGATGAAGAGTATACGGTTCTTACCTCTCCACCTGTTCCAGATCCTACGCCTCCAGAGGATCCTTTCTATCTCTATGGTTACATGGCTGGTGGATGGCAAGATTTTGATGAAGAAGGTTTATTTGACTGTATGGGCGGTAAGGATGTTTGTCAGATTTATATACAAGATTCAACTGCGATAATTACTACCACTACCACAGTTACGACTACTACAACTGCGACTACGACTCTGCCTCCAGCTCCTACAACTACTACTACGACTACGACTACTACTGCGACTACTACGACAACCACTATAGACTTTATGACAATTACAGCAGCTTATGATGGGAGAGTTTATGGAACTGATGTAGACTGGCCTACCACAAGAGACAAGGCTGTTGCAGACTCAGCGGATTCTCCTGGTCTAGCAAATAGTTCTTGTGCTTTAGTACATAATGCTGCTTTTCAGTGTGCTAGAGGTTTCTTCACATTCGATACCACTGCATTAATTAATGTGACAGTTTTATCAGCAAAGTTGAGAGTTCACGGCTGGAAGACGTTTTCTCCAATTGCATTATGTGCGCAAGAAGCAACTCTCTCTAACCCTCTAGATGTTACAGTTAATGATTATCAGGCATTCACTGGTCCACTACTAATTGACTCATTCTCGCCTTGGGACAATTTAGGTTGGAACGAGATGGACTTGAATGTAGCAGGAGTAGCTTATTTACAAAGTATAATTGATATAATAGGTCAATACGCAATGTTCTGTACACGAGAATATGACCATGATTATCTTAATGTTGGTCCTACTTCATTACTTATTGCATACTGTAATTACTCTGCTTCAGGATTAGTACCGGAGCTGGTTATTGAATATTCATTTTAGTTAAATATAACTGAAATATTAGAACAAATAAATAGAGTAGTCGCTCGTTACTTAAACTCCAATCGTCTTTAAACATTGAGGGTTTAGACGGTGCCCTGTAAAAGGAGGTAGTCATGGTGTATAAAGATCGCTTCGTTGCCGTTATCAAATGTGGCGGTAAAGTCCTGAGAGAAAAGGATGATACTGTCACCCTGCCATTTGGTTCAGAGTATTCCCTTCTATTGAAAAACCTTGAATCAAGAATAGCAGTTGTCAAAGTTACCGTTGATGGACAGGATGCCATTGATGGGTCTCTTATCCTTCAACCTAACTCTCAATGTGAACTTGAAGGTTTCTTGAAGGGATATGAAGTTAAGAATAGATTTCGATTTATTCAAAAGACTGAGGAGATAGTTGAACATCGTGGTGACCGTATAGATGACGGGATTATCAGAGTAGAGTACAGGTTTGAAAAGAAGATCGAGTATGAAGAGGTCATCAGGCGAAGGAGAGTTATTACTGAACCTTGGCGACCTTATCAACCTTGGCCATACTGGTATCCTCGTTGTACTGGTTGCTACTGTGATCCCTGTTCTTGCACAAGGTATTACTATGGTGGGACAACCATTAAAACAGATGATGATTCCTCAGTTAACTATACATTTACAAACTCTGATGATGAAACTAAAGTAGGAACTTTCAATCACAATCAGTCGAGTGATGTTCAATTGATGAATTGCTCCATTGGGAGTGAAACACAGGCAGCTGGTTTTGTTACTAGTCAAGATGCTGTTCAAGAAAGTGCTAAACCCGCCGAGGATGAAGGTATCACAGTTCCTGGTTCAGCATCTAATCAGTCATTCAACTTTGGTTCTCATGGTGAACTTGAGTCTAACTCGCACATCCTTGTGTTGAAACTCAGAGGAACCAAGGCCAATAAGACTAAGGTCGAAAAACCAGTTACCGTTAGGTCTAGGGTAAACTGTCCAACTTGCGGTACCAAGTCGAAGTCAAGTGCCGACTACTGTGCTAAATGTGGGACCGCCCTATTCTAATTAAACTAGTAGCGAGCGACTACTTAATTTGTATTTATATTAGAACAAATTAAAAACAATCTCAGTAAAGAGGATTTAACCATGAGCAAAGTAGAAACGATTCGCGTTGAGGTAAGTGACGAATACGGAGAGCACTGTTTTGGTGATGGTATGGATGTGAAGGAAAAAGTTCTCCGGAAACCTATGGGTAGAGTCGAGGTTTTTGAAGAAGTAGATGGAGAGCGAAAGAAAATATACTCCAGCGAAAACCTTGTGGTTTACCTTGGACGTGAATTTGTAGCCGTAAGAGTTTTCAATGTTGATAACGCAAGTGTAGTACCAGTTAAAGAGGATTTTATTGGGTGGCTAGGCCTGGGAGATGGAGGAGTTACGCCAGGTGATCCACTAGATCCGATTTTGCCGACCAACACTGATACTGACATGGCCAGTGAAGTGCCGATAAGTTCGACCGACACTAGTTATGGTGACTTTCGTGGTGGTTTCTATTACAAGCATCCGATTGACACAGTTGTCTATCAGCAGGATGACGCAAATGACGACCAGTGGTTAATAGCACAAGTTACGACGACAATTGGATCTGCAGATGCAAATGGTGAATTGTTAAGTGAAGCAGGACTCTATGTAGCCCCAAGTAAATCAGGAGGCGAGTCAGGTCCATTTAGTTTATTTGCCAGAGTCACATTTCCTACAATTGTAAAAGATGTTACTCGTCAGCTAGTTTTTGTGTGGTATATCTATTTCTAGAGTAGAGAAACAAAAAAAAGGGATTTAAGAAATATACACCGAGAGAAAGGATGACTTCTATTAGAGTGTGCTAACTAGAGAGAGAGAAGGATTAGGAGGAACTGCATATGCCAAATATCTCTCCAGGTGTATATACCAAAATTATTGATCTGTCAACGTATGTACAAGCTGTACCTGGAACAATTGGTTACTTCGTTGCGTTGGCAGAGAAGGGCGAGGACAATGTTTTCAAATTCATTGGTTCTCGTAGTGAATTAATCGGTGAATATGGTGAACCAAAAATCGAAACCTATGGACAGAGTTATGGTCAAGGTCTATACTGTGCCTACAATTACCTGGGTGAATCTGGAGCAATGTACTTCACTCGGCCACTGCCGGATAATGCTACATTTGCGAATATAAGAATTGATGCTAGTTACGCAGCTGTTGATGCAACAGCTTCAGTTGTAATTAGTTACGACGATTCACTAAACTCATTGTTAGAAATCACTACAAATCTAGAGGCTGTTGGCGACACTTATCCCCTATGTTTTATCTATCCAATAGGGAGAGGTCAGTGGTACAACAACCTTGCCATCAGAATTGTTGAAATCTCGAATCCTCTACTCAATGATGTTTACGTGATGGATATTTATGAGAAACAGTCAGATGGAGATGATGTTATTGTAGAATCTTTTGAGATATCTTTCAGACCAGAAGCTCAAGATGACACCGGTAGCTCATTATTCATTATGGATGTTCTTAATACTTACTCAACTCTTTTAAGAGCAGACATGGTGAGGGCCAACGGTGAGTGGACTGAAGGTTATAACATACTCTCAAGACGCTACGACAAAGATATTGGTACAGTAACCATAGTTGAAACTGCAGGTTCAGCCACCATCACTGATAACAAACAAGTTTTTAGTGACTGGGAAAATGTAGCTGAGGCCGGAAATTCAACTTACATGGTTGTTGCAAAAGATGCCCGAGGTAATCAACTCTATGGATGGTTAGGTGCCGCTGGAGGTTCAGAGGACGATACAGTCAATGTATTTGATGCTCGCAACCTCACAGGTGCATCTCAATCTTGGGTTGGCGATGTCTCAGTATTTGATGAGGTTTCAGCTATTACTTATGAAATCAGACAGTCAAATACAAGTATCGCAAATGCATTTACCTCAGCAGAACCTGTTCCATTGAAATATGGTTCAGAGGGCGATTTGATTGATGCAACAGGTACCCTTGATACTGTAGAAGCAACCACACTGTTAGCTCAGGCTTATGCTGGTGCTCTAACTAGCACAGTAGATGGATCTTCTCAGGTTGATGATGTACTAGACACTGAGAACATCTATATCAGCGCAGTGTTTGATGCTGGTTATCCAAATTCAGTCAAGCAGCAAATCTCTTCTCTGTGTCAAACGAGGCGTGACTGTGTGGGTATTCTTGACAATGGTGACAACCCCACATTTAATTCTGCCATTTCAGAGAGGACAGACGTTAATACATTCAACAACTACTTTGTTGCTCTGTATGAGTCTTATAATAAGGTCTTTGATATCTTCACTGGTAGAGATGTATGGTTCTCTCCAATGTACCATATGTCTTATCTGTTGCCAAGAAATGATGCTTTAACCGAAGTCTGGTTTGCTATTGCAGGTTTCAACCGAGCAGCAATTGATACTATCAAAGAACTCCGCTACAATCCTAAGTTGGGTCAGAGAGACCAGATGTACCTCAAACAGCTGAATCCAATTGTGAAGTTCAACCCGGGTTATGTTGTCTGGGGTCAGTTGACAAGTCAGGCAAAGGCAAGTGCCTTGCAAGACCTGAACATTGTCCGACTGGTTCTCTACATCAAGAGGGCCCTTGAGGAGTACTGTAGGTACTTCATCTTTGAGCAAAATGATCAGCTGACCTGGAGTCAGGTATCAGGTGATATTGTTCTGTTCTTAGAGGACATTAGGAAGCGAAGAGGCTTGTACAACTTCAACGTAGAAGTTGGTGCAACTGAATATGAGAGGAAGAGGAAGACCTTCCACGTTAACATTATACTGGATCCAACGCGAGTTGTCGAGAAGATCGAACTTAACTTCTTCATCGTCTAAAACCAAAAAAAATAAGCACAAAAATAACCCTCGGGTGAAAACTCGGGGGTTATTTTTTCGTTGTTTGATCATATAGATAGTTCTTTTGACCTAAGCAAGATATAAGCGCTTGAAGTATCTCCTTCAACTCCTAATCCAGGACCAGCAACTTGTTCGTCAGTTCCCTCTTGTGCGGTCCAAGGTAGTACGTAATTTGCTCCATAGGTTCCCGCTCCAGCCTTTATAGCATCAATGATCTCAACTACAAAACAATCTTTCCCAGCTTCCACAGTCATCGAACCTAGTACAAGATATCTGGCCGGCCTAGGGAGATCAGACTGATCCTTGACAATGATAACTTTTGTGTCCGGAACAGGTTTGTGGGATTTTTCCGAAACTGCATAACGCTTGACGACAATCTTGCACTGTATCTTTGCCTTAGGTTTAGCTTCTTCAGGTATAGAGGGAAGACTTGTCTGCGCCCTCAGTTGTGCATTTGTGGGTCCGCAAGATAAGACTGCTATTCCCAACAGTGCCAAAAACCAAAGTTTTTTCATAGGGTCACTCCTCTTTATAAAAAATAACCCTCGGGTGTAAATTCGGGGGTTATTTTTTTCGTTGTTAACTTAGTCCTCAATAACAGGATCGAAAGGATTTCCCAAACCTTCGATGAGCATGAGGGCGTCCAAATCCAACTCCTCAAGTTCCTGCTCAGTTACATTCAATCCTTCAATGGGAGTTTCCTTTTTCCTGTAGTTGTCTGCTGCCATCGCTCCTTTCCGAATGATTCTCTCGTAGTAATTCATAAGGCAACATCCTCCTAAAATGTTATCTTGCCATTGTTTCTGATTATGTTTCTGATCTTGTCCTTGTCCTTAGGATCCAGGTTCATAAACCTGACACCGAAACCAAAGCGGTTAGTCCAGACTACTTGAGCATAGACCAGTATTGGCGGTTCACCTGGCAGGTCAATACACAAGTTAGTGAAGGTATTAACTGGCATCATGGCAGTTTCATTGCAGATGTATGCACCACCAGTGCTAATGTTCTTGGTCCTGGCGTGTCTGAACTCTCCTCCTAGATTAGTGAACCTGACGGGTAAAGTCACATCTACCCTTGTTCTCCTCCTTTTGACGACGTGCGCTTTTACAACTTGTCTTTCATTTGTAAGGGTTTCTTCCACGGTTAACTCCTTTCAGACTTTCAAGCTTTCATTTACAAACTTGAATAGAATCTTTATATGGTCTGGAGTCAGGTTTTCAAACTCTACTGCAAAACCTGCTTCTTCTCGACCATAGACCTCATTAACGCGAACGACTCTTGCACCAATCGTCCCTAGGTCCAATCTAAATGGAGTAGTTATCCGTAGTGTTAACGCAATCTTCGCTCCAATTGGGGGAGGGTCGTTGGTCAAGATGTAGGCGCCACCAACACTGATATCTTTGGTGTGAGCACAATAGACATTGGTCATGTAAGTGTAGACCGTAGGCATAAGCGCTTTGACCCTTATCTTGAGACGTTTTAGAACATGAGTTTGACCGGCCTCAACCACTTCACATTCCAACAAACTTTCTGCCAGTTCCAACTCCTTTGTGTCAAGGAACTTCTTTAACTCTGTCTCAGTCGATTGTGATAAATCCATACTAGTTAACCTCCTCTCCTATTTTTGACTGACTGAAAGTAAATACATCGTATCTTGCAACTGCCTGCCGGATGCCTTTAACAGCTACAGGTTTAAGGTAATAGTCGTATTGTACAATGACATATTGCCCAAAGTGATTCATTGCACGCCAGTAACCATCGACAAGCATTTCTTGTCTGCACTCATGTGGTCCATCAACGGCGAGAGTATTATCTGTCTGGTCGTAGATGTAACTAATTTTACCACGACAGAAATTTAGATCATAAGCATGTGATGTTGAAACCGTAACTAATAGGCAGAGGATGACAAGTATCCATTTAACATTTTTCATTGTAGTTAACCTCCTTTCGTTAAAATCAAAAACTTTCATCCAGTTATTAATATATATAGAAAATAACTTTTAACTGATCTGCACTTAAATCCAGAACATATACAAAATAGAGACACAGAACCAAAAAAAAGAAGGAGATAAAATGCTGATTAATTATGACGCGAAGTGTCAAGAAGTGAAGTCGAAGTTTGAAGAGTTCTTTGAAGCTGCTGAAAAAGGGAGAGAAGGTCACGGCAGTAAAACACATGCCTTGAAAGCAAGGAAGGCGAGCACAGAGATAGCTATGTTATTGAAGGATTTCCGTGCTATCTCGATTGCCAATGATAAGGCAAAACCAGTTAAGTCAAGAGCCCCGCAGGCCTAGCGGATCGTATTACACTCCTTCCACCCTTGCCCCACTCAGGAGTATTAGTCCTGAGTGGGGTTAATTTCATCAAGAAAAAGTAAAGATCTAATGTTTTTCTTATGATCAATAAGAGCATGCCTTACTTTGTCAAGATCTCCTATTGTCCTCTGGTTTTCTGGGATTTTTTCATAACGATCTACTGCAGCAATAAATTTTTCTCTTAAAAATGGATCATGGTTATTTCTAACATACTTCAAAAGAAGGCTGGCAATTTCGGCTTCTTCTTCATCAGTTACTTCTTCAGGAGGTTTCTCGAGAATTTCCTCTATACGTTTCTTATAAGTCTCAAATTCTCTTGTAATCCTCATTATATCTTCCAACCTTCCTTTTAGGTGGCATTGAATTTCATAAAGCAAATTTCTTACGTTCTCAACTTCTGTGTCTGTTCCAGACATTAGAGGTCTTACAAATTTGATTGTAAATTCTTCTCTTTCCTCTAAGGCTTCTTTCGCCCCTCTAAACTCAGAGTACTTTTTAGCAATCTCTATCAACTCGTCTCTATTTGCTCTAAGGATTTCAGAATTGACAAAGTCAAACATGCCATAAAGTCCAGAAATAAGATTTGTTGGTTTTCCTTTCCAACCGTGATAGGTTCTTTCTCCATGCGCTACTACTTTTGTTTTTCTTTTAGGATACTTTTTACGGGTTACTTTTATTTTGGTTTCTTCAAATCCATACTTGCGAGCATATTTGTTGCATATTTGTCTAACTCGCTCTCTTGTGCATCCAAATTGATCACCAACTTCTTGAAGAGATTTTCCCTCAAT